>ENA-OWPB01000169-OWPB01000169.1-human-gut-metagenome-genome-assembly--contig:-NODE-169-length-90705-cov-4.938588_pt1 | contig 90705 bp, 63 predicted proteins | sample MGYA00248260_ERZ651838 | MGnify/ENA primary metagenome ERZ651838 (study PRJEB26924, sample SAMEA4378304) | human gut metagenome | biome: human gut; feature: human-associated habitat; material: faeces... | reverse complement strand
CAGCTTGCGCTGACCAGAATCACGCACCAAGTCTCACGTGCGTTCGACTTGAACACATAAATTCCTTGCATCCTCCTGCACGAACAACTGCCCACTATCTGTAAAAAAATATTACTTACGCTCATCCATCGGCACATAATCGCGTTCCTGCATGATACTCTTGTATGCCGGACGAATAATCTTATCCGCATTTACCAGTTCTTCAATGCGGTGTGCACTCCATCCAACGATTCGTGCCATGGCAAAAATCGGTGTATAAAGTTCCAGCGGAATATCCAGCATGCTGTATACAAATCCACTGTAAAAATCGACGTTGGCACTTACACCTTTGTAAATTTTACGCTTCTCAGCAATGACTTCCGGTGCCAGGCGCTCAATCATGGAATACAGGGCAAAATCTTTTTCTCTGCCCTTTTCAATCGCAAGTGCTTCTACAAAATGTTTGAATACGCGGGCACGCGGATCAGACAGGGAATATACGGCATGTCCCATTCCGTAGATCAGACCTTTTCGATCAAACGCCTGCTTATCAACCAGTTTTCCAAGGTATGCTTTTACTTCATCTTCATCACCCCAGTCAGATACTTCCCGACGGATCTCATCCATCATCTGAACGACCTTGATATTGGCACCGCCGTGCTTCGGTCCTTTCAGAGAGGACAGTGCTGCCGCGATAACGGAATACGTATCGGAACCTGCCGAAGTAACAACACGTGTCGTAAATGTTGAGTTGTTTCCACCGCCATGCTCCATATGAAGCACCAGTGCAGCATCCAGAACCTGTGCCTCCAGTGCGGTGTATTTTTTATCCGGTCTGAGCATCAGCAAAATATTTTCCGCGGTGGACAGCTCCGGCTGCGGACGGTGAATATACAGGCTCTCATCCCGAAGAAAGTGATTATAGGAATGATAACCATATACGGCAAGCATCGGCATCTCACTGATCAGCTTCATACACTGCATCAGAACCGTCTGTAAAGAACTGTCGCTAATCCCGTCATCATAGGATGCCAGTGTCAATACACTTCTGGTCAGAGAGTTCATCAGATCGGCACTCGGTGCTTTCATAATAACGTCTCGCGTAAAATTCGTCGGCAGATGCCGTGCATTTGCCAGTGCTTCACAGAAAGTTTTCAACTGTGCCGGGGATGGGAGTTCGCCAAACAGCAACAGATAAGTAACTTCTTCAAATCCGTAACGTTTGCCCTCGAATCCTTTTACCAGATCAATGACATTGTATCCACGATACCAGAGATTACCATCACATGGGATCTTCTGTCCATTTTCCATTCGGAAGGATTCAATTTTTGATATATTGGTCAAACCGGCAACGACACCATTTCCATTTTTATCACGAAGTCCACGCAGCACACCGTTTGCGTCAAACAATTCAGCGGAAATCTGGTCTGTCACCCGACATTTCTGTGCATAATCTCTGGAAAAGTTATCCAGCATCTCTTTATCGTACATAGTTTCTCCTCCTGTTCCGTTATTCGATCAAACACCCATACTCTAACCATGGATGCAAAATGTATCTACACAAGTCAAACACTCTGAAAATTTCGTGTATACACTGACTGAAATAAGACACTTCTAGCACTCATGCTACCCTTTTGCTAATATTTTGTCAAATAAAAAAAGTATAAACAGATTTTTTATATCACACTTGAGTAATTTTAGCATACATATGTACGCTATTTTATTTCTATAAAACTAGGTAGAATACTTGTATAAGCAATTTATACGATTGTTTACTACTATTTATACGGGCAGAAGTTTCAGGAGGTTTCAACATGGATGTACTAAAAAGAATTGACGAGATTATGGCGAGACAACATTTAAACGATTATCAGCTTTCGAAACTGTCCGGATTATCAACTTCCACGATTTCTAATATGCGTAAGAGAAATACCATTCCTTCTATCGCAACATTAGAATATATCTGCGAATCTTTTGATATCACACTGTCACAGTTTTTCATGGATAATCAAAGTACATTATATCCGGTGAATGAGACGCAGAAAGAGTTTCTGGATTATTTTGTCCTCCTGTCAGATGAGCAGCAACAACTGATGCTGGAGGTCGTAAAAAATATTCGCTCCGATCTCACTCAAAAACCATATAAAAAGCCAAATACAGCGAAGGAATCATAGCTGATATACTTATTTCAGACAACAGATTTTAACGACGATTCTTTTCAAACCTTGTATGAAACATGGAAAAAGAACGTGCCTTACATATTAAGAGACACGTTCTTTTTCTGTTTATTTATCTTCACTTATCAGACCAGTATGCTTCAATACTTCTTCCACACGTTTGACCGGAATAATATGTAACTCTGCTTTTACTTCCTCTGCCACATCCTCCAGATCTTCGCGGTTATCATACGGGATAAATACGTTCTTGATACCGGCTCTCTGTGCCGCCATCAGTTTTTCAGGAAGACCACCGATCGGCATTACACCGCCGCGCAATGATACTTCACCCGTCATGGCAAATTCCGGGGAAATACCTTTGTTCAACAGCATAGATGTCAACGCTGTCACGATCGTAATACCTGCTGACGGACCATCCTTTGGAACTGCGCCTGCCGGCACATGGATATGCAGATCTGATTCTTTTAAGACTTCTGTCTCCTCCGGAAACATGGATTTCACCAGTGTCAGCGCGATCTGCACAGACTCTTTCATTACGTCACCCAGTTGTCCGGTTACTTTCACTTTTCCGTCACCGCGGATTTTTGCAGTCTCAATAAAGAGGATTTCTCCTCCTGCGCTGGTCCATGCCAGTCCGGTTACCACCCCCGGCTGTGCTTCCTGCATACGCACATCGTGATGTAACTGCTTACGTCCCAAAAATTCTTTCAGACGTTTTACCCCTACGGTAATACTCTTCTGCTCGCCTTTGACCAGTTTTACCGCTGCCTGACGGCACAGTGTCTCCAGTTTTTTCTTTAAACCGCGGACACCGGATTCCATTGTGTATTCACTGATGATCGCACGCATGGCATCGTCCGTTACCTTCAGATTCTGCTTTTTCAGTCCCATGGTGGACATCGCATTCGGAAGCAGATATTTTTTTGCGATTTCAAATTTTTCCACGGCGGTATAACCTGGGAACTGAATCACTTCCATACGGTTCAGCAATGGCTCCGGAATCGTATCAACAGAGTTCGCTGTACAGATAAACAATACATTTGACAGATCATACGGCACATTCATATAGTGATCAGTAAAACTGAAATTCTGCTCCGGATCAAGAACTTCCAGCAGCGCACTTGCCGGATCTCCGCTGTAATCATGGGACAGTTTATCCACTTCATCCAGTACCATGACCGGATTCGAACTGCCGCTGCGCTTCATGCCTTCCATAATTCGTCCCGGCATCGCTCCGATATAGGTTCTTCTGTGGCCACGGATCTCTGCCTCATCCCGGACACCACCAAGACTGATCCGCACATATTCCCGGTTCAGTGCTTTGGCAATGCTCTGGCAGATACTGGTCTTACCAGTACCCGGCGCACCGACAAAAAGCAGGATAGAACCAGACTGCTTCTTATTCAATGCCATCACCGCAATCTGCTCTATGATACGCTCTTTTACTTTTTTCAAGCCGTAATGCTGCTCATCCAGCACCTGCTCCGCCTGATTTAAATCAATTTCTACCGGCGCTGCCACTTTCCAGTTCAGGGAAGTCATAAAATCCAGATAATCATAGAGCAGACCGTATTCGTGGCTGTCTTTGCCCTCCTGTTTCATACGGTTCAGCACCTTTTCCGCTTCTTTTCTGGCTTCCTCATTCATACCAGATTCCTGAATCTTTTTCTCAAATTTGCGGACATCGGAAATATTTTCCGGATGCATCTCATCTAACTGCTCCTGCAAAAATTCAATCTGCTTCTTCAAAGCAGACTCCCGGTAAACACGTTCATGTGTCTCCTGCTGCGCGCTTTCTGCCTCATCACTGACATGCGCCATCTCAATAAATTCATAAATGGACTGCTCAATCAGTTCTGTACGTTCCCGCACGGAATCTGCAGCAATGATCGCATATTTTTCCTCCGGCGTAATACTCAAATAAGCGGACAGCGCACAGATGATCTCTGTCATGTTACTCCAGTGCTGAATAAACGCCCGCGCCCAGACTCCCCACTGAAAACCGCTGACAAACTGGATCAGACTCTTTTTCGCTTCTTTATAAATCTCTTTTTCTTCTTCCTCCGGCAGATCTGCGATTTCGGAACAGATCGCTGCATCCGCGGTAAAAGCTCCATCCGTTATCTCTATGTCAGAAACATCCACACGATTGTGAACACGGATACTGATATTTCCCTCATCATCCACATTTTCTACGGTTCCTACCAGACCTTTTTCCTGAAAATCATCTACGATAAGGTCTTCCCGCTTCTTTTCTTCTTTCTGGATCAGAAACAGAATTTCTTCTCCCTTTTCTACTTTTTCAACCTGCATGCGTTCCAGAACGTCTTTTTTGAAATTAAATGTGACGCCCGGAAGGAGCAGTAAATCATATACTGGTAAAACTAACATACGATCGCCTCCTTCTGTTAGCAAAGTCTCCTATTGAGTGCTAATTATACCACATTTTTCGCATTTTGCAAGTTATTGACGGTAAACTGCAGGTTGAAAAATGGGAAATCCGATACATTATGACAAGTTGAAGTTTTATTTAGGTTGTGAACAGAAAAAAAGAAATCGTCACCTCACGCAGGCTAAAATGCCTGCTTTGAGGAGAAGATTTCTTTTTTCTGCATTTACGTTACTGAATAAACTTGCCCATATTCACTCTTAACTGAAATAGAGAACTTCAGCTATTTTTTCTTGGAACGCGATTATTAGCGGACAAGACAAAATAGCTGGAGTTCTCTTCATATACTTACATACTTACGTTGAGGCACCATTTTTCTTTTGTGCCTCCAGAAGTTCTCCGATCAGGCGATTTTTCGTTGTTGACTCCTGCATATATGTCTCACTGAGCTGCTTTCCTGCCAGCTCCATTTCTGCATGCAGATCTCTGGCGGACAGCAACCGGCATCCTTCGCCACGGATGATGACCTGCTCCAGTCCATCGGAAGTTGCCACCGTGACCTGATATTTTGACGCATTGGTATGTGCAAATTTTTCAATATACTGATCGGCAGTTTCTGCTTCTTTTGTAAATACGACATGAATGTTGTGATAATCGAAGCATTCTGTCTCATGTCCGATCACACGGTATGCATCGAACACAGCAATGACTTCGATCTGCTTCATACCCTGATAGTTACACAGCTTGTCTAATAAAATACCTCTGGCAGAATCCATATTTTCTCTTGCAAGGTCTTTGAGTTCATCCCAGGCAAAGATGATATTGTAACCGTCCACCAGCAGATATTCCTGTTTTTTCGGCTGTGATGTAAAATTTCTGGTAACAGATTCCGTCCGACTTTCCACTCTGCGCCGGCGTACAACACCGTTTCTGCGGGTTCGAGCGCCACTGTTTGCATAAAATGTTTTTTCCAGAATGGCATCTACTTCATCCACACCGATCCACTCATCCATGACACTTCGTGTTGCCCGTTCCGGAAGTTCTTCCCTTTTCACGGTTTCCGGCTGCCATCCTTCCACATGCATATGCTCTTTTACTTCGTTCCATGGAACTGTAAAACCTGCACCATGCGCACAAAATACCGAACCGGATGGATTGGCTGTATCGTGTTCCGCATCATATCCAATCGCATCAATGACTTCTGCCGCATTATGGCATGGCGCATAGCCATCCAATGTGAGGAAAATACGTCCGAAGCCTTTCGTGTAAGCTGCCACTTCTTTCGGATAATCCTGCATTTCACTGACTGGCGCGCGTCCAGTCAATACCGAAAGCCCTCCCTGTGCCTGTGTAATTTCAAAAGTGCCGTTCATTTTTTCAATATCTGTCATTGCCCGTCCAATCATCTGCTCCGGGAGTTCTATCCGAAATTGATAATATGGCTCTAACAATACCGATTCCGCTTCCATCAAACCCTGACGAATAGCACGGTAAGTCGCCTGACGGAAATCTCCGCCCTCGGTATGTTTCTGATGTGCCCGACCGGCGATCAATGTAATTTTCATATCTGTGATAGCAGATCCTGTCAGTACGCCACGATGTTCCCGCTCCAGAAGGTGCGTCACGATCAGGCGCTGCCAGTTTTTATCTAACATATCCTCACTGCAATCTACGTCAATCTGTAACCCGCTGCCTGCCGGAAGCGGCTCCAGTAATAAATGCACTTCCGCATAATGACGCAACGGTTCAAAATGTCCGACGCCCTCCACCGTATTTGCAATCGTTTCTTTGTATACAATATGGGATTTTCCAAAAGTAACATCTATGCCAAAGCGCTCTGCAATAACGCTCTGTAAAATTTCTGTCTGGATTTCTCCCATGATCTGTGCCTGAATCTCCTGTAACTGCTCATCCCAGACGATGTGCAGTTCTGGCTGTTCTTCTTCCAGCAGTTTCAGTTTTGGCAGCATCAGCGCCGGATCACAGCCTTCCGGGAGACAAACCTGACAGGTCAGAACTGGCTCTAACAGCGGTGGCAGCGTTTCCGCTTCTTCTCCCAGTCCCTGTCCAGGATAGGTCTCTGCAAGCCCGGTGACCGCACAGATTTCTCCGGCTTCTGCCCGCTGACGGACTTCGTATTTTTCGCCGGAATATACACGAATCTGGTTGACTTTTTCCAACACGTCATCTTCCCCGTCTGACTTCGTGCGAAGAAGATCTTTTACTTTTAATACACCGCCGGTTACTTTTAAATGCGTCAGACGGTTGCCCTGCTCATCCCTGGAAATCTTGTACACTTTTGCAGAAAATTCCGATGGATAGGTATCTTCTTCCGTCCAGAACTCAAATCCATTTAAAAAGGTTTCGATTCCTTCCATTTTCAGGGCAGAACCAAAATAACACGGAAATACTTCTCTGTCCCGGATCATTGCCCGAATCTGCGCCTCAGACACCGTTCCGGTTTCCAGATATGTTTCCAGTGCTTCCTCCTGACAGGTTGCCAGTTCCTCATACCATGTTTCCAAAGATAAAACACTCTGATCTGTATTCATTCCAGAGTCCATCGTCTGCTTAGCATCATAATCCTTTTTCGCGTCTGCAACGTCTGCTATCACTGCATCTGCCAAAACGGACGAAGCGGAAAAGTCAATGCATCCTTCGGATAACCGTTCTTTTAATTCGGTCATCACAGCTGCCTGATCCGCTCCCGGCTGATCCATTTTATTTACAAAAAAGAACGTTGGAATCTCATACTGCTGCAACAGATTCCACAGTGTCTGCGTATGTCCCTGCACACCATCTGATCCACTGATCAGCAGCACTGCGTAATCCAGCACCTGAAGCACACGCTCCATCTCCGCAGAAAAATCCACATGCCCCGGTGTATCTAATAATGTCAGATCCGTGTCGCGCCAGGTCAGTTCCGCCTGTTTGGAAAAAATCGTAATTCCTCTGGCACGCTCCCGCTCATCGGTATCCAGAAATGCATCTTTTGTATCTACTTTTCCAAGTTTTCGAATTGCTCCGGAAGTATACAAAAGTGCCTCTGACAGCGTGGTTTTTCCGGAATCCACATGCGCCATCAGTCCGGTACAGATGTGTTTTCTTCTATTTGTATTTGCCATATATCTCACTTACCTCATAATTTTAAGAATGTCCTCTGCATTCCTCATCCAATTGCGCTCATTGTACCATAATTTTTTATACAAGTCGACTGTTGCGATTTTGATTTACTTTGGCATAGATTCCCACGGAATGGCAATACTTGCAAAAAAGATAGTTTCTGTGAGGTTTTTAATTATGAAAATTGTATTTATTGTACCTGCTTCCGACCTGCGCCGGATTCCTCTCTATCGTCTTGGTGGGAAAATTTACGGACAGTCCAACTCCATCACAGGTCCGTTGATCCTTGGTGGCATTTTAAAAAAAGCCGGGTATCAGGTGGAAGCCTATGAAGAATTAAACGCCCGCCTGCCGTTAAAACATCTGCTAAAGGATACGGATATTTTCTGCCTGTCACTGATGACCTCCAATGCTCCCAGAGGTTATGAACTGGCAGACATCATCCACAAACATTCCAATGCCCGCGTGATCATGGGCGGTATGCATCCGACCTGGCTTCCCGAAGAAGCCCTGCAGCATGCAGATCAGGTCATTGTCGGGGAAGGCGAAAAAGTTATTTTAGATGTAGTGGAAGGACGTTTAAACACCCGGATCGTGCAGGGGATCTCTCTGACCAATGTGGATGAGGCACCATTTCCAGATTATTCGATTCTGAAAACACCCTGCGTCGCGGCAAATGTTATTTCCACCAGAGGATGCCCCTACCGCTGCACGTTCTGCACCACGTCCCGCATGTTTGCCCCTTACCGACAGCGCAGTGTGGATAACGTCATTGATGAGATCCGCATGTATAAACAAATGGGCTTTCGCTATCTGAATTTTGAAGATGACAATTTTACCGCGGACAAAGAACGGGCAAAAGATATCTGCCGCCGGATGATCGCCGAACATCTTACGTTCAAAGAGAGCTTTTTCTTTGGGCGAACGGATCTGGCGAATGATGCGGAATTATTGCAGCTTTTACATGACGCGCATCTGACCAGAGTGTTGATCGGCATTGAATCGCTGAACCAGAATGCCTTAGATGAGATCCATAAAGGACAGAATATCGAAGATATCCGAAAAGCCGGTGCTGCCTGCGAAAAATACAAAATCCGTATGATTGCAAGCATCGTTCTTGGACTGGATGAAGATACAAAAAAAGACATGGACAGAAGTGTTGCTTTCGCAAAATCTATCCATGCCTATCAGTTACAACCTGCTATTTTGACACCCTTTCCCGGCACACCAGTTTACGACCAGTTTTGTCAGGATCACCGTATGATCACCAGCGACTGGAGCCGCTTTGACATGATGAATGTCACCTTTCTCCCCAAGCATATGTCGCCTTGGGAATTGCAGGAAACTTTTTATGAAGCGTCCAAATATTTTTATGATTTCAAATCCGTGAAGGATATCCGTCAGATTTTTGGTGCCGAATATGCCTTCCGCCGGTTCGGACTGGCAATCATGGCACGACTGGGTGTATTTGGCGCACATGTGGCTTCAAAAGTTGCCAAAGGATCTGTGTATTATGATCTGAGGCATTACTCCAGCAAAGAGTCTACTGCATCCGCATCAAAAGTAACGGATGCCACATGATCTACCTCGATCTGGTACAGTGCATTTGCAGCGATATGCTCTGCTGCCTGCTCCAGATCACGGATACCGGTTGTGTTCTCATATTTTTTCACAACTGCATCTAAGCCTTCCGGTGTCACGATGCACTCATCCTCACTCATGCCCATACGTTTTAATACTTTCGGCAGTGAAAAACGGGCGAAAATTGTCTTTTTCTCCTCCGGTGTATAATCCGGAATCTCAATGACTGCAAAACGTGACATCAACGGTGCGCTGATGCGGTCTTTGTCATTGGCAGTTGCGATCGGATATACGCCAACCGTCGGAACCATACATTCCATGTAGTTATCCGTAAATCCAAGGTTATCCAGCAAGGTCAGCAGTACATCTGCCGGATTGCCATTTCCTTTTCCATTGGAAGCCTTATCTAACTCATTGATGATAAATACCAGTCCGGATTCTCCTGCTGCGGAAAATGCCTCCATGATAATACCCGGCTTTGCATTGGCATAAACACGGGAACTTCCGGTCAGCTGCTCCGGATCATGGATGGAGCTCATGTCCAGTGTGGTCCACGGCAGTTTCAGAATACGTGCTACCGCATAGGCAATCTGGGATTTTCCGGTTCCGGCAGGTCCGATCAGAAGCAGACCATAAGCCGGCAGTGTATGGGTACGGTTGATCTGGATGATTGTCTCGATGATACGCTGTTTTACACGCTCCATACCATATAATTCTTCATCCAGAATCCGACGTGCTTCTTCCGGGTCGATTGCTTCAAAATAATTGCTCTTCCAACGGATGTTCATCATAATAGAAAGAGCACGCTGTGCATGACGGCGCTCCTCCGCGGAAACTTCATGGGAACGGGCAACTGCCAAATTTCGACGCGCCCACAGACGAATGTTATCCGGCAAAGTGCGTCCTGCACAGTTCATAAAATCTGTGATACTCTGCAGACTGGTCAGCTTCATGCTGTCGCCTTCTTCTTCCTGTTCTTCTTCGTCAAACACCTCTGTCGGTGCGTTGCTGGCAAACAGACGCTCCATCATAAACTGTAAAAATCCGTCCTCAGCGGACAGTTTTGTGCCACCTCCAAAGGCAATCTCACGGATCTTGTATACAGCATAACCATCTGGACGGTTTTCTCCGGAAAGGCGTACGGTAATATGGTTTTCACCAAGCCAGCGCAACAGGCTGACAAAACGTGCATCAATCTGTAAAATATCCGCACTGATCTTGCCATCTTCTTCCTCAAATTCAAAGGAAGTGCGTTTTACAGGATTGGTAAAAACACCACATGAATGATGCTTCCACTGGCGAATCTTGTTATCCAGTAACAGAATCGGAGATTCTGCGGATGCTTCGGAAGCATTGGAAAAAACCATGGTGTAAGTACATTTTCCATGTGAATTTTTATCTGGTTTATTATTAAAATCAAATACAGGCATGAAATTTCTCCTTCGTATGTTTTTATCATATGTTTTATAATCTCTATCAGTATAGCACTGCTTCCGATATTAGAAAAGTGTAAAATCGCTTATTCTTCTACTGGCACCTGACGTAATTCACCGGTTACGGAATCCATGATAAATCCAGTGATCGTGATATTCTTTGGCATCAGTGTGTGATTTTTCAATGCAATCACGGTATCTCTGACAGACTGCTCCACACATTCAAAGCCACCAAGCCATTTTTCCAGATCAATACCACTGTTTCGCACAATATTGATATGTTCCTGTGAAACGCCTCTGTGTGTCAACTCTTCCAGAAGTTTTCCACCATCCATACCCTGTACCCCACAGTCTGTATGTCCGATAACCATAACTTCTTCTACACCAAGCTCAATAATCGCTACTAACAGGCTTCGAACCACACTACCGTATGGATGTGTGATCACGCCGCCGGCATTTTTTATAATTTTTGCATCGCCATTTTTCAGACCAAGTGCTGCCGGAAGTAACTCTGTCAGACGTGTATCCATACAGGTCAGAATTGCCAGTTTTTTGTCCGGATACTTGCTGGTCAGATACGGTTCGTATGCTTTATCCTCCACAAATTTCTTATTGTACTCCATAACTTCGTTAATCATTGGTACTCCTCCTCGATATACTTTAAATTTCTTTAAGTTATATAAATTTCCAAAAAAAGTGCAAATCACGTTTGATTCAAGTCGAACGCACGTGAGACTTGGTGCGTGATTCTGGTCAGCGCAAGCTGACATCTTCTTTTCCATACTTTTTTAATCTATATAAATCTGCAAAAAGTATGCTTTTTACTTACATGAAACTTTTTCTGTCATTCTATGTAATACAAAGCCATCCGAAAAATCATATTCCGAATGGCTTTGAAAATTTTACTTTAACAAGCTATCATATATACTTATCTGTCCCACTTATCACACAGCGCATTGATCTGATCCGCAAACTTCGCCATATCTTTATTTGCGATTTCTTTATTTTTATGAATTACTGCGATCAGGCGCTGACCTGCTGCCAGTAACCGGTCAAATACACTGTTTCCAGCTTTCTTGGTCTTACGTTTCTCTGCCAGTTTTCTGCTGCCCTGTACCACGCACAGATTCTGCTGCAGATCATAAATATCACCGCTATACGGTGCAACCGCGTCCACACCAACCACTTCTTTTAAATGTGCCGCAAAATTATCCGTTACCTGATCCTGTCCATGAACCACAAATACCCGTTTTGGTTTCTGCTTCATGCCCTGTACCCATGCGGTCAGATGATCCTTATCCGCATGACCACTGATGCCCGGCAGATTCAGGATTTCTGCATTGACATGCACTGTCTCACCGAAAAGTTTTACCTCTTTTGCACCGTTCAACAGCTGATAACCTAATGTACCCGGAACCTGATAACCAACAAATACGATGGTACACTCTTCCCGCCACAGATTATGTTTCAGATGATGGCGGATACGACCTGCCTCACACATTCCGGAAGCAGAAATAATTACCTTCGGCGTCTTGATAAAATTGATGGCTCTGGATTCATCACTGGAAACCGTGGTCTTTAATCCCGGAAAACCAATCGGGTTCACACCACTTTTGATCATTTCCAGATCATCTTTACGGAAACATTCCAGCACATTTTTATTGAAAATATTTGTTGCCTCAATAGCCAGCGGACTGTCCACATACACCTCAAAATTCTGGAAAGAGGACAACATCTGCTCCTGTTTGATTTTGCGCAGATAATATAGCATTTCCTGGGTACGTCCTACGGAAAATGCCGGAATAACCACATTTCCGCCTCTGGCAAATGTCACCGCCAGCACCCGGGCAAGTTCAGATGCATAATCAGGTGGCACGTCATGATTTCGATCTCCATAAGTGGACTCCATGATCAGATAATCCGCGGATTCCGGAATTTCCGGATCACGGATCAGCGCACGATTACCGTTTCCAATATCACCGGAGAAAATCAGTTTACACTCATCCTCCCCTTCTTTTGCCCACATTTCAATAAAAGAAGATCCAAGCAAATGTCCCGCATCACGGAAGCATACGGTCAATTCGTCACACACATGCACTTTTTTGTCATAATCACACGGTACAAAATAATTCAAAACGCCCTGTGCATCGTTTACACTGTACATCGGAACCACTTCCGGCTGTCCGGCTCTGCGGGCTTTCCGGTTTCTCCATTCCGCCTCAAACTCCTGAATGTGCGCACTGTCTTTTAACATAATGTTACAGAGCTGCGTGGTGGCATTTGTGGCAAAAATCTGTCCCCGGAAACCTCTTGCATACAAAAGCGGCAGTAATCCGGAATGATCAATGTGTGCGTGTGTCACAAACACATAATCAATCGCTGCTGCATTTACCGGAATATCCTGATTTTCGTAGATGTCTGCCCCCTGCTCCATACCACAGTCCACCAGAATATGTTTTTCTCCGATCTTCAGATAATGACAACTACCTGTTACCTCATGCGCTGCACCAATAAATTCTATCCTCATAGAAAAACCCCCTTCTACATTGTATTCCTTTTCCTCATATGCTCTTATGTAATAAGAATAAAATCATACAGTTCCATATTTATCAGATGTTACCTTCCAACTTATCTCTACAAATTTCATTCTTATTATATTCCTGTCCAGCGTTCCAAATTTATCAGTTGTTACACGAAAAACTATCTTTCCGCTTTTTATCTATTTTTTCTTATTCATCAAACAGACTATTTCTCATCTTCCTGCCCCTGCAGATAATAGATAAACTGCTGCGCAGTTCTTCCGGAAATTCCGCCATGGCTCAGCTCCCATTTATTTGCCTCTGCTTTCAGCTCATCCTCAGACATCTTGATGCCTGCTTTTGCTGCCAGATGAATCACAATGTCAAAGTACTCTTTCTGGCTCGGTTTAGAGTAATTGATCGTAACACCAAAACGATTAACCAGAGAAAGCTTCTCCTGCATTGTATCGGAACGATGCATTCCCTCATCCTGCTGCACATCGTTACGGTCGCTCCATGTCTCACGGATCAGGTGACGACGGTTGGATGTCGCATAGATCAGAATATTATCCGGTTTCGTCTCCACACCACCTTCAATGACTGCTTTCAGGAATTTATATTCAATCTCAAATTCCTCAAAAGAAAGATCATCCATATAAATAATGAACTTGTAGTTTCTGTTTTTTACGGCTGCAATAACATTTGACAGATCTTTGAACTGATGTTTATAAATCTCGATCATGCGCAGTCCCTGATCGTAAAACTCATTGACAATGGCTTTAATACTGGTTGATTTACCGGTTCCGCTGTCACCAAAGAGCAGCACATTGTTTGCTTTTTTGCCTTCCACGAAAGCACGGGTATTATCCACCAGTTTTTTCTTCTGGATCTCATAGCCAACCAGATCAGACAGCATAACTTTGTCCATATTGTTGATCGGTAAAAATACAAGTTTGCTATCGGTACGATCCTGAATACGGAACGCTTTGTTTAATCCAAACATGCCAACACCGTAATCACGGTAAAATTCAGTTACTGCGGTGAAAAATCCTTCCACATCTTTTGCCTGCTCCATGCGGCTGCTCAATGCCTGTACTTTTTCGCTGACATTTTTATTGTACATCAATTCTTTTTTCTCAATGGCATGATAATTGGAAATCTGTGTAAAGCAGTCAATACCAAGGGATTTCTCAATTTCAGAAAAATCATACTCAAACAGATTTTTGATGGCTGCAAAATCATTTCTCGCAAAATGGTTGACACTTCCATCGTTTGCACCGATTTTTTCACAGGTGATGCTGAACGGATTTTCATTTGTAATAAGGAAGTAAGCCAGATAATTGTGCCACAGATTTTTATCAAATCCGAAATCTGTTGCTACCGTCAGCAAACGTTTGATCTGTGTATACACCTTGCGGATCAGCACCGCGTTGCTCTGGGTGCCCTCCTCAAATTCCCGGAAAATCTCACCCATCTGGTATAAAATACAATCCTCGTCTATATCTCCATACATAATTAATTTTGCAATATCTCTGTACATCCTGAAACCTCCTGTACGTTTTCTTTTTTATGGTTCCTCCAGGAAAATTGTCTTCTGTCCGTCCCCTGTCACACAATGGGATTTTCATCTCGCACTTTTCTTCTGTAGAACTGTTTATGCTTTTTTAATAGTTTATACCCTTTTTTCCACTTTGCCAATAGTTGTATTTTTCTTTCTGATAAGGTATCATAGAAAATATGAAAACGAATCTTTTTTTATTGTAAGAGCTGCAGGATTTGCATAAATTTCCAAAATATGCAAACGCCTTTTGTGCTGTTTTGCTCCATCCATATCTTGCAATAAGAATATTGGAACATTCATGAATTATAAATACAGGCACCGATCTTTGCCTGATGTAACAAAGGAGATTTTTTATATGCCAAATTCAAACTGGAACGACGTTGGTGATAAGATAAAAGATGCCGTTGACTCTGCCATCTCCACCGGAGATTTTACAAATTTGAGCCGATCCATCGGAGACGTGATCAACGACACCATAGACAACGTAAAAAGTTCCGTAAAAGTTTCTGTGAAAACTTCATACAGTTCTAATCCGTACTACAAAACGGTACACACCCGTCCGGCTCCGGATCAACCTCAGATGCCTGAACTGTATAACAAACGTCCGGGGGGACAGGCAGGTGCCATCATCAGCATGGCTCTGGGATATTCTATTGGAATTTTCACACTGGCAGGACTGATCACATTTACAGCACTCAGTGCTGCAGTTTCCCATATGTTTATTGTTCCGGTCATTATTTTTGGTGTACTCGCAGCGACAGGATTCACGTTGGGTATCAATGGCACCCAAAAAATTCGCCTGCTGAACCGCTACAGAAGCTATGTACGCCAGATTGATCACCATTTGAGTGTGCCGCTTCAGCAGCTCGCGGACCGCAATCATAAATCCATAGCATTTATTGCAAAAGATCTGCAAAAAATGATCAATCAGCATCTTTTTTATGAAGCCCATGTGGATACACAGGACAATTATTTTCTGCTTTCCGACCAGGCTTACGAAGAGTACCGCACCGCAAGACTGGAATATTATGAAAAGAAAAAAATCATGGAAAAAGAACAGGAAGAACACAAAGTATCTGCGGAATGTCAGAAACTGATCGACGAAGGACAGGCTTATGTCCGCCATATCCGTGAATGTAATGATGCCATTCCGGGAGAAGAAATTTCCCGCAAGCTGGATAAAATGGAGCAGCTGGTACAGCGTATTTTTGACGAAGTCCGGATTCATCCGGAAGTCGCTCCTGATCTGCAGAAAATGATGAATTATTATCTGCCAACCACCTCAAAACTGCTGAATGCTTATCGCGAACTGGACAAACAACCAATTGCAGGAGAAAATATCAGCAACACCAAAGCAGAAATTGAGCAGACGGTTGATACTCTGAATGTAGCATTTGAGAAACTGCTGGACAGCTTATTCGCAGACTGCGCTTGGGATATTTCTTCTGATATCTCCGTGCTGAACACGATGCTGGCACAGGAAGGCTTAAAAGAAGATGATTTCACACTTAACAATAAGTAATTTCGGGAATTGTTCTTACTTTTTGTAGTTCTATTATGAAACAGGTAAATATCTATATTTTTATTGATTATCGCAATAAAATATAGTCAAATTACAAGCGCATATTGTTATGAAACTCAATAACAAGATTATTATTTAAGGAGATAAAATTACTATGGACAACGAATTCAAAGATTTTACAACCACACCAACACTGACTTTCGATGTGGCTCCGGAGACAAAAGAAGCACCGGCTGCAACTGCTGCTTCTGACCTTGCAGAACAGGTTTCTGATCCGGCTTTCAGCGAAAAAAATCTGACACCGGAAGAATTACAGATGGTCAATGACTTTTCTGAAAAAATTGATCTGCACAATTCGCAGGCAATCTTACAATATGGCGTTGGCACACAAAAGAAAATGGCTGATTTCTCTGAAGCAGCACTGAACAACGTTCGTACCAAAGATCTTGGCGAAGTAGGTGACATGCTTTCTTCTCTGGTGGTCGACCTGAAGAGTTTTGATATCACAGAGCAGGATAAGGGCTTCAAGGGATTATTCAAGAAATCCTCTAACAAGATTACTGCCATGAAAGCAAAATATGACAAAGCAGAGGTAAACGTAAACAATGTATGCACCGCTTTGGAAAATCATCAGGTAACTTTGATGAAAGATATTGCCCTGTTGGATAAAATGTATGCTGTCAACCTGACTTACTTCAAAGAACTTTCCATGTATATTCTTGCAGGAAAGAAAAAATTAGAAGAAGTCCGCACCGGTGAGCTTGCCGCTGCTGTTGCAAAAGCAGAGACCTCTAATCTGCCAGAAGATGCACAGGCTGCCAAAGATCTACAGTCCATGTGTGACCGTTTTGAAAAGAAAATCCATGATCTGGAGCTGACAAGAATGATTTCCATTCAGACTGCTCCGCAGATCCGCATGGTACAGAATAATGATACACTGATGGCAGAAAAAATCCAGTCCACCATTGTTAATACGATTCCGCTCTGGAAAAGCCAGATGGTACTTGCCCTTGGCATTGAGCACTCCGCACAGGCTGCCAAAGCACAGCGTGAAGTAACAGACATGACAAACGAGCTGCTTCGTAAGAATGCAGATATTCTCAAAACTGCTACGATTGATACAGCCAAAGAATCTGAACGCGGTATCGTGGATCTTGAGACATTGAAACATACCAATGAGTCTCTGATCAGTACATTTGATGAGGTATTGAAGATTCAGACCGAAGGTCGTGAGAAACGCCAGACTGCAGAAGCTGAGATGCAGCGTATGGAGAATGAACTCAAGAAGAAACTTCTCGAAATTCATGGTTAATTTTTATTGACTAAGTTCTCTCTTTTATTAAAAAATATTTTGTACTTTACTCCCCCTTTTTTCAGTGTATATATGCGCTGAAAAAGGGGGTTTTCGATAGCATGTTGACTCATTTACATTCATTATATCACAAAACTGCTATTTACTCTGATTAATAACGCCATTATTTTGTAAGTACATAAAAAACTCCAGACACTGCTGCTATTAGCAACACCAACTGGAGCTTTTAATATTATTTTATCAAAACTTTATCACTATGTTTTACCGCTACACTGGGAATACAATTTTAATTTCCGTTCCTTTTCCAAGTTCACTTTCAATTTTCAGTTCTGCCTTATGCATCACCGCAATGTGTTTTACGATTGCAAGTCCCAAGCCAGTTCCACCCGTCTGTTTTGACCGACTCTTATCCACACGATAAAAACGTTCAAAAATTCGTTCCTGATCTTCCTTAGATACACCAATTCCAGTATCTTTCACAGCTACAAATGGATGCTGATCTTCCTTTCCAATTGTGACATTGACCGAACCACCAGAATGATTATACCGAATCGCATTGTCACACAGATTGTATATCAATTCTTCCATCATACGACGGTTTGCCTGAATCACCTCTGTATCTCCTTTCACACGCACAACTACATGATGCTTGTTTGCCTGCATCTCAAGCATATCGCGGCAATTCAATGCCATTTCATACAGATCTACCGCTTCTGTATCCACACATTCTTCTACAGAATCCAACTGAGACAGACGCAGAATATCATTGATCAGTGTCAACAGACGCTGCGAACTTTTATGAATTTCTCCGGCAAAACGCACGGTATCTTCCCCCTGCGCAATCCCGGATTCAATCAATTCCGCATAACCGGAAATAGATGTCAGTGGCGTTTTTAATTCATGGGATACATTTGCCGTAAATTCCTGCCGCATTTTTGAATTTCGTTTCAGCTCCCGATGCTGCTGATTAATCGTCTCGATAAACGGCTGAATTTCCGGATAGGCCTGTATCTCACTTACTTTTTCCACATCTACTGCCAGCATTTCAATCGGCTCAATAAAGCGCTTCGTCATAATATGACCCAAAATCAGACACAGTACAAAAATCCCTGCAAAAATCGCGATACTTTCCGGGATCAGATACAAACTCATTTTTGCCACATATGGAATATCTCTGGATACTCGGATAATGCAGCCATTATCTAATTTTTCCGCATAATAAAAAGATAAAGTACCAATCGTATTCGAATGTCTCGTTGCTTTTCCTTCGCCATTTTTCAATGCCTGTTGAATCTCCGGTCGTTCCATATGATTTTTCATCTTGCTTGCATTGGCTTTGCTCTCATAAAGCACGTTTCCATCCGCATCAACCAACGTAATGCGCAGCCCGTCTGCATTAGCATCATAATTCTGCTCCAATGTTTCTACGATATAATCTGAACTTGCCAGTACATGTACATCCGTTTGAAGATCCTGAAAAATCTGTTTCTGCAACATCATAAAATATGCCCAAAATGTCAGTCCGATCGTCAGTAAGATGGCAAGTGCCGCAATACCAACTAAATTTTTATGAATTTTCTTTCTCATGCCTTCTGCCTCATCTATTTATCTAAAAAGCAGATCCAAGACATTCATATGGTTCTTGCTATACTCTGACATATACCAATTGCATCTGCTTTTCAAAAGTTTTTAGTTTCTAATATGATTCAGGCTATATCCTACATTTCGAACAGTCTGAATCAATTTTCCGGATGGTCCCAGTTTCTGACGTAATGTCTTGATATGCATATCAAGTGTACGGGATTCACCGGTAAAATCCATGCCCCAGATTTCTTCCATCAGACGATCTCTGGTCAATACGATACCTTCATTCATGATCAGATATTTCAGCAATTCATACTCTTTATAGGTCAGATCACATTTTCCCTGTGCAGTATGTACCTCGTGTTTGCTGTCATTCAGAGTAATATCTTCAAACTCGTAAACTTCTTTTTTCTGGATAGAAGCACTTCTTCTCAGTAATGCTTTTACTCTGGAAATCAGTTCCATAACACCAAACGGTTTTGTCAGATAATCATCCGCACCAAGATCCAGCCCTTTTACCTTGTCCAACTCTGTCGTTTTTGCCGTTACCATAATAACTGGGACAAGCACTGTTCTGTGATTCAGACGCAATTTTTTCAAAATCTGTAATCCATCCTCATCTGGTAACATAATATCCAGTAAAACCAGATCCGGAATCTGCTCATCCAAAGCCGCATAAAAATCTTTGGTACATTCAAATCCACGTACTTCATAACCGGAATTCTTCAATGCAAAGCTCTCGATTTCCTGAATATTCTTATCATCTTCCACAATATAAATCATCATATCTTCCCACCTCATCTACTTCAACTAACTGACACCACATGTCTGTTACATTTTACTTGTTGTTCCTCTTATCTCTGCTATTTAAGCTTTTTCTGTTTGCTAATCCTAACTAACTTATTTTATTTATCATTATAAAGACACCCCGTAAAATGAAATCATATTCTAAGTAAATTTTATGTAAAAAATTTTACATACATTATACCACATAAAGGCGCAGCGGCATAGACGCAGTGGCGATCCCAAATTTAAGGTCAGTTACAAAGTGTGGATAAAGAAAAAGTGGTATTTTTCCTCAGCGTGCGATTGTTCGCCGCGGAGGTAAAATACCACCTTTTCGTCCTAAATATTAAATTCTAAGCCACAAGGCAAATTTTATTTAGCTGCAAGAGCTTTTTTGATCTCCTCAGTAAGAAGTGGAACGATCTTGTTCAGATCTCCAACGATACCGTAATCAGCTACATCGAAGATAGGAGCATCTTCGTCTTTGTTGATTGCGATGATGAGATCAGACTCTTCCATACCAGCTACGTGCTGGATTGCTCCGGAAATACCGATTGCAAAGTAAACCTGCGGACGAACTGTTTTACCAGTCTGACCAACCTGCAGATCCTGTGGTTTCCAACCAGCATCTACTACTGCACGAGAGCAGGATACGGTACCACCAACAACCTCAGCCAGCTCTTCGAGCATTTTGAAGTTCTCCGGTGTTCCAACTCCACGGCCACCAGATACAAGGATCTTAGCGTCCTGGATATCAACAACGTCAGATACATTTTTAACGATGTCAAGAATCTCAACATATTTGTTGTCCGGTGTGAATCCTGGGTTGTACTCAACAACTTCCGGATTAGCATCAGCGATCGGCTCGATCTTCTGCATAACACCTGGACGAACGGTTGCCATCTGCGGACGGTTGTCCGGGCAAGCGATTGTAGCGATTGTGTTTCCACCGAAAGCAGGACGTGTCATCAGTAACTGATTTGGTTTCTGCTCTCTACCCGGCATTGGGTTCAGTGGGAAGTTACCGATCTCAAGGGATGTACAGTCTGCTGTCAGACCTGTCTGAACACGTGCAGATACACGAGGTCCAAGGTCACGACCGATAGCTGTTGCACCAACTAACATGATCTCCGGTTTGAACTCATTGATTACAGATGCAAGCGCATGTGTATATGGCTCTGTTCTGTATACCTCAAGCTCTTTGTCATCTACAACGATAACTTTGTCTGCACCATAAGCGCCAAGCTGAGCTGCAAGGTCTTTTACGTTATGTCCAATTAATACTGCTACTACTTTCTCATTTAAATCATTTGCAAGATCTTTTGCTTTTCCGAGTAACTCGAAAGCAATCGGGCTAATTTCATTATCTACCTGCTGAGCGAATACATATACGTCTTTGTACTGCTCAATTAAGGATTGTTCCATTGCTGCCATTGTTATTTCTCCTTTCTCTTACAGTCCGCATACATGTTTCTCTGTCATCTTACCAAGCAGATAAGAAACAGCTTCTTCTGTATCCAGTGTGATTTTCTCTCCAGCACCTTTTCTTACTTTGTCGGATGCTTTTGCGATCTTTGTCGGAGAACCTGCAAGACCCATGTTTCCGTCTTCCAGAGTCTTCAGATCTGCTCTACCCATTGTAGCGATCTCTGCTTCGCATGCATCGAAGATTCCGCCCGGAGTCATGTATCTCGGGTCGTTCAGCTCTGCTAAGCATGTGATCAGGCAAGGCATCTGAGCTTTTACTACATGATATCTGTCGTCATACTGACGCTGAACTTTTACAGCATCTCCTTCGATCTCGATCTTACGAGCATAAGAGATAACCGGGATATCAAGGTGCTCAGAAATCTGAGGACCAACCTGAGCTGTATCACCATCGATAGCCTGACGGCCTGTGATGATCAGATCGTAATCGCCCATCTCACGAATTGCTGCTGCAATTGTAGAAGATGTAGCCCATGTATCAGCACCGCCGAGGCATCTGTCAGTTACAAGAACTGCATTGTCAGCGCCCATAGCTAATGCTTCACGTAATGTATCGCCAGCTTTCGGAAGTCCCATTGTTAAAACAGTAACTTCTGCACCGTACTGATCTTTTAATCTTAAAGCAGCCTCAAGACCTGCTTTATCATCTGGGTTCATGATTGTGAGCATTGCTGCTCTGTCAAGAGTTCCGTCCGGATTGAACTTAACTCCACCTGCTGTATCAGGTACCTGTTTAATACAAACAATAATCTTCACGATTGTTTTCCTCCTTACTTAAGTAATGCACCAGAAATAACCATACGCTGAACTTCACTTGTTCCTTCGTAAATCTCTGTGATCTTAGCATCACGCATCATACGCTCTACATCGTACTCTCTGATGTAACCATAACCACCATGTAACTGTACGCATTTTGTTGTAACTTCCATTGCAACTTCTGCAGCGTAAAGTTTTGCCATAGCAGCTTCTACAGAATAAGAAACTTTAGCACCTGCCTGGTACTCATCTTTCTTTAATGCAGCTCTGTATACCATTAACTGAGCAGCTTTAACTTTTGTAGCCATATCTGCTAACTGGAACTGTGTGTTCTGGAACTGAGCGATGCTTCTGCCGAACTGTTTTCTCTCTTTTACGTATGCGATTGTTGTCTCTAATGCACCCTCTGCAAGACCAAGTGCCTGTGCAGCGATACCGATACGTCCGCCATCCAGTGTATGCATAGCGATATTGAAACCTTTACCCTGTTTTCCAAGAAGGTTCTCTTTCGGGATACGGCAATCTGTGAAGATTAACTCATATGTGGATGAACCACGGATACCCATTTTTTTCTCTTTAACACCAAAAGTAAATCCTGGAGTTCCTTTTTCAACGATGAAAGCAGAGATCTCTTTCATTGTTCTGCCACGTTTTTCAACTTTGCCTGTTACAGCAATTACGATATATACGTCAGCTTCTTTACCGTTTGTGATGAAGCATTTAGATCCGTTAAGAACCCACTCATCTCCGTCTAAAACAGCCTTTGTCTGCTGTCCCTGAGCGTCTGTACCTGCCATCGGCTCTGTTAAACCGAAAGCACCGAGTTTTTTACCGGAAGCAAGGTCCGGAACATATTTAGCTTTCTGCTCTGGTGTACCAAATGTAAGAATTGGGTCTACACACAGAGATGTATGTGCAGATACGATAACACCTGTAGTACCGCAAACTTTTGATAACTCCTCTACGCACATAGCGTATGTAAGGATGTCACAACCCTGTCCACCGAGTTCCTTCGGTACCGGGATTCCAAGGAAGCCATATTTAGCCATTTTGTCAACGGTAGCTCTTGGGAATTTTTCAGTTTCGTCAACTTCCTGAGCAAGTGGTTTTACTTCGTTCTCAGCGAATTCTTTGAAAAGGCTTCTTGCCATTTCATGTTTCTTACTTAATCCGAAATCCATTTTTTACTTTTCCTCCATTTTTAGTGAAGCACAGTCAAAACTCCAAAAGGCACCAAAGACATGTGTAGCAAAATGCACATGTCTGGCACCACTCTCCGATGTAATAATCGGAAATTGTTATTCCGACCGTTAACTTCTTATATATCTTATAAGGATTATACCCCTTATAATTCGAGAGTATTTATTCTATTCTTACTTGCTGTAATCGTAGAAACCTACGCCTGTCTTGCAGCCAAGTTTACCTGCACGTACCATTTTTCTAAGCAATGGAGCCGGACGATATTTAGGATCGCCTGTCTCAGAATAGATTACTTCCATGATAGCAAGGCAGATATCAAGACCAATGTAATCACCTAACTGTAAAGGTCCCATTGGGTGGTTAGCACCTAATTTCATTGCTGCATCGATATCTTCTACGCTTGCAACACCTGCTTCTAATACGCAGATACCTTCGTTGATCATCGGAACAAGGATTCTGTTTACTACGAAACCAGCTGCCTCGTTAACCTGTACCGGTGTTTTGCCGATCTCTTTGGAAATCTCAACGATTTTGTCTCTTAACTCATCCGGAGTATTTGCTCCCTGAATTACCTCGATCAGTTTCATTACAGGTGCCGGATTGAAGAAGTGCATTCCGATTACCGGTCTGTCAAGACCTGCACCGATCTCTGTAATAGATAATGAAGATGTGTTTGTTGCAAAAATACACTCAGCCGGAACGATCTCCTGAAGCTCTTTGAATGTCTGTTTTTTGATTGCCATATCTTCTAATGCTGCTTCAACTACTAAATCAGCATCTGTACAAATGTCTTTTGTACCTGTGGTAATTTTAGCAAGGATTGCATCAGCTTTGTCCTGATCCATTTTGCCTTTTGCGATTCTTTTCTCGAATCCTTTTGCGATTTTGTTCTTGCCGTTTGCAGCAAATTCATCATTGATATCGCATAAATATACTTCATAGCCTTCTGTCTGTGCAAAAGCCTGTGCGATACCAGATCCCATTGTTCCTGCTCCAATAATACCAACTTTCATGATATGTCCTCCTTATAATGAAATTATATACTAATATGAAACATTCCGACTGCCATACCCAAACAATCCTGTCCATAGATTAGTCATCACATATCTAAATTATTATATTTTTTGCTTCCATAGCAAATGTGTTAAATAACTAACGATGTCAGCTATTAAAATATCTCCGACATTTTCGCATGTCGCAATCATGCCGGAGATTCGTCCGGATTTTAAATATCCTTCTAATTTAATTTTTGAAAATTAAGCTTCTTTTTTAACGATTGTAGCACAACCCATTCCACCGCCGATACACAGTGTAGCAAGTCCGTATGTAACGTCTCTCTTCTGCATAGCGTGAAGCAGTGTAACAAGGATACGGCATCCTGAAGCTCCTACCGGATGTCCAAGTGCGATAGCACCACCGTTTACGTTTAAGATGTCAGAGCTGAAGCCTAACTCTTTCTGTACTGCTACAGACTGAGCTGCAAATGCCTCATTTGCCTCGATCAAATCCATGTCATCAATTGTAAGACCAGCGATCTTTAATGCTTTCTTTGTAGCCGGAACAGGTCCGATACCCATGATCTCCGGAGCGCATCCGCCAAGAGCACCTGCTACGAATGTAGCCATCGGTTTAACACCAAGCTCTTTTGCTTTCTCTTCGCTCATTACAACGATTGCTGCAGCACCATCGTTGATACCGGAAGCGTTACCTGCTGTAACAAGTCCGCCCTCTTTACCGGAGCAGCATTTTAATTTTGCAAGAGTCTCTTTTGTTGTGCCAGGACGTGGTCCCTCATCTTTTGTGATCATAACAGTCTCTTTTTTAACTTTAACCGGAACCGGAACGATCTCATCGTCGAATGCTCCAGACTCCTGAGCTGCTACTGCTTTCTGCTGGGAAACTGCTGCGAACTCATCAAGTTCTTCACGTGTTAATCCCCACTGATCACAAATGTTCTCAGCTGTGATCATCATATGGTAGTTATTGAATGCATCCCATAATGCATCGTTAACCATTGTATCAATCATAGTTGCATTGTTCATTCTGTAACCGAAACGTGCTTTCTTTAATGCATATGGAGCCATAGACATGTTCTCCATACCACCAGCTACAACGATATCAGCCTGACCAGCCATGATCATGTTTGCAGCCTCATTTACACATTTCAGACCGGATCCGCATACTACATTCAGTGTGAAAGCCGGAACCTCATTCGGGATACCTGCTTTGATAGATGCTTGACGAGCAACGTTCTGTCCCTGGGAAGCCTGGATAACGCATCCCATCATAACCTCGTCAACCTGCTCCGGAGCAACGCCTGCTCTTTTTAATGCCTCTCTGATAACGATGGATCCTAACTCAACAGCCGGAGTATTTCCAAACTGTCCGCCCATTTTACCAATTGCAGTACGGCAAGCGCCTGCTAATACAACTTTCTTTGCCATTTTTTCTTCTCTCCTTCTTGACTTTTAAAATATACCTCTAGTAATTATGTTAAAAGAACAACGCTAGACATGCTATATTTTAGCACTATCATTTGTTTTTTGCAACGCTTCCTCCGTCATTTTTCCTAAATTTTCGAAGGAATTTTCGTTTACTTTTGTCATTTTTTTAACACAGTCGAAAGGGTGAAAAGTCATCGTAAGTCTGTTATTTTTTTAACAGAATTCTCCAAAAAAATAAGGATTCGCACACCTGAACCGGGTTTAGATATCCTTTTTTTCTTTTTCGATGGTTCCTCGCTCTTTTTGCTAAGGCTTTGAAAAATCTTACAAGTTAACTTTAACACACGTACGCGTACAATGCAATACCCACAATCAGGTAATTAAATTTCTTCCCAGTCCCTACATTACCACAAAGTTAGTGAAAAATCCACCCTTTTTGTGAAACTTTGATATTTTTTTAACAAGTCTTGTTTTGGGTGGTTTAAAATTTACTGCTTAAGTTTTTTATAAAAAACTCCTGCCATTTTTTCTCAAGGAGCGATTGCTAGCGACTGAGACAAAATGGCAGGAGTTCCTATTCATACCTAACGTGGTAAATTTTAAGCCACCCTAAATTTAATTTTTAAAGATTTTTCACGGTCGCGATGTCGATCATCGTCATCTGATCATTTGCTGTCTCAAGACTGAGTGCCAGCGCATTTGCCGTATCCATAGATGTCAGGCAGTGAACACCTGTCTCAATGGCATTTCGACGAATGAGGAATCCGTCTCTGGATTTGTCACGTCCCTGTGTCGGTGTATCGATAACAAGATCGATCTTGTGACCAAGGATCAGATCCATAACGTTTGGTGATTCCTGAGAAATCTTATTAACACGACGTGCATTTACACCATGATCCTGCAGATATTTTGCAGTACTTCTTGTAGCATAAATAGTGTAACCAAGTGCTTCGAAACGTTTTGCAACACCGACTGCCTCCGGTTTGTCCGCATCCTTTACGGTCATAATCATCTGTTTGTACTTTGGAAGCTGAATGCCTGCGCCAATAAATGCTTTGTACAGTGCTTCGTTGAAGTTCTTTGCAATACCAAGGCACTCACCGGTGGATTTCATTTCCGGTCCAAGGCTGATCTCAGCTCCACGCAGTTTCTCGAAGGAGAATACTGGCATCTTGATGGCAATGTAATCTGCCTCCGGTGCCAGTCCCGGCTCATAACCCATGCCTTTGATGGTCTCACCAAGGATTACTTTTGTTGCCAGATCTACGATCGGGATACCTGTTACTTTACTGATATATGGTACGGTTCTGGAAGAACGCGGGTTCACTTCGATGACATATACTTCCTCGTTCATGGCGATGAACTGAATGTTGATCAGTCCTACGACATGAAGTGCTCTTGCCAGACGTTTTGTATACTCTACGATGGTCTCTTTTACATGATCGCTGATGGTCGGTGCCGGATATACGGAAATACTGTCTCCGGAATGTACACCGGTACGCTCGATATGCTCCATGATGCCCGGGATCAGGATATCTGTGCCGTCGCATACCGCATCAACCTCAATCTCTTTACCCATCAGGTATTTATCGATCAGAATCGGGTGATCCTGTGCGATCTGGTTGATGGTATCGATAAATTCTACGATCTCATCATCATTGAATGCAATGTGCATGCCCTGTCCGCCAAGTACATAGGACGGACGAACCAGTACCGGATAACCGATGCGATTTGCTGCTGCTTTTGCTTCCTGAGCGGTGTATACGGTATCACCTGCTGCTCTCGGAATACCTGTCTGCTCCAGAATCTCATCAAAGAGCTCACGATCCTCAGCTGCATCAACGTCTTCTGCTTTTGTACCAAGGATCGGCACGCCCATCTTCATCAGGCTCTCTGTCAGTTTGATGGCTGTCTGTCCACCGAACTGTACAACTGCTCCATCCGGTTTTTCGATGTTTACGACGTTCTCTACATCTTCCGGTGTCAGCGGCTCGAAATACAGTTTGTCAGCAATATCAAAGTCAGTGGAAACTGTCTCTGGGTTGTTGTTGATAATGATTGTCTCATATCCGGCTTTTGCGAAGGACCATGTACAATGTACGGAGCAGAAGTCGAACTCGATACCCTGTCCGATACGGATCGGACCGGAACCAAGTACCAGAACTTTTTTCTTCTTTGCTGTTCCGTCTGCTTCGTTTTCACCATCAAAGCAGGAATAGTAATATGGTGTTGTTGCCTCAAACTCTGCGGCACAGGTATCAACCATCTTGAAGGAAGCTGTGATGCCGTTTTCGTAACGCATGTTTTTGATGTATTCTTCATCTTTTCCGGTTAACTGAGCGATGACTTTATCCGGGAACTCGATACGTTTTGCTTCGCGGAGCAGATCAACAGTCAGTGCCTCGCTGCGCAGACGACCTTCCATCTCAACCAAAATTGCGATTTTATCAATAAACCATTTGTCGATCTTTGTGATGTCATGGATCGTATCATAAGAAACTCCACGACGGCATGCCTCAGCGATGACCCAGATTCTTCTGTCATCTACCACTTTCAGACGCTCGATCAGTTTATCATAGGAAAGTGATACATACTCATCTGTAACAAGGCTGTCTACATGCTGCTCCAGGGAACGGATGGCTTTCATCAGCGCGCCCTCGAAGTTTGTGCAGATACTCATAACCTCACCAGTTGCTTTCATCTGTGTGGTCAGCGTACGTTTTGCAGTGATAAATTTATCAAACGGCAGACGCGGGATTTTTACAACACAGTAATCCAGCATCGGCTCGAAACTTGCGTAAGTTTTTCCTGTAATGGCATTTTTGATCTCATCCAGTGTGTAACCAAGTGCGATCTTTGCAGCAACTTTTGCGATCGGATATCCGGTTGCTTTGGAAGCCAGTGCAGAAGAACGGCTTACTCGCGGGTTTACCTCGATAACGCAGTACTCAAAGGAATCCGGATTTAACGCATACTGTACGTTACAGCCACCAGTGATATTCAGCTCGCTGATGATATTTAACGCAGATGTACGCAGCATCTGGTACTCTTTGTCGCCCAGTGTCTGGGACGGTGCTACTACGATGGAGTCACCGGTATGAACACCAACCGGGTCGATATTCTCCATATTACATACTGTGATGCAGTTTCCGTTAGCATCACGCATTACTTCGTACTCAATCTCTTTCCATCCGGCGATGCAGCGTTCAACCAGAACTTCTCCGACACGGCTCAGACGCAGACCGTTGGTCAGGATCTCAACCAGCTCTTCTTCGTTGTGGGCGATACCGCCGCCGCTTCCGCCTAAGGTAAAGGCCGGACGCAGTACAACCGGGTAACCGATGGTATTTGTAAATTTGATACCATCTTCCACTGTATTTACAACCAGGGAAGCCGCACACGGCTCACCGATTTTTTCCATAGTATCTTTGAAAGCCTGACGATCCTCCGCACGGAAAATTGTCTCAGCTGTGGTACCGATCAGTTTTACACCGTTTTCCTCTAAAAATCCGGATTCTGCCAGCTCCATACCAAGGTTCAAACCTGCCTGTCCACCCAGAGTCGGAAGTACGCTGTCCGGTTTTTCTTTTAAAATAATCTGTTTTAACACATCGACAGTCAGCGGCTCAATGTATACCTGATCTGCAATCTGTTTATCTGTCATGATGGTTGCCGGGTTGGAGTTTACCAGACAAACTTCAATGCCTTCCTCTTTCAGGGAACGGCATGCCTGTGTACCCGCATAATCAAACTCAGCTGCCTGTCCGATAACGATCGGACCGGAACCGATTACTAATACTTTTTTGATATCTGATCTCTTTGGCATTATTTCTGTCCTCCCATCATTTCAATAAACTTGTCAAACAGGTATCCGGAATCCTGTGGTCCAGGGCATGCTTCCGGATGGAACTGTACGGTAAAGATATTCTTTCCTGTATACTTGAGTCCCTCGTTGGTTCCGTCGTTTACATTTGTAAATGCAGGAACTGCAACTGCCGGGTCAAGACTTTCTGCATCAACCGCGTATCCATGGTTCTGGGATGAAATGTATACACGACCTGTTTCCAGATCTTTTACCGGATGATTGCCGCCTCTGTGTCCATATTTCAATTTGTAGGTATCTGCGCCGGTAGCTAATGCCATCAACTGATGTCCTAAGCAGATCGCAAAAATCGGTACTTCAGAATCGTAAAGTTTTTTCACTTCTTTGATGATATCTGTGCAGGCTTTCGGATCTCCAGGGCCGTTAGAAAGCATGATTCCGTCCGGGTTGGAAGCAAGGATTTCCTCGGCTGTTGTGTGTGCCGGGTAGATCGTAACTTCGCAGCCACGTTTGTGCAGGGACTGTGCAATGTTGTTCTTTGCACCGAAGTCCAGCAGTGCTACTTTATAGCCGTCTGCTTTCAGCACTTCTTTCTCACTGCAGGTCACCTTGTCTACCACGTTTCCTGTATTGTATACATGAAGCTGAGGCAGAATTTCATCAAGTTTGTAATTTTCATCAGTGGTGATCATGCCGTTCATGGTTCCTTTTTCACGCAGGATCTTTGTCAGTGCTCGCGTATCAATTCCTGCGATTCCAGGGATGTCATGCTCTTTCAGGAAATCCTGAATGGTTCCCTGGCAGCGGAAGTTGCTCGGAATTCTGGATAACTCTCTTACGATGTATCCGTCCGGCCATGGCTGTTTGGACTCCATGTCCGGTGTAATTCCATAATTTCCAATCAGCGGATAAGTCATTACGACTGCCTGTCCCGCATAGGATGGGTCTGTCAAAACCTCCAGATAACCAGTCATGGAAGTATTGAAGACGATCTCACTGATCACGCTCTTTGTCGAACCAATGCTTGTTCCGGTAAATACTGTACCGTCTTCCAGAATCAGAAATGCTTTCATTTATTCGCCCGTCCTTTCTCTTTTTTACAATATACACTTTTAATATACAACATTTTAACATGTATTTCCTGGCTTGTTGCAAAAAAAAAGAGGGAATTTTCTCTTTTCTTGTATGTTTATACATTATTCATGCATAATATTCATTTTTCTGCCATATATACAAATTGTAGGTATTCTATCACAGTTTTCCCTGCATTTCAATACTAACTTTTCAGATACATTCATAATACTTTCTAATCATATTAATCAGACATGATTATTTCATACTGACTTCCACACTATAACTTTACTCTTATTCAAAAGTATCCAAATGGAAATCTTCTACTAAATCTCTTTCTTATCATACGCTTTAAAACAGTATGCATTTTCTTTTATAATCAACAACGGCAAGACCCGACTTTATTGCCAGGTCTTGCCGTCACTTAATTACTCAATTATTGTTTTTCCACCCATGTATGGCTGTAATGCTTTCGGAATATTTACAGTTCCGTCTGCATTTAAGTTGTTCTCTAAGAATGCGATCAACATTCTTGGCGGAGCAACTACTGTATTATTTAATGTATGAGCCAGATATTTCTTGCCATCTTTTCCTTTGACACGGATCTTCAGACGTCTTGCCTGAGCGTCACCAAGGTTAGAGCAGCTTCCTACCTCAAAATATTTCTTCTGACGTGGAGACCATGCCTCTACATCAACGGATTTTACTTTCAGGTCAGCAAGGTCACCGGAACAGCACTCTAAGGTACGAACCGGGATATCAAGGCTACGGAACAGGTCTACGGTGTTCTGCCATAATTTCTCATACCACATCATAGAATCTTCCGGTTTGCAGACAACGATCATTTCCTGTTTTTCAAACTGGTGGATACGGTATACACCTCTCTCCTCGATACCATGAGCACCTTTCTCTTTACGGAAGCACGGAGAATAGCTGGTCAAAGTCTTCGGCAGCTGATCCTCATCGATCATAGTATCGATAAAGCTTCCGATCATGGAATGCTCGGAAGTACCGATCAGATACAGGTCTTCGCCTTCGATCTTGTACATCATGGCATCCATCTCGTCAAAACTCATAACGCCGGTAACAACGTTGCTTCTGATCATGTATGGCGGGATGCAGTATGTGAAACCGCGGTCGATCATAAAGTCACGGGCATAAGCCAGAACTGCGGAGTGCAGACGGGCAATGTCACCTTTCAGATAATAAAAACCGTTTCCGGCTACTTTTCTTGCACTGTCAAGGTCGATACCATCAAATTTTTCCATGATTTCTGTATGATATGGGATCTCGAAATCCGGAACAACCGGCTCACCAAAACGCTCAACTTCTACGTTCTCGCTATCATCTTTTCCAATCGGGACAGACGGATCAATGATGTTCGGAATGGTCATCATGATCTTTTTGATCTTCTCCTGAAGCTCGCCTTCCTGTGCCTCAAGCTCTGTCAGACGCTCTGCATCTTTGGCAACCTGCTCTTTTAATGCCATAGCTTCTTCTTTTTTGCCCTGCCCCATCAGTGCACCAATCTGTTTGGAGACACGGTTTCTGTTGGCACGCAGATCGTCAGCTTCCTGCTGAACGGCTCTGGATGATGCATCTAATTCGATTACTTCGTCAACCAGACCAAGTTTGTGATCCTGAAATTTATTTTTGATATTCTGTTTTACAATATCCGGGTTTTCTCTTAAAAACTTAATGTCAATCATAGCTTCCTCCTGAGGAAATTTTATTCTTTCAAAAGTATACACTGATTCACAGCAATATTCAAGCCTTGTTCATCGTGTTCTTGACGAAAATTTGGGGGTATAAAGCGAAATCGAAGCATCCTTTCAGAATCGCTAGACGCTCACTACCTTCATTTCACTTCGGTTTCATCGCGCTCACTCTCAACTCCGATAAAAGCTGGTCGTTTCCCGTTCGCGCAAAACCTTGTGAAAATCAGTCGTTCACTCAATCACTGATTCTGAAAGGATGCTTCGATTTCGCTATTTATACATTTTAAACGCAGAATAAGCATTCCCCCGTTTCAAGTGCGTAGAGCATAAACGGTGGGTAAGAGGAATGCTTATGTCCGCTTTACTCTGCATGTGCAACACAATGTTTTTTATACAGTAACTGCACATGCGGCACGCAGCGCCGTCGTGTAAATGGAACAAAAATGATACAAAAACTCCAATGCAAGGCGGTAGATTGATTTTCGTTATCGAAGCGAGCATAGCCCGACCGCGTGAGCGTGTTTGAGGCTGCTGTCTCTGCAGCCGAGTTCGCGGAAGCGGTCGGAGATAAGCGGCGCAGCGCAGATAGAAAATCATTCGTGCCTGCATTGGAGTTTTGTATCATTTTGTTCTTTATCACACAAGCAAGATTTATTCGCGGCGCAAAGCATCGATTGGTTTCAGATTCGCCGCCTTATAAGATGGCAGCAATCCAAAAATAATTCCAATTCCCATAGAAAATGCCACTGCTATGATTGCCGCCGGCACACTGATCACTACCGGCATCTCACTGACTTTTGAAATGACCTCCGCCAATATGATACCCGCAACCACACCGATAATACCGCCAAGACTGGTCAGTACGGCTGCCTCCGTCAGAAACTGTCCAAGAATATGACCTTTCTTTGCTCCGATTGCTTTTTTCAGACCGATTTCCTGCGTACGCTCTGTCACGGATACCAGCATGATATTCATAACACCGATACCGCCAACTAACAGAGAAATTCCTGCGATCCAGATCAGCATCCGGTTTGTGGACTGGCTCAGTTCCTGAATATCCTGTGCCTGTTTCAACAGATCCTGTCCTTTGTACTGAATAGTAGTGTCAGGAACTGCGAGGTTTGCATTCAGAATATCAGCTACTGCCTGACCTGCTGATGACATGGAATCTGTATCCGTTGCCCGCAAAACGACGCTCTGCGGTTCATCATACTGAAATACGATCGGCCAGGTTGTAGACGGAATAAACACTCTGCCGCTGCTGTCCTGCATATAAGTATAGTAATCATCCATAGAGTTAATCACCGGTTCAAAGCCATCTTTTTTGTCTGCAATTCCGATAACGATGTACGGCTCCCCGGATATTTCGATGGTTTTTCCAATAGCATCTTCTCCCTGAAACAGAGAGGAGGCACAATCCTGATCCAAAATTGCTACTTTTCTGTATTTTGCATAGTCGTTGCCGTCAAATCCACGACCTTCTTTTACCGCATAACTGCAGGTATCCAGATAGTTCTGGTCGATTCCCATGACATAACCGCCGGAAAGAGAGGTATTTCCATAGCATACGGTATCGTAACCCTGACGGCTGGTATAACGGGAAGCGTCCTCCACGCCATCTGCTGCCAGAATCTGCTGCATTGTATCATCACTGATCACAGGAACGCCGTCCGGGATTCCATTGTAATCCATCTCATACGTCCATTCATCCTGATAAAGCTGAACGGTAACTGTGTTATTTCCGGCTCCCACCAAATTCTGCTTGATCTGCTCATTTGTTCCCTGAATTGTGGAAACAATCGCAATAATCGCACCAATACCGATAATAATACCAAGCATCGTCAGAAAGGAACGCATTTTATGTGACCAAATGCCCTGAAAGGACAGTCTAATATTTTCTAACATTTCACGCACCTCCCCTTAATACTCTGCCCCATCTGAATCCACTACGCGAATACCTTCTTTTGCAGTCTTTCCATATGGAAATGCAATGCGGTCATCCTCTGTCAGTCCGGATTTAATTTCAATGGTATCACCGTAAATGATTTTTCCTGTTTTTACATACTGTTTTACCAAACGGTCATTTTCATCGGCCTTTAATACATAAGACTTTCCATTTTCAGAACGCACATAGCCTTTGAAAATATAAATTGACGCACCATCTTCCTCATCGGATACCGTCATGTTAAGATCCACATACTCTCCATTTCGAAGTCCTGTGGAATCCTCAATATACGCAACAAATGGATAGTAAGACACGTTATTGTTGCCGCCCCCGTAAGAAGATACATCTGTAGACGGATAATTTTTGATTTCTGTAATTTCTGCCTCACAGCTTGTTCCGCTCTCCCAGGAAGAAACGCTGACGGTCTGCCCCGGTTTTACTTTATCCAGCAGAAGTTCACTGATTCCACCGGTCACGTACAGTCCTTCAGAACCTGCGATTTCCATAAACGGTGTTCCATCGGTTGGAAGATTATCTTTATCCTGTAGATTTTTTACAGTTCCGGTTACATTTGCATAGATAATGCCATCGCTGCTCTGTGCTTTCAGTTTTTCTACGTCCAGCTCTGCTTTTCGCTTATCCAGATCCAGATCTTTAATCTTCTTTTCCTGTTCTGAAATCATACCATTCAGTTCACTCTGGGTATAACCACCCTGATCAATGGCATCCACTCCGGTATCATCCACAGTATCTGTGTCTGACACATCCGTATCCTCCGTCAGCTGTGTACGATCTGCCACAGACCAGCGGGTATCTGCATCCGGCACCACGATCTGAGAACCATCCACTTCCCATTCTGACAAAAGTTCTCCGGATACACTGTTATTTTCATGGATTTCAAATACCACATGAAGTCCGGCTTCCGATAACTGACTGAAAAAACTGCCTGTCACATAAGCATCTTCCGTACACAGATAACGATATGGATTCTCTGCACTTCCGTCTGCTTCATTCTGATTGTAAGGCACCGCTGTCCACAAAATATAATTGTAGGCATCCCCGCTCATTTCCGGAACATCCGGTGTCGAAGGCTTCGGTGTCACAGGTTCTGACGGTTCCACATACGGTTTTGTATTTTTCAACTTCTTTAATTCATTCTGTGCAAGTGTGATCTGATTTTTCAGATTTTCCACTTCCAGCTCTTTGCCCTGCAGATTCAGGGTTGCAACTGTCGTATCCAGTGCCAACAGTTTGTCACCTTTCTGAACCTGCTGCCCTTCTTCTACATAAACTTCTTTGATCCCATCATCTTTTGAGACCTCAACGGTCTGGGAATAATCATTTGTCACCAGACCAGAACTGTTGACTTCATCTCCCCAGTAACTATTGTTCAGATCTGCTACCGACTGCACTTCTGCCGTCATTTTAGAACGCTGTACATAAATGCCTCCGCCGATTCCTCCGGCTGCCACAGCGGCAACAATGGCGATCACAAGAACACGTTTCATGACCTTTTTATTTTTCATTCTGCCGCCTCCTCTATCTCACCATCAATAATACGGATCACACGTTTTGCATAAGACGCAATCTTGGCATCATGCGTGATCATAACAATTGTTACACCTTCTTCATTCAACCGGTCAAACAGTTCCATGATCTGCTTTCCGGATTTAGAATCCAACGCACCCGTCGGTTCATCTGCCAGCAGAATCTTCGGATTATTTACCATTGCACGGGCAATTGCCACACGCTGTTTTTGTCCACCGGAAAGCTGTGTCGGTTTGAAATCCACACGATCTGCCAGTCCCACACGCTCCAGTGCCGCTGCTGCACGTTTTTCCCGGTCTGCTTTTTTCACACCTGCATAGATCAATGGAAGTGCCACATTTTCAAGTGCACTCTCCCGGGGCAGCAGATGAAAACTCTGAAATACGAATCCGATACTGTTCAGTCTCACATCTGCCAGCTCCCTGTCTTTGCAAGCCAGCACATCCTGTCCGGAGAGTTCATAACTTCCGCTGGTTGGCAGATCCAGACACCCGATAATATTCATCAATGTGGTTTTTCCGGAACCGGATGGTCCCATGATTGCCACATATTCGCCTTCTTCCACGGAAAGGCTGACGTCTTTTAATACCGGAACTACCAGCTTCTCCTGCTGATAATCCTTATAAATATGACTGAGATTTAAAAGCATAGATCCACCCCCTATTCTGCTGCCGGAGTGTCTGTACTTCCTGTGTCAGCACCTGAATCTCCATCTTCCGTCCCGTCTACCACCGGTTTCATATCATTTTCATCTACCATACCTGTGTCAATATTTTCATCCATATTATAGGAATCTGTCATACTACTGTCTTCCGGGGTTTCATCGGACAAATCCTGCTGATAACCTTCATCCGTATCACTGGAAAGGTCTCCATCATCCGGGTATTCTTCCACCATTCCTTCATCTACATTTGTAGTTGTCTTTAATCCCTCACGGAATCCGGATACCGGCCATGCAATCATATCATCCAGTGCCAAACCGGATTTGATCTCATACATATCCATACCTTCGTCATATTCACCAAGTTCTACCGTACGTTTCTCCAGTTTGCCTTTTCCATTATCTGCCCATACATACGGGGTATCTTCATCCTGTACAATATAGCCGCTGTAAATCCAGATACCATCCTTTGTCTCTGTCTGTCCCTCATCCAGCTCCACATACAGATGCTGACCTAACATCAGTCCATCTGCAGAATCCAGTTTTACATAAAACGGATATTTGGTAGACTGATTATCAGAATTCGATCCAGTAGAAGACATGACCCCATTATTGTTATCTGACTCCTTATTTTCTGTATCAATTTTTTCAATCGTTCCACTCCATGTTTTTGTATCATCTACTCTGGAACGAAGAATCACTGCTTGACCTTCGGACAGATTGTGAACATTTGTCTCATTCACGGTACCTTTTACACGATAATCACCAGTTGTCAAAATTGACATAAACGGCTGTGTATTGCCATACTGGTCAGAAGCGCCATTTTCATTGATGGATTTTACCACACCGTTGATCTTGCTGGTTACGGTAGACTGTGACATGGTATCTTCCATTTTCTGAATCTCTAACTTTTTACTCTGCTGCTCATATTCAGACTGCTTGATGGATGTCTGCAGGCTCTGGATCTGTACCGTATAATTAAACTGTTCATCCTTGGATGCTGCATTTTTCTCTGCGGTAAGTGTCTTGATCTGATTGTTGTAATCGGTGATCTGATTTCCGATACTTTCAAGTTCCAGTTTTGCCTGTGCAATCTGCAGGCTCAGATCATCAGTCTTGTACTCAAATAATGGGGTTCCTTCCTGCACTTCATCTCCGACTGCTACAAAAATCTGTTTTACGGTCTGATCCGAACTCAGTGTGATATTCCAGGTATCCTGTGATTCCACCACACCCATATACCGATTCTGGCTTCCGGCGTTGACTGCACCTGTCATGGACTGTACCGACTCAACATAAGCTGCATCTCCACCACTCTTACTGTTTCCAAGCCGGTCTTTCAGGAAAAAACCAACGGCTACTGCTGCGACAGCTGCAACGATGACAACTGCCAAAATGATTTTTTTCTTTTTGCTCATATCGCGCTCCTCCTATATTCAGCAAATCCGTATCGTCTCATAATTATCCTTTCCACTGCCGACTGCACCGTGCAATGGAAACGAAAACTCACTCAAGCAGACAAAAAAATGGCTACAGATTTCCTTTCTGTAACCATTTTATCATGCCGTATTTTTTAATACTATTAAGATACCCTTAATTTTTAACTTTTTGCAATCCCTGTATCTAAGCCATTTCTTGAAAAATCTGTTACTAACATGTTACTAATACGATACCTATTTTTCTGTCAGATATGGGAAAAGTTCTATGCTTCGTTTCAAGATTCCTTTCATCTGTGCGATCGCAATTCCATAATTCGTAAACGGTACATTCTGATCCACCGCACACTTCATGCGGTATTTCACTTCACGCTCGTTGAGCATACATCCACCACAATGGATCACCAGCGCATACGGTGTCAGATCCTCCGGGAATTCCGTTCCGGAACTTGTCTCAATGATGAGCTCTTTTCCGGTGTGCTGCTTTAACCAGCGCGGAATCTTCACGGTTCCGATGTCGTCACACTGGCGATGATGCGTACATCCTTCAGAAATCAGGATTTTATCTCCATCTTTCAGATTTTCAATAGCTCCCACGCCTTTCACCGCTGTATCAAGATATCCTTTATAACGTGCCATTAATATAGAAAAAGAAGTCAGCGGAATCTCCTGTGGCACTTCTGCGGATACCTGCTCAAATGCCTGACTGTCCGTGATTACCATTGCCGGTTGTTTGCCAAGCTGCTCTAATGTCTGTTTTAATTCTGTCTCTTTCACCACGATTGCTACTGCATTTGCTTCCAGAACATCACGGATTGTCTGCTGCTGTGGCAGAATCAGACGTCCTTTCGGTGCTGCGGAATCAATTGGAACAACAAGGACTGCAAAATCTCCCGGATTCAGCAGATCTCCGACGATTTTCAGAGTCATGTCTTCATTTGGTGTCAGTTTTCCAATACATTCTTTTAATTCATAGATGCCGTAGCCGGTGAGGGCACTGACATACAATTTCTGCCCGGATACAATAACTGCATTTTTCTCTGCTTTCCCAGAATCAGATACATTTTTCTCTGTCTGATCCGATGTCCCAGATGCGTTTTCTTTTTCCGTTTTTAATGTTTCCTGATCAGATACATTTTCTTTCGTTTCATCTGCTTCTATTCTCTTTGGACAGACTTCTGATTTTTTTACCAAACTATCTGACAGTAAATCTGCTTTGTTATTTACAATAATATATGGAATCTCTTTTTCCTTAAAAATATGGATCAGTTCTTCATCGCACTGCTTTTTCCCCTCTGTGGCATCTATCACAAGCACCGCAATATCTGTTTTATTCAATACTTGTTTTGTCTTTCTGACACGCAACGCCCCCAATGCCCCTTCATCATCAAAGCCAGGTGTGTCAATGATCATTACAGGTCCGATTGGCAGAAGCTCCATTGATTTATAAACCGGATCGGTAGTCGTTCCTTTTGTATCTGATACTACTGCCAGTTCCTGCCCCGTTACCGCGTTTACCACACTGGATTTGCCTGCATTTCTTCGTCCAAAAAAGCCAATATGTACACGATTGGCACTTGGTGTACTATTTAATCCCATTTTTATACTCTCCTCCACTTCCTGCAAAAAAACTTGTTGCGAATGTGTTTATTGTAACACCTGCATTTTCTTCTTACAACAAAAATGAAGTAGATTTGTGCTGAGGAACCAAACCACCTCTCACACATACACTAAAAAAAAGAATGTAACGACATTTTGGAGGTTATTTTGAAAAAAATTGTAAAAAAAGGAATTGCCGTATTCACCTGCACCGCTATGGCTGCAACAATGCTGCTGGCAGGCTGCGGTCAGAACACCACTCCGGATGAAACCGACACCAGTTCTGTAAATACCGAAAACACTGATACATCTGATAAAAAAGATGAAGCACCTGCATCACAGAAAGTGACCTTGAACGAAGTAGCACATTCCATTTTTTATGCACCAATGTATGTAGCAATAGAGCAAGGTTACTTTAACGATGCGGGTATTGATCTTGATCTGGTGACTGGCTTTGGTGCCGACAAAGTTATGACAGCTGTGCTTTCCGGTGAAGCAGACATTGGTTTTATGGGACCGGAAACTACCGTCTATACAGCAAATGAAGGCAGCAAAGATCCAGTAGTAAACTTTGCACAGCTGACACAAAGAGCTGGTAATTTTCTGGTAGCCAGGGAAGAAATCACCGATTTTGAATGGGCAGATCTGATTGGAAAAGATGTGCTTGGTGGCAGAGCCGGTGGCATGCCGGAAATGGTATTTGAATATATCCTAAAACAGAATAGCATTGACCCATCTGAAGTAAACATTGACCAGAGCATTGATTTTGGTTCTACCGGAGCAGCTTTTACCGGCGGTCAGGGTGAATACACGGTAGAATTTGAACCGGGTGCAACCTTACTTGAACAGGAAAATGCCGGTTATGTAGTGGCATCCCTTGGTGTGGATTCCGGCTACGTACCGTACACCGCATTCAGTGCAAAAACAAGTTATATGGAGAAACACCCAGATGTGATCCAGGCATTTACAGATGCATTACAGAAAGGCATGGAATATGTCAATACGCATACACCGGAAGAAATTGCTTCCGTCATTCAGCCACAGTTCTCTGAGACAGATACCGACACCATTACCACAATTATCCGTCGATATCAGGAGCAGGATACATGGAAAACCGACCTTGTATTTTCCGAAGATAGTTTCGAACTGTTACTGGATATTCTGGAAAGCGCCGGACAGTTGGAAAAACGCCCGGATTACAAAGATGTTGTTACCACAGAATACGCAGAAAAAGCATTACAGTAAGAAGTGGGGGGACACTCCCCCCAATCACATAAAAAATCTCACGATTTTTTTCTCGCCTAAATTTTATACCGTAACTTAAATTTTAATGTGCAAATTGACTATTATACAAATTATAATAGAACCCTTTCTGTGCCAGCAATTCCTCATGATTTCCCTGCTCAATGATCGTACCATCTTTCATAACCAGAATCCGATCCGCATTCTGAATCGTAGAAAGTCGATGTGCCACAATAAAACTGGTGCGCCCTTTCATCAATTTTGCAAATGCATCCTGAATTTTGATCTCCGTTCTGGTATCAATGGAAGATGTCGCCTCATCCAGAATCAGCATCGGCGGCTGGCAGAGCATAACACGCGCAATGGAGATCAACTGCTTCTGTCCCTGAGACAGACTTCCGCCATCTTCTCCGATCCCGGTATCGTATCCGTCGGACAGACGTTTGATAAATCCATGCGCATGGCAGGCTTTTGCCGCTGCGATCATTTCTTCCTCTGTCGCATCCGGTTTTCCCATGCAGATATTTTCACGAATTGTACCGGCTTTTAACCAGGTATCCTGCAATACCATACCATAATTCAGTCTCAGACTGTCTCTGGTCACATGACGGATATCCTGATCTTCCACGCAGACAGCTCCGGCATTGACGTCATAAAACCGCATCAACAGATTGATCAGCGTCGTTTTTCCACATCCGGTCGGACCAACGATTGCGATAGTCTGTCCCGGTTTTACATCCAGATTCAGATGCTCAATAAGTTTCTGCTCCGGCAGATAAGAAAAATCAACATCCTTCAGTGTTACTTTTCCTTCCACCTGATCCAGTATAACTGCATCAGCATCATCCGGAATCTCCACATCTTCTTCAATTAGTTCAAAAATACGTGCCGCACAGGCAAGCGCATTCTGTAATTCAGTAATAACACCTGAAATCTCATTAAACGGCTTCGTATACTGGTTTGCATAACTTAAAAAGCAGGAAAGTCCACCGACAGACATGCCTCCTGAAATAACACTCAAAGCTCCCGTCAATGCAACGCCGGCATACACCAGACTGTTTACGAATCTGGTACACGGATTTGTCAGAGAAGAGAAAAATGTTGCACGCAGAGAACAGCTCTGTAACCGGTCGTTAATTTCGTCAAACTGCTCCAGTGCTTCATCCTCATGGGAAAATGCCTGTACGATCTTCTGATTTCCTACCATCTCATCGATCAGAGCCGTCTGTTCTGCTCTGGTCTCCGACTGCAGACGGAACATGTCATACGTCCGTTTTGCAATAAATCTTGCCACAAACAGGGAAATCGGTGTCAGTCCGACAACCACCAGTGTAATTCCCGGATGGATCGTCAGCATAAAGATCAATGTTCCGATAATCGTAACAACACCGGTAAACAACTGGGTAAATCCCATCAGAAGTCCATCGGCAAACTGATCTACATCCGCAATAACACGGCTGACGGTCTCACCATAAGAATGTGCATCCAGATATTTTAACGGCAGTTTCTGAATCCGTGTAAATGCCTGATTTCGCACATCACGCACTACCTGATACGTTACTTTGTTATTGATCGTATTCATCAACCACTGCAAAACGGCAGTCACCGCTGCCAGAATTCCAATTTCAATTAAAAGCTTTAAAATATTTTCAAAATCGACATTTTTCCAGTCTACGATAAAATCAATGGCACGTCCTACCAGAATCGGAATATATAAGGTCAGTGCCACAGTCACTGCTGCCAGTACGATAGAAGCCAGCATCCAGAAACGGTAAGTTCCGATATATTGAAGCACTTTTTTTAATGTTTTCATCTGTGATCCGGATTTACTCACAAGTAATTCCTCCTTTTTTATTATTGTTCGCAATTCACGCTACTTCCTGTCTATAAGTAAATAGGTGGCTTTCTGTAACATCCTTACAGCCAGTAAAGCGGACATTCGCAATCCGCTTTCGCTGCTTGCTCATGAACGCAGTCGCTTTGCGACCTGTCAGTGGGAGCTTTTAACTCCCACTGACATAAGCATCCCCCCCTATCCACCGCTTAGTGCTCCACGCACTTGAAGCTGGGGAATGCTTATTCTGCATTCAAACTGACATACTTCTTCCCTAAACTTATTATAGCTATATATGGTCAAAAAATGAGCCTGTAGCAACTGCCACAGACTCATGTATAACATTATTTCTTCTTTTTACTATGTATGTACATCCAACTTTCCACGTAATTCTCACGTTCTTCGCCAGACATCTGCACATATTTTGTATATTCCAGCTTCACTGGAACCATTTCAACATTGGAGCATTTAAAACACTCCACATTTGCCCTCCGGGATACGGTTCGCATCCATCCACATTCGGGACAAATATACAATTTTATCATTGTGAATCACTTGCAGAACTGTCTGCTCCTCCATCTCCTGAATTATTGCTATTCTGCTGTGTTCCATTTCCAAAGAAATCATCCTGATCACTGAACTGATCTGTCTCTGAATCTTTCGTTGTCTTACCTGTCAGATCAATGATCGTATCATTGTAAGACTGTACTGTCTCAGACGGCTGATAATCCTCTGTTCCAAAAAGCTGCTTATGTAACTGAATAACATTGCTTTCAAGATCACATGGGATTACAATACTTCCAATCTTTTTACTTGGTGTATCTGTCGTCTTATCATACGGGAAACCACCACTGTTTGCCATATCATATTTCAACATTACAGGCATCATACTAAAAATCTCTTGCTGTGTCAGATCGGTAGATATCTCCGGGAAGATTGTACTTACCAGCTCATCCAGTTCCTTTAAACTTGCATCTTTTGCTTTCTTGATCAATTCATTTAAAACACGACGCTGACGCTCTGCACGTTTGAAATCTCCACCTGCTGTATAACGGATACGTGCATAAGATACTGCCTGTACACCATTCAGAGTCTGTTTTCCAAGATGATCGATCATCTCATCGCTTCCACCAACATATTCACTGGTGTATGAGATGTAGTCATTCAGATAATCCATCTCTGCCTGACTTTCAATGTCAATCTCTACACCACCAAGGATATCAATTGCTTCCGCAACAGATTTAAAATCGAATGCCACGTAATTGTCAATATCCAGATCCAGATTACGGTTCAGCATAGTAACTGCCTGCTCCGCACCACCTGCTGAATATGCCGCATTGGCTTTACGGAATTTTTCTTCCTCTCCTTCACCTGCAATATTCAGGTAAGTATCACGATATACAGATACCAGACTTACTTCCCTCGTTTCATTATTAATGTTCATAACCATAATAACATCACTGTTACCGGTATCATATACGCCCTGATCACGGTTATCCACACCAAACAACGCGATGGTCGTATTTCCTTTAAACGTCTGCTGTGTTTCTTTTGAAACCTCATTTTTTCCAACTTTGGACTGATCCAGTTCCTTTCTGTTAATAAGGTTCAATTTGCTGTAAACATATAACGCACCAGCTACAATAATCAAAATAATAATCTCAACGATAAACAGAATTAATTTTCTCTTTCTTCTCTGTTTCTTGGAAATTTTCTTGCCTTTTGCCATATCTTATCTCCATGTTTTCTTCACTTTTATTTTCTCTTCTGCAACGTATTAAGCATTCTATTGTTTATCCCGCTATACAAGTCATTCTTTATCTTATTACATAAAGTTATATATATAAAGAACAGCACTTAACAAGATTGCAAAACTGCTTATTTTATGCAATCAGTGATCACATACATGAAAATATCATACCCCAATGGCAATAAAAACACAACTGTAAAATTTATTAAAATTTCTTTAACCCGGTCATTAATTCACACACATCTCTACAAAAATCCTCCGTGTGTTCAAAGATCAGACGGTCGAAACATGCATCCTCCTGCAACGTATCTTCTTTCTGCATCCTCATCGCAAATGTATACTGCCGCTGACCGCGTTCTGCAAGAATCCCTGCCGGAGTCATCACATGACAGGCCGGAGAACATTCTGCTTTTCCTGAAAAACGCTCATCATCTGCCTTTGCCATATAGATCACACCGTAACGATAATCCGCATCGCCTTCTTTTTCCGGCTTATGTATCTCATCTTCTGTCAGTGGACGCCATTCCCTGGCATCTTTATCCCATTTACAGCAAGCATGTAACAACGCCTGGTCAAAATTGCTGGTAAATGCCAGCCATTCGCTTCCATCTCCATAATATTCCGGCTCCACACCCGGAATCTGTTCCATTTCTGTCAGCATGTCCTGCTCCTGTATATGCCTGCCTCGCGTTACATATGCGTTTTCTCCCCGAAAATAATTCGGCAGAGAGAATTGTTTCGTAAAAGTACCATTCGGAAGCATAATCTTCTGATCCATCTCATAACGTTTTCGATCTTCCCACGTAAAAATCCCCGGAATCGGAGTCCACTCTTTTCCTGCTCTCATACACGTATCCAGTTCCAAATTCAATAATATTGCTTTTTTCCGTTCAAGTTGCTGTGATACATGCAGTTTTGCGATATCTCTGATTGATACTTTCTTCTCCATCTCAAGTCTCCTCTAACTGTAGTATTTTCAGAACTCATCCGTGTTCTGTTGCAACTATTTTATCAATGTAGTCGTGTTTTTCAAGGCATTTTCGGCAAGTTTCTCAGGTTCCCGGACCTTGTCGACAGGATTCGACAAGTTTTTTCGCGTTTTCCCGAAAAATGAAAGGATTGGTGTTCAGTTGTAAAGTCCAAAGATTTCTCTGCATATTTTTACTGTCCATCGTTTTATGATTATTATAGTTTCTTCTGTTCTTCAACTATATGTTTCATGCTTTTTATCTTATCTTCCAAATAACAATTCACGATTTTCTGTAAACGCTTTGAAAACTCGTTCTTTTCAAACTTCCGAATTTCCTCTCCCACTATTTTCCCACTCCAATAAGGATCTAATAAATCCACTATATTTCTGATTCTTACTTTTTCCTCATCAATTCTGCTACGCCATAAATTTATCCATATATTTTTTTGTGTCCGGGGAACAATTTTTTGTAAAAATTGCATCCATATATTACTATCAACATCGTTTTTTTCTTTGTTTTTCAAAAAAACATCTATTTTATATACTACTTCTGGCTGTATCATAAAATTCGATATATTTTCTTCGAATTCTGTTTGTATCCATTTTTCTGTAATTTCATCTACTAGCTTTCGCACAACAACTACCGCTTCTTCGCGCTTAACTGTTTCTACAACTTCATTTGTATCTTTGTCGCAAATTTCCAATTTTGTTACTTTTAATTTTTCATCTGCTTTATTTACAAATTTCATTGCATTATTTCCCTCTGTAACCAACAATGTTCTCGTAAAATAAGGTCGACCTTTCCTATATGTATCAATCCCTAAATGCAAACTTTTTCCATCCAATCCTTTCAGCAACAAATATGTTACTTTAATATTTGACTCCGGAATTTTTCCGTCTGAGTAATATAAATACTCACAATTCTTTATTATCGTATCAATACAAAACATACTGCGTATCCGATCAATATAATCAGTATATGCCACTGCATTAACCTTTTCTACAGTTTCTAATTCCATTTTTCCAGATTGAATTTCTTTCAAAAATCTACTTCCATCCATTGGAATTCCGTCATAGATATGATCTATTCCAGATATATGATATATCTCTGAAGCATCCTTGAAAAACAGCTTTACAACTTCACCATTTTTTAAAGTAAAAATAAAAATTCTTCTACACAAATATTGTTCATAAAAATCAACCAGTAATTTCAATGATATTTCTTTTTCATTCGGTACATAATTTATATTTATCAAATCGCAAACCCGTAACACATTATCCTCCCAAAAATGAATAAAGACTTGATTCGTTTTGAACCAAGCCTTTATAGATTACTTAAGAATAGATAGCTGACAACATATCACCTATTGCCGAGCGTTCATGGTATATTTTATGTCCCCCACTAGGGAAAGAGGTGCTATCTGATTGAGCCTCTCAAAAGATTTCTCTTTTCATGATTATTATATTCATTTCAAATGAAAAAATCAATATATTTGATAACTTTTTCCAGATAAAAAAAAGAGTGTGAAAAACTTCTTCTGTTCTTCACACTCTTACATATACTTATTTCTCTTTTGTCAGATTAAAACGATGCTTTCAAACCATTATGAATCATAGATTCTTTTTTACGCAGTATTAGCGGATGTAGTAACCGGAAACCTTGATATCAACTCGTCCCATATTCTCTACAAATACATAATAAGTACCCGTTGATTCACAATTAAAAGTCTTTGTTATCTGATGTGTTCCCAGAACATACAACTGAGATCCATCCGGTCTACGAATACCAACACGATGATTTAACTGTGAGTATAAATAGCATGATACAATAATTTGTCCACCTTTTTGTTTAATAAATCCTGTAGATCGTACAAAATTATCAGGTGGAACTGTCCATGTAAAATTTTTCTGCACAGTTAATGGATCCAATGCAGCCTCTTCATACACAATGGCATTGTCCCATTTCTCCTGATCCACCTGATCTGCTGGGAGGAAATGAATTTCTTGATCAGTTTCTTCCCCGATTGCTTCACTTTCTGTTACCCCTATCTCTCGATATAAATCATTCTGCTGAGTTGCTACCTGTCCACTTGCTGCAAAAGCAGTTACCGAACTTCCAGCAATCAACGTTGCCATCAGTAATGCACTGACTAATTTTCTTCCACCACTTCTTTTCCATTGAATCATATAATTCATTCTCCTCTCGATAGAGTCTTTACTATTGAGCTGTGAGACAAAAGCGGGCATGGAAATGCGTCTGGGATCTCTGGCACTAATCAGAACATCAAAATACAATTTAGTCTTTCCACCAAGGAACTTATTACATACACTGATGTCACAGGAAATATCAGCCCATTTATCCATTTCTTTCAAATACGGATCTAATAATGGATTAAACCAGTCAATATATGTAATCGTCAAAATAATCATTTTTACCAAATTATCAAAACGGACAATATGCATTCCTTCATGCATCAAAATAACCTGCATTTCCGGTTTTGAATACCTGCATTCTGGAAATATCATTGTCTGTGTAAACACACCTGAAACAACGGGTGACTTCATCATAAAATTTGTGCAAAAGCGAACCCGTTTCCAGTTCTTATGTGGATACATCCGCTTTAACATCTCCCGATGCCAGTCTGCCCGAAACGGAATATTATTCTGCATTTTCAGCCGATACGCTGCACGTTCATTTACTTTTTCCTTCGCCTTACGAAGAATTCCATAGATCATTCCAACGATCCACACAATCAAAGCAATCTGTATGATCCAGAATATCAGCGGATTTCCATAGAACGAATCTCCCAGTAAAATCGAACCGGATCTTCTATATGATCTGACGCAACTGCATATCCAACCTAATGGAACAATATAGAAAATCAAAACAAGCCGATACATCAGATATATCACCCGAATTGCACCGGCTTTCTCTGCGATCCGTGTCAACAGCTTGCATAACAGATATGCAACCGTTCCGGTAACCGTATTTAAAATGATTACAAAAAAGAAGAAATTAATCCAACTCATCCAATAATTTTCTTAAGTCCTCTAAATCCTCGTCGGATTCACTTTCGCTGTCTCCTATCACAAATAATGCGGACAGGAACTCTGTCGGTGTACCCGGATCTCCCCAGTAATTAACCAGTTCATCGATCTGAGAGGATCTGTAACTTTCTTCGGATACTTCCGGGTGATAAAGGAATACTTTTCCCTTTCTGCGCATACTCAGGTATCCTTTACGAACCAGGTGTGCTAAATAAGTAGAAATAGTCTGAGGCTTCCAGCTTTTCTCAAACCGCTCATTTACCATTGCTACCAATTGTGACAGGGCAAGTTCTTCAGGGGTATCCCAAATACATTTCATTATCAGCATTTCAATATTAGTCAAGTCGTTCTCCAGCATAACATTATCCTCCTTAATCTCGTCTTTGCACGTTGTGCTGCATGAGCGCTGCGTATTATACGGGCAAGTAATTATACGTTATTCTTATTTTTTATTGTGTGGCAGATGTATACTATTTGATTTCATCTGACTCTTTGCGCTCACATTGTAACATGTACAAACACTTTTTACAATAAAGTTCTGATTTCTTGAGGATATGCGGTTTGTTTGGACTCGCGTTGGCATGTTAGAAACACATCCGGTCTACGCATCAGACAGCCGTCACAATTTCCTTTTGTCTATTTCCAAAATATACCATATATCCTCATTTCATACAACTATTTCCGTAAGATTACATTATGATTTATGTGTGTCTTTTTAGTCCTCTCCTGTAAGATGTCGTAAAATTACCGCAGAATATTTCGGCAATGTCAGACTGAGGTAGCTTCCTTCCACCTGATAAGTGACAGGTGCCATGGAATAATTTTCTTCCGTGGAGTACATAATCTGTGTCAACTTACAGGACTTTGGTACTCCGGCTCCGCATACACCTACTTCCACATTTCTGGTATAACCATCATTGTTGATAACAATAATAAACTGCTGTTCGCGATTGAAACGTGTGTAACAGAGAATATTTCGGTCTCCATGCAGGAACTTCACCGAACCGGTACAAAACGCCGGATTTTCACGATGAATCCGAATCATATCACGATGAAAACGGATCAGCATTTTGTCTTCTTTGCCCCAAGGGTAAGTACGACGGTTATCCGGATCGGTAAATCCACATAAGCCTGCTTCATCACCATAATACAGTGTCGGTGCGCCTGGCCATGTCATCTGCACAATAACAGCTTCTTTCATGACACCTCTGTTGATTCCTTCGGAAGCCGCCTGTGTTCCCAGGTTTACAGCACGACCAACTTTGTGGTTCGTACGTGTCAGAAAACGGGAATGATCGTGATTGGAAAGCTGATTCATCGCGCACTGTAAAGACGGTGTTCCAAAACTTGCCATATAGTGTGTCATCGCATTTTCAAAATTTTCAATATTACCTAACATGTAATCTTTGTATTCGTCACTATGTTTTTCCATACCGGTCAAAAACCAGGTCAGCGGTTCCATGAACGCATCATAGTTCATAACGCTGTCCCACTGATCGCCCTGCAGCCATTCTTTCGGATCTCCATAATGCTCCGCAAGGATCAGCGCCTCCGGATTTGCCTCTTTGACTGCTTTTCGGAATTTCTTCCAGAACTGGTGATTGTATTCCTGACTGTGTCCCAGATCCGCTGCCACATCCAGACGCCATCCATCGGCATTATACGGCGGAGAAACCCATTTTTTCGCAACACCCAGTACATAGGCTTCTAATTCCGGAGATTCCTCATAATTCAGCTTTGGCAGAGTATTGTGTCCCCACCAGCCTTCATACGTCACATTATTCGGAAAAGCATCGTCATTCTGGAAATGGAAATAACTGTGATACGGACTGTCTTTTGTCGCAAACGCACCCGGCTCAAAATCTGCGGCATCGTCATAAATTTTTTCACGATCCAGCCATTTATTAAAGGAACCGCAGTGATTGAACACACCATCCAGGATCACACGCATGCCACGGCTATGTGCTTCCTCCACCAGCTTGATAAACAGCTCATTGCTGGCTTCCAGATTCTTTTTATTCGTCACACGCGCTTTGTAAAGAGACGCCTGTGAATTATCGTTACACCATTCCGGTAGCGGCTCACCACCGTCCTCTACGATCACACCAAAATGCGGATCAATATAGTCATAATCCTGTGTATCGTATTTGTGGCTGGAAGCGGATACAAACAACGGATTGAAGTAGATAACTTCCACGCCCAGTTCTTCCAGATAGTCCATCTTGTCTAAAACACCTTGCAGATCACCGCCGTAAAAATTTGCCACATCAAAATCTTCCGGACATTTGTCCCAGTTCTCTACCTGCTTTGTCTGGCGGTTAATATAGTAATATTCGCCGCTCTTTACATCATTGGATTTGTCTCCATTATAGAAGCGGTCTGTAAAAATCTGATACATAACCGCACCTTTTGACCACTCCGGTGTTGAAAATCCCGGGATGATACAAAATTCATACTGCGGACGGTATTCCCGTGCAACACCTGCCCGGTCATAACTACAGCGAAGCATACCGGAAACAATTTCAAAATGATACTTATAAGGCTCATTTCCAACCTGAACCTCAGCTTCATAATAATCGAAATCACTTTCCCGATCTGCGATCTGCATCTCGATCCGCTCGTCCTCGTGACAGAGCACAACCAGATCTACATTGTCTGCCGCCGTACGAAAACGGAGTTTCACATGCTCTCCCGCCTTCGGCTCCGGCGGAATCCGATAATCTGACGTTCCGTCTGAGAACAACGCTCTCTTTCTCAAAATTGGACGCATTTGCAGAATGTAATTCTCTACACTGTTAAACTTCTGAACTGAATCATATTTCATTTCTTTTTCCCTCAAGTATTTACTTACCCTAAAGTAAAGCGGACATTCGCAATCCGCTTTCGCTGCTTGCTCATGAACGCAGTCACTTTGCGACCTGTCAGTGGGAGCTTTTAACTCCCACTGACATAAGCATCCCCCCTTACCCACCGCTTAGTGCTCCACGCACTTGAAGCTGGGGAATGCTTATTCTGCGTTCAAATCAATCTAATATTCATAAACAACTTCCGTTACCTGCTCATAATGCAATAGCAGCCACAAAACTTGGTCAAAAGTATTTTTTTGCAATCAGACTAATTTTCCTTTTAGAATAAGTATCTTTCTATAACTACAATATATGTATATGTAACAGATGAATCACACACCATATTTCACATAAATTTGAATCGAAATAACTTCGTTATGAATATTTATTGCATAACATAAGAAATCGGGAAATCTTTTCTCGGCAAGCGATTTAGTGAGTGACTGAATTTCACAAGATTTTGCGCGAATGGGAAGCGACCAGCATTTATAGGAGCTGGAAATGAGCGCGATAAAACTCTTGCGAAATGAAGGTAACGAATGACTAGCTGCTGAGAAAAGATTTCCCGATTTCGTATTTTTTCAATAACTTTCATTTTATCAAAAAAATAAAAGAGACAGCCTGTCGATCTGCTGTCTCTTTAAAAGGAGAAGGTATTTTTTACTATGGGGGTAGCAAAAAACTATATAATGTATTGGGGGTATTTACAGGTATTATAATAGCAAATTCCAGTAAATAAGTGTGCATAAAGTTCACAATTTTCCAATCCACTTTTTGTGCAGTTTGCCAATTACCTCTCAGTCACCTTCTCCAAATCACGCGGTAATACGCACAATTTCTATACATATTCCACATTTTTTTACTCAGCAGACGTTTCCACTTCTTTTCCGTCAACGGTTATCACATCATCGGCTTTTGCCTCAAATAATGCTTCAAACTCACTGCGTCCGATTTTTTCTTTTTCCAGAAGAAGCTCTGCGCAGCGATACAATACATCCTCGTTCTCACGGATCATCTGGCGTGCTTTATTGCTGCACTCGTCCAGAATACGTTTTACCTCGCTGTCGATTCTGGCAGCCACATTCTCGCTGTAACCGCGGGTGTGTCCCAGATCTCTGCCGATAAATACTTCTTCGTCATCATCATAGCAGATCATTCCGACATCATCTGACATACCATATTTGGTAACCATCGCTTTTGCCATGGCAGTTGCCTGCTTGATATCCTGAGATGCGCCTGTGGTAACATCTTCAAAAATCAGTTCCTCTGCCACACGGCCACCGAAGTCCACGATGATCTCCTGCAACATCTGTCCCTTTGTGCGGAACATTTCATCTTTTTCCGGAAGCGGCATGGTATACCCCGCTGCTCCTGCGCCCGTCGGAATGATAGACACGGTATAAACCGGTCCCACATCCGGCAGAAGGTGGAACAGAATCGCATGACCTGCTTCGTGGAACGCTGTGATCCGTTTCTCTTTTTCGGAAATAACACGGCTCTTCTTCTCTGCACCGATACCAACTTTGATAAATGCGCGTTTGATATCATTCTGGCAGATGTACATCCGTTTGTCCTTTGCCGCGATGATAGCAGCCTCATTTAACAGGTTTTCCAGATCAGCTCCGGTAAATCCTGCGGTAGTCTGTGCGATCTGTTTGAGATCCACATCATCTGCCAGCGGTTTGTTTTTCGCATGTACATTCAGAATCTGCTCACGACCGCCCACATCCGGACGGCCAACATATACTTTACGGTCGAAACGTCCCGGACGGAGAAGCGCCGGATCCAAGATATCGACACGGTTTGTTGCTGCGATCACGATGATTCCTTCATTGACTCCGAAACCATCCATCTCAACCAGCATCTGGTTCAAGGTCTGCTCACGCTCGTCATGTCCACCGCCCATGCCGGTTCCACGACGGCGTCCCACTGCATCGATCTCATCGATAAATACGATACACGGTGCATGTCTTTTTGCCTCTGCGAACATATCACGGACACGGGAAGCACCGACACCGACAAACATTTCCACAAAATCAGAACCTGAGATAGAGAAGAACGGTACGCCCGCTTCTCCGGCTACTGCCTTTGCGATCAGAGTTTTACCGGTACCCGGAGGTCCCACAAGAATGACACCTTTCGGGATACGTGCACCAAGTTTTGTATACTTGGCAGGATCTTTCAGGAAATCAACCATTCCTTCCAGTTCCTCTTTTTCCTCACTCAATCCGGCTACATCACTGAATTTGACATTGACATTTTCGCCCATGGTCATCTTCGCACGGCTCTTGCCAAAATTCATCATTTTGGAATTGCTGCCGCCACCGGACTGTGCGGACATGCTCATAATAAAGAAGATCAGGACTCCCGCCATCAGCAATGTAGGAAGAAGCTGAATCCATACATTTTCTCCCGGTACATCCTTCAGTGTATAATCCTCAAAATTTGCTTTTTTGAGCATGCTTTCAATCTCTTTGACATCGGAAACGCTCATCTGTTCGCGGCTTCCGTCATTTAATACAATCGTCAGATTACCCGTCGGAACTTCTTCATTCTGACGGATCACAATGGATTTAACCTGATCACTGTCCAGTTCCTGCTGAAACTCTGTCATGGTGCAGGTATTTGTGTTCAGACCGTTACTGCCAAAGGCACGCCATACAAACACAATGATCAGTAAAATAAAGACATATATTCCAAGGCCTCTAAAATTACGTTTCAATTTTCAAAGCCCTCCTTTTTCATATTTCAAGAGTTATTCCTTTCCACTTTCAAAAGCGGGATTCTCATGTAAAACGGACATTCTCAATCCACTTTCACTGCCTGCTCATGAACGCAATCATTTTGCAACCAGCATTCGCACTGAGATTAGTCGTTCTCTACCACGCCTACATACGGCAGGTTACGATATTTCTGTGCATAATCCAGGCCATAGCCTACGACGAACTCATCCGGAATCTCATATCCGATATAATCAACCGGTACTTCTACCACACGACGGCTTGGTTTGCTCATCAGTGTGCAGAGACGTACGCTTTTTGCTCCACGGCTCTTTAAATTTTCTACCAGATAGCTTAAGGTACGACCGGAATCAATGATATCCTCCACGATCAGTACATTTTCTCCTTCGATGGAATCATCCAGATCTTTGATGATACGCACGATGCCGGTAGACTCTGTTCCGTCACCATAGCTGGATACAGACATAAAATCAATGAAAACCGGAACAGTGATGCGTTTTGCCAGCTCACACGCAAAGAAACTTGCACCTTTTAAAATGCAGATGATCTTTACCGGCTCACCGTTCATGTCAGCACTGATCTGTGCTCCCAGCTCTTTGATCTTGTTGTTTACTTCTTCTTCGGTAAACATAACACGAATCTTGTCACTCATTTTTCTCTTTTCCTCCATGTATACACACTTCAAAAATGTGCTTTGTCTTCTGTGTTACCTTGTATGCTTCACTGATGCGCTGACCGATCACCCACAAAATATGACTTCCCTCTGCCAGCAGCAACAGCTGATCCCGTTCCTCTTTCGGAATCTTACTGTTGATCAGATAATCTTTCAGTTTCTTGTGGCCCCCCGCTGCCTGCACCTGCAGATAGTCTCCCGGACGGCGTGTTCTTATCTGAACAGTATCTTTGATTTTATCATAATCAAACCATTTCGTACATGTTTTTTCCGGAATTTGTTGAAAATTTCCATCAAATTCCAGGATTTTTGTCGTAATATGTTCCCCGGATTCTAAAATACATTCCCCTGGAATCACAAGTTCATATTCCCTTGTCTTTTTCTCTGCTTTATTTTTAGCTCTTTGCTTTTTTCGATTGTTCCGATCTGTCTGGTCTGTTTGTTTTTTCTGTCCGAATTCCTTCTGCAACACAATCTGCTCATAATCCGCATACGCACGGATTCCATAAGGCAGACATACGCTTTTACCTACCTGAGTGGTAAAAAGTGCCTGCACGGATTCCATGTGAGCTGCGGTCAGATCTTTTTTGCTGCCTGCCAGTTCGCCAAGCAGACGGTGGATCAGATTTTTCTGCAATACCGTTGGCATGGTTAATATGCCTTGTCTCTGCAAACGAATTTTTACAATTTTATTTTTTTCCCTTTCATATGTGATATACGCACTGCCTGCGTCCCACGCCGCTTCATCCAGATATTCACAGATTTCTTCCAGATAGCCCGCGGTGCGCACGATATGCGGCACAGCGGCAGTATTCACCTCACAAAGCTGCGGCAATACCTGACTGCGGATCCGGTTGCGGCTCATAGTCACATCCGCATTCGTGCTGTCCGTCCGATATTCCTGCCCGATCTGTTCCAGATACGCCTCAATCTCTGCCTTTGTCACGCAGAGCAGCGGACGAATCAGCGTCAGCTTCTGTTCCGGCAGTTCCCGCACCGGAACAATGCCGCACAGGCCTCTGAGCCCCGTTCCGCGGCTCAGATGAAACAGTACCGTCTCGGCACAGTCATCACCATGGTGTGCCACTGCCAGACGGTTTGCACCGCATTTTCGGCAAGCCTCATAAAAACAGCGATAACGCAGCTCCCGCGCCGCTTCCTCCAGCGACTGATGCTGCGTTTTTGCCTGGTGGAGCGCATCCACCGAAAATGTGTGCAGCGGCACGTTCCAGTCTGCGCAAAGCTGCCTGACAAATGCCGCGTCTGCAAGACTTTCCGCGCCGCGGATGCCGTGCTCCACATGCACCGCTGTCAGGCGAAAATGCATGCATTTTCGCAGTTCGCACAGCAGATGCAGCAGGCAGACGGAGTCTGCGCCCCCGGATACCCCTACTGCCACATGATCGTTTTCTTCTATCATATGATATTGTCTGATAAATATTTGTATTTTCTTTTGCATCTTCTTCCTTCCGTCTATCGCTCCAGATTCCAGCTGTCGGTATCTTCTTCCCATCTACCGCTCCCAGATTCCAGCTGTCAGCATCTTTTTCGACCTATCGCTCCCAGATCCCGGCTGTCAGGATCGTCATGTCATCCCGCACACGACCACCGGTAAAAAGCAGCACCTGGTCTAATACCTCTCTGGCAAACTGCGCCGGATTGTTGGTTGTGACCGCGCGAATGATCTCCTGCATCGTCTGATTTGCATTCTCCACATGGAGATGTTCTAACACGCCATCCGTCACCATCACCACAAAATCACTGTTTTCCAGTTTCTGTGTGATCTTCGGCACTTTCTGTCCGGCAAACACCCCCACCGGCAGACTGCTCTGTTCCACCACGCGCACTTCGTCACCATGGCGGATAAACGTCACCGCCGCACCGATCTTGTAAAATTCTGCAATACCGCTGTCCAATTCCAGCCGCATCAGATCCACTGTGGAAAACAGATTATTTTCCCCGTGTGTCACCATGGCAGAATTCATCATGCGAAGGGCAGTATCCGGCAAAAATCCGGCTTCCATAAATTTCTCTATTAAATCTATCACCATTTCGCTCTCTTTACAAGCTGCATAACCGCTTCCCATGCCGTCGGACACACTCATAATACAGCTTCCGTTATCCAGCATCTGAAAAGAAAAATTATCCCCGGATACCTGCTCATCATCCCGGATGGCTTTTGCCACACCGTAATACGCCGTCAGACGGCAGCTTTCACAGAAAAGCAGCGACATGCTTTTTGCTCCCAGAAGCGCCTTACTGTCCTTCACCGGTTTAAAACTTCTGCCACTCACACTGCTGATTATTTTTGCCATTTCTTTCACAGATATACATTTTGTGCCACGGGTTTTTCCCTGAAAATAAATCTGCCACTTTCCATGACTGTTTTCCAGAATCCGAAGCTGCTCCACCGTGATCCCCCGCTCTTTCCACGCGTAACGCATGGTAGCTGCCAGTTTTCCCTCCCGTGCGGTCACGTCCTGTTCCTCATTGGCACAGTCCTCCATAATGTACGCCATGGCATCCAGCTGCTGCGCGATCACATCCCGGTTTTCCTGCAGACGGTTGTACCACGCCATGTTCAGATGCGCCTTTTCAAACACAAGCATGATCTGTTCGATCATCTCATCCTTGTACGGGCAATACTGCTCCAGTTCCTGTGCACTCTCATTGACATCTGCCCCGCGTTGCAATGCCTGCAAAAAGCGGTACAGCACCTGATACATCGGTGTCGTATTTTCTTCCCAACAGATTGCACACTGATTGCAGGACGCACAGATTCTTCCGGTGACCTCCGTCTGCATCCGTCCAAGCTCCTCCGCGGTAAAATCTTCCTTATAGCGGTTCATCTGCCGAAACGTCTTCGATAATTTTTCAAAAGATTCCGCATACTCATTCAACCGCTGTCCGCCCGGGACGTACACCGGCAGTTCTCCTGCTGAACGTGGCTCCCACTCCGGAATCAGTGACAGCAGTTTTGTCACCACATAGATAAATCCGCATACTAAGATTCCCTCACATATTCGGATAAAAACTGCCGACGTCCCCGGCAGTTTCATACTGCTCCATCCGATGCCAACAGCCACAGTGATCCCTGCTGTGAGGATCGCTGCCGGAACCGTCCTGCAATGTCCGCTGTACCATTCCACACCACGGATCAGCACCGTACTCAACAGCACGATCAGACCGTATTTGACCAGCACCGTCACCGGTGCCAGAATGATCAGCCCTCCCATGGTGCACAAAAACAGCAGACTGCGGTTGACGCCACTTAAGAATCCAGTCATAAAAATCGCCGGAATCAGCGGGTAAACGCCTGCCAGTTCAAACTGGGACGATACTAGCGTGGCAATGCACAAAAGTAATTGTTTCAGATCGAATCGTTTCATATTTTTCCCTCCCTGATAATCAAGCAGATGTTCACCATCCGCTCATACTACCTGCTCATAACCCAATTTCAGCCATGCAGCTTATTTGGTTAAATCCGCTCAGGGAATCATTCTAGTCCGATCCTTATAAAATCTTTGTCAAACCCTTGTCCGGTTTTGCAAAAGTTTTCGGCAAAATCTGTTCACGGAAAGGATTTTGAATCGAATCGAAGGGTTTGAACCTGTTTATGAAGTTAAAAAAACCATGAATCCTGAAATCACTCAAAATTCATGGTCTTGCTTATTTCTCTTTGAAAACAATCTCATCCGGATAGGTCATACCCAGTTTTGATTTGGCAGTATCAATAATGTACTGTTCGGAACCGACGTAAGCTTCCTTCTGTTTCAGTTCTTCTGCCCGATCCTTCTCTGCCTGTAACTGTTCTTTCTTGGTCTTCTCTTCCTGTTTGTACCCTTCATTCACTCCGTATAAATGTACGATCTGTACGGACATGATCAAGGTCAGCACAACTACCACGCAGGAAACGCAGATTTTACCTGTTCTATTCTGTTTTTTCTTTTTCTGCTTCATTTTACGCATACGACTTTTCACCCTCTGTTATTCATATCCTGCGTCTACAGTTTACACAAACCCATTTTAACTGTTTTGTATAGTTTTTTCAATTGTTTTTTTACATATCTACTGCTTTTTTTACCTGTCCTGCAAGTGCGTTGGATACATTTACCCAAAGGCTTCAACAGAAACTGTAATATCTTCACAATGCCCATGATAACTGCCCGGATCACACGTAAAATCAGACGGAAAAAGAAACTTCCAAAACGTACCACAAACCGGCTGAGGCTCACGTTGTACAGGATCATGCCAAGCAGCACGCCCATGATCACAAACCAGCGTAGCGTTCCATCATTTTCCTCATACATGAGCTGAAACAGCACAAAGGCACTGATCAGCCAGAAAAACATATCCTCCACAGCGATCCACACGGTTCCATGAGGAACCCCTCTGCGAAAGATCCGCAGCAGATCGTAACAGAAGATCAATGCCACGCCAAACGCCATTGCATGCAAAAACAGACTGCCCTGCTGCATGATCCCCGGACTTACCATCTACTTGAACAGCCGCCCCAGAAGCGACTCCCCCTGTGATGCTTTTCCCTTGTTTACATCCGAATACTGAATGGAATCAATTTTTCCCGACAGATCCACCTCACCTTTTTCCAGCGTCAGACGGTTCACATGAAGGTCCATGCCCCTGATCATCAACATCCCCATTTCTGTCTCCAGTAAAATCTCATTTACATCAAAGGATAAGATATCCGATATGCCATTCAACGCACAGGTTCCGCGGTTTGTCAGGATTATCTTGTGTTGTCTGGATGCCTGTCTCTCTTCCATAAAAAAACCTCCCTTACTGTTTCCAGTATATGGGAGGTCGTCTGTATTTATGACTGATACATGCATCCTTCCTGATGGTTTCTACAAATGCATTTACTTTCCACCATCGGGAATTGTTTCTACAGGTATTTGAACATCTCTTTTGCTTCTTCCTTACGGGAAGTATCTGCTACCTGAAGCACCTGTGCACGTACGGATTTGTTTCCAAAGGCAATTTCGATCACATCGCCCACTTTGACATCCAGAGAAGCCTTTGCCACACGACCGTTTACCATGACACGTCCTGCGTCGCAGGCTTCATTTGCCACGGTGCGGCGTTTGATCAGTCTGGATACTTTTAAATATTTGTCTAATCTCATAATCTGCTCCAATTCGACTTGTTCAGACCAATGGTTTACTTCCATTTTTAATCTGATGATAAAAGGGGGCATGTCCCATAACGGAATGCCCCCAATGATCTGCTTTTTATCTGCAAAATTTTTACTTAATAAAAACGGTTCACATTCATTTCTGAATAAACATCGCTTTTTATTTCGTTTTTATTTGTACTTCGTCAGACGAATTATGCGTTTACGATATCTTTTAATGCTTTACCAGCTTTGAATTTCGGAGATTTGGAAGCCGGGATTTCCATATCAGCACCTGTCTGTGGGTTTCTTCCTGTTCTTGCTGCACGCTCAGCTACTTCGAAAGTACCGAAACCTACTAACTGAATTTTGTCACCGTTTTTTAAAGTATCTGCAACGATGTCTGTGAATGCTGCTAATGCTTTCTCTGCGTCTTTTTTGGAAAGTTCTGCTTTCTCAGCGATAGCTGCTACTAATTCTGTCTTGTTCATTATAATTGTCCTCCTATAGAACGAAACGTGTTCTCTTTTTTATTATATAGACTATTTATACTTGTTTTCCCTGTATTTGTCAAGGAAAACCACGTTTTCAGCGGTTTTCCAGACAGTTTTCAACATAAAAACAGTCTGTTTTCTTCTAGCCAAGCATTGGCTCAACAATTGCCATAACAGCGGCACCAAGTTCTGCTGCTTTGGCATCTGCTGCTTCCATGGTATCTGCTTTCACACCATAGTAGAATTTCAGTTTTGGCTCTGTACCTGACGGACGGAAGCATACCCATGCTGCATCCGGAAGTTCGTAATACAGAACATTGGAATTCGGCAGACCTGTCGGTGTTACCTCACCGGTTGCCAGATCTGTAACGGTATCTTTCTTGTAATCTCTTGCTTTCAGCACTTTGTACTCACCGATCTGTGCCGGTGTATTGTCACGCAGTGTTGTCATGATCTCCTGGATCTTTGCAAGACCTTCGATACCTTTTAATGTGATCGCTTTAACATCGTCTTTGTAATAGCCGTATTTCTCATAGAGATCCAGCATTGCATCCCACAGAGTCTTGCCCTGTGTCTTGTAGTATGCAGCTGCCTCACACAGTGCCATAGATGCAACAACAGCATCTTTGTCACGGCAGTATGTACCCGGAAGGCATCCGTAGCTTTCCTCCATACCAAAGAGGTATGTGCCGTTTCCTTTTGTCTCAAACTCAAGCATCTTCTGTCCGATAAATTTGAAACCGGTCAGAACTTCATACAGTTTTACACCATAATCTGCTGCGATAGCATCTGCAAGGTTTGTAGAAACAATAGATTTTACAAAGGCTCCGTCTGCCGGAAGTCCGTATTTTTCTTTTCTCTGACTGATCTCATAAGCACCGATCAGGCATCCGGACATATTTCCGGTCAGGGAATGATATTCGCCTGTTTTGCTGTCTTTTACATAAACGCCAAGACGGTCTGCATCCGGATCAGTTGCCAGTACCAGATCTGCATCCAGCTCTTTTGCCATGCCAAGTCCAAGAGTAAATGCCTCAGCAGCTTCCGGGTTCGGATAGCTTACAGTCGGGAATTCACCATCCGGAAGTTCCTGCTCCGGAACTACATAAACGTGTTTGAAACCAAGCTCTTTTAATACACGGCGAACCGGGATATTTCCTGTACCGTGAAGTGGTGTGTATACAATTTTCAGATCATCTGCAACGGCATTGATGGCATCCTGATTCAGAACCAGTTTTTTCAGTTCTGCGATATACGGATCATCAATATTTGCGCCGATCACTTCATACAGACCTGCTGCAACGGCGTCCTCTTTGGACATTGTCTTGGTAGTTGCATAATCTGTCACAGCTTTTACCTCTGCCATGATTCCGCTGTCATGCGGCGGTGTGATCTGTGCGCCATCCTCCCAGTATACTTTGTATCCGTTGTATTCCGGTGGATTGTGGCTTGCTGTTACGTTGATACCTGCGGTACATCCAAGATAACGTACTGCGTAGGACAGCTCCGGTGTCGGGCGGAGACTCTCAAAAATATATGCCTTAATGCCATTTGCTGCCAGACATAATGCTGCTTCATTTGCAAATTCCGGAGACATTCTTCTGGAATCATAAGCAATTGCAACACCTTTTGCCTGAGCCCCTACTTTAATGATGTAGTTGGAAAGTCCCTGTGTAGCCTTACGAACGGTATAAACGTTCATACGGTTCGTTCCGGCACCGATGACACCTCTCAAACCTGCTGTACCAAACTCAAGATCCATGTAAAAACGGTCTTCCATCTCTTTTTCATCATTTGCAATGTTACGCAATTCCTGCTTGGTATCCTCATCAAAATAAGGATTGTTTAACCAGGATTCATATGCTTCTCTGTAACCCATGACATTAACCTCCTGTGTTCACTTCAATCATGTGAGCATATTTTGCTCATACACGTTTATTATAGCATAACGGTGAGTAATTGGAAACTAATTTTTTGCAGTTCGCGCATCATATCCGTGCAGATATCGCTCATATCTGCACATAAAACTGCTCTCTTATAATTCCTGTTTCAACACCGCAAGAAATTCTCCTCTTGCCTGGTTCTGCCGGATCTCTTTCTGCAATTTTTCGTAATTTTTGCCGGAATCCCACACTTTCCGCGTGCGGTAATACTGATTGGCAATTTTCCAGAATTTCTCCGGATAGGACAACCGGTAATAAAGACCTTGCAAATCCTGCGCCGTCAGCTCCTGTTTCCTGCGGTATCCCTCCAGAAGCTCCATGCCAAGCCGCACATTCCAGTTATTTTTCTCCATGATCTTGCGCATAAAATTCCCCAGATCCGAAATCTGAAGTCCGACTCCGGCATGCTCCAGATGAATCAGTGCCGCTCCATCCGGCGTAAATAAAATATTATGCTGATTCACTTCCCCATGGCAGATTCCTACCGTGTATCCGCCATCCTTTTCGGGATCTTTTTCCAGAAAATCCACCACAGTTTCTGACTGCTGATAAAATTGATCAAAGAACTGTAAAAACAACCGTTCAAAATCACTTTTATTATTCCGCTTTAATATGTACTTGCGGATATGCCGCAGATCCCGGTCGTGTTTGCGGTATTCCACACAAAGTCCTCCGTTACTGTCTGCCTCCGCATTTTCCGTATTTTTCTGCTCCGATACATTTTTTTGTTCTGACACACGGACAAATTCTTCCCCACAGCAGCTTCGGTGAAACTGCGCCAGAAACGAAACTGCCAGCAGCAGATCGACTCTGTTATTTACTTCACATTCCCGCCCGCGCATCCAGCGGTGAAATGTATAAAAAACATGATCCACACCTTCTGTGAGCAGTGCGCCTTCTTTATTTTTCAGCATCGCATCACAGCGAATCCCCTGCTGCTCCAGGCAGATCCCCAGCCAGTACAAAAATTCTGCTTTCTGTAAAGAGCCGGTATATTCCTTCAGCGCGAACAGATTCTGTTTTGATTCACAGATCAGAATCCCCCGTCCCTTGTAAAATTTTTCAATCTCCGGTTCCTGTTTTTCCAGAACCTGTTCCACCTGATAATACACAAAAACACCCCTTTATATGATTAATGTACAATTGATTTCCGTTTTGCACTCTTTTAATCATATGAAGAGGTGTGTTAAATTATGCCTTGGTGATGAAGTCCTTTATTTCTTATTGTTTCATGTAAAAATCACTTTATCTAAGGAACACAAGGGACTTACTTATTTGAGTTAAAGTACCAGTCCAGTAACGCTTCTTTCTCATTCAGCTTCGGATCTTCCAGAACCTGTTCCAGCATCGCATGCAGGATTACACCAATCTCTTTGCCCGGTTGAATCCCTCTTGCGATCAGGTCGGAACCGTTTACTGCCAGATCCTTTAAGGACAGGCACTGATGTTTTTCTATGATCTGGCGATACATATGTTCATAGCGATCCACGTAAAGCAGTTTTTCCTGCTGTAAAAAGCTGCTCTGCGCCAGAATATCTGCCCGTTTTACCTCAAAAAGCTCCGGATACTGCTCCGTTCCGTTGCGGAAGATTGCCCGGCGGATTGCCCGTCCTTTCAATGGCGGACGATCGTCATGTGCCCGAATCAGTGCAGTTACTTTTCGGATCGTATCGTTGTCAAATTTCAGTCTGCGCAGAATTTTACGCGCCATTTCTGCTCCAACTTCCGGATGACCGTGAAAATGATGGATTCCGTTTTCATCCTCTGTGCGACAGACCGGTTTTGCCACATCATGGAATAGCATAGTCAGACGCAGCACTCTGTCTGCCCGGATTTCCTGCATGGAGCGAATTGTATGCACTCCCACCGTATAAATGTGATGTGGGTTATGCTGTTCTGTTTCCATCATGGTACAAAATTCCGGCAGGATCACAGCAGCAATTCCGGTATCATAGATAGTTTTCATCTCCTCCGGATGATCGGATGTCACCAGTTTCACCAGTTCCACCTGAATCCGCTCTGCACTGATTTTTGACAGGTTTTCCGCCATATCACAGATTGCCTGACGGGTGGCATCTTCAATAGTAAATCCAAGCTGTGCCGCAAAACGAACCGCACGCATCATGCGCAGGGCGTCTTCGGTAAAACGCTCCGTCGGCTCTCCTACACAGCGGATACGCTTCGCCTTTAAGTCTGCGATACCGTCAAAAGCATCCACCAGACCGGTTTCATCATTATAAGCCATAGCATTAATGGTAAAATCCCGGCGTTTTAAATCTTCCAGCAGATTTGACGTAAAGATCACGTCCTTGGGATGACGGGCATCCTCATATTCGCCGTCAATCCGGTAAGTAGTGACCTCAAATCCTTCCTTATCCATCAGCACTGTTACGGTTCCGTGCTGAATCCCGGTATCCACCGTCCGTGGAAAAATTGCTTTCACCTGCTGCGGTTTGGCAGACGTGGTAATATCCCAGTCTCCAGGGGTGCGCCCAAGGATACTGTCACGGATACAACCGCCTACCGCATAGGCATCATAGCCATGTGCTTTCAGCTCACCAATGACGGTTTTTACTTTTTCCGGTAACTCGATCTTCATACGCACCCTCCTGAACTTTTATTTTCTCATGCTGATTTTTATTTTAACAGAAAAACGTCTCTGCGTTTTTCCCGCCAGATTTGAGTCACAAAATGACATCTTCCTCTGCAAATCTGTGCGATCTCCTATACTGAGGATCAGCTGTTTTTGCTGATTCCTAGTATGCCTTACCCCAGTAAACCAGTTTTTTCGCTGGTTTTCCACAGCATACGCATACATCAGAAATATGCTCCTGATCGTTAAATGGCATACATCTGGATGTTGCTGCTGTCTCTTCTTTAATCTTGTCCTCGCATGCACGGTCTCCACACCACATACCACGGATGAATCCCGGTTTATTTTCTACTGCGTCACAGAACTCGTCATAGTTGTGAGCATCTGTAATATGTGCATCACGATGTGCTTTTGCACGCTCGAACATGTCTTTCTGAATGGTCTCTAATAACTCAGGAACTACATTCTCTACTTCATCCAGAGAAACAACTGTCTTTTCACGGGTATCACGACGAACCAGTACACACTGATTGTTCTCAATATCTTTCGGTCCTAACTCTACACGGATCGGAATACCACGCATCTCCTGCTCAGAGAATTTCCATCCCGGACTCTTATCAGAATCATCTAATTTTGCACGGCATACTTTGCCCAAACGCTCCTGAATCTCCTGTGCTTTCTCCAGAACACCTTCTTTTCTCTGCTGAATCGGGATTACCATAACCTGTGTCGGTGCAATGTGCGGCGGCAGAACCAGTCCGGAATCATCGCCGTGAACCATGATAATGGCACCGATCAGACGCGTGGTCATACCCCATGATGTCTGATGTACATACTGTAATTTGTTCTCTTTGTCTGTATACTGGATGCCGAATGCTTTTGCAAATCCATCGCCAAAGTTATGACTTGTACCGGACTGCAGTGCTTTTCCATCATGCATCAGTGCCTCGATGGTGTAAGTAGCCTCAGCTCCTGCAAATTTCTCTTTCTCTGTCTTCTGTCCGCGGATGACTGGCATAGCCAGTACTTCCTCACAGAAATCTGCATAAAGGTTCAGCATCTGTACTGTACGTGCCTCAGCTTCTTCAGCAGTTGCGTGAGCGGTATGACCTTCCTGCCATAAGAACTCTCTGGAACGAAGGAACGGACGTGTTTCTTTCTCCCATCTTACAACGGAACACCACTGATTGTATACCTTTGGCAGATCGCGGTAAGACTGGATATCATTTTTATAAAAATCACAGAATAATGTCTCAGATGTCGGACGTACGCAGAGACGCTCCTGCAGCGGGTTTAATCCACCGTGTGTTACCCATGCAACTTCCGGTGCAAATCCTTCCACGTGATCCTTCTCTACATTTAAGAGGCTTTCCGGAATAAACATTGGCATGTATACATTCTCTACACCAGTCTCTTTAAAACGACGGTCAAGCTCTTTCTGAATGTTCTCCCAGATCGCATAACCTGCCGGTTTGATGACCATGCATCCTCTGACGCTGGAATAATCGGTTAATCCTGCTTTTTTTACTACATCTGTGTACCACTGTGCAAAATCCACATCCATAGATGTAATGGCTTCTACTAATTTTTTGTCCTTTGCCATGACTGTATCTCCTTTACACTTATTTAAGATAGAAAAAGCCGGAAATCCAATCCCTCATAGGGACCGGAATTCCGGCGGTACCACCCTGCTTATATGCATTATGCTGCATATCCACTCAATACCGTTAACGCCGGTTCTACGCCATACTCATCGCATGGGGCTCAGGGCTCGGTTCCAAATGTTCCAAACAAGGATGTCGCAGCATACATGCATCACATGTACATCCTCTCTCTGTAGAATTTCCCACCTGTACTATTTCCCGTCACAGCTGATTTCTTATTATATGTCTTTTCTAATTGAAAAACTGTAATCAACCGTTATTCTAAGCGAATCTGACGGGAATGTCAAGAGAGTGTTTCGCGCTTCAGCGTATGCGCTGCCTCAGAAACCGTTCTTTCCTATCTGCCTGTTCTTCTTTTCTGACCGTAAACAGTCACTCCTGCAGCGGTTCCTCCCACTGCAAAGAGAATAAACCATACCAGCATACGATTATCATCTGCTGTCTTTGGAGATTCCTTCTTTGTAGTTTCTGCCTTATTTGCCGCTTTTGTATCCGTTGTCGGTGTAGTCTTTGTATCATTACCGTTGGATCCGGTCGGTTTGTTGTTATCTGTGTCTCCGGTAGCAGGTGTAGGATTTTTCTTATCATCGGAATTACTATCCTGCTTTTTGTCTGTCAGTTTTGCAACGACCGTCTGTTCTTTCGTAACCTCCACAAAACCATTCTGTTCGATATAATATTTACCACAGTCTTCACAATACCAGTATTCTACATTTCCTTCTGCGGTCTTGGTAGCTGCTTTTGCTTCGACAAATTTCAAACCTTCATGAACACTCATATTGTATACACCATACTGTTCACCACAGATCACGCACTCTGCTTTCTTCACGCAGGTCGCACTTCCTCCGGTATGTTTACACTGATAATCACAAACTTTGCATGCACCATCTTCCCAGTCATGCGCTTCGCTTGCAGATACCTGTGCGTCACAGCAATCATATATCTGTCTGTGATCTGATTCGGTCTGTACCCATACTACTTTTCCACTATGTTTGGAAGGATCTTTTGCAGTATACTCCTTGCCACAGTTTTCACAGATAGCTCCGCTGGTACAGGTTGCCTCTCCGCCGCTATGTATACATACATATCCACAAGTCTCACAAACGCCATCTTTCCATTTGTGATTTTCTTTTGCTACTGTCACTTTGCCACAGCAATCATATTTCTTCTCATGGGTTGTTGCTGTCTGTACCCAGTTTTCCATTCCGGTATGATGATCCGCATCTACTTCTCCATACGGAAGTTTACAGATTATACAAATTGCTTTCTCGGTACAGGTCGCTGTTCCTCCGGTATGATTACATCCATATCCACAGGTACTGCAATGACCATTTTCCCAAATATGATTCTCAGCTGCAGAAACTTCTGCGCCACAGCAGTTATATTTTTCCTGATGTGTTGTCTCTGTCTGTACCCATTCAACACTTCCGCTGTGATTTGTCGGATTCAGATCACCATACTCTTTCTGGCATTCGGTACAAACTGCTTTCTTTGTACAGCTTGCTTCTCCACCGGTACAATTTTTGGTTTCCTCTTTTGTACAACCCTGTGCGGTACACTTGCGTGTATGTGTGCCGTCACCATTGGACTGCCACTCGCCATAGGTATGCTCTGCTTTTGCTTCTGTAATGATCTGACCACAATCCTTACAGGTTACAGCTGTCGTACAGTCACCATCGTCTGTTCCGCTGTGTTTTGTCTTTGTACTTGTTGCTTTACATCCCTCATTTTCGCAAACTTTCCAATGATAGGTGGCATCTTTTAACCACGTATCACCGAACTTATGACTTGCCTGTGCCGGGAATGTCTTATGACAAACAGAACAGGTAGATTCTTTTGTACAATCGCTACTGTCCGTTGTGTGATTTTTATTTACCGTAATAGTCAGATAAATACTATATCCGTCTTTGTCTGACAGCGCAATTTTCTGTACACCATCTGCTGCTGAAACAGTATAGTAACCGTCTTCACCTGCGGTCAGTTTTTTGCCATCAACTGTCACTTCAGTATAAGCAGCAGAGGTTACTTTAAATTTTGCATTTTCACAGTAAGTACCATTATTTTTGATGCCGTCTACCACAGTATTCGCATCTATTGTGCTGTAATAATAAGTGACTGTCTGGGTTCCTGCTGTATACTTACCTTTTTCACTGCCTTCTTTGCTTAAAAGTGTATATCCGGACGGAATCTTTATATTTGCAGGTACTTCATAACCGGTGCCCGGTGTACCCTGAAGTGTAATTGCCTCACGTAATGGCTGCTTGCTGTCTTTCAATAAATACTGAACAACTACTTTTCCTCTTGTCGTAGATACAGCTGATCCTGTAAAACTTGCTTTATCTACAAGGATCATTGTGGTATATGCCGGTACATTTACAGTAGCTCCGGAAATCTCTCCAAGAGATACCACACCTGCACTTTCGCCATTTGCAATAATTACCCATTCAGAATCTGCATCTGCGTTCGGAATAGTAATCTGTTTGGCAGCATCTGTCTCGTTATTTAATACTGCCATGCTATTCCATTCACCGGCAGCTTTTGTTGTATTTGTCAATACATATGCCTCTTTGGAAGCTATATCCTGACTCCTGGCAAGCGGTGAGAATGCTTTTCGAATATCCATCAGACCTCTGTAATAAGATACTACATCGGCAAATTCTGCGGAATCCTGCCATTCAACCAGATTACTGTCTTTCAGTGATGTTCCATTGACACTGTTGCACATTTCTTCTCCGGCATCCATATATAAGGTTCCCGGTGTTGCATATTTCATTGCTGCTGTCTGTTTATAGATTTTTACTGCTTTTTCGTTTCTTTCTCCATAATCACTGCCACCGATATTGTTGATGATCGTATCATAGAGAGAAGTTTTGTTCTGGCGATCGGCTTTTTGATAGTCGTCACCCCAGATCACCAGATTGGAATCTTTCTTCGCCAGTCCTGTTTTTATTTCTGATAACCAGTCGTTTTCTCTTGTGCTGTTTCTATCCCTTCTTGTATTAACGTTACTGATCAGATCAATAGAAAATCCATCTACATGATATTCTTTTGCCCAGTATGCCATGGAATCCACAATATAATTCCGATACATCGCACGCTCGGTCGCACATTCATTATCATAATCCGTAGTTGTATAATAGGTATAACCATTTGCACTATCTCGCCATACCATTCTATAAAAATATCCCGGAACTGTTTTCTCCAGTACAGAATCTTTCGGAGAAACCGTATGCGTATATGGCATTTCCATCACAACAGAAATACCGGCTTTGTGCAGTGCCTGAATCATTTCTTTGCATTCTTTTATAACAGTCTTGCTGTCTGACTTTTTCGAAGCATAAGAACTTTCCGGAACATTAAAGTTCTGAATATCATACTCCCCGTATTCGTCAGTGGAAGCAAAATCTGCAAACGGTGCAAGCTGTACGGTTGTAACACCCAGTTCTTTCAGATAATCAATACCGGACACCAGTTCACCCGCACTGTTTACCGTTGCACCCGTTTCTGTAAATGCACTGTATTTTCCGCCGCCTGTTGTACCGGAAGCCGGATCTGCGGAAAAATTCTTCACACTTACTTTATAAACCGTGTTTGCCTTTGCTGTATCTACATACACATGTCTGTCATTGCTCCAACCATCCGGAGATACGGTAGACGGATCTATAATATAAGACCTCTGTCCGTCTTTACTGGCAGCAACACCATATGGATCTGCTGTCTGATATTTATTAAAAGTTGATCCACTAACGTTTCCATTTACATCCACATAACGAATATCTTTTGCATTTGTAATTGTATAGTCATAATAATAGTCATCCCATCTGCCTACAAGTGTTATTTCCCATGCACCGGTCCATGTTCCATTTCTAAGCAGTTTTTCCAACACATATGTGCCTACTTTAAATGCATTTTCATCTTCATTACTTCCAGTTGTATAGATATTAACTTTTACATCTGTTGCAACCGGAGCCCACACTACAAACTCTGTAGATGTTTTTTCGTATGTTACACCAAGTTTTTTTCCGTATGCATCTTCATCATAGAAAAACAGCTCATCAATTGTTGTATTCGCTGCTTCATCGAAGTAATTATTTACCCTGTAGGACGATGCCCTTCCGTCTACAACACTGCCGGAAAATACCATTCCCACTGCCAGCGCCACTGCCATAATCTTTTTTAAATATTTCATAAGCTCTCCTTCCTCTTGTCGTACTTTATCCGCAATATTTCAGAAATATTACAAAAAGCATTACATTCTGTCACTATTCTACAACAAAATATACAAAAAAAAATGCCATTTGCATGAAATGACATTTTTACGACATGAACGATATATTTTTCTTATTTTTTTCTCCTGAAACTGCTCATTTTTTTGATGATCGCAACGATTCCGACACCGATGATCCAGATAATTCCCATCAGGAAAAGGAATACTGCAAGTACCGTTCCCCCATCTGATCCCATCAGTGGAGCATAAAAATCTCCCATCAGTATGACAAACTGAGAAATCATCAACAATAACGCAACCATCGCCTGTGCAAACAGTCCGGAATGATTCTTATACAACTGACGATATAAAATAAACATCAATGCAATCACGATCACTACAACAAACAGAAATCCAAACAGATTTCCTGCACCGGTTCCCGGTTTTGCTGATCGTGTACCTGCGCGGATACCGGCGATTGCTGCCACCGGCAGAACCCCCTGCCAGAATCCGACTTTCTTTTTCTTCATCCCCCTTTTATCATCCAGCACATAATAAAGCTTTGCCGCTTCCTCATACATATCTGCCGGATCGAGCCCACGAAAACGGTAAAACTCAATGATGTAATCATAAATCATCGGTTTCAAATGACTGTCTAACAGCATATCTGCAAAACGTGCCATAAACACCGGTTGCTTTAACGCGGTCCGATATTCCGGCTTCCGGAAAAACTGTTGAAACAGCTTTAATTTGTGGCAATATGGTGGTTTTAGCAGCATTTCCATCTCAACCAGGGCTTTCTGGATCAGCAAGATCAGGCGCTGCGCGTCCTTCCGCTCGGTTTCCTCAATTACTTCGTCAAAATCATATTGTGGAGCAGGCTCCTGCTGTGCAGATTCACTCTGAGATTCCCATACAGTCTGATTTTCTGCATTTTTCTCCGCATAATCTTCTATGCCATAATCTTCTGTCACTTCCTGATATTCACCCTGCGCTTCTGCTTCTGTGCTATCTGTACTTTTCTCTGAAGTATTCGTATTCTGTTCTGTACCTTCTAATTCTTCCTCTGAAAATGTACCCAGATGATTGCTTTTGGGTGTTACTTTCTCTGCTGCTTCTCCAACAGATGCATCTTCTGCTTCTATCGTTTTGGGTTCCTGCTCCGGATTTCGTCGTTCACTTCTCTGTCCACGGCTCCGTCTGCGCAGCGTCATATATGCCTCATGGATCTGCTGAAATTCATCCGGATGCTCCTCTGGGTGATACTTTTTGGATAAAGCTGCATAGGCTTCCTTTATCTCCTCCTGTGAACTTCCCCGTTTGATATGTAAAATCTCATACGCTTCTGATTCATACATCTGACTGTCTCCTCCAAAAGTGTCTGTGTTTTCTTGTTCTTTCTGATCTGTTTATCGTAATTGACGCTTTCTATCTCTGGTCTGACGATTCCAATTCGTTTATCTAAAACAGATTACGTTTCGCCATCGTCATCATCGCTCCACTCAGGGAAATCCAGTTTTCCCTCAAATGGATCATAATGCTCCAATGACGCAATCATATGTTCTAAAAATTCCCGATATTTCCGAATCCTGCGCGCATCCTGCTCTGCCAAAGTACTTTCAAAATTCCGGATATGATACATCAACCTGTCTCTGGTTTCAGGTAACGCTTCTTCATAAAGTGCCTGCAAACGCTCCAGAATCAGTTGATTCTCTGTCATATCTTTTGGATGTACTTTCAGTTTTTCAAGCTGCTTCATCCGTTTGGCAATCTCTTTTTCATCCATGTTCTGAGACAGCACTTTTTTCACACTTTTTCCTGTGGATACAACCGTTACTTCCACTTCCAGTATTCCGTTAATATCGTAAGTGAAGCGGACATCAACCGACTCCATACCTTTCTTTTTCTTCGGAACCGCAACTGTGACCACCCCCAGCTGCACATTGTCCTCCGCATATGGTTCTTCTCCCTGCAAAATTTCAATTTTCACTTCGCTCTGATAATCAGCAGCAGTAGAAAAACCGCGTATTTTGGAACATGGCAAAATAGAATTACGCTCAATGATCGCACTCATATATGGATGTTTCGGATCTGCTTCATTATTCACCCCGGTACCTAACGTAAACGGGCAGATATCCGTCAGAATATAATCCCTCACTTCATCCTTACGCTCCATGACACCGCACACCAGTCCAAGTCCCCGGGCAATCAGCTGATCACTGAAACCAGTTACCAGAGGTGTCTGATCAAAAAGCTGCTCCATGTAAGACTGTACCAGCGGCATCTTTCCGGAACCGCCTGCCAGAATCACGGCATCGATATCTTCCACTTCCACACGACTGTCCCTCAGGGCACGCCGAAGCACCGTCTGGATCCGCTTCCAGACGGCAGAACTTTCCCGCATCATCCGCTCGTTTGTATACACGCTCTGATATGTCTGTCCGCCAAGCACCGCAGTCATTTTCACTTCCTTCTCCGTGGATAAGGCGATTTTGCATTTTTCCGCCTGACGGAGCAGGATCGCGTACTCCTTTTCACTTAAGTTTCCCCGCTGAAGCTGATGTTCTCTCAGGAAACCTTCTGCAACGGCTTCGTTGAAATCATCGCCACCCAGATGATTGTCCCCGGAAACTGCCAGAATATCTACCATAGTATCAAAGCAGTCTACAATAGAAACATCCAGTGTACCGCCTCCGAAGTCAAACACCAGAAAAAGCTGCTCATTTTGTGTATCAAAATAAGAAGCCAATGCTGCCGCACTCGGCTCATTTACAATTCTTTTTACATTGACACCGGCCAACGCACCCGCACGTTTCGTTGCCACACGCTGTTTATCGTGAAAATATGCCGGAACCGATATGATCACGTCCTTGATTTCTTCGCCCATGTATTCTTTCGCATCCTCCACGATAGCACTGACAAGAAATCCGGACAATTCCTCCGGCAAAAATGTTTTCCCGCCAAGGTTGTATTTCTGATCGCTTCCCATATTCTTTTTGAAAGAAAATGCAGTATCCTTCGGATGTGTGATCAGACGTTCCTTTGCAATCTGCCCCGTCACAACACTGCCATCCTCTGTCACGCTGACCACGCTGGGCGTCAGAAATGATCCAAAACGGTTTGGAATCAGTTCTACTTTCCCGTTGCGGTATACTGCTCCAAGAGAATTCGTTGTCCCTAAATCAATTCCTAAAATCGCCATTTTTCTTCCCGTCCCTTTAACCTGTTAGTCTTTTTAACCCGGTTACTGTCCATCAGGATCAGATCAAAACTGTTTCCCGACATCTGCTGCCGCAATTTGCAGACTGATATTTCCCATTTCTACTGTTCCCCTTTAAACTGCATCATCTATCTGATAAAGTTTGTCTTATAATCGCGCTCGGTCTGTGGCAATGCCACACCTGCTGCCTTTCCTGCTTCAAAACATTTCAGCATCCATGCCATATTTCTGGCAAGATTTCGCATCGTCTGCAAACCTTCGGCATCTTCTTCTGCCTCGCCCGGGACGGCTCCGTGTACCTGATTCCAGTAAGTGGAACCAACCACCGGCATCTGGCAGATGCCAAAATATTTGTTCATTGCATCAAAAGATGCTGTCGTACCGCCACGGCGTGCTACTGCTACGGATGCACCCGGCTTAAACGCAAAGGATGCTCCGCTGCTGTAAAATGCGCGATCCAGAAAAGACATGATCCGTCCGCTTGGATGTGCATAGTATACTGGCGTTCCAAATACAAAACCGTCTGCTTCTTTTGCTTTTGCAGTAAACTCATTTACTTTATCATCGTCAAAAACGCATCCTTTTTCTGAACATTGATTACATCCAAGGCAGTCTCGCACCGGCTCTCCACCGATCTGAAAAATCTCATATTCAATGCCTTCTTTTTCCAGCTGTTTTCCTACTTCCAGTAAAGATCTGTATGTATTTCCATTGGCTTTTGCGCTGCCATTTAACATTAAAACTTTCATGTTCTGTTCCTCCTGTAAAATATTCTGTTTTTACTTATCTTTTGCTTATATAAATACTATAAATATTGTTTTCAAAAAGTACCACTATCATGGTTGTTTTTGCATTCATCTGCTTCCCTTTATTTGTTTGCATGATTTATGCACATCTTATAACATAATACCGATATTCCTGTTATTTTTCAACTAATCCCGGGGATTTTAACATAAAACCTCCGGGATTATTATTGATATTATTGAATCATTAAAAAATGTTGAACACTTAATTATCTTGCATACAACCTGAAATTTTAAGAATCAACTCTGTCTACTGCAATATGCTTAACTGATCTGCCAACGCACATGGCTTCCGTTTTCATCCTTACTTACGATAAGCTGATCGTCAATCTCCTGCTTTAACTCCGTCACATGGGAAATGATACCGATGAGTTTGCTTCCGCCTGCCATCTCCTGCAGCACACGCACTGCCTGATTTCTGGAATTTTCATCCAGAGAACCAAATCCCTCATCGATAAACATCACGTCCAGATGAATTGCCGCAGAGCTTTCCTGAATCTGATCTGCCATACCAAGTGCCAGCGACAATGCCGCCATAAAGGATTCTCCGCCAGATAACGTCCGCACTTCCCGTACCTTTCCGGTCACAGCAGAATATACCATCAGATCAAGACCATGGTTTCTGCCTTCACCGGCTTTTTCCAGATCATACATCCGCAGTTCAAACTGTCCCGCAGACATTTCCAGGAAACGCCGGTTTGCCGCATACAGAATTTTCTCCAGATACTGCCGCTGCACAAAGGTTTCCAGATCCATACGGGAACCGCTGACATTGCCTGCCAGACGGTTGTACAGTTCATTGATCCGCTGATGCTGCGCCAGAATCTGCGCACGGTTTTCCATTTTTGGCTTCAAAATATCATAAGCTGCACAGTCAGTCCGTGTATACTGATTCCATTGCTCCTGTTCGTTTCTCAGGTTCTGCAACTGATTTTCAGCTTCTTCACGCTTCTGCATGATTGCTTCCAGATCCGGTTTTGGCTGCTCTCCGATCTGCTCTTTTGCAGAAGTGTAGATGCCCTGCGCCCGCGCCAGTTTTTCTTTGTAGACATTGATTTCCTGCTGAAACATTTCTGCGTCTTTTGCAGTATACTTCTGTGTCAGTTCCTGCCATTTTTCTTCCGTCAGATCACGTTCCGTCAACAATGCCTTGTATTCCGTCTGGCGCTGCCTCCGCGCTTCCACCAGCTTCGGGAGTTCCTCCCGATAGCGGTGTTCCAGCGCCTGCACCTTATCCAGCGTCTGTCGCGCCTGCTCCGTCAGCTTCGCTGCCTTCGCATAGGCTTCATCCGCTTGCATCTTGGCTCCATTTACGCTTTCTAACTCACGCTCTGCCTCTTCTTTTGATGCAAAGGTAAGCAAACCGGTGAGATTTTTTAATACCGCACGGCTGCTCTCAAGCTCTGTCTGTACGCTCTGCTGATGTACCTTTGCTTTCTGTAATGCTTCTTCCAGCTGCACTTTTTCAGCTTCTGCATTCTGTAATTGATTTTGCACCTTTTCCAGCAGTTTCACATCTGCCAGCAGTTCTTTTCCTTCTAATTCCAGTTCTTTCTGACTGGCATCTACGACCGCCTCTGCCAGGGCAAGTTCCATCATTTCCGGAATTTCTTGCAAGCTGTCCTGCATATGTCCGAACAACTTTTCAACCGCATTTTTTGCAATCAGTTCTTTTTCCTCTGCCAGCGCGCCTGCTGCATGTGCCCTCAGTGCACATGTCTCCTGCTCTGCCCGCAGTTTTTCAATTTCCAGACTCATCTCATCCAGTTTTTCCCGGGTGATCTCGCTGTGTTCCTCTGCAAGTTCGCAGGGAGCTGGATGCTCCACGGAACCGCACACCGGGCATGGCTGCCCCGGCTTTAACTGTTCCTTTGCGAGCAGTCCCGCCTGCATGTTAAAAAAGATCTGACGTATGGTTTCGTATCTGCCGTGTGCTTCCTGATAGTTCTTGCTTGCATCCGAAAATTCTTTCTGCTCAGCTTCTACGATTTTCTTCTGCTTTGTCGATTCCACATGCAGTTTCTTTGCCTCCTGCACTTCCTCTGCTAATGCTTCTGCTTCTTTTTTCTGATTTTCCCAGTAAGCCAGCTTCGTCGGCGCATCTTTTTTAGCTTCCTCCTGCGCTTTCCACTGCTGAATCTGTGACTCTAATTGTTTCTGCTTTTCTTCTGCCTGTTTTGCTTCCTGTTCTGCTGACTTCTGCTCCGCTTCTTTTTTCTGTATCTGCGCTGTCACATCTGCAATCTTCCGGAAAGTTTCCAATGCCTGATTGACGCGCTCTGCCACACGGTTGTATGCCGCATTCTGCTTCTGCTGTTCCGCTCCGGCTGTTTTTTCCTGTTCGGCTGCTTCCTGTACATTTTTCAATAATTCTGGCTGCTGCTGTTCACAATTTTGCAGTTCTTTTTCGGTGTTTTCAATTAATTGCATGCTATCCTGCAAACGTTTAAAACCACTCTGAATCTCATAAGCACTGCGAATCTGTCCGGTCAACAGTTCCTGTTTTTGCATCTGCTCTGCCTCCGCTTTGCATTCGTCCAGAACAGTCTTTGCCTGCTCCAGCTGCTGATACACCTGTAAAAGCTGTTCTGCTTTGGCAAACTTCTCCTGCGCCTGGTTTCGTTCCTGCTCTGCCGCCTGCAACTGCGCCTTGATCTCCTGCTGCTTTTCCTGCAAATATGCGCACAACTGCTCCAGTTCTTCCAGCAGCTGCTCCATATCGGTCACAAGAAACTGTTCCGAACGGATCACTTTTTCTTTGATTTCCTGCACGATGTCCGCACGCTCATACTGTTCCGGAATTTCGATATGCCCGGCTTCCGTCTGGCACTCGGTACGGATCACGGCGATTTCCTGCTGTTTTTCCTTGCGGCGTTGTCCAAGTTCCTCCACAATTTTCTGATACGGCTCCGTGTTGAACAGTTTTCGGAAAATCACTTTTTTCTCATCGGATTTTGCCCGCAGCAATTCCATAAATTCCCCTTGGGCGATCATAGCAACCTGCATAAACTGTCCCTTGGTCAGTCCCAGAATCTCCACCAGTTTCTCATCCGTTTCCTTCTTATTCTGGGAAAATTCTGTCTGATCCGGTAAAATCAGTGAAACGGTCTCTTTTTCTTCTTTCGTTCCGGTTCCACGTTTCAACGGACGGATATGCCGCGGGGTTCTTCTCACCGTATAAACCTGTCGGCTGGCGCCATCCCCTTCGGAAAATGTCAACTCCACGAAAGGATCTAACTCCGGCTTTGCATACTGACTCTGCAATTCGTTTCCGCTTTTTTTATTTGTGCCGGAACTTGCTTCCCCATACAGGGCAAACACAATCGCATCAAAAATTGTTGTTTTACCCGCACCTGTATCGCCCGTGATCAGAAATAAATTCTGCTCCGGCTTTTCAAAATCAATGGTTCCCGGTTTTACATAGGAGCCAAACGCCTGCATCGTTAATTTCAATGGTTTCATTCTGCCGCACCTCCCGTAAACACCGTGTTCACCACATCCTGTAAAATCTCTTTTTCCTCATCTGTAGTATCACCTAAAAATGAACAACAGGTGTCAAATGGATCTATTTTTTCCTGCGCTTTCCATGCCTCCGCATACTCCCGCTGCGTCAGCATTTCCCGACGGATTTCTAATAAATATGGAAACGCTGCACGAATCCGATCCTGCGTGTCAAAATCCGGTTGATCTGTCAGTGTTACAGATACATAATCCACGCAGGACTGCGCCAGCACTTCCTCTGTACTTCCTTTCAAAACCTTAATCTCACGCAACGGTTTTAACGGAAGCACCCGTGTCTGCACCTCGCCTTTTGCTCCAAGTTCTACTTCAATCACACCTTTTTCCTGTCCTGCCTCACTGACGGAGCAAGCCAATGGCGTACCGCAATAACGATAATATTCACTTCCCACTTTCATTGGTTTATGAATGTGTCCCAATGCGGCATAATCAAACACCTGCAATACTTCCGCAGACACTTCATCAATATTTCCCACAGTGCGGATCTCCGAATCCATACGCTCAATCTCATCTGCATCCTTTCCAACCGGCAAATAAAACTGATGACTAGCAAACACATTCCGCTCTGATTCATTGATATCTTCCCGCGCGATCAAACGTCGGATTGTCTCATTGTAAGACAAATTATTTCCCTTTTCATCTGTTCCCGTAATCTGTTTTACCATAGATGGTTTGACAAATGGCAGTAGATAAAAATTTACCGGTCCGTATGCATCCTGCAATACAATTTTTTCCATCCATTCTTCCGGACGAACCGGAGGCATACCGATCATATGAAGATTCTGCCGCGCCAGCACATTTCGATAGCAGTTTACACGGATGGCACTGTCATGGTTTCCGCTGATCATCATGATGACCAGATCCGGCAATTTTTCCGTCAATTCAGAGATAAATCCATCCAACACTTCCATAGCTTCTGCCGATGGAACCGCTTTGTCATAAATATCTCCGGCGATCACCAGTGCGTCCGGTTGTTCCTGCACCGCAAGCTCCGTGATCTGATGCAAAATATATTCCTGATCTTCCCGCAGATCACGGTTGATCAGTTTTAATCCGATGTGAAGGTCTGATAAATGAAAAAACTTCATATGATGCCTGTCCTTTCTGAATTGCAATTTTTCCCATACTACATGTGCAGCCTTTCCGACTGCGCGTTTGTATTCCATTATACCAAACATACGTTTTGTGGGCAATAAAATCATTGTCTTTCACCCATATCATTACATCAATAAATCTGCCTTTCTGTAATAGCTGCTTAACAAAACAATTTGCAAACAAAAAATCCCCGGCGGGATTTTTACGTCCTGCCGGGGATCTACTCAGGGAGAGTTCATTCAAGATTTTTATTGAAAATTCACATTAACCTTCAATGGATATAAATTTGTTTTTCTCTTCTACCGCTTTCTGCTCCTTTTTCGGAACTACGAAGCTTAAGATACCATTTTCATATTTCGGATGGATATCCTCAACGTCAACGTGCTCACCAACATAGAAGCTTCTGCTCATGCTGCCTGCATAACGCTCACGTCTTACATATTTTTTCTCCTTGTTCTCTTCGTCTTTGTCAAGACCTTTTGCTGCGCTGACGGTCAATGTACCGTTCTCCAGTTTCATTGTGATCTCGTCTTTCTTGAAGCCCGGGAGATCAATATCTACTTCATAGCCGTTCTCGGTATCTTTGACATCTGTCTTCATCAGGTTCTTTGCGTGTTTACCATACAAAGCTTTCTCAATATTTGCACTGTCTGTAAAATCCGGGAATGCAAAGTCGTTCATAAAATCATCAAATAAGTTTTCTCCAAAAATTCTAGGCATCATCATAAGTCATTACTCCTTTCAGTAATTAAATATATTTTCTGCACATTCGGAGAATCCGAAGTGTTGATTGCTTGAGCAATTGGATTTGAGATCCTTGGAACTTTTCTTCATTCCTTTTATCTCTCTTCCTTTGTTCTAGTTGTACTATAGCACTTATTATTAGCCACGTCAAGCCTTGAGTGCTAAAAAATTGTGAAGATTTTGTGAACTCTTGGTTGGTTACACGGAAAGTTATGAAAAATGGATCTATGACTTAACGGTAGATCATGAAAAGTGACAGGATAGCGTTTGTCTCCTCAGCTAACAATCGCTTTCAGAGAAAAACGTTATCCTGCCACTTCTACTACGTTATGTTAAATCACCTGCTACCTTTGCAAATTAATCCCGTGCTTGCTTAATCTTATCAGTCTTAGCTTACACTATTCCAACGAATAATCCGATCAGATGTACGATTAATGCCGCAATCCATGCAATCACACACTGCCAGATGACCACGCCAACTGCCCATTTTGCTCCAAGCTCCCGCTTAATGGATGCGACAGCTGCAACGCACGGTGTATACAACAAACTGAACACCAGAATGGATGCTGCTGTCAGAGAAGAAATCATAGTTCCTATGCTTCCGCCAAACAACACTTCCAGCGTGGATACCACACTCTCTTTTGCAATAAATCCGCTGATCAGGGAAGTACAGATCCGCCAGTCTCCCATGCCAAGTGGGCGAAAAATCGGCACCAAAATGCCGGAAATTGCAGCAAGAATACTGTCGGCAGAATCTGTGACCATATTCATATGCAGATCAAAACTCTGCAGGAACCATACCACGATCGTTGCAATAAAAATCACGGAAAAAGCACGCTGCAGGAAATCTTTTGCTTTTTCCCACAAAAGCTGTGTCACGTTTTTCGCTCCCGGCAGACGATAATTCGGCAGTTCCATAACAAATGGAACCGGTTCTCCTTTGAATAAGGTTCCTTTATAAAGGAACGCAATTAAAATCCCGACGCCAATACCAAGCAGATACAGCCCAGTCATGATGAGTCCGCCTTTTTTCGGAAAAAATGCACTGACAAAGAACGAATAAATCGGTAGTTTTGCCGTACAGCTCATAAATGGAGTCAGCAAAATCGTCATTTTTCGATCCCGCTCACTGGTCAGCGTACGCGTTGCCATAACCGCCGGAACCGTGCATCCAAATCCGATCAGCATCGGTACGATACTTCGACCGGAAAGTCCGATTTTTCGCAGCAGTTTATCCATAACGAAAGCGACTCTGGCAATGTAACCGCTGTCTTCCATCAGAGACAGGAAAAAGAACAGTGTCACGATGATCGGCAGGAAACTTAAAACGCTTCCCACTCCGGTAAAAATTCCATCAATCACAAGGCTGTGCATAGCGCTGTTTACATGTGTGGCTGCCATCGCAGCATCCACAATGGCCGACAATTTATCAATCCCAATTTCAAGCAGTGTCTGTAAACCAGCTCCGATCACATTGAATGTCAGATAAAATACAAGTGCCATGATTCCAATAAAACATGGAATTGCCGTATATTTTCCAGTCAGAATCCGGTCGATTTTCTCACTGCGGATGCGTTCTTTGCTCTCCTTTGGTTTTACAACGGTCTGCTCACACAGACGCTCGATAAAGTCAAAACGCATATCGGCTATCGCAGCGCTTCGATCAACCTCACGCTCCGTCTCCATCTGCTGTACAATATGCTCCAGCATTTCCCGCTCATTCTGATCCAGTTCCAGCTGTTCCAGGATCAATGGATCACCCTCGATTGCTTTCGTTGCCGCAAACCGCACCGGAATGGCTGCTGCCTGCGCATGATCCTCGATCAGATGAATGACTGCATGGATACAGCGGTGTACCGAACCGTTATGATCCGTCTTATCACAAAAATCCTGCCGCAATGGACGTTCCTGATATTTTGCAATATGCAGCGCATGGGTGATCAGCTCATCCACGCCCTGATTTTTAGCCGCCGAAATGGGAATCACCGGAACACCAAGCAGTGCTTCCATTCCATTGATATCAATGGAACCCTGATTGCCAAGCACCTCATCCATCATATTCAATGCCACAACCATTGGAATATCCATCTCCAGCAGCTGCATGGTCAGATACAGATTACGCTCAATATTTGTCGCATCCAGAATGTTGATGATCGCCTTCGGCTTTTCATTTAAAACAAAATTTCTGGATACTATTTCCTCACTGCTGTAAGGAGACATGGAATAAATGCCCGGCAAATCCGTTACATCCGTCTCCGGGTGACCCTTGATGGAACCATCTTTTCGGTCAACGGTAACACCAGGGAAATTTCCAACATGCTGGTTAGAACCCGTCAGCTGATTAAATAATGTTGTCTTTCCGCAGTTCTGATTTCCTACTAACGCATAGGTCAGTATCGTTCCCTCTGGCAGTGGATTTTCATCTTTTTTCGAATGAAATTTTCCGGTCTCACCAATACCAGGATGCTCAGATCCAAGTTCCTTTACGGTACGCTTATGCTCATTGCTTCGTTTTTCAATCGGATCGATCTCAATCTGATCCGCTTCCGCCAGACGCAGTGTCAGTTCATAACCATGGATCTGTAACTCCATCGGATCTCCCATCGGCGCAAGTTTCACCACCGTTACTTCCGCTCCCGGGATCATTCCCATATCTAAAAAGTGCTGACGCAGGGCACCTGCGCCGCCTACGGTCTTGATCACTGCACTCTTACCAATTTCCAATTCTTTTAATGTCATAATGTTTTATTTTCCTCTTATGTATTTTCACACGATAGTTCGCATGTTGTTTTTTGATAAATCTTTTTCATTATAACACTTTTTTGATATTTTTTAATCATTAAAAGCGAAGATATGCAAAAAAGGCAGAATGTAATATTTTTTATACCACATCCTGCCTTCGTTTTAGCAATCCCACCGATATTTTTTCCGTTTTCATATCATTTTTCTCTATTTTCTGCACAGTTTCAAAATTCTTGGTCGATTATACCGCTGCATAATAGCAAATAAAAGATCCATTAATGCTGACAATACTGATGTGATTAAAAACACCCAGAATGCACCAAATGCCGGAACTGTAAACAATGGAAGAAAACTGAATATCACGATCACTTCATGGCTTACTTCCGCCTGACACATAGCTCCTGCAATTTCTTCCGGTGTATGTAATCTCAGGTCAAAATAGCTCGGCTCATAAGTCGGCATCTTATTTTTCCATTGCTTTACATGTAGCTTCCGGTATAATTTTTTTTCCCACTTTTTCTGCTGATACCATTTTCGAGACAGATTTGCCCGATTGTGCATAGTATGACTGAAAACCCCCGCAACTGTATAACGCATGACAAAATGATAGCTGATCGTTCCTGCCGTGATAGCCAGTGACAGCAGCACACCGTTTTCCGTTATCCTGTATAAAATTGTAAATACGATTGTTGCCAAAACAGCAAATACCATTGTGGATTTCATTGCTTTTTTCACAGTGATCGTTTCCTTTAATTTTCTATTATTTTTCTGCAGTAAAGCGGACATTTGCAATCCACTTTTGCTACTTACTCATGAACGCAGCCTCTTTACTACCTTCGTTTATACTATCACGCAAAAAGTTTCCCTGCAAGTTCTACATGCCCTTCACCTTCCATCATTTTTTTCTCGCAGATGTGGCGATCAGCTGTCACGCAGCGCCGGCGTGAATGAAAAATCCATATACTTCACTATGTAGATAGAAAAATCCGGCAATTTTTTCTCAGGGAGCGATTGCTAGCGACCGAGACAAAATTGCCGGATTTCTCTTCATAAAAGTATATTTTTTATCTACACAAGCAAGTTTTACTCCTGGATATAAGCCACAGACTCCTCACTTGCTCCAACTTTCAGTGCTGCAATATAACCCGTTCTGGTACACTGATCTACCTTACCCGGATGAATTGCATCACCGATCACATACACACTTGCATCTCCAGCCGCTTCTTTCAGCGCACTGTAATCCACAGATTTCATACCAAGTGCATACAATATAGTATCTGCCTCAAGTTCCTGAACACCATCTGCATTTTCAATCTTCACGCTGTTCGGTGTGATCTCCAGACATTTTGTTTTTGGAAGCATGGTCATATTGTTTTTCTCCATCTCCCATACCAGAGCCTCACGGTACATACCGAAGGACTCATTTGCCACACGGTCAAGCATCTCTACTACAGTTACTTCATGACCTGTTTTCTGCAGGTAAAGACCTGTCTCGCAGCCAACCAGACCACCACCGATCATGACAACTTTTTTGCCCGGCTCACAGGTTCCATCGTATACAGACATTGCCTGATGTGCATGTTCAATACCGTTAATTGGCGGGCATGCCGGAACAGAACCGGTTGCAAGGATTACCGCATCCGGTGCAAATTCTTTGATGAATTCTGGTGTCACTTCTGTATTCATAAGGATTTCCACGTCATGACGTTTTACCTCACGAATCATCATATCTTTGAAATTACGAAGATCCGGTTTGTCGATATCTACGTCTGTGAAATACAGAAGTCCGCCAAGTTTGTCTGATTTCTCAGCCAGTGTTACTTTATGTCCACGGTCTGCTGCTGTGATTGCTGCCTGAATACCTGCAATACCACCACCTACGATCAGCACTTTCTGCGGACCTTTCTCAGCTGGCGGAAGCTGCTCAACATCAAACGGTAAATGAGCGGTTGGATTGATGGTACAATGTCCTACGTAAACTGCAAGCTGCTCACTGGTAAACGGAAGATCATCATAACCTTCCTCCGGAGATCCCGGGAAACATTTATAACATCTTAAGCAACGGCGGATCTGTGCCTCGTCGCCATCCATACATTTCTGTGTAAAATCCGGATCTGCCAGCATCTGACGTCCGAAAATTGCAAAGTCGATCTTGCCATCTGCGATTGCCTGATCTACCTGCTCCGGAGAGTTGATACCACCAACAGCTCCAACCGGCAGAGAAGTATATTTTTTAATAATGGAAGCCGGTTCAATGTTCAGTCCGTGCTCATGGAACATACTGGACTCTGTACCGGATTTTACGGATTCCTCATAAATACCACAGGTAACATGTACGGATGTAATATACTGCTCTACCATCTGAATGAATCTTCCGGTCTCCTCCGGTGTGATTCCACCCGGCTGATGATCCGTTCCATCAATACGAAGCTCGATCAGGAAATCAGGTCCAACTGCTTCACGAATGGATTTGCAGATCTGAATCGGGAATTTTGCACGGTTCTCCAGAGATCCGCCATACTCATCAGTACGGGTATTCATCAATGGGGAAAGGTACTGTGTAAAAATAAATCCATGTCCGCCATGAATCAGAATTCCGTCAAATCCTGCTTTCTGCATATAAGTAGCTGCTACCGCAAAATCATTTGCGATACGATCCATATCATCTTTTGTCATTGCACGAACCGGAACTCCGGCAGAGTTTGTACAGGCCACCGGTCCGATTGCTTCCTGCTGATCGTTGAACGGAACTTTTTCTTTTCCGCAGTGAACCAGCTCAGCCAGTGCGATACAGTCATGCTTTTTGATACGGTCTGCATATGTTTTTACCGCATTGAATGTCTCCATATCTTCTTCCGGTTTTGCAAAATCAAATGGTTTGAATCCCGGGATACGTACTGCGTCACGGAAGTTGACATCTGTCTCACCAAGAATAACGCAAGCATTTCCGCCTTTTGCAGGTCCTTCCAGTTTTCGATAGGAAACCTCTGCTGCCATCGGGTTCTGTGCCACAAGTGCGAATGCCATCGGCGCACTTACGATACGGTTTTTGTAAACTTTGTTGCCGACTTTCATCGGGCTTAATAAATGTGTAAATGCCATTTTTTTCTTCTCCTAACCTGAGTAAATTTTATGTTGTAACCGAATATATTTTATATCCGATTTGATATAGCTTTGTCATACCTGCCAAAAACAGGATTTCATACATAAATGGATCCTTTTACAGAATATCTGAATCCGCGAATTAGTCTAACTCCGGGAATTTCAGTTCTTTGTATTTTGGTAATTTTGCAGCAACTTCTTCGCGTTTCTTCGGATCCATGAAAAATCCCCCCTGTGTCTCCGCAATCTCATCACAGTGAACACCGCGGCCTTCCTCCGTAGTGCGATCACGCTCCAGTCCGTTTGCCGCAATGACAAATTTCCATTTTCCGTCCGGAGTACGTTCCAGATCACCGCCTGCGCCACATACAGTACACTCAATCGGATACTGCAGACCTTTCCACTGCGGCTCACCCAGACACAGTGAATTGCTGTGACAGTTCGGGCACCATCCATAATCCGGATCTCCCAGCCATTTCCGTTCTTCCGGTTTTGTGTTCAGCGCTTCCATGACATTCTTGCCAATCTCTCTTGCCCGGGCAATTTTTTCATCATATAACAGAACCTGTCCAGGAGCTGGAACCTGCGTGGCCATATACATATCCACGATCTTAAAACTGTTTGTAAATGTAGTTGCCTGCATGCACTCCAGCGCCATAGACTGCCAGGAACGGGTAGAACCGCCCACTGCGATCAGCGCCCCCACACGATCTCTCGGCTCAATTGCTCCGATTTTTGTTAAAAATGCTGATTCGTATGCCAGATTTCTGTGCATAAATTTCAAAAATAAAGATGACGGCATGAGATCATATGTCGGTGCGGAAAAAATAACTGCATCCTGGTTCAACATCACATCCATAATCTTCTTTTTGTCATCCGCATTATCCAGGGAACATCCGGTATATTTTCCCATGGACATTCCCATCGTACAGGATGTACAACCATTACAATCAATGATGTTGTAATCCTTTAAATTGATCATTCTGACCTCTGCCCCCATCTCCTGACAGACAAGCAGTGCTTCTTTTAATAAAATTTCTGAATTACTGTTTTTTCTTCCTGCAGTAACTCCCATAACCTGAAACGCCATACCAACTTTACCTCCTCTGTTTTTGTAAGAAAATCAGGCACTTTGTCAGGGAAATGCCTGACATTTTTCCTGCATGATTTTCGTTTACACCTAACCTCTTTTGTGTTACATTGATTGTAACATGAAGATTTTTATTTGTAAAATTCATATATTTTTGTATTATTGATAATTTTTTTTTATAACTGATAACAAATGTGGCTCTCATGTTTTCATATGTAAGAAATAACAAGCTTGCATTTTTAGTAATTACACCATCAAACCGGAGGTACTTATGGATCAGAAACAACTGTCCTATTTCATTGCCGTAGCCAAATACCGTAACTTTTCCCGGGCGGCTCAGGATTTTTATCTGACACAACCCGCCATCAGCCACCAGATAAAAATGTTGGAAAAGGAACTGGATACGGAGCTTTTTGTCCGAAACACTAGAAAAGTGACCTTAACAGATAGCGGCGAACTCTTTCTCGAAGATGCAAAAATCATTCTGGATGCTATGGAACATGCAAAGCAAAAAGTGACTCTGGCAAAAGAACAACCTTCCGTACTACGCATCAGCCATCTGTCCGCGCCGACACATCAGTTTTTACCAGATGCCGTAAATCAATTCCACATTCGCTATCCGCATGTAAAGATCAAGCTGATACGACAGGACGCTTTACAGATTTCAGAATCCGCCGCTCGGCAGGATGCAGATATTTATTTTTCTATGATGCCGGATTTGCAGCAAATTGCCTCGCTGGATGTCAAAAAAATCCAGTCGGATTCCTTCTGTCTGGTTACTCGGAAAGATCATCCGGCGCTTCAGAAAATGATTCTGGATTATGACAAACTGGCCAGCGAACCTTTTCTGGTTTTCCATCCGGAACATGCCAGATACATGAACCAGCGCATCATGGAACTGTGTGCACAGATTGGATTTCATCCCCGCATCACGGAACAATTTGACTTGTACGAAAATCTGCTTCAGGCAATAGAAGCCGGCACAGGCATCTCAATCCTGCCTTATCGCAGCCGCAGTTATATGCATGCAAACAATCTGGCATTCACTTTACTAGATGGAAGCAATGATACACTTAATCTGGCCATTGCCTGGAAGCACAAAATAACCAATCCGGCGGTGCCACTGTTTCTGGAAGTTTTTCGGGAATATATGCAAGAACACCCAGAACATTTTTAAACATATGCTACATTCGATTATTATTTGGATATTAATTGCAATATACACGTTTTTTACCCAGGAGGTTTTCAATATGAATACAGGACGAAAAATAATGAACGTCGCCGTTGTCGGCTGCGGCGCGATCAGTGATATTTATCTGGAAAATATGATTTACCGCTTTGACAATTTGAATGTCATTGCCTGCTGCGCAAACCATCTGGAACATGCAAAAGAAAAAGCCGAAAAATATGGCATTCTGGCTTGTACTTACGAAGAAATTCTGGCAGATCCATCCATTGATATGGTTGTCATTCTGACCCCCGCACCAACTCATGAAGTTCTGATTCGTCAGGCTCTGGAAGTCGGAAAACATGTGTATACGGAAAAGACCATGACTTTATCTGCAAAAACTGCCAATGCATTGCAGGAACTGGCTCTTGCCCAAAATCTTTTTCTCGGCTCCGCACCGGATACTTTTCTGGGGGCAGCTTTACAGACTGCCAAAAAAGCAATTGATAACGGTCTGATCGGAGAAGTGACTTCTTTTGATATCTGCGCAAACCGGGATCTGGATTATCTTGCCGGGTTGTCACAGTTTCTGTGTATGCCGGGCGGTGGTATCTGTTATGACTACAGTGTATATCATCTGACAGCATTGATCAGTTTACTCGGTCCGGTGGATTCAGTGTCTGCAATCGTTCGAAATCTTGCACCGGAAAGAATCAACACATTTCCAGATAGTCCCACTTATGGGAAACCGATTTCCTATCCAAACGAAAGTCAGGTCTTCTCTATTTTAAAACTGGAAAACGGAATTGCCGGAACGCTATCCATCAACGGTGACAGTACCATTCAGGATCAGGCACATTTTATGATTTATGGGAAAAAGGGAATACTGAAACTGACCGATCCCAATACCTTTGGTGGGAATGTAATCTATCTGCCTGCACAAAAGGATTTTGAAGATCATCCGACTCCACAGATTCTGAACTATGGCTTTTCCTATGGTGAAAACAGTCGTGGGCTTGGTCCTTCTGAAATGGCAGATGCGATTTTTGAAAAACGCGAAAATCGTGCAAATGCAGAACTTGCCGTGCATGTGCTGGATGTGATTGATCATATGGTGGAAAGCAGCGAAAAAGGTGCTTTTGTACAGGTAACTTCTACCTGTAAACGACCGGAACCAATGCCTAGCTACGTAAGGAGGAATTTATTTTGAAATTTGAACCAAAAAAAGACTTCAAACGACTGATTGTCGTGTGCCTCGCCTCTGTGCTGATGGCTTTAAATATCAAGTCCTTTGTCCGCACCGGCGGTCTGTATCCGGGCGGAGCTACCGGACTTTCCCTGCTGATCCAGCGTGGTGCGCAGATGTACCTTGGGCTGGCGCTGCCTTATACCGTGATCAACGTAATTTTGAATGCGATTCCAATCTATATTGGTTTCCGTTTTATCGGTAAAAAATTTACGCTGTATTCCTGTCTGTGTATTGTGCTGACCAGTGTACTTACCGACGTGATTCCGGGTATTGCCATTACTTCTGATGTGCTGTTGATCAGTATTTTCGGCGGTATTATTAACGGATTTGCCATCAGTCTCTGTCTGCTGATGGGTTCCACTACGGGCGGCACTGATTTCATTTCCATTTATCTGTCAGAGAAAAAAGGAATGGATGCCTTTAATATCATTCTCGGATTGAATGCAGTGATTCTGGTTGCTGCCGGATTTATGTTTGGATGGGACAAGGCTCTTTACTCCATTATTTTCCAGTTTGCATCTACCCAGGTGCTGCATGCGCTGTATAAAAAATATCAGCAGGAGACGTTTTTCATTGTTACCAATCAAGGGGAACAGGTTTATCAGGCGATTTCAAAAGCAACGAATCATGGGGCTACGATTCTGGATGGGGAAGGACCTTATGAGCATACGGAACGACAGGTTGTGTATTCTGTGGTTTCCAGTGCGGAGAGTAAAAAAGTGCGAAAGGCTGTCAAAGAAGCGGATCCGAATGCGTTTATTAATGTGTTGAAAACGGAGAGATTGTTTGGACACTTCTATTATAAACCGAATGATTGATATGTGACTCTTACGAGAGATTATGGTTATTGACTTACGGAAGATTATGAATGTGGCTCTTACGGGAAATTATTAATTTTCGAAAGGTAGTGAATATAACTCTAACGGTAGGTTCTGAAAAGCGGCATCGGAATTCTTGTCTCTCCAGCTAACAATCGCTTGGCGAGAAAAGAGTTCCGATGCCGCTTATTTAGGTTTCGTGAATGTCTACACTTCCTGTATCTTACATGGAAAATATTTTTTCACGACACATATTTTTATTCCCAGCTCAGTATAGTTCTCTCATTCTAATATTGGAATACTCATTGCAAATTCAAGTCGAACGCACGTGAGACTTGGTGCGTGATTCTGGTCAGCGAAAGCT
>ENA-OWPB01000161-OWPB01000161.1-human-gut-metagenome-genome-assembly--contig:-NODE-161-length-91664-cov-4.902237_pt1 | contig 91664 bp, 91 predicted proteins | sample MGYA00248260_ERZ651838 | MGnify/ENA primary metagenome ERZ651838 (study PRJEB26924, sample SAMEA4378304) | human gut metagenome | biome: human gut; feature: human-associated habitat; material: faeces... | reverse complement strand
TTTCGAGATTTTCTATCACTTCCTGATGCATCGCTGTAAGTTCGCGGTTGATCCGTACAGTACGGTTTTTAGCTGTCTTTTTACATTGTTCTGCATATGGACAGCCGGAGCAATCTTCACACTGATACACTTCTTCCTGACGCCCATACTTGTTCCCTTTTACGTTTTTTCGATACTGAAGATAAAAGTTTTTCCCGTTTGGGCAACGCATGATTCCGTCTTCCCCGATTGGAAAATTTACTGCTCGGAATGGATCTTTATGATACTTCATGTCAGTAGTCTCTTTCTTAAACATGGTGAATTTCATATACTTTTCTATTCCATGCTGCTCACAAAAAATATAATTGTTGTAAGAACCATATCCGGCATCTGCCACTGGATACTTCGGATAAAAGCCATATGTAGTATAAAACTTGTTCATCAACGGAACAAAACAATCCATATCTGAGCGATACTGATTTACATCAACAACAGCAATGTATTCATCTGCAACACCAACCTGTACATTATAAGCCGGAAGCAGCTGGTCATTTCCCATGTAATCTGTCTTGATTCGCATAAAAGTAGCCGAATGATCTGTTTTCGAGTAGCTGTTGCGATCCTCCCCACAGATTTTGATTTTTTCCACGTATTCTTCTAACTTAGCAGCATACTCCCTGAGTTTCTCATAATGCCGTTGCTGTGTAGTTTTGCGATGTCCCCTGCCATGAACAAACGCAGTTTCATCAATCTGCCAGGCTTCTGCATACTGTTCGGCAGCTTCTTTCAGATACTCTGGCGCATACTCACTATTGATACAAAGCTTTATCCCTGTACATGTCAGTTCTTCATTGATTTCCGCAAAAAGTGTAGTAATTTTATCGAAGACACGGTATCTGGATTTTTCTGTTGATTTTTTCCATACCCAGGAATATTTATTCGCATTTGCTTCAAACTTGGATCCATCGATGTATAGGTGTTGGAGATCCACATGTTCTGTCTCGAAAATTTTTTTGTTTATGTCTTGAAATATCTCTTCAATGGAATCAGCAAGTACCTCGTTAATGAAGTAACCGAAGGTACGATAAGAAGGTGTTTGATGATCCATGAGATACATGAAGCGGAGATTGACTTTACACTGATCCTCCAGTTCACGTAATGATATATAGCCATTCTCCATAAATCCAAACAAAACTGTCTTCAGCATGCTGACCGGGTCATATCTGAGTCTTCCTGTATAATGTTGCGGAATATTTTTCAGATATTTCTCCAGTTCGATTCCTCCCATAAATCTGTCAAAAGTCAGCACTGGATCACAGATGTCCAGATAATCTTGAATTAGCATTGGCAAAATTGCCTGTTTTGGGTTAGAATAGATTATGTTATTATTTTTTGTCACAAATTAATTATAACAGAAAGAAAGACCTTGAGTTCAATATAAACTCTTGGTCTTTCTTTTTTTTCGGGACTATTCTTTTTTCACAGCCCCTTTCTATTTACTCACTTAATACATCCAATGCACTCATTGCCAAGAGCTGAACAGAAGCATGCAGATTTCTTTTTCCTTCTTCTCCGCCTGCTGCTACTGCAAACTCTTTTGTATGTGTCCCTACATGCTCTTTCAATTTCACATAAAACTGAATTGCCGGTATTTCATGGGTTACATTTCCAACATCAGTCGAACCGATTCCCTGAGTCAGGTCACGCTCTATATACTCTTCACCAATAAAGTCCATGTTCTTACGAACATACTGAACCAGTTTCTTATCATTACGCACATCTTTGATAACTTCATCCAACTGTCTTTCTTCAACTTCTGTCCTGGTTGCAATTGCCGCTCCTTTCGCACAATCACGAATAGCATCAACCATTTCCATCATATAATCATATTCCAGTGAACGAATATTAAATACTGCTTTCGCTTCATCTGTTATAGTATTATGAGCTACTCCGCCTTCTGTAATAATTCCGTGTACTCTGCTGTAATCTTTAAAATGTAAACGCATCATATCAACCGCATGGAACATTAACTGAACTCCACTTAGTGCATTTGCTCCCTTCCATGGGCAAGCTGCCGCATGAGCCGGTTTTCCTTTGAAGGTGAATTCCAATGTAATTGCTGCAAAAGAAATATCATCTGGCATAGATTCATCACACGGATGCATCAGAAGTGCAGCATCAATTCCTTCAAATACTCCATGGCGAACCATAATCGCTTTGCCACTGCCCTTTTCTTCGGCCGGAGTACCTAATACTTTTAACACGCCACCTATCTCATGCTTTTCCATAACTTCCTTTAATACAATTCCTGCACCGGCTGCTGATGTTCCGATCAGATTATGTCCACAACCATGTCCGATTTCTGGAAGACAATCATATTCTCCCATAAGTGCTACTGTTTTCCCTGGTTTTCCAGAATCAAAAACTGCTTCAAAAGACGTCGGCATTTCTGCAATTCCTCGTTTAACAACAAAGCCATGGCTTTCCAACAGTTTGCAAAGTGCTTCCTGTGATTTATATTCTTTAAATGCCAGTTCAGGGTTTGCAAAAATATAATCACTTACTTTTTCAAATTCTTCCTTTTTCTCTTTTGCAAGATTACTGATTTCCTGTTTCATTAATTCTAAATTATCCATATTCTTCACCTCTCATTTTATCTGTATGGTTTTAGATCATTCCTTTTAAAGATAAGATAATATTTGAAATTGCTGCTGATCCAAAATAAGTAGATGCCATAACCACAAAGGATACAATTACAATTTTCCAGCTGAGTTTTTTGAAAACCTCAAGCTGGTCTCCTACAGCAATTCCAGCAAAAGCAAGTAGCGGAAGTCCTACAAGTCCAAAACTATATGCACTCATTGCATTTACGATAAAATCTGCAATCGGAGATATCGGCAATGTCAAAACAAAGGATACCAGTGTAGCCCACGCAAATCCTGGAAGATTAGGTTTTTTCACAACATTTTTCAAGGTAATCGCAATCACTACCATTACAAAGCTTACCACTGTCGACTTTGCCAAATCCGGAAGTTTACTTCCAATAGAAACCATATGTATAATTATGACAATTCCATAAATCACCAATACTATTTTAATTTGTTCTAAAATATTACTTAATGTCGATTTTTCTTGTGGAGTTTGTTTTGTATTTTCCATCTTATGCCTCCTCAGATGCTTTTTTAAATAATTTAGCCCTTAATTTTTCAATACCTGGATTAACACGATTATAATACCAGTTCGCTAATGGCAATGCCAAAAACATTTCCACATACACACCTGTTACTGCAGTTAAAAGTCCACTGGTTGCAGAATATGCAAGAATTTGTTCTGCATACATAGGTGCCGCTGCATTTGTCAACGCTGCAGTAGCCGCATTCATCATAGATGCACTTCCCATACCTGATGCCATCGCAAGTGCATAAGGATGAAATCCGATTGCTAACCCGATCGGTGCCAGGAAAGAATAGAAGAGAGTACCAAATACACTTCCGCTAATATAAGTTCCAAGTGTTCCCATTCCTTCTCTGGATTCCAGACCATATTTATCTCCGATAATACCAAGTGCCGTATCTCTGCAAAGAGAGAACGTTCCACCCACAGCACTTCTTCCTAATCCAAGGAGTAAGCCAAGTGGTAATGCAATCAGCATCGTCATCATATTTCCCGCTTCCTGAAACAGTAAAGCAGGACCTGCCTGTAAAACAATTCCAACCTTTGGACCTGCATTGATACCAAACATAATTCCAAGCGGATATAATGTAAGAGACAACAAAAACGGTGCCCGTTTAATTTCTGCGTTACTAATAAATTTCTTCAGTGGGGGAATCACTTTTCCTAATAATGTTGGAGATAAAAGAATTCCCATGATGATAACCCAAATCATCGTCAATATCTTCACGTCAATCCCCATCACCTTAAATTGAAGTGGACCAATCAGCTCCGCAATAATGCAAATAATAATAGTTGCGATCATGCAATTTACAGTCCCTGTTCTTTCTTTCACATTTCCTTCCTCCGTTTCTTCCGAATTCTTATTTGACTACAGTATAACATTGACTTCTTAAAGTGTCGACGCTCTCCATGCACCATAATGTCCCTGTTTTTTATGCACTTTGCACATTTATTATTCTTTCAAAAATATAGCATGTGCATTTCGCCCAACTATTTTCTTTCTTTTTAGGCACGCACAATATCGACTTTCCTATTTAGTAATGCTAAACTTTGCTTGTCAATTAAAAAACTATTTTAGTTAGAAAGAGAGGATTTAAGATGTTATTCAAACAATTAATAGAAGCTTTCGACATTATAGACAGTAAGAACGTAAACGGCAACTCTGTCGCATCTTATTTAAAATCCATAAAACAAGATGCGGATATTCAGGTTTATCCTTTAGTTGGACCAAAAGGTTCTACAGATATGTTAAAAATTCGCATCCCGGGTCTTCACGGAAAGACTTCCGGAGGCGATGCTCCGACAATTGGACTTCTTGGGAGATTAGGTGGACTTGGTGCTCGTCCTGAACGAATCGGGTATGTATCTGACGGTGATGGTGCCCTCGTTGCAATTGCTCTTGCTGCCAAATTATTAGATATGCAGAATAAAGGGGATTTTTTAGAAGGTGACGTATTCATTTCTACACATATTTGTCCGGATGCACCGACCGCGCCACATGTTCCGGTTCCATTTATGGGATCACCTGTAGAAATGGCACAGGTAAATGCCGAAGAGCTCACACCGGAACTTGACGCAGTTCTCTCTGTAGATACTACTAAAGGAAATCGCGTGATCAATCACAATGGATTTGCAATCTCACCTACAGTAAAAGAAGGCTACATCCTTCGTACTTCCGAAGATCTTCTTGATTTAATGCAGATTACTACGGGAAAACTTCCAAAAGTATTTCCATTAACACAGCAGGATATCACTCCTTATGGCAATGATCTTCATCATCTAAACAGTATTCTGCAACCGGCAACTGCTACTAATGCACCTGTAGTCGGGATTGCCATCACAACAGAAACAACTGTTCCCGGTTGTGCAACCGGAGCCAGTCATATGACTGATCTTGATGAAGCTGCACGCTTTATGTTAGAAGTTGCCAAATCCTTTGGCCGTCGTTCTCTTAAATTATACGACGAAGAAGAATTCGAAAAATTACAAAGTTTATACGGTTCAATGAATCATTTCCAAAAACTGAATCCTTTCTCGTAAGAGATACATACTGTTTTGAAATAAAAGATGCCCTGAAAAGGCATCTTTTATTTCAAAAATTTCTTTATTCGAAGCGCAAGCGCTATCTCAAGAATACTATTCGGATCTGACAAATCATATCCTGTCTGATTTTCAATTTTTTTAATTCTGTATATCAAAGTATTTCGATGCAAATGAAGTGCATTTGCTGTTATATTTCTTGCCCCTAAATTATTCACGAGAACTTCCAGCGTTTCTAAAAGTTCACTTTCATTTTTTTGATCATATTCAATAAATGCATTCAACTTGTCCTCCATAAACTCCTGACACAGCTCATGCTTACTGATTTCTTTCATGATTCTCCAAAAGCCTGCATCTTCTATACAAAGTACTTTTGAATTGAATTCCTGGCACACTGCAATTTCTACTGCATCCCTTGCATCCTGATAAGCCTTTCCGAAACGTTGGTAGGAATTTTCTACTCTCGAAACACCTATCGCTGCAGTATATCCTGTCTTTTCCGAAATATTTTTCTGAATCTTCTCGAAATACTCTTTCGTTATAGTTTTCTCTTTTGTCCGTTTTAATATGCATTGAAAATTATCATTATTCGACAAAACAATTACTTTTTCCCCACCAAAAGATTCTTTTATCATATTTTCGATTTTCTCAATTTTTTCATGAACAATCTCTTCCTGTAGTTCATGTAATTTTTGTTTAATTCCATCAATTTCAATATAAACGATCTGGTACGGAGGTGATGGCCATTTTTGTTCTTTAATCCGATAGTTTCCTTCTTCATTACATGTGATATTTCCTGTCAAAAGATCAATAAACAATCTTTTATCCATTTCCCGACGGTTATATTTTTCAATTCGAGAATGAATGGTATCCATCAAATTGTTCTGTGATTTTATCAATGCCTCCATCACAAGATAATTCATTTCTATGAAAGGCAAATCTTCCGGCCACAAAATGATTGGGAACTGTAATTCATTAGCCAGTTTGATCGCATCATCCAAAAAACAACCAATATATCTATATTTTGTCGCGAGCGCAGCTGCCTTTGCTTCATACAAATTTCTTATCAGATTCATTATTTCTTCTTTTGTGTCACTATATGCATATCCAGTTGTAATATACAAAACATTTGGGCGCATCCATACTTTCATATCTGGTATTTCCATACAATCCACAAAGCGAACAATCCTATCAATTCCACCTTCTCCGGCTGCTAATGTACATCCTTTCGACTGTGCCAGCTCTAATACCTCTTTTACTTTTATTGACACTTTCTATTCCATCCCTTTTTATTTGTATTATAGATAAATATAGAATATCATAAAACACTGTTTTTTCAAATATCATCTTACGCTTAACTTTATCCAGATTGCGTTTCTGACCGAACGTCATTTTTTCTCATAGATTTTTTCAACACTTTTTGCTATACTATTCTCAATACTGGCACTATTAACGACATTACACAGGAGGTTCACATGAAGAAAGTGCTTCAAATATTTCAGAGAGATTTAAAGAGACTCTTACGTAGCCCTGCTGCTGCTCTCGTCATGGTGGGAGTCTGCATTCTCCCTTCTCTCTATGCATGGTTCAACATTGCCGCCAACATGGATCCCTACGGCAATACAAAAAATGTAAAAGTGGCGATTGCAAATTGTGACACCGGTGGACACACCGGTTCGATGGATCTGAATGCCGGAGCCACCATCGTACAGAATCTGAAAAAAAATCACCAGCTTGGCTGGACCTTTGTTGATGAAAAGAAAGCCAAAAGCGGTGTCCGTTCCGGCAAATACTACGCTGCCATTGTAATCCCGGAGGATTTCAGCGAGTCTCTCCTCAGCATCCTTTCCGGGGATTTAAAACAGCCGCAGCTCGACTATTATATTAATGAAAAGAAAAACGCGATCGCTCCAAAGATCACCGCTACCGGCGCAAGCACGATCCAGCAGCAGATCAATGATACCTTTTCGTCCGTTGCCGCTGACTCCATTGCGAAGATCGTGCAGAAATCGGCCGGTACACTGACCGGCAAGCTTGACGGAACAAATTCTACGCTGATGCAGGCGCTTACCGATACCCGTAAGAATCTTGCTGACTATCAGAACGCCCTGAAGGATTTCCAGGCTACGGTAAAAGATTCCGGTTCTTTGATCGATGACACTCTGAAAACACTGGACTCTGTAAATGCTGTTGCCTCTTCCGGTTCTGCTGCCCTTGCAGATACATCAGATCTGCTTGCCACCAGCCGGACAGCAATCGGAACCTTTTCCACAGAATTTTCTACCAGCCTGTCAGATGGCGAGACGCTTTTAACCAATGTCTACACCTCCGCAGCCTTAAAGCTCGGAACTTTTGAGACAAAAGCCACACAGGTCAACACTGCGATCGGAGACAGTATTTCTTCTGCCAGCTCTTTAAATAAGAAAAATGCAGAAATTCTGGAAAAGCTTGCCGCCCTTCAGCAGCAGATCGGAAGTGATTCTTCCCTGTCCGGTATCGTCAGCGAAAAAATTGCAGAACTCCAGGCACAGAATGCTTCTCTTCAGGAACTCATTGATTCTCTTGGGAACAGCAATTCCAGCATAGGAAATGCACTGACTACAGCAAGTAATACCAGAAGTTCTCTTGAGACACTCACTGCCCAGAACCGACAGTCTCTGCAGAATTACCGAAACAGTCTGAACCAGTCGCTTCTGCCACAGCTGAACCAGTCACTTGACGGGCTTGCCACATTGAGCGGAAGCCTTTCTTCTACTTTAACCGGGGTAAATCCGACGATCACACAGTTAAAGGTGATCCTTACCCAGTTAAAGAGCAGTTTAAACGAAAGTGCAGACGCACTTGGTCAGACCGGAGGAACTCTTGAAAGCGTAGATACTGCTCTGGAAAATATTACCGCTGATCTAAAAGCTCTGCAGAGCTCCGAAACCTACCAGCATCTGATCTCACTGGAAGGCATCGACTCAGATTCCATTTCTGATTTTATGTCCTCACCGGTTTCGATCAATTCAAAGATACTTTATGATGTGGAAAATTACGGTTCCGGAATGACTCCGTTTTACACTAATCTGGCACTCTGGGTTGGCGGACTGATCCTGGTATCCATCCTGAAACAGGAAGTAGATAAAGACGAAACCATTTCCCGTTTTACTCCGACAACTGCTTATTTCGGACGTTGGATGCTCTTTGTCGTGGTCGGACTGATCCAGGGATTCATTGTGTGCATGGGCGATCTGCTGCTTCTGAAAGTACAGTGTGTCCACCCGGTTGCATTTGTGTGCGCTGGTATGCTCTGCTCCTTTGTGTATGTCAATCTGATTTATGCAATGGCGCTGACCTTCAAGCACATTGGAAAAGCACTTGCCGTTGTCCTGGTCATCCTGCAGATCCCTGGTTCTTCCGGAACCTATCCGATCGAGATGACACCGGTCTTTTTCCAGAAACTGCATCCGCTTCTTCCGTTCTCTTACGGAATTGGCGCTATGCGTGAGTGTATTGCCGGATTTTACAAAAATAACTACGCAAAGAATCTGCTGACCCTGCTGCTTTTCCTTCTCCTTGCATTCTTCATCGGACTGCTACTGAGACCACTTCTGATGAATCTGAACCATCTGTTCGACAAACGTCTTGCCGAGACAGATCTGATGCTGGGAGAGACTGCAACCGGTGAGCTCTCTCGCCCACAGCTTACACTGATGATGAAAACCATGATGCAGGATGAAGACGGACGAGCTGATTTTATCCGACGTGCCAACCGCTTCGAAAAACGGTATCCAAAACTAATCCGTACCGGTTTTATCCTGATCCTTGTAATTCCACTGATCTTTCTTCTTCTGATGTTCAGTCTGGAATCCAAGATCATATACCTGACACTGTGGATCATTTCCCTGATCGTACTCGCCGTCTATCTGATCTGTGTGGAATATATTCACGACAAGACCTCCAGACAGCTTTCCTATATCCATCTGTCTGAGGAAGAATTTTTTAAAAAAGTAAAGGAGGGAAAAGACAAATGAGAAATATATGGACCATCTTCACAAGAGATATCCGGAAAATAAGAACAAATGTCATTGCACTGATCGTCGTTCTTGGCGTCACAGTGGTTCCCTGCCTTTATGCATGGTACAACATTGCGGCAAGCTGGGATCCCTATGGGAATACCGGGAATCTGAAGGTCGCCGTGGCAAGCGTAGACGAAGGCTATATCGGAAACCTGATCCCGCTCCAGCTGAATCTTGGCGATCAGGTATTGTCTGCTCTTCGGGAGAATACACAGCTCAACTGGGTATTTACAACCAAAAGTAAAGCAATGAAGGGTGTAAAATCCGGAGAATATTACGCAGCGATCGTAATCCCGGAAGATTTCAGTACGAACCTGATGAGTGTATTTTCCAGTGATATTAAGAAACCAGAAATTACCTATTACTCCAATGCAAAAGAAAATGCCATTGCGCCGAAGGTAACAGACAAAGGAGCAACCGCAGTCCAGACACAGGTCAACGAAGTATTTATCGAAACCATTTCCGATACGGTGCTGACTGCACTTCAGACTGTTGCAAATACCGCAGACTCCAGGGATTCGGATGAGCTTGCAGGTACACTGATCACAAACCTGAATAAAATCGGTTCTGATCTGTCTGCTTCTTCGACGACTCTGCATTCCTTCTCACAGATGACCGATTCTGCGCAGCAGCTTCTGGACACAACTGCCGAGTTCTTAAAAGTAACGAAAGAACAGGCTTCTGCAAATGCAGATACTCTTTCCGGTACACAGCAGTCCTTCTCCGGGATTCAGGAGACTCTGGACGGAGCTACAGACGGAATCAATACTGCGCTGACCTCTACCAAAAGCTTTTACGAGCAGATGTCACAGACGATCGATCAGGCATTCCAGTCGCAGTCACAGGATGCTTCTTCTGTTGCCAGCACCCTTGACCTTCTTAGCGACCGTGTCAATGCGATCGTACAGTCTTACCAGGGAATCCGTGACAGCATTGCACAGATTGCAGATGCACACCCGGAGCTGTCTGATCTTACCGCACCAATCCTTGCAAAGTTGGATAACTCCATAGCTGTTCAGGGAGAACTTCGTGATAAACTCACAAACGCAGCATCTTCTCTTCGCGATACAGCCGGCAGCGTAACGACCTCCAAAAAAGAGCTGGATGATCTGATCAGTTCCAGCATTTCAGGAATTACTGCTGTCAAATCTGACTATGAAACCAATGTATCCGGTTCTCTAAAACAGCTGTCTGGCTCCCTTGGTTCTACAAAAAATGATCTGTCCGATCTGCTCTCCCAACTTGGTGCAAGTGCAGATGGAATTTATACCCTTGCCTCCTCCGCAGGTTCTGATCTGTCACAAATCCAGAAGGCTCTGGAGACCTCTTCTGATCTGTTGGAGACAGCATCCAAAAAGATTACCGATACAACTTCCAGGTTAAGCCAGATGGAGGCAACCGGAGACTTTTCCGAACTGGAAGACCTGATTTCCGGCGATAAGAACAGCATCAGCTCCTTCCTCGCTGCACCGGTAGAGCTGAAAACCAACAAAGTGTACCCGATTGAAAATTACGGTTCTTCCATGGCCCCATTCTACTCTACACTTTCCATCTGGATCGGCGGAATTGTCCTGGTTGCCATGCTCAAGGTCACTGTATCCGAAAACGGCACCACCGGGCTTAAACATCTGAAGCTCCATCAGATTTATCTTGGAAGATACCTTATCTTCCTGATTCTCGGGCTTTTGCAGAGCACCCTTATCTGCCTCGGTGATCTGTTCTACCTTGGCATCCAGTGCAAGCACCCGTTCCTCTTCCTCCTTGCCGGATGGATATCCAGCATCGTATATGTCAATATCATTTATACACTGACTGTCTCCTTCGGCGATATCGGAAAAGCGGTCAGTGTCGTACTTCTGGTTATGCAGGTAGCCGGAACCGGCGGAACTTTCCCGATCGAAGTCGCACCGAGATTCTTCAAAGCGGTGTATTCACTGTTTCCATTTACTCACAGTATGGCAGCACTGCGCGAAGCAGTCGGTGGACTGTATGGTATGGATTACTGGATCGATCTTGGAAAGCTTTGTATCTTCCTTGTTGTATTCCTGATCATGGGACTGGTGCTTAGGAAGCCGATCATTAAGGTGAATGAAGCGTTCTCTGAGAAGCTGGAAGAGACGAAGATTATGTAAATATAGAAGTACTTGTCTTTTACATTTACATTAAAAAACTCTCTTATGAATGATTTAACGATCTTTCATAAGAGAGTTTTATTACCTATATGGTTCAAATATTTTACTCATAAAAATAGCATTGTTATCATCATATACTTCTATATCCTTTATACGATCTTTTTCAGACACCGTATCCTTTCCACCACAGGCAATAGTTCCTGCTACGATCAAAACAATCCCAAAAAATATAACATATTTTTTATATTCCAAATCCACTCAGCAATACATAATATCCTGTCAAGATCACTACAAACACCACAATAACCGGGATTGTCTTCTTCATTAGCTGCCCCCAGGATACCCGGAAATATTCCGTAATGATCGCAAGGCAGATGTGCGTCGGCGAAATCTGCATTGCCGCATAAGAAAGTGCCATCAGGTACACCAGAAGTCCGGCTCCTGCATGCGGTATGCTTGCAAATGCCAGCGGAATCAATAGCACAATCATAGAATTTGCTCCACTGATAATCGTTCCGAGAAACATAATGATTCCAAATGCCGCAAACTGTGGAATTGCAGATCCTGCAAACAAATCCGGAAGTTTTCCGATTGCCCCTGTATAGGTAAGAATGTTCTTGAACATCATCAGAATGATCGTATTGAAGATGATTCTCCACTCTACCGATGTCTTTGCAAAATCCAGCACTTCCTTCAGACTTAACCGATATACAATAATCGAAAGCACAATAATAAACGGCAGTACCTTGATCACAGAAAGATTCAGTGCGATCACAAGCACAATACAAAGCACCAGTGGCCAGAAACAGTACAGAAGCTGTTTGAATTCTTCTTTTTTGTCTATCATTTCATCCTCACTTGCTTCATATCCTTTCGAAAGCTTCCGCAGATAAAATACATATCCCAGTACCAGAAGCACCACAACCATCGGTGCCATAAAAAGTACAAATTGCCCGGTTGATACCGCTGTAATGGAAAGTGCCAGCAGAATTGCATTATAAGTCGGCGAAAAGCTTTCTGAAATATGGCGATAGTAACTGGTCACAAACGTCTTTTCTTCCACATCCAGATCTTTTCCTGTCGCCTTATCTACGATCGCCCCACAGATATTGACAGCTCCTGCAGACGGAAGGAATCCAATGATCACCGGCGCAATTACACACACCATACGCCTGTCTCCGCTAAGCCTCTGCAGTGCCATCTCCGCTCTTTCCAGAAGTTTCCGGTTCTCCATAATCCGCTGCAAAAAGGTTACAAGAATAAAGCTTCCGACCACCAGCAGCGTATCTTTTTCATAAACCGACTGTATCATCAATTTTGCTGCATCCCCAAGCGGAATTCCAAACAGGATCACAGTCAGCAAAATGGCAGCGATCATCGCATCACGCAGTTTTAATTTTGCCAGGACCATCACCATAATGACAATAAAAATCACTGCAAGCTTTATAAATTCGGTCTGCATCTCTTTACTCCAATTCTCTTTTTTCTAATTTCCCTTTTTTCATCCACAGACACCGGTCCGCATAATTTGCAAATTCTCTGTCGTGGGTACTGACCAGGATTGTCGTTCCTTCTTTTGCCATTTTTTGAAAATATTTCATAATGATCTCTGAATTTTCCATATCCAGACTGCTTGTCGGTTCATCTGCGACTACCAGTTTCGGGTTCTGCGCAAATGTCCTTGCGATCGACACACGTCTTTGCTCTCCGCCGGACAGATTTGCCGGATATTCGGAAAGCATATTCTGGATTCCAAGAAGCTCCGTCAGATACGTGATCCTTTCTTTATCCGGTTTCCGGTTTTTCCCCAGCGAAAGTGGCAGCAGGATATTTTCCATGACCGTCAGATTCTGGAGAAGATTTTGTCCCTGCATGATATAACCAAGGTCGCCTCCCCGCAGAACCGATAACTGTCTGTCATTCATTTTTTCAATCTCATGATCCAGTACTGTGATCTTTCCTTCTGTCGGTTTCAGGATCCCGGTCAGCATATGGAAGAGGGTGGATTTTCCACTTCCCGACTGTCCCATGATCGCAACCAGTTCTTTTTCTTCCACTTCCAGATTCACGTGGTCTACTGCATAAAACTGATTCTTTCCACGTACAAATTCCCGACTCAGATTTTCTGTCTTTACAATCATGATTCCACCTCCTGGATCAGTTTATATAGTTCCATACGATTCGCTCTGACTGCCGCATATAAGGTGGCAAGAAGGCTGACACCAACCGCAAGCCCCAGGCTCTGCAATGCAAGAATCACATATTGGGAAACATTTACATTCAAATACGGCATATTCATACTTTCCATGATCACGTCTTTAAATAACAGGATTCCGCCTCCGGAGAACACCACTCCAAGAAATCCTCCAAGCACACCGATCATTCCTGCTTCCAGAAGAAGCATCTGGAAAATCTGGCTTTTTCGTGCACCAATAGAAAGTAGTACCCCAAACTCCTTCAAACGTTCATTCACAGTAATGTTAAAAATGCAGATCAGTGCCAGGACTGCCATTAAAAACAACAGTCCGATCAGAAGCGCGCTGTAAGACCGCATCTGTTCCAGTGTATCTGAAACTTTTCCGGACATTGCTTTTGCCGTATAAGCTTTCAGACCGGAATCTCTCATCTTTGTGTTGATCGTGTTCGCCACTTCTTTCGGATCTGCTCCGTCTTTCGTCCGGATCGTCAGAAGGGAAACATATTTCTGCGGTTCTGTAAGATCCGTCACATACTTGATCTGAAAACTGTCAAATAATGTATATGCCGTCTCAAAATTCATGAATGCGCAGTTATCATAACTGGTTCCTGTTTCTTCGAGTTTTCCTGCAACCTCGTATTCCTGTCCAAAGAAAGAAATTTTATCTCCCGCTTTTGCCGTAATCTTGCTTCCAACAACAGTCTGACCCTTTTTCAATTCACTCACATTGCTTCCAGACATCCACGGCTGTACAATAAAATCACTTTCCGGTTCAAAAGCAACAATCTGTACCGGAACTGAACAGCATGCCGCATCCAGTGATGCAATGTAGAGCTGCGGAGAAATTTTGTCAATTCCATCCGTCTTTTTCACCTGATCCACCAAAGACTTTTCAAAATAGAAACTGCACAACCCTCCCGAAAACAGAGAATCGCTTAAATCTGATTCATATTCTCCCGGTGCTACGATCACATCCGCCCCAATCCGATCTACTGTCTTATCAATACAAGTTTTCATACTTTCTGTCAATACTCTACTGGTAAACAGCGCTGCCGATAAAATCAGCACCAGTGCTGCCAGAAACATCGTCCTGACTCTTCGATGCCGCAGATTTCTGACTGCAAGTCCAGGTACAGTCAACATTTTCTGTTCCATTTTTCTTTCCTTCCTTTTTTAACATTTTGTTCGGAAAACCCCCGTAATTTTCCAATTATAAGAAAGAATGTGCCTTGGCCCTTTCCTAATATATAAGACAAAAGAGGAGCTTCCACTCATCCCAGAGTTCAAAGCTCCTCCACCTCATTCATTTATGTGTCTGATTATTTTGTGCTTACTTTTTCAGCAAGTGGATGCCATGCTGTCTCTACGACTTTATCTACAGTCCAGTCAGAGGTAATGATTCCTGCCTCAATGTAGTCCTTTGCAACAGCTTTAATTGTTTCCTTTGTATCTGCATTGGATACTGCCCAGTTCTGCTGATCAAGCATGTATTTTGTAAGCTCGATGTCACCAGATACCATACCCTCATCAAGCATGATCTGTGCAGCTTCGTCTTTGTTTTCTGCAATGTACATATATGCATCCATTACACATTTTGTAAGTACCTGAGAGATTACCGGATTTTCTTTTACGAATTTTCCGCTCATAGCCATTACGCAGCATGTTTCATCTTTGAAATCATCATCCCATGTGATAGAACGAAGAACTTTTAATGTTCCGTCATCTACAAATTTCTTTGCAAAACGGTCACTCAGAAGGCAAGCTTTGATGTCACCTGACTGAAGAGACTGGATTGCTGCACTTGATTCAACCTGTACACATGTTGCTGCATCCTGTTTCAATCCATCTGCAAGGAAGAAACGGATGATCATGTTGTGTGAAGATCCACCGATCGGGCTATCCATACCAACAGTTGTGCCTTCCAGGTCTTTTGTTGATTCGATTCCTGAATCAGCAAGTACATATAATGATTTGCATCCTGTCTGCGCACTTCCTGTAAATACGATGTCCATTCCGTTTGTGATCGGAACTAACATATGTGCAATATGGTGTACTCCAAACTGAGCTTTTCCAGTTCCAAGTGCTTCTGTGATTTCAGTACCAGCTGCGATCTGAACATCTAATCCCCAATTATCATAGTATCCGAGTGCTTTTGCCATGCTAGGTCCTGATGTACAGTCACCACCATCATATTCGGCTGTGATGGTTGTTCCCCATGCCGGCTCTTTTTTCATTGCTTCTTTAATTTCATCATCTGACATTTTTGTGATATCAGTCACTTCTTTCTCTGTAGAAGCTTCCTGTTTTTTGGAATCACTTGTGTCTTCCTTCTTTTCTGATGAGCTTGATGAACCGCCACATGCAACCAGTGATACGGTCATTGCGCATGCAAGTAACGTTGCAAACAATCTTTTTTTCATAATTCTTTTCTCCTCTTCGTGTTTTTACTTTGTTGCTTTTATATTTATCTTTCAATAAATATCCATTTAATGATCTGTATGATGCTTCAGATCAAGCATCTTCAGAATCCTGTTCCGATATGCCTGGAACTCTTCGCTGTCTCTCTGCTTTGGTTCAGCCAGTTCAATCGGTATATCTGCCTTTACACGTCCCGGTCTTGGCTCCATAACCAGCACTCTTGTTCCCATATAAATTGCTTCTTCTACATCATGTGTAACCATGACGACCGTCTGTTTCTGTTCTCTCCAGATATTCAGGATCTCATCCTGCATATTCATTCTGGTAAATGCGTCCAGCGCGCCAAGAGGCTCGTCCAGAAGCAGAATATCCGGATGATTGATCAGCGATCTTACCAGCGCCACTCTCTGCGCCATACCTCCGGAGAGCTGATGCGGATAGTCTTTTCGGAAATCTTCAAGTCCTACCATTTTCAGCATATGCTCTACCAGTTCTTTATCCTGCTTTTTCTGCATACGCAAGCTGAAGGATACATTCTTCTCTACCGTAAGCCACGGAAACAATGTTGCTTTCTGGAATACCATTCCACGATCCGGTCCAGCTCCAACAATCGGTTTTCCGCCAAGTCTGATCTCACCGGTAGTCGGTCTGATCAGTCCTGCGATCAATCGCAAAATTGTTGATTTTCCACATCCACTTGTTCCAACAATACTGACAAACTCACCCGGCTGGATCGTCAGATTCACCTCTGCCAACGCATGTGTGATCTCGTTACTGTCTGTCTTTGCAAAACTCTTTGTTACTTTGTCAAACTCCAGGACACGCCCGTGTCCCTGCTTCTCATCCACTGATGCCATCTTATTTCACAACTCCTTCCTGCCAGCGAAGCACTATTCTTTTGATCACATTCAGTATAAAGGTAACTGCTGTGAAAATAAGACAAATTAAAACGATAGCTGCATACATTTTAGAATAGATCGCCCATGATTTCTGCCACTGGATATACCATCCAAGACCTGCCTCGGCTCCCATCATCTCAGCAACCAGAAGTGCTGTACAGGCAGAACTCATTCCCTGTGTCATCCCCTGAAGAATGTTTGGCATTGCATGTGGGATTGCCACCCGGAATACCAGCTGGTGACCTTTGGCACCTAATGTTCTGGCCGCTTCCAGATATGCCTTGTCTACATTCTGGATACCGGTTGACGATGCGATCGTAAGTGCAAACCATACACCAAGAGCGATGATAAATACACTTCCTTTAAACAGTGAGGATACCAGAACCATGATGATCGGGATCCATGTTGTGGAAGGGATCGGTCCAAGCATCTTAATAATCGGTGAAACCCAGTAGTTAATCCTTTTGCTGTATCCACAGGCAACACCTGTGATCAGTCCAAGGATCGCTCCAATAAAATATCCCGTGAATAATAATCGCAGTGAGTACAATGTACTTTTCAATAACAGTGCCCGGTCATCAATGATCGCACACAAAATCGTATTCACACATGGGAAGAACGGCTGTTTTAAAATACCTGTCTTAACCGTCAGAAAATCATACAGCATAATTACCAGTATGATCACAGAGTAAAGCGGTGCTTTATGACGTACTTTTGCAAAATAGCTTTTATTCAGTAATCCTCTCACTACCATAATCAGATATAATGCCAAAAAAAAGCAGACGACAATAGTAAACACATGCGGATTAAAATTCTGAACGGCATCCGGCATCAGATAATATACTAAAAACATAATTATCGCTGCAAAATACGGACAAAAACAAATTACCACATCCAACATATGTTGCATCTTCGTCTTCGGAGCACTTTCCATTTCTAGCAACTCTTCTCTCGTAAGCTGTCTTTTACTCTCCATTTTTCATTTGACTCCTTTGTAAATTTTTACCATTTCCTTTAAATGCTTTTTAACTATATCAGCATTTTGCACAAATGTAAAATTGTTATTTCTTATATACAATTTGATTTATTACAATTTTCTATAGTTTTTATCTGGTAAAAGTAAACTTATTAACCATAAGTATGTTATACTAAATACAATAAATTTTTAAAGGAGATATGAATTATGAATTCACAAAAATTATCCGGAGCAGTTTCCTGTCTTGCAGCAATTCTTATTCTTGCAGCAGATAAGATCTTTGCCCCGGTATGCAAAGGAACCATGGAACTTGCAAACGGAGGAGAATGCATGATGCGGTGTCATTATTATGGAATTGCACTGTTTCTTTTTGGTCTGCTCCTGCTTGCAGAATCCGTTCTTCTTTTCTTCGGAACACACGATTTTAAATTACCGGTTGTCATCATTATCACTGCTGTTCTGATCCTGCTTCTTAGCAATACTTCAATTGGCATTGGTATTTGTGCCAAGGCAGGTATGATGTGCCACAAAACTGCTCTTTGGGGAAGAATTGGTGCTGTTCTGGCAATCATCGGTGCCGGAATCAGTCTCTTTGTACATAAATCACAGATGCCACAGGCGAATTAGGATTCACGCAACAACATTTCAAACAGAATATCTGATTACCTTTCCTGTAATCTATAATCAGGAGTCAAAACTTTCTGTGTACGCAAAGAAGCCGGAGTCTGACCGATAACACAACTGCCTATATCCAGGCTTTTCTGTTATCAGCCAGATCCCAGCTTCTTTTTTCGCTCTTTAAAGTGTTTCTGCCACTTTCATATTTGCAATCAGTCCCCGCAGCTGAATCAATGAAGAATATCCATCAGTACAGTCATCAATCTTTCCATTTGCCGCAGGATGGAAATAGCGTCCTTCCTTCTCCGCTCTCTTTCCCTCGGCAATTGCTTCTCTCAAAATCTCCCTGTCTTCTATCCGCCTTTCTTCCGGGATTTCATTGATGATGAGCATTGGTGGCTTTACCGTTTCTGTACCGTTTTCTGCCTTTCCCTGCAGTTCAACTTTTTCTCCACAAAATACATAGCCGGTACAGTAATTTCTTTCTGTTCCGATCACCTTCACTCCGTGCGATATCAGCCAATCGATCGTTGCTTTCCGGTCCAGCATATCTTTTGGTCCTGCCGAGATCAGGATCACCGGAATCTGCTGAAGAGCCGGAAGATCCGGGCAGAGTTCTTCTCCTTTGATGTCCCCGATTCCACCCATTCCACAGGTAATTGCAACCGGAATTCCCATTTTCACACAGACCTCCATTGTCCCGGAAGCGGTAAGTGCGCCTGATTGCTTTTCCACTAATGCCTTTTCCAGCAGATCACAGTCAATTCTTGGATAAGCGGATGCCCGGCTTCTAAATTCAAGAAACTCATCGATATCCCCGATCCTGATTTCCCCATGATCAATCCAGGTGATCTTTTTTCCCGGATCTTGCCATTCTTTTTTTATTGTTTCATTTGATACCGATTTTAATCCATGTGTCAATAATGCTGATTCTACTAAATATTCCATCTGTTGTTATTCCACCTTTCTCCTTCTGGATATCAATCCCGTACTTTTTCTCATCATATCATACTTTTCCAGCTCAAATTAAAAAACCGGATAAAAATTTGCATTTCTACCCGGTTCCTGTATTATTTCAACAATTGCATCAGCTCTTCAAAAAAGCTTTTTGAGGTTTCTTCTGAAATCGTATAATCTGACGTTATCTCTTTAATGATCTTTTTCAGCCATTCGTCCCATTTCATAGTCCACCTTCTTTTCCGCCAAAGGCTTCTATTTTGTATTGTCTACCGCATCCTCCACCAAAGAGTAATCGGCATTATCGCCCACAACATCTGCGTACAGATCATCCAGTGTCGGGTATCCATAATATTTCCATACCATGCTGGAAATACCGTCTGTCTTTGCATCAGTCTTGATCTTAAAGAAATTGCCAGGTGTTCCATAGTCAGACAGATCAATATCTGTATTTCCTTCCCCGTCTGCAAGAATCGTTCCATAATGCATATACCAGTAAACATCATTCACCTTGTCATAAGATCCATCATCATTACTGTACTGATTCCGTACTTTTACATGATAAATAAGATACAGTTCATTTCCATTGCCCACAACAGGCTCCAGCAGATAATCTCCCATATAAGTAAGGCTCTCCAGAGATTCGGAATCTACCCAGCTGCTCTCCACATGATCATTGTATTCTTGTTCCGCCCGGTCCTTCATTTGCTGCATTGTATCATCATCGATGTCACTGGCTGATGTGACATAATACCACAGTCCTTTTACGGTATATTCTTTTTCCCATTTTTCCGGCAGCTTTCCTATGTTGGCGGCATAGCTGTCTGCCATAGATTTATCCAGATATACTTTAATCTTGTCTCCGTTTGCCAATGTTCCATTTGATGCATCTGTCTGAAAATCGGCAGATGTAAGATCAGATCCTGTATAATCAAATGAAACGGCTCCTCCCGGACTTATTCCGTTAAATGATACCTGCAGGTCTTTGAATGCATCAAATGTCTTAACCTCTTCCAGCCCTTTTACTTTATAGGTTTTATTTTTATATTTCAGATTGCATTTCACATATTTTGCATAATCTTTATTGACGTTCCAGCTGTATTTGACTTTGTCTTTGTTGGAAAGATTGCTGTCTGATTTCATTTCCACACTGACATAGGACTGCAGTACCGCTACCGGTGATATGGAATCTGTATTTTTTTCATACTGTTCTTCAAATTCTTTTGTAAACTTCAGTCTGGAATCATATTTTTTCTGAATCTTCTCCCAGTCGATCTGCGGATATACATTTCCATATCCGTTATATCCTGTTGTTTCAAAGGTAACATACTTGTTCAGATCGATTGTTCTTCTTGCACGCGATATCAAAAACCCTGCTGCGATCACTACAACGACAACCGCACATGCCAGACCGATCAGGAACTTGTTCAGTCCTCTTGATTTTTTATGTGTGAGTGATTTTGTTTCTGCTGTACTTGTTAGCGTCTCTTCTGTATTCCGGGCGACCTCTTCTTTCTGCTCTTCTGCATTCTGGACAGCCTCTTCTTTCTGTTCTGCTACATTTTTAGCAGGTTCTTCCTGTTCCAGTGGTTTTCCGCATGTTGCACAGAATCTTGAACCATCTGGATTCTCAGTTCCACAATTTTTGCACCTCATATCTCTTTTACATCCTTTCTGTATGCTATATTTTTCTCATTTATATTATTAAGACGAGTCAAAATCTAGTTTGGTTTTAAAAACAAGAAAAAATTTTTATTTTTTTAATAACGACTGATCTGGTTGATGATCTCATGGTATGAAACAGCTTCATTGCCCAGTGCTTCCGGCTTTCTGTTTCCAAACAATTTCTTTAATTTCTTTTCATATTTCTTTTTTGTGACTTCTTTTTCAGCCAGTCTTTACATTTGTTTGCCACAATGCAGTTGAACCAGCTTTTCAACCGCTTTGGATCCTCAATCTGCTTCAGATTACGGAATGCAGAAATATAGGCATCCTGCATGATATCCATTGCATCCTGCTCATTTTTCACCATCTGAAGTGCGATTGCAAACCCTTGCAGATAAGTCAGATTGTAAATTTTCTCCAGAGCGTTCTCTTCTCCGGCGGCAGCTTTTTCTATCATCTCTTTCAGATCATTTTTTTCTTGATAATTGACATTCTTCGCTCCACAGTTTCCGCAGAACTTCTGGTCACTCCTGATTTCTTTCCCACATCTGGTGCAATACATGTTTTCTGTCCTCCAACGCATCAACCGGTCGTTCCTGTGTAAGCACAAATCTGTAACCGGCTCATCATATACATAAAAGACCGGATAGAATAACTCCTATCCGGCTTTTTGCATATACTCTTTCATTTTTTCATATTCTGACCTGCATTTCATCACTCGATGCTTTGCCTTCTAGTTTTCCTCAGTTGCCTTATCATCTTCTATTTTTGTTCCACAGTTTGTACAGAATACAGCCCCCTCTTCCAGCGGCTTTCCACAGGACTTGCACACTTTCACTTCTGCCTTTTCCTCCGGTTGTTCTGTCGGTGCTTCCAGTGCCGCTCCACAGTAAATACAGAATTTACTTCCAGGGTTCACTTTCTTTCCACACTGCGGGCAGATCTCTTCTGTCGATAATTTTTCAATCATCTCTTTGTTGGCCGCGATCTCAGCCTGCAGGGATTTGATCTGTGCTGCAAGTTCCGGCATCTTTTCCATGCATTCATCTCTGTAATTGGCATAGTATGTACTGCCAATCTGGTAAATGACTTTTTCAATTTCTTTTTCTTTCGTCTTATTTAAATTTGTCAGGCGGAAAATCTCTGTCGTATCTTTTGCCTTCTGTGATAAATCCTGACCGGTTTCTGTCAGGCTGTTTTTCAGATTATCAAAAAATCCCATTTGTCTCATTCCTTTCTGTAAATTTTATCTTACCACTTTTCTTGCATTTATCAATAAGCAATTTGTATAATTTACAGCTACTTTACAATCTTTAAAAATCATGATTCAAAAAAATCAAACACTTTCTTCCAATATTCTTCCGCAATCGTATTTTCCGCATTGAATATCTCGTGCTTGGACTCCGAGAACTTCACAAGCTCGGCACTTTCCGGTCTGTTCTTGTTTAGTTTTCGCACAAAACGTTCCTGCGCTGCATTCGACACCAGATTATCCTTGCCTGCCGAAAAGAGCATGACAGGTGCTTCGATCTTCTTCCATCCGGTCTTTTCCAGATACCGGTTCAGACGCATTGCATTTCCGAGCCATCCATAAGACGGTGCGTTCAGATGATAATGGGCTTCCTTCGTCCTTTTTTCTTCATAATACTCAAATCTCGGACGGGAAAGGGAGCAGCTCTCTTCAAATTTTCCTGGCTCCTTGTATGGTTTCTGACCGACTACATATTTTGCGTCTCTACCAACCTTGCAGGATGTCTTTGCGATCGCCTTTGCCACATGCCACGGCACCCCTCCGGTCAGTGGGCGGATCATCGGTGACGACAGAATTACCTTATCAAACATTTCCGGTGCTCTTGCCGCAACTGCTGCCGCAATTCCGCCTCCCATAGAATGTCCGTACAGATAAATCTTCATCCCCGGATTGTCCTCTTTTGCCTTCTTGGTTACAAAGATAAAGTCCTCTACATAACGTTCAAAGCTGTCCAGATGCACCAGGGATTCATCTTCTGTCAGACGATAGCTGAAACCATGTCCGCAGTGCTCCGGAAGATATACGCTAAAACCTTCTTTTGCAAAATAATAGGCGATCTCCTTATATTTTTCCGCGTTTTCAACAAATCCATGTGACAACATCACAACCGCATGTGGGTTCTCCGGAACATAATGCATACAGTGGATCTTCTGCCCTGCATGTCTTTCCAGATAGAATTCCGTTCCGATAGATACAAGATACGGTTCTACGATGGTCTGCATTTCTTCTTTGTAGTTACTTTCCTGTAAAATAGGTGTCTGCATGTGTGATAACCTCCCCGATAGATTTTGGTTCGTACTTTTTATTTTCTGATATGATTATAGCAGAGAGGGGAACTCTCTGCTATAGGATTTCTGTATACAGTTCTTTAAAGTTGTTCAAAATTATAAAGTTGCGCTTTTTCCACTTACATAATTCAGCAATCGCATTAAATCTGTAATCGTTACGTTTCCATCTCCATTGATATCCGCTGCATGACTTTCGAATATCCTTTGGCTTAAATATCATATGCATCACAAGTTAATTATAACAGAAAGAAAGACCTTGAGTTCATTATAAACTCTTGGTCTTTCTTTTTTTGGGGATTATTCTTTTTTCACAGCCCCTTTCTCTCCACATTTAGTGATGTCCTGCAATCAATGCCTCAATTTCTTCCGGTCGTGGCATCACCCGCAATGCTCCCTTACGTGTTGTGATAATTGATGCGGCAGCATTTGCATAAGTCAGCATTTCCTTTAAATTTTTCTCAGTCAGATTTTCTAGTCCATGTTTACATATGTAATGCAAAACACATGCACAAAATGTATCTCCGGCACCAGTTGTTTCTATTGTATTTTCGTTTATAAAAGGTGCTTTTTCAACCATCCTGTCCTGATAATAAGCTCTACTGCCTTCTTTTCCCATAGATACCAGGATAAGCGGGATATCATATTTCTCCCTGATCCATTTTACAGCCTCTGTATAGTCATTTTTTCCTGTCAGCCACTGAATTTCATTATCTGAAATTTTCAGGATATGACACTGTCCCAGACCATACAATACCTGCTCTCTTGCTTCATCCATTGAATTCCACAGTGGCTCACGTATATTAGGATCAAATGAAATGATCGCACCAGCCTGTTTTGCAATTGCAACTGCTTTTTTTGTCGCTCTGCGTACGTTCTCATGTGTCATAGACAGGGTTCCAAAATGAAAAATCCGTGTCTCAAGAATTAATTCCTCTGGAATTTCCTCTTCTGTCAGCATCATATCCGCTCCCGGATCTCGATAAAAAGAGAAATCTCTGTCTCCATCCGGATAAGTCTGAACCAATGCCAATGTCGTATGTACTTTATCATCTTTTCTCAGACCGGTCACATTGATTCCAATTTCTTTAATTGCATCTTCCAATTGCTTTCCAAAAAAATCATTTCCTACTTTTCCAATAAAAGCCGTTTTGTGTCCCAACTTCGTTAACATTGCCAGAACATTGCATGGTGCCCCTCCCGGATTTGCCTCAAACAATGGGTTTCCCTGGCCACTAATACCATTTTCTGTAAAATCAATCAGCAATTCCCCTAAAGCTACTACGTCCATTTCTTATTCTCCTGCTTTTTACATTATAATATCATGCTTTTCAACACTCATTGTCATTTTCTTATCGCTGAAAAAATAAATATCTTTCGCATTCAGAGGCGTACAGATTGCAGTGGTCGCCGTCTGCTGTCCATCATTGATAAAAAGTTCGATCGAATGATAATCCAGGATAAAACGCATCTTTTTAAGCCCTGCCGGATCCTCAATTCTGAATTTTCGTACACATACCACATCTTTTGTAACACCGCAGTATGTACGGTCGATTTTCAGAAGTCTGGTTTCCTTATTATAGGTATAGCTCGTTTCATACTCACTATCTGCTGCCAGTTTAATAGAAAAGATTGTATTTTCTCCATCTTCCAGTGTCACCGTAAGATCAATTGTGCGTCCCTCTACTCCTGCTAGCACTGTCTCGCCTTCGATTTCTGCGTGTTCATAGCAACATGGATTCTGATGATAATTTTCCAGTTCTTTCACCGGATTCTGCCAGATACGGTTTTCTTTTATCTCCAATTCTCTCGGAAATGTCATCATTCCCTGCCAGTCCTGCGAATTCGGTATCACACAGGCATCCCATGATTTCATCCATGCGATCATGATCCGTCTGCCATCCGGAAGTTCTGTTGTCTGTGGAGCATAGAAGTCCATACCATAGTCAAGTGTATGCGGCTGTTCTTTGCTGAATCTGCATCTGTTTGCATCGTAGTCTCCCAAAAAATACACCGAATTATGTCCATTGTGAAACTCATATTTCCGCGCCTTCATATCCTGTGGCGAACAGATCAGCACATGTTTGTCTTTTAAAGCAAAGAAATCCGGGCATTCCCACATATTTCCAGTCTGTCAGATTTTTGCTCGAATAAAGCACAACTTGCCCAACCTGATTATCATTCTTATTTCCAACAATCAGATAATAGGTATCGTTTTCTTTCCAGATCTTCGGATCACGGAAATCAATCCGGCTGCATCCTTCTGGAAGCATCTCACCTGTCACAACCGGATTCTTTTCATACTTTACATAATCTTTTCCATCACCAAATGCAATACACTGATTCTGCCGTTCCTGCTCACTTCCATCTGCCTGCTTTACTCTGGTAACTCCGGTATATACAAGTACATGCTTTCCATCTGCTTCGATCGCACTTCCTGAAAAACATCCTGCCTTATCATATTCCTGATCCGGTGCAATCGCTGCCGGAAGCTGCTCCCAGCGAACCATATCATCAGTCACACTATGTCCCCAATGCATTGGTCCCCACTCTCTCTGATATGGATTGTACTGATAGAACAAATGTATTTTCCTATCATATACGGAAAAACCATTCGGATCATTGATCCATCCGGTCGGTGCCGTAACATGGAACAGTGGTTTGGTCGTTTTCTTTACATACACTTGTTTTTCTGTCTCATAATTTCTTGCTTTTTCTAACATCTCACTCATGTATTTTCTCCTGCTACTTATTCTCTTCTGAAAGCGATTTCTGGTACTGGTCGAAATATTTCTGTTTAATAGCCAGATAATCGGAAAGTCCGTACTTTTCCATTTTATCAAGGTAAGAATCCCACTCTTTTTCGATTCCACCATTTAAGATCCAGTCGGCTTTCTTCTGCTCTGCATATTTTTTGATGTCGGTATCATACTGTGACACTTTATTGGTATCTTCGATACTCATGAATACATTTGGATATACATATTTGCTGTTCATATCTTTCAGAAAAGTGCATGTAGCCGTCAGGCCACATGCACTTTTGCATTTTCCTATCTTCTATTCCGCCAGCACTTCTTCCGCAATATTTCTGGCATGGTCGGAAATTCTTTCCAGGCATACCAGAGAATCAAGGAATACCACTCCGGCTTCTGTGTTACACTGCTGGTTGGTAAGACGCTTGATATGCTTTGCGCGGAGGGAAATCTCCAGCCCGTCTGCCTCTGTTTCTTTCTCGATGGTCTTTAACGCACTTTCACGGTCATTGGACTCAAAGGCTTCCAACGCATACAGATAACTTGCAATGCAGACATCCAGCATCTTGTTCAGATGTTCCACTCCAACCTCAGAGAAATCCACCTGCTTTTCCAGCAGTGATTCCGCGAACTCAGAAATGTTTTCACAGTAATCACTGATACGTTCCATATCAGACACGATCTGGAGCATATGCGCCACCTCTTCATGCTCACGTTCATTGATCTGCAGAGTCGACAGCTTGATCGCATAGGATGTGATACCGGCACTTAACCGGTCTACCTTGCTTTCTTCTTCCTTCAGGAACGCAATCTGTTCTTCTTTTCGTTCGAACATAACTTTTCTTGCAACCTCCAGAGAATCCGCAACCACATGTCCCATTCGGACAAGCTCGGAAACGGTTGACTGAATCGCGATACCAGGGGTCTCCAGCATACGGTCATCCAGAAGGACTACACTTTCATCCTGTACCTCTTCTTCCACATGTCCGATCTTCTTGGCAAGCTTGATGATCCAGTCAGAAACCGGGAACAGCAGAACGGTTGTCACAATATTGAATACCGTATGCACCATACTGATCTGTGTCTGGGTGATATTTCCATGCGCCCATGCCGGATTCACAATACTCAGATATGCAATCGCAATAATACTGAAAATGATCGTTCCGATGATATTAAAGATCAGATGCATCAGCGCTGCGGTTTTCGCATTTTTCTTTGCACCCACACTGGACAGAATTGCAGTTACGCAGGTACCGATATTCTGTCCCATGATAATATAGATTGCTGCGCCAAACGGTACAAGACCTGCTGCTGCAAGGCTCTGCAGGATTCCGACCGATGCAGATGAGCTCTGGATGATCGCCGTAACGGCTGCACCCGCCACAATTCCAAGCAACGGATTGTGTCCCAGTGATACGAAAATATTGCAGAATGCTGCATTATCTTTCAGTGGTTCCACCGCTGAGGACATGGATGAAATCCCGACAAATAAAAGTCCGAAACCAACCACAATACTTGCGATATCTTTTGTCGAACGCCTCTTTCCGGTCAGCATAATGATCACACCGATCATGATCGCAACCGGTGCCAGATTGGACGGACTTAAAAATTTGGCCCATTCTACACTGGATACCAGCCATCCGGTAACTGTTGTACCGATGTTCGCACCCATGATAACTCCCATCGCCTGCTGAAGGTTCATGATACCGGCATTTACAAAACCGACTACCATGACGGTCGTCGCAGATGAGCTCTGGATCACTGCGGTAATGAACGCTCCAAGCAATACGCCGAAGAACTTATTCTTTGTAAGTGCTTCAAGCAATGACTTCATCCGGTTGCCGGCAGCATTCTCCAGCCCCTGTGCCATGATCTGCATTCCATAAATGAACATACCAAGGCCTCCGACAAACGGAATAATGATACTTGTGTACTTCATAGTCGTGTTATCTCCTCTTATGTACTTTTTCTTTTTCACTCTGATTCTTATTTTACAGGCCATTTACACAGCCACGATTTCATCTTAACATCATTTTTCTCTCTGTACAATAAATTTTCTTTCGTAGTTCTGACGAAAAATATTCCCATTACCCCTTCATCTTTGGTTCAAATATCCATGATGCAATGTACCCAAAAATCAATGCGCCGCTGATTCCTGCCGCACTTGCCTTGAATCCTCCAAGAAAAATTCCGATAAATCCTTCCTTGTCGACTGCCTCTTTTACCCCGTTCCATAAAGTATTTCCAAAACCGAGCAATGGCACGCTCACGCCTGCCCCCGCATACTCCTGCAGTGGTTTAAATATCTGTACAAAACCAAGAATACAGCCAAGTACCACCAGGCTTACCATGACTCTTCCCGGCATCATTTTCGTCCGGTCAAGCAGGATCTGCGCCAGTGCACAGATGAGTCCTCCTACCCAGAATGCATTGATATAGTCCATTTTCTTTCCTCCTTTAACAATGTTCCAGCACAATTCCATGTGCAATTCCCGGAACGCTTTCTCCTTCATTGAAGCTGACCGTCGACATCAGCGCCCCCGTTGGTACAAAAAGGATCCTTTTCCACTCCCCCGATATCAGCTGTGGCATAATATATGCTGCAAGAGTGATCGCCGCGCAGCCGCAGCCGCTTCCACCGGAATTGGTATGCTGTGTCTGCTGATCGAAGATCGTCATTCCGCAGTCCATATGATTTTCTTTGATATCCAGCCCTTTCTTACGAAGCAGGTCAAATAAAATCGATTGTCCCACATAGCCCAGGTCTCCGGTAATGATCCGGTCGTAATCCTTTTCACCCCTTCCAAAATCCATAAGATTCTGCAGAATCGTATCACACGCTGCCGGTGCCATACACGCTCCCATGTTCTGTGAATCCTTCAGCCCATAATCCACAATTTTCCCAATCGTCACTCCACTGATCCGCACCCGGCTTTTCTTTTTTCCTACCAGAAAGGCTCCGCTTCCTGTCACTGTCCAGGTAGAAGAAAGTGGTCTCTGATTCGCATAGCCAAGTGGAAAACGGAATTCTTTTTCTGCACTTCCAAAATGACTCGATGTCGCAGCAAGCACCAGATCTCCATAGCCTGCCGCCACAGTCATTGCAGCAAGGGCAAGTGCCTCTCCGGATGTGGAACATGCGCCGAAAAGACCAAACACCGGGATCTGAAGTTCTTCCGCCCCCATCGATGTAGCAATTCCCTGTCTTAAAAGATCACCGCCAAAGAGATAGCGTACCTCCTCCGGTTGTACTCCCGCATTTTTCAATGCCAGCTTACACGCAAGCTTCTGCATTGTTCCTTCTGCAAGCTCCCAGGTTTTCTCTCCGAAAAGGTCATCCTCCGATGCAATATCAAAATATTTTCCAAGTGGTCCTTCTCCTTCTTTTTTTCCGGCAACCGATCCGGCGCTTACCAGATACGGACTTTCCGAAAATGCAATACTCTGTGTCCCTTTCATCGCATTCATGTCCATCCCTCCTTGCTCACACAATTCCGATCAGCGTCCCAATCCAGTAGAGCAGTCCCAGAACCCAGCTGGTGAAAACTCCGTACAGGATCACAGGTCCTGCGATCGTAAATATCTTGCAGCCAATTCCGAAAACCTGCCCCTCTTTTTTGTATTCAATTGCCGGCGCCGCAACGGAATTGGCAAATCCGGTGATCGGCACCAGTGCTCCCGCTCCTCCCCAGTTCGCGATCTTCGGATAGATTCCAAATCCGGTCAGCACCACACTTGCCAGGATCAGGATTAGTGAACACCAGCTTGCAGAAATATCCTTTGACATTCCCGCCTTTTCGCACGCATTTAAGATCGTCTGTCCAATCGTACAGATGATCCCGCCGGTCACGAATGCTTTTGCCATCGCAGGTCCAGGCTTCCTGACCGGTGTTTTCTCTTTTACATATGTTTCATACTCTTTTTCTTTCTCTTGTTGCTTCATTTTCTCCTCCAGTTACCATCTTTTATAGAAAAACAGAAGTGCTCCAAGGCTTTTCCCAAGCGCCATCCCAAAAATCAGCCATGGCACACATTTCAGAATTTTGATCCTCCGGATAAAAATCGGAAAAATATTCAGGATTTCCGCAAGTGCCATTGACCAGCAACCAACAAAAATTCCGGAAAAAAGTCCAAACACCGGAACGATCCATTTGCCGCCAGGCATCGCGAGCCCGTATACCCAGAAAATATTTCCAAGGATCCCACCTGCCATAATGCAGTTTTCATACAGCATGACATGCTTCCCGGTATGTGTCCGGTCTGCAAAATCTGACACTACGCCAAGTCCGATAATAAATGAAAACAGTCCTGCCGCGACTGCAAATCCGGATGCAAGACCAACCACCGCCACCAGAATCTGCCTAATCCACATCGACTTCTTTTTCCTTTCTCGCATAAGCTTCGATCAAAGTTTCCTGAATATCATTTTCATACAAACGCATTTCCACTTCCATCGGCGTCGGATCTGCTGTAAATTTCTTTCTTCCTAAATGATTGAAGAAAATCAGGATCCCTACGATCAGCCCGATGCAGTAAGTCAGCTCTATCAGGGTAAATCCATTCGATTCTTCTCCGGTAAGAAGCAGATAAATCCGGGAAAACATCTTTGTCACCGACACATCATTGTTAAATGCCATGATGGAAAATGCTGCTCCGATAAATGTGATTCCCGCAACTACAACCACTTTAATTCCCTGCCAGATAGCATTTCGTTTTTTCTCCCCTTCATAGGTAATGATCAGGTCACTTTCTCCTTCGTTCTGAATCTGTAGTCCGGGAATTTCCCGATGGATACATTCTATGATTTTCAGAACAGACACCACATATCTGTGCTGTTCTTTTTTCGGGATTTTCAGGATCCGCAGTGGTTTAATCCTGTTCATGATGGAAGAATTGCTGCATTCCATTGTCAGGATATCTCCTAATGTCACATTTGGTTCTTTCACCTCGGTATTCTTTTCCCCTTTGATATAAAGTATTTCATTTCCCGAAGACATCTGTATCCGTCCTTTCTTTTACCGGTAGTGCCTGCCAGATCAGCGTTCCTTCACTTACCTGGTCTGTCCCCCGGACGTCATTATAATAGTAGATCATTCCGATCAGAACAGCTGTCAGCAGGGCACAAAGAACACAGCCCCAGATATATTTTTTTCTTCTTTCCAATCGCATCCGCCTCCTTTGTGATCTGTTTCAGATAGGAAATAGTATCCCTGTTTTTCCAGAAAACATACATCCTTTTATTCTTTTGCGTGTTCCCGCATGGTTTTCAGGATCTTTTTCTCCATCCGCGATACCTGCACCTGGGAAATTCCAAGCTCTTCGCCGATTTCTGTCTGCGTCTTATCTGCAAAATAGCGCAGATACAGAAGCTTTCTCTCGTCTTTTTTTAATTCTTTTATCAGCTCTGTAAGCAGAAGATGATCCAGGATCTTTTCTTCTGCACCGCCTGTATCTGCAATCTTTTCCAGCAGCATTACTTCATTTCCATCTTTCATACCGACCGGTCTGTGAAGCGATTCCACTTCTCCTGCTGCCTCCATCGCCATCACCAGCTCCTCTTTTTCCACACCCGTTTCTTCCGCAATTTCTTCCAGCAGCGGTTCTCTTCCAAGCTTTTCCGTGAGCGCCTCCTTTGCCTGATATGCTTTATATGCAATCTCTTTTAAGGAACGGCTGACCTTCAACATCCCGTCATCACGCAGGAAACGCTTTATTTCTCCTGTAATCATCGGAACTGCATAGGTAGAAAATTTCACATCATAGCCCAGATCAAACTTATCGATCGCTTTTAAAAGCCCGATGCTTCCGATCTGAAATAAATCCTCTGCCTCTGTGCCCCGTCCGTAAAATCTTTTCACCACACACCAGATCAGACCGGTGTTTTCCTCCACAAGCTGTGCCCTCGCATTTTCATCCCCTTCGTGAGCCCGTCTGATCAATGCGATTGTGTGGTCCATACAGCTTCCTTCTTTTCCCCTCCTGTCGTTTTCTTCATCCAAACCGTAGTCCCTTTTCCAGGCACAGATTCCACCTGTACTTCATCCATAAATGCCTCCATAAATGCAAATCCCATCCCGGAACGATCCATATCCGGCCTGGTCGTATAGAGTGGCTCCATCGCCTGCTCCACGTTTTCGATACCGATGCCGTGATCCTTCACTGTGACTAGAATGGTCTTCTTATCTTTTTCAATCCCGCACCAGACCGTGATCTTTCCGGACGTCCGTCCCTCATATCCATGTATAATGCTGTTCGTCACTGCTTCGGAGACCGCTGTCTTCACGTCTGCCACTTCCTCCAGAACCGGATCCATCTGCGTCATAAACGCAGCCACTACCACCCTTGCAAATCCCTCATTCTCCGATCTGCTGTCAAAAACTACTTCCATCTCGTTAAAATATTCCATTACATCATTCCCTCCTCATAAATCTGTATGATCTTCGTCACGCCGGACATATTCAGAATCTGCCGCATCCGTTCACTTGTATGTATCGCCCATACTTCCCCGCCAAGAAGAAAGATATGCCGGTACCGTCCCATGATCACTCCAATCCCGGAACTGTCCATAAAATTCGTTCTTCCAAAATCAAAGATCACATATTTGATATGTTGTTCCTCGATCACCTTATCCGCCTCCCGTTTGATCTCCTCCGCATTGTGATGATCCACCTCCGCCGGAAGAAAAATCGTAAGACAATTTTCTTTGATCTGATACTGCATTTTTGCTTAAACCCCTTTCTGTCTTTTTTATTTATACAAATACGCCAATAGCCTTGATGGATTTATAAAAAGAGTGCGCATTTACGGCACGTAGTGCCTTTTGTTTTATAGGAAGTTCCTTCGGAAGTTCCTTCGGAATTTCCTATAAAAACAAAAGAGAAAGTAACGCCTTTTTTCGCTACTTTCTCTTTTGTGCTTTTTATATTTTATTGTCCCTGGGTGCCTGTTCCACCGGAAGTATTTTCCGAAGTTCCATCTGATCCCATTGCATCCAGTGCGCTCTGTGCCGAATATGCTGCCTGTGTTCCCGGATAATCGGTCGCTGCTTTTTCGTAATTGCTCTTTGCATTGTCCTTATCACCTTTACCGGCATACGCGTCTCCAAGAAGCTTGTACACACCACCATCACTATAAGAGTCATCCATCTTCTGGATCTTTTCAAGATCCGAAATGGCATCATCATAATTTCCACTCTGCACTTCATACTGCGCGGTCGAATACAGGCTCACACATACTCGCGGGAACACGGAACCGGAGATCGAATCGTAGATTTTCTGTCCCTCTTCTCCCAACGAATCCCTGTTCAGTCCAAGCAACGTATCTGCCATATCCGCATTGCTCGTTGTTCCGCCATAATACTGCTGATATACCTTGATCAGGGCATCATAGCTGTCCTGTGTGGATGCGGCGGTCTGCTTTGCCGATTCTACCTCATCACTGCTGTTACGGTATCCCTCCAGTTCATCCTTAAGCGTCTGGATCTGTGTCTTCTGTGAAGCTATCTGCTCGCTTAGTGCAATGACATTCCGGTTTTTTGTAGACGACTTTGTCTGGTTTACCGCCGGAGCGATCAGGAACCACACCACTGCCGCTCCAACCACCATACCGATCAGAATATTGACAACTGTCATCACTGCCGCATTGTCTCGCAGTGTTGCTGCAGGCTGGATGATCGTCTCATTTCCCAGATTGTATGTGACAACCGACTGTCTGCCATGCTTTTCCTCTTTAATATGTGCAACCTGCCGATTCCGCTGACGGTTCAGCTCATGCATATACCGGAGCGTAATATCATTCGTCACATCCAGCTTGAGTGCCGTCTTCAGGCTCTGTCTTGCTTTGGAATACTGTCCGGAATGCATATAAAGAAGTGCCAGAAGCTGATATGCCTTCAGGAAAGACGGATGTGCCACAACCACCTTTTTCAGCTGGATGATCGCAAGATCTTCTCCATTCTGTCTACAGTATCCAAGACACTGGTTGTATTTGTGAACTGCCTGATTCACCTTCTCCAGCTCACTTGGATTATCCTGAACCTTACTGATATAGTAGCTGGCAATATTCTCTGAAGCCCTGAAGTTTTTACTGATGATCCACTCTACAAGAGCCTCCGCTACTTCTCCACGTCCATAATAGACAAGTCCGAGAAGATTCCTCGCTGTGATATTTTCTCTGTTAAACTGCAAACTTCTTTTTAACGACACAATTGCCCCGGACAGATCCCGGATCTGCGCTTTCTTCAGTCCATCATTGTACCAGTAGTTCGACTGGTACTCGAGTTTCTGCTTATAGTCCATCAAAATCTCCCCTATTTTTTCTGATCCATCATCTCTCTTAAGATATCTGTCATATCAGACAGATCCTCCTGATATACTGCATTCTCGATATCTTCTACTTCCAGACTTGGTTTGAACTTCTTAAGTTCTTCTTCAAAATTAAGCATCTTGTCCTCCTATCAGTTCTTTTAACTCCCCTATCAGATAGAGCGACCCCAGACAGTAAAGTTTCCCTTCGCTGCCCTTTTCATTCAGTGCACGTGTAAATGCATCAGCAAGCGTGTCCTCCCGATAGACCGGTCTGTCTGTATACTTCCGGAACAACGCGGCAAGTGTATCTGCCTGCGCTCCCCTTTTATTGTCTACTTTGGCAATGACATAATCATCTGCTTTCGATTCTCTGCATAAAAGCTCGATCATATGACTATAATCCTTATCTGCAACGGCTGAAAAAAGGATTATCAGTGGATGGATTTCCCCTTCCACCTCTCTTTGCAGCCGGATACTCTTTGTAAATTCACGGATTGCCGCAAGATTATGCGCCCCGTCAAAGATAACTCCGGGAAGAACCTCTTCCATTCTTCCCTGCCATTTAACAGATGCAACCACCTTCTGCCATTTGCAGATTTCTGCCTTGTCACCAAATGTATATCTCATCGCCCGGATTGCAAGTGCTGCGTTCATCACCTGATAGATTCCGGTGCTGGCCACCTGCCATACGGTATTATTATCATACTCATCCAAAATAGAAAAAGCAATATGTTTGTCTGTAATTTCTTGAATTTTCAACGCATCTTTTTCCATTTTATACCACGGTGCTTCTACATTTTCGGCAGTTTCTTCTATAACCCGACTACTTCTTTCATCAGAGCCGTCAAAAAATACCGGTACGCCTTTTTTGATGATTCCGGCTTTTTCTCCCGCGATCTTTTCAATCGTATCTCCAAGGATCTCTGTGTGATCCAGTCCGATCGATGTGATCACGCTCAGGAACGGATGCTCGAAGGAATTAGTCGCATCCAGCCTTCCGCCAAGTCCTGTCTCCAGTACAATATACTCTGCATCATTCTCTTCAAATGCAAGCATACCCATTCCATACAGGAATTCAAAATAAGAAGGATGTTCCAGCCCTTCCTTTTCCAGTTCTTCTGCCACCTGCCGCACCTTTGCAAAAATCCGGCAGAAGGTATCATCGTCAATATCTTTTCCATTGATCCGGATCCGCTCGTTGAGCTTCACCAGATGTGGTGATGTAAAAAATCCAACACGCTTTCCCTCAAAAAGAAGAATCGCCTGCATATATGCGCAGACGCTTCCCTTTCCGTTCGTCCCTGCCACATGAAGAACCTTTCTTCCCTGGCAGGGATTCCCCAATCTTCTCATAAATTCACGGGTATGCAAAAGCGTATGCTTCTTTGTAAATTTTGGTATGTCCTCTATATATCGGACTACTTCTTCATACTTCACAATCTTTCCCGTCTTTCTTAAGCGGAACTCTACTGCTGCCCGCTCTTTTCTTCTTTATTATTCTGATCCTGCTGTTCTCCGGACTGTCCGGCATTTTCTGTCTTCTGCTGATCGCCGTCCGTCTTTACAGAATTCTTCTGTTCTTTTTCTTTCTTTAGCTGTTCTTTTACTTCATCTGTATATTCCAGGATTTTTCCATCCATGTAAATATATTCGCTTGAAGTCCTGAAGATGGTATTGCTTGATCCGACCTGGCTGACCGTAATGATGTCTCCATCCTTCAGCTTACTGTCCGGAAGTTCGATCCTTGTATTATTGAGGAAAGTAGATTCCTGCTTTTCATCATTGATGTAAACCTTGCTCCATTTAGTAAAGTTTGTTCCGTAAAGGCTATAGGTCTCATCCAGATTTTCTACAAGATCCGTGAGCGTAACCTCCTTGATCCCCATCTGCATATGGCCTTCTGTGATCGGCGGCTTACCATTGTATACATACTGGTCTCCATACAGGATATCATACTGTAACAGCTCCAGATCCTTCAGATAATCCTTTGTCTGGCGTCTCTGCTGGTGATAGTTGAATACCGTACCAGAATGTAATCCCAGGCGGTCCATCACATCCGCCATGATCTGGTAGGACGGAATGTTCCGGTCCTCTTTCTGAAGTCCAAGATTGTCCCAGATCACATAATTTGTATTGTACAGATAACGGTTCTTCATATCCTTTGCTTCCAGTCCCATTGTCGGCAGATGGTCACCATAGAATACGATCACAGTCGGCTCACCTCGTTCTTCCATCATTTTTACCAGATTACCGGCAAACTGATCCATCTCATATACCTGGTTCACATAGTATTCCCAGGCATTGTTCTTCTCTTCTGTCGGTGCTCCTGTTACGGTGATCTTCGGGTTCTCAATCACCTTTTCTGTCGGATAATTTCCATGTCCCTGTACACTGACTGTAAATACAAAATCCTCCTGCTCGGTAGAGTCCAGAGCGTCTTTGATGTGCGTCAGAAGAATATCATCCTTCGACCATCCATTCTCTGTTGTCTGGAGAATATTCATAAACTCTTTACTTGTAAAGCTGTCAAAACCAATATTGTTAAATACCTTCGCACGGCTGTAGAAATTACCACCGTTGTTGTGAATCGCATGGGTTCCGTAACCGAATGCAGAAAATGCAGTTGCTGCACTTTCACATACCTGATTCTTAAGCTTTGTCTTATAAGGATACTCGCCCGGTCCGAAATAACGCAGGTTCATACCTGTCAGCACTTCAAATTCTGTATTGGCTGTTCCGGCTCCTACGGAAGGAACCTTAAAATATCCGGAAGAATAATTTTCAAACATCTTGCGCAGATTCGGAATCGGATCCTCTGACATCTGCAGATCCTCATATTCAATAGGATCAAAGAAAGATTCCAGCTGTACAAACAAGACATTCGGTCTCACACCATTGTCGGATGTGCTCTCTGTCATCTCTCTATTATCCGTGATCTTCTCGATCGTGTCTTTGTTATAATCATTCGGTTCTGAAATACCTGTATTAAAAAGGCTGGCCGAGAAACAATACGGAAGTCCGTAATCCTGATAAGCAAATGCGATATTTCCAAAGTAAGTAGAAATAATCCTCTTATCTACAGCAACATTTGTCAGTACAGAATATCCAAAAAACGCTGCAACAACAATAATCAGCATCGGGATCCTGTGCATCTTTCCTTCATACTGTCCGGCACGTCTCCACATGGCAACCAGCCAGATGAGCAGTGCCGGAACACCAATTCCCATCATCACAAGCTCTGCCACCGAGAAATAGTTTGTAAACAGTGACAGTCCTTCTGTAAATGTCTTTAGATCCTGTGCATTAAACGGCGTAACACGCTTTGCCAGCATCACTCCGTTGACAACACCCAGAAAGAGCCACAATGCACTGATGATCAGTCGTGTAAACACCCGGCGCCGCACCAGATAAGCGATTAAAAGTGTAACGAAAATCATTCCGGCATTGTACAAAAATACCAGCGGTGTTCCTGTCATATACTGCCAAGCTGCAATTGCAGAATGTCTGGACAGTGCTTCAATGATAAAGTTAATGATACAAGCCCACAGTGCCTGAAGCGGCAAAGAGAACCGGTTCATTATCTTATAGTACGGTGCCATCTTTTTTGCGAATTTGCTGTTTCGCCGCTTTTCAAGAATCTGCTGTCTTCGCTCATGCTGCTTTTTTAAATGCGCCTTTATATCTCCTGGCTTCATATTCTTCAGCTTCTTCCATTTTCCTTTCAGATCCGGTTTTTTCCACTGAATCTTTTTAAAATGAATTTCCTTCATCGTCTTTTAACCCCTTACGTGTTTCTGTACCGGCAGGCGCAGTTTATGCTGCGCCTGCTGGTATATCCGGCTAAAAAAGAATATGCCTTAGTACTTTCCTGCAGTGATTATCTTCCTGCTTTTAAAGCCTCCAGACGTTCTTTCACCTGTTCCATCATCTGTGTATACTTTTCAAGCTTTGCTTTTTCTTCATCAACCTTTGCCTGTGGTGCTTTGCTGACGAATTTTTCATTTGAAAGCATTCCCTTTGCACGGTTGATTTCTTTTGTAAGCTTTTCTTCTTCTTTTGTCAGACGCTCGATTTCCTGTTCGAAGTCAATCAGCTCTTCCAGCGGTACATATACAGAAGCATCCGGTACTACGATTGATACGGCATCATCCGCAATACCTGCCTTATCAGCCTGGACAGCAAGTTCAGAAGCACTCATAAGCGGGCATGCGCATGTTGCCAGCTCTTCGAATCCTTCACAGAGCTTCTCATCTTCGCATACTACATAAACCTTTGCTTTACGGCTCGGCGGTACATTCATTTCTGCCCGCGCATTTCTGACACCACGGATAACTTCTTTCATATGATCTGTTATATTTTCAGCGTCTGCATAGCACCAGTCTTCGCTAAACTGCGGCCAGTCTGACATCATCAGAGATTTTTCCTCCGGTACCAGTGCGCTGTAGATTTCTTCTGTTACAAATGGCATAAATGGATGTAACATCTTCAGTGCATTACCAAGAACCGTCTTCAGTGTCCAAAGTGCTGCATTGGCACTCTTATAATTTTCATCAGAATGGTAGATCCTGTATTTTACAAGCTCGATGTACCAGTCACAGAATTCATCCCAGATAAAGTCATATACTTTCTGTACTGCAATACCCAGTTCAAATTTATCCATGTTCTCAGTTACATCTTTTGCAAGTGTATTTACCTTGGATAAAATCCATTTATCGGTTACTTCAAAGTCTGCCTCATCCGGTTTGGAAATTACCTTATCTTCCATGTTCATCATGATAAATCTGGATGCATTCCATACCTTATTGGCAAAGTTACGGCTGGATTCTACACGTTCGTTGTAGAAACGCATATCATTTCCGGGTGCATTTCCTGTGATCAGAGTCAGACGGAGTGCATCTGCACCGTACTCATCAATGACCTCCAGCGGATCGATACCATTTCCAAGAGATTTACTCATCTTACGTCCCTGGGAATCCCTTACCAGTCCATGGATCAAAACAGTATGGAACGGTGCTTTTCCAGTATGTGCATATCCGGAGAATACCATACGGATTACCCAGAAGAAAATAATATCATAACCGGTTACCAGTACATCTGTCGGATAGAAATACTTGAAGTCCTCTGTCTCTTCCGGCCATCCAAGTGTTGAGAACGGCCACAGTGCTGAACTGAACCAGGTATCCAGTGTATCTTCATCCTGTGTCAGATGTGTGCATCCGCAATGCGGGCATTTTTCCGGCATCTCACGTGCAACAACCACTTCTCCACATTCATCACAATAGTAGGCCGGAATTCTGTGTCCCCACCAGATCTGACGTGAAATACACCAGTCACGGATATTTTCCAGCCAGTTCAGGTAGATCTTACCAAAACGTTCCGGTACGAATTTTAATTCGCCGGTCTTGATCGCATTGATCGCCGGTTTGGCAAGCTCATCCATCTTAACAAACCACTGTGGTTTGATCATCGGTTCAACGGTTGTCTTACATCTGTCATGTGTTCCAACGTTGTGTACATGTTCTTCGATGCTTACAAGGTATCCTTCTTTTTCCAGATCTTCTACGATTGCTTTTCTTGCTTCGTAGCGATCCATTCCGGAATATCTTCCGTATCCTTCTACGATGGTAGCATCATCGTTCAGGATGTTGATTTCCGGAAGATTATGTCTCTTTCCTACTTCAAAGTCATTCGGGTCATGTGCCGGTGTGATCTTAACCGCACCTGTTCCGAATTCTTTATCAACATAAGCGTCTGCCACGATCGGGATTTCTCTTCCAACTAACGGAAGGATGACATTCTTTCCTACGATATCTTTGTACCTGTCATCGTCCGGATGTACGGCGATCGCTGTATCTCCAAGCAGAGTTTCCGGACGTGTAGTTGCGATCTCAAGGAAACGTTCTGTTCCTACGATCGGGTACTTGATGTGCCAGAAATGTCCTGCCTGTTCCTCATGCTCAACTTCTGCGTCAGAAAGGGAAGTCTTACATACCGGACACCAGTTGATGATTCTGGAACCTTTGTAGATAAATCCTTTTTCGTGAAGACGAAGGAATACTTCTTTGACCGCATTCGAGCATCCTTCATCCATGGTGAAACGTTCTCTGTCCCAGTCACAGGATACACCAAGCTTTTTCAGCTGACCTTCGATGGTTCCTGCGTACTCTTCTTTCCACTGCCAGGTTCTCTTAAGGAATCCTTCTCTTCCGAGTTCTTTCTTATCAATTCCCTCTGCCTTTAACTGGTTTGTAACCTTTACTTCTGTTGAAATTGCAGCGTGGTCTGTTCCCGGGATCCACAGTGCATTATATCCCTGCATTCTCTTGTAACGGATCAGGATATCCTGAAGTGTATTATCGAGAGCATGTCCCATATGCAGCTTACCGGTGATATTCGGTGGCGGCATTACCGTTGTAAATGGTTTCTTACTTCTGTCAACTTCAGCGTGAAAATACTTTTCTTCACACCATTTTTCATAAAGTTTCGCTTCAATCTCTTTCGGATTGTAGGTCTTTTCAAGATTCTTACTCATTGTTTCCTCCTCTTATAAGTCCACCGCGCACTTTTGCTCTCTCTCTAAAGAATAAAAAAAACCCTTTACAATATGTAAAGGGCGTGTATAAACGCGGTACCACCTTTGTTCCACGAAATAAATCCATCTCGTATCTCTCACAGTTCTATAACGGAAACCACCCCGTGATATCCTACTCGCCCTTTTTCAGATACCCGGCTCCAAAGCTACCTTCTGCAACCACTTCCCGTAAACCGTCTCTCAGCCTGTGAACGGTTCTCTCTTCTTCGGACCAGTCTGCATACTCCTCTTTCTCATTGCCTTTTCCCATAACTATTGATAATCATAGTATTCAAAGTCCGATTTGTCAAGAAGTTCATGAAATCTTTAGAACTTCTTAAAGATTAAATTTTTCACTTAACTCAAAAAAGGCGAAATCCCTCTGAATAAGAAAGATCCCGCCCTAAATTCCTAAGCCTCGTCAATCGCTTTTCCGATATCGTGGCGCATATATTTGTTATCAAATTTAACCCATTCGGTTGCTTTGTAAGCATTGGCACGGGCCTCTTTGAGCGTTGCTCCTTTGGCTGTCACACCGAGGACACGTCCTCCGTTTGTCACGATCTGGTCTCCGTCGAATTTGGTTCCGGCATGGAAGCAATAGTATCCTTCATGCTTCTTGAACTCGTCAAGACCTGTGATCGGAAGTCCTTTTTCATAAGCGACCGGATAACCGTCAGATGCAAGTACCACACAGACTGCTGCATTGTCTTCAAACTGAAGATCTACCTGATCCAGTGTTCCGTCGATACAGGCTTCGATCACATCGATCAGATCATTCTTCATACGCGGAAGAACAACCTGTGCCTCAGGATCTCCGAATCTGGCATTGTATTCCAGAACCTTCGGTCCGTCTTCGGTAAGCATCAGTCCGAAGAAGATGATCCCCTTGAACTCTCTTCCCTCTGCTGCCATTGCATCTACCGTCTTCTGGTACACATATTTCCGGCAGAATTCGTCAACTTCTTTTGTATAGAAAGGACTCGGTGAGAAAGTTCCCATACCACCGGTATTCAATCCCTGATCTCCGTCTTTGGCTCTCTTGTGATCCTGCGCGCTTGTCATAGTCTTGATGGTCTTTCCATCTACAAAGGAAAGAACAGAAACCTCACGTCCTGTCATGAATTCTTCTACAACCATGGTATTACCGGATGCACCAAATTTCTTGTCCAGCATGATCTCTTTCACGCCGGCTTTTGCTTCTTCCAACGTATTACAGATCAGTACACCTTTTCCAAGTGCCAGACCATCTGCCTTCAGAACGATCGGAAATTTGGCTGTCTCCAGATAAGCCAGCGCTTCGTCTGCATTGTCAAAATTCTCATATGCTGCGGTCGGGATGTCATATTTTTTCATCAGATCTTTTGAAAATGCCTTGCTTCCCTCCAGGATTGCTGCATTTTTTCTTGGTCCGAATGCGCGGATCCCGGCTTTTTCAAATTCATCTATAAGGCCGCCAACCAACGGATCATCCATTCCTACGATTGCCAGATCGATCTCTTTTTCCTTTGCAAATGTAACCAGCTTGTCAAATTCCATCGCACCAATCGGTACGCATTCTGCAAGCTCTGCAATCCCGGCATTTCCCGGTGCACAGTACATCTTCTCTACCTTGCTGCTCTTTGCTACACAATATGCAATTGCGTGTTCTCTTCCGCCACCGCCTACGATCAATACTTTCATTGGTGCTCCTCCTTCTCTAACGGGCAATTGACACTCTGCCATCTTTTACTGTTACTTTTCCATTTGCGATCAGGTCGATCGCATGTGGAAGGATCTTCCACTCCGCCTGCTCCATCACACGTCTCTGCAGAACCTCCGGTGTATCGCCTTCTTCTACTTCGACAGCCTTCTGGAGAATGATCGGACCGGTATCCGTTCCTTCGTCTACAAAATGTACGGTCGCTCCAACCACCTTTACCCCTCTGGCGAGTGCTGCCTCATGAACCTTCAGTCCATAGTATCCCGTTCCGCAGAATGACGGGATCAGAGATGGATGGATATTGATGATTTTATTCCGGTATCTGCTGATCATTTCTTCCGGGATCACAACCAAAAATCCCGCCAGAACGATCAGATCCGGTTTCAGTTCGTCTACCTTTTCAAGAAAAACTTTGTTAAACTCTTCTCTTGTCTCAAAATCCTTCGGCGAAACGCACTGTGCCGGGATCTGATGATTCCCGGCTCTTGTGAGTGCATATGCGTTCTTATTATTGCTGATGACACCGACCAGCTCTGTATTGGTGATCGTGCCATTTTCCACTGCATCAATGATTGCCTGCAGATTGGTTCCGCCTCCGGATACAAGTACAGCAACTCTTAACATAAAGTAACTCCTTTTTCTCCTGCTTCTACATAACCAACCACAAATGCTTCATCTCCAGCTTCTTTCATTGCCTTAATTGTAGCATCTACATCCTTTTCATCGACAGCGACAACCATACCGATACCCATATTGAAGGTATTGTACATCATCTCTTCTGCAATGTTGCCAGTCTTTGCGATCAGGTTGAAGATTGCAGGGATTTCATAGCTGTCCTTCTTTACCACTGCACGGATTCCTTCCGGAAGCATTCTCGGAATATTTTCATAGAATCCACCGCCTGTGATATGGCTGCATCCTTTGACTCTTACACCGGCTTCTTTTACGTTCTTCAGTGCTTTTACATAAATTCTGGTCGGAGCAAGAAGTGCTTCGCCAAGTGTCTTTCCTAATTCATCATAGTATGTATTTAAGGATTCTTCTGTAATGTCGAATACCTTACGAACCAGTGAAAATCCATTGCTGTGAACCCCTGTAGACGGCATTGCAACAAGTACATCACCTGGCTTAATATCAGAACCGTCGATAATATCTTTCTTATCTACAACTCCGACTGCAAAACCTGCAAGGTCGTAATCATTCTCCGGCATCAGTCCCGGATGTTCTGCTGTCTCTCCACCTACAAGTGCACATCCTGACTGCTTGCAGCCCTCTGCCACACCGCTTACGATCGTAGCGATCTTTTCCGGGTAATTCTTGCCACAGGCAATATAATCCAGGAAGAATAACGGTTCTCCACCAGAGCATGCGATATCATTCACACACATGGCAACGGCATCAATACCGATTGTATCATGCTTGTCCATTACAAATGCAAGCTTCACCTTTGTTCCACATCCATCTGTTCCGGAAAGAAGTACTGGTTCTTCCATATTCTTAATTCCACTTAAATCAAATGCACCTGCAAAACCGCCAAGCCCTCCTAACACTTCCGGTCTCATGGTTTCTTTTACATGCTTTTTCATAAGTTCTACTGATTTATATCCTGCCTCGATATCTACGCCGGCTGTCTTATAATCCAACATTTTCTATATCCTCCTGGTATTTTCACTGACATCTGTATGCCTACATCTGCTTGATATATTCTTTGTGTCCGATTTTTTCAAGCTTTTCTGCTTTTTTCTGGACGGTTTCTTTCATTTCTGCAGTGTAATCCTTCAATTTCTGAAGAAGCTCAGGATCTGAGGTTGCAAGAATCTTTGCAGCCAGAATAGCTGCGTTTGCTCCGCCATCGATCGCAACTGTGGCAACCGGGATTCCGGGCGGCATCTGAACGATTGAATAGAGTGCGTCGACACCCTCCAGATTCTTCCCTGACATTGGGATTCCGATAACCGGCATCGGGAAAATTGCTGCACACATTCCTGGAAGATGTGCTGCCATACCTGCACCTGCAATAATTACTTTGAAGTCTTTTGCTTCTGCAGACTTCGCATATTCATAGAATACATCAGGCTCACGGTGTGCCGAGATGATCGTCATCTCATAATCGATTCCAAACTTTTCCAGCATGTCAGCAGCTTTTCCCATTACTTTCATATCTGAGTCGCTGCCCATTACGATTCCAACTTTTGGCATAATGATCTCCTTTTCTTTTATCTATAAGTATTTTAATAAATAGCTAACCACTTATAAGTTATTTTACTAAGTCTGTTGCGGTATGTCAACCGTTACTTATCTGACCATTATTTAATTTTACTTATTGGTATTATTGAAAATCCATAACTAATACTAATTCAGAGGTTCATTGAGGATCTCTGTTCCCGGAAGAACAAACCGTCCATCACGGATAATTTCTGTCTCTGTTCCGTCTTTCGCCACTACAACAATGCTTCCCAGCTCATCATAAGGAATGGTGATATCGGTATGGCACTGGAAATATGCTTTCGACGGATCCTCTTTTCTCAAGATCGATATGCTGTTGTCTCTTGCAATAATCTCTTTTCCATCCGGATTGTAAACCTTTACATCCTCTGCCCAGCTGTAGCAGGTATCCCCTACTGCAAAATGCGGTCCCGTCTTTTCAGCGATCAGAATCGTATATTTATCTGCAATATCATATTTCTTCGCAACCGCATAAGCTGTGGTATTGGTTCCGATCGCAAACTCGCCGATCGGAAGTGTCTGATGATTGTGCAGAATGTTATCGAAAATATATTTTTTATTTTCTTCTTCTGAATCAAAATTGGTGCAGGTATACTCTGTGATCTTTCCTTCTTTAAAACTGATCTTCAGATTGTAATACGGAAGTCCGTGAAGGAATACCTTGCTCACAAAAAGGGTACCTTCTGTTCCTTCCAGTACCGGGGAAGTGAATACCTCACCTACTGGGATATTGACATCGGCAACACAGTTTTCAAAGATCGTCTCTTTTGCCGGATCGGCAAGCGGATGAAGCATCACTTTCAGATCCGTCTGGTTTTCGCCTGAGCCTGTTACTTTTACATACTCTCCTTTATCCAGTGCATCGATCATTGTCTGCTGCACCTTCTGGTAAAGCTTGTAATCCAGAGTATTGATCTTGATCGTTTCATCAAAGATCTCATGATACTGCTCTCCGATTTCCGGAACCGGCCAGGAAATGATCGTAAAGCTTCTCTCATCTCCCGGAAGATATTCATTGGTCAGACGTCCGGCCCTTCCATTCATCGCAACCAGAAGTTCTTCCTGCTTTTCGCTTAATTTAACTGCCTCTGGTTTAGCCTGCGGAACAAAAGTCTTTTCTCCGAAAATGTCGATCACTGCCGGTCCTGCATAGCCTGCTGCAATCTCTTTATTCTGCTCGTAAGTGGTACGCATCACTTCCAGCTTTCGCTCTACATACTGTTTATCCATCACAAGCCCGATATCATCTCTGTGGTCATAGACATACTGCTTGTTGCCGGAAATATTGAAAAATCCGATCTGGCTGTTGCGTCCTCTTGTGATCACGCTGTGACTTGTCCGGAAAATACTCGGCTTTAATCCCATTTTGGCAAAATTCTCAATGGCTTTTTTTACGATCCGTTCAAATCCCATTGCATAATAAATGTTGACTACAGATTTTTTTGACAGGTCTTTTCCGGTATTTACAAAACCAATCCTGTATCCTTCACTGAAGGTATCTGCCATCTTATCAATCTTCTCCTGTGAAAGTGAATTTAAGTATGCGGCTGTCTCTCTTTCATTTACCCCCACATATTCTCCCATACGGTAGAGATAACGCAGATCGGAAAGATCTTCATTCATGATCATATTCACAATGAAGCATCCTCTTTCCGGATCGATCTGGTCTTTGATGCGGTCTGCCGCAAATACATCGCAGTAATCACTTGCATACCAGTAAAAGATTTCCTTCAGGCTTTCCGGCTGCGGCTGCTTTTCTTCTTCAAATTTGTTGTAAATTTCAATCAAAAGCTCTGCTCCGATCACAACATACTCCATACGCTGTTCCTGAACATAAGAAATGCCTCCGCGGATCTCGGTGTAAACCGCAGACAAAAAGCTTCCCAGTTCTCCTCCCAGCACCGAAACCGCATAAGCCGGATTTGCATAAGATTTCTCATAGTTTGCTTCCAGTTCGTCTGCATAAAGATCCTTCATCTCTTCCTGCAGCTCTTCTTCTGACATCTCTTTCTGCTTTCCGCTTTCCACATTCTGTTTCAGCTCATCTAGCTTTAAAATAAACCGAGCCACATGCTGGAAATACTCCCGATATGGCTCTGCTACTGTTTTTTCTTCTATTATTGCTTTCATTCTGTCAATTGCCAGATTATATCTTTCTTCCATTTATACACATCCTCTTATAAATACTAAGATCAGGGCAAGTAAAATAAGTCCGTTTACAACAATTCCGATCTTGCAGGTCAGATAATTTTTATCTCTTTCTTTAAATCCTTTTACACCCGTTACAATACCGATGCAGGCAAGAATCATATCGAAAACCCCAAAGCTTCCTACCATTGCTGCTGATTTCCCTTTATTCATAAATGCCATTACAATCAATCCCGCTATCACTGCCGTAACAAGTACTGCCATCACACAGGACCAGATTCCCTTGCGGGAATGCTTTCTTTTTATCTGACCATACTTCCGGTTTCTTTTATTTCTATCTCTTTCACGTGCTCTTTTTTTATCTCTCCTGCTTCGCATCGTGCCATCTCCTTATCATATTACAAATCGCGAAGACGATATACCCAATCACACCGCCAAGGGTGTTGAGCAGCATATCATCCACATCAAAACTCCCCACTCTTGTTACCAGCTGAAAGCACTCCACAAAGAAGCTCACTCCAAAACTGTAGAAAAGGGTAAGAAAAAAGCTGCGATAACGGCTTGCCATCGGCATAAAAAATCCAAATGGCACGAAAATCAGGACATTTCCGAACAGATTTGCATAAGCTACCCATCCCAAAACATCTCGATACAGCCAAAATCTTTTTATTTCACAGAAAAGAACCAGGTTATAATGATATTCCCCGGTTCCTTCCCGTCCATACCAGTCAGAAAAAATCAGAAAGTAAAATAAAAATCCAATATACAGGACAAATAAAATCTTCCCAAGAACCCGAAGTCTTTTTCTGTTCTTTGCTTTCAACTTAAAGCGCCCTTCCTAAAATGTCAGTCCCTTTTTCGCACCAAGCAGCTTTCCACCGCTGACAAGCAAAATGATCCCGGTTGTCACACCAACAACAATAGAAATAATTCCGATCGCAATATTGGCACCGCCGGCAAGTCCCATCACCTTATATGTCTTTTCTGTCACTGTAACTCCTCCTTATTTTGCACCATACTGCTCATAGTATGCGTCGATTGCAGCCTTAATCTTGTCATCGATAACAATTTCACCATTGCATGGTTTGTTGTACAGATGCTCTACTACATCCTTCATGGTTACGATTGCATTAGTTTCAAATCCGTAAAGATCCTTTACTTCATCGAGTGCGCATTTCACACCGCCTTTTCCTACTTCCATACGGTCAAGGGATACCATCAGTCCAACAATTGTTACATCAGCGGCTCCTCTTACCTTCGGTACAGTCTCTTCCATGGATTTGCCGGATGTGGTAACATCTTCGATCATAACCACGCGGTCTCCGTCCTGAAGCTTGCTTCCGAGGAAGCTTCCCTTATCTGCTCCGTGATCTTTTTCTTCTTTACGGTCTGAGCAGTAACGGATCTCTTTTCCGTATAATTCACTGTAAGCGATCGCGGTTACAACTCCAAGCGGGATTCCTTTGTAAGCAGGTCCGAATAATACATCAAAATCATCCCCGTATTTGTCATGGATTGCTTTTGCGTAATATTCACCGAGTCTTTTGAGCTGTGATCCTGTCACATAAGCTCCTGCATTCATGAAGAAAGGGGACTTTCTTCCGCTTTTCAGTGTAAATTCTCCAAATTTAAGCACGTGGCTTTCTACCATAAAATCAATAAATTCCTGTTTGTAGCTTTCCATTTTATTTATCCTCCATCTCTTATATGTTCTTTATTTTACAATTCCAACCATATCTTTCACAGACTCAAAGCCATTCTTCTTCATGTAGGCTTCAATTCCATCGATCACTTCCATCGTCACTGCCGGATTGTGAAAGTTGGCTGTTCCTACGGATACGGCACTTGCTCCTGCAAGAAGGAACTCGATCGCATCTTCTGCGCAGGAAATACCGCCCATCCCGATGATTGGGATGTTCACTGCCTGTGCTACCTGATATACCATGCGGACAGCGATCGGTTTGACGATCGGTCCTGATACACCTCCGGTCTTATTTGCCACTGCAAATGTCTTACGATTGATATCAATCTTCATACCGGTCAGTGTATTGATCAGGGAAACTGCGTCCGCACCGCCTGCTTCTGCCGCTTTTGCTATCTCAGTAATATCGGTTACATTCGGTGTCAGCTTCATGATGATCGGCTGCTTTGCGATCTTCTTGATCTGTCCGGTCAGCTCTTCTACATGCTTTGCATCCTGTCCGAAAGCAAGGAATCCTGCATTGACATTCGGGCAGGAAATGTTGATTTCCATCATATCGATCGGTTCATCCGCAAGGCGTTCTACCACTTCAAGATACTCTTCCGGTGCATGTCCGCAGACATTCACAATGATCTTGGTATCATAGTTTTTCAGATACGGAATATCTCTTTTACAGAACAGATCGATTCCCGGATTCTGAAGTCCTATGGCGTTCATCATTCCGCCGTAAACCTCGGCTACACGCGGAGTCGGATTGCCCGGCCACGGTACATTTGCCACACCTTTTGTTGTCACAGCTCCAAGCTTGTTCAGATCTACAAATTCAGAAAACTCTTCTCCTGATCCGAAGGTTCCTGATGCCACTGTTACCGGATTCTTCCATTCTACTCCGGCAATATTTACACGCATATCCATTAGATTTCCACCTCCGTAGAAAGAAATACCGGTCCGTCTTTACAGATACGTTTGTTGTGCACATTGCTGTGCGCATCCTTTTCCTTTGACTTGCACACGCACGCAAGACAGGCACCGATTCCACATGCCATTCTCTCTTCCAGAGAAATATAGCATTCGATTCCGTTTGTTTCTGCATACTGTTTGATCGCACGAAGCATCGGAGTTGGTCCACAGGCATAGATCATATCTGCTTCCAGCGCATTCTCACGGATTGCATCCATGACATTTCCTTTTGTTCCGACACTGCCATCTTCGGTTGAAATATAAAGCTCTCCTGCCTGTTCAAATTCTTCTTTCAGGAAGGTATGTGCATCACGGTATCCAACCACAATCTGCTTTTTTTCACATTCCATCTGTTTTGCAAGCTCCAGGATCGGCGGCACACCGATTCCTCCTCCCATCAGAAATACCTTCTTTCCTTCGGCCTTCTCAAATGGGAATCCATTACCAAGTGGTCCGATCACCGGAATTGTATCTCCTGCCTTCATCTGTGAAAATTCTTCTGTTCCGGTTTTTTCCCCTGTTACACGGTAAACCACACGAAGTTTTCCACTTTCTTTATCGATCTCACAGATACTGATCGGGCGTGGAAGAAGCTTGCTTCCATCATTGGTATACATGGAAATAAACTGCCCCGGTCTTGCACTCCCTGCTGCTTCTGTCTGGATCCACATACTGAAGATTCCATCAGCAAGCTGCTCCTGCGATACAACCTTTGCCTGTTCTTTTTTCTTTGTAGTCATCTTCTATTCTCCTATAATCCGGATTTGCCGGTATGTCAGAAGCTTCTGTCACACCGGCTCATTCTTTTCTCTTATCTGTTCTCAAGCGCGCCTTTGATATCTGCTACCATGGCTTCTACTGCGGCACGGGATGCATCTCCAAAGTTCTCTGCACCGTATTTTGCATAAGCTTCCTGCTTATATGCTGCAATGATTCCTCTGGATGAGTTTACGATTGCTCCAAGTCCATCTTCATTGAAGAAATGAACCAGATCTTTTCCTTTTCCACCTTGTGCACCGTATCCCGGAACCAGAATGTAGGATTTCGGCATTACTTTACGAAGGACTTTTCCCATCTCCGGATAAGTAGCTCCCACAACTGCTCCGATGTAGCTATAATCATCACCCATGCAGTCTGCTCCCCACTCGGCAACCTTTTCTCCGACCAGTTCGTAAAGCGGACGGCCATCGATCAACCGATCCTGGAATTCTCCACTGGATGGATTGGATGTCTTAACAAGGATAAAAAGACCTTTCTTCTCTTCTTTACATACTTCGATAAATGGCTTTACTCCGTCAGATCCAAGATACGGATTCACAGTAGCGAAATCTTCATCGAACGATACATAGGATTTGCTTCCTACCTGAACTTTTCCAAGATGTCCAACAGCATATGCTGCTGAAGTAGAACCGATATCACCTCTCTTGATATCTCCGATGACAACAAGTCCTTTTTCTTTACAGTAGTCTACCGTCTTCTTGAATGCCTGAAGTCCCGGAATTCCGAACTGTTCGTACATAGCGATCTGCGGTTTAACTGCCGGGATCAGATCATAAGTCTTATCCACGATCTCTTTGTTGAACTGCCATATAGCTTCTGCTGCTCCTTCCAAAGTCTCGCCATACTCTGCAAATGCCTTTTTCTGTACCTGCTCTGGTACATAGGAAAGCATCGGATCCAGTCCGACAACGATAGGTGCTCCTGTTTTTTTAATGTTAGCGACTAATTTGTTAATCATCTTATTCCCTCCAGTTTTCTATTTATATTTTTGCTGTAACAGAAAGTATTGTCCTTTTGTTACCTGAAAAAAAATATTCTTTACTTATGATATCATATTAAAAACTAAAAGGGAATGCCGTTTTCGGCATTCCCTCCGGATTTCTGTTATTGATTGATTTTATTTCTCACCTGTTCCAATGCTGCATCAAGCTGATTATCTGCATTCGGATTATTCTCATCCTGCTGATATTCAACTTCTACGTCCGGCGTAATTCCTTTTTTGTGAATATTTCTTCCATTCGGAGTATAGTACTCAGCCATTGTCAGCTTCACACAGGTTCCGTCTCCAAGATCAAAAATCTGCTGAACGATTCCTTTTCCGTAAGTTGTTGTTCCGACGATCGATCCAAGTCCGTAGTCCTGGATCGCTCCGGCAAAAATCTCGGAAGCACTTGCACTGTTGCCGTCAACAACAACCGACATCGGCTTCGTAAACTGGTGTTCATCATCCGATGAGATCACCTCTTCGTGACCACTCTTGTCTTTTGTTGACACGATCGTACCTTTTGGCAGTAACAGATCCAGCATCTGTGTGACTGTCGCAAGATTGCCTCCCGGATTCGCCCGAAGATCAACCACAAGTCCTTTCATCCCCTGGTCCTCCAGACTGCCGAGTGCACTCTTGAACTGGTCATAGGTCACACTGTCAAATTCCGTAACCCGGATATAACCGATCTGGTCATCCTTCATTTCAGACTTGACTGTCTCCACCTGGATTTTTCTCCGGGTAACCGTCATTGTCACTTCCTTCGCATCATCCCCACGCAGGACTGTGATATCAACAGTCGTATTCTCTACACCGCGGATCAGCTGTACAACATCGGAAAGATCCGTTCCACTTACGTCCTTATCTCCAACCTTATACAGAATATCATTTACCTGGATACCTGCTTCGTTCGCCGGGCTGTTCTCATAAACCTGAACTGCAGTGATCACCTTAGTTTCCTGATTCTGTGAAAAAACAACTCCGATTCCCGAATACTCTCCCGAAGTTGATTCCTGCAGGGATTTAGTCTGTTCTTCATCATAGTATACGGAATATGGATCTCCCAGTGCATTAATGTATCCACTGTAAAGTCCGTTCTCCAGATCTTCTTCTTTCAAATCATCTGTATAAAGATAATTTTCATCAATCAGCTTTTTCAGTTTATTCAGTTTTTTCTCTTCCTGCGCATTTACAACCTTTTCCTGACTGGTCCCAAGGTCTACTCCTGCGACATTCATAATTCCAAGTGCCGCAGCACCTACCATAAACATGGCGAGGGCGCCTGCAAGCGCCCCCTTCCAAAAATTCTTTTTATTATTTTCCATCATTTACTCTTTCATACCTGTTATGTATTATCTTACAGATAGTTCAGTGGATTGACCGGTACACCACCTACATGAACTTCAAAGTGAAGATGTGGTCCTGTGGAAATTCCGGTCGTACCGACATTTCCGATCACCTGACCTCTTGCCACCGTCTGTCCCACGCTAACATTCATCGAACTCAGATGCTGATACCATGTCTGCATTCCATTACCGTGATTGATTACGATGTAATTTCCACGTGCACTATTGTACTGTGCGGTAATAACAGTTCCAGAATCAGCCGCATAAACTGCTGCTCCGTATCCTGCACCATAATCGATTCCGTCATGACCGGTTGTTGCACCTGCAGTCGGTGCCACACGTCCGCCAAAGCCACTGGTAATCGCTGCTCCCGGTACCGGATGTGTAAGTGATCCGGTTCCCGTTGCACTTGCATTGCTGCTTGTATTGCCTGAACTGCTTGTGCCTGCCGAAGCTGATGCCTGAGCTGCCGCCGCTGCCTGTGCAGCCTGAGCGGCTGCCGTTGCTTCTGCTTCTTTTCTGCGGGCTTCTGCCGCCTCTGCTTCTGCAATCAGCTGCTTCAGTTTGTCAGCATTACTACTGATCTCAGATGTCAGGTTATTGATCTGAATGTTCTTATCAGCAAGAAGCTTTTCTACATTTGCCTGTTCTCCCGCAAGTTCATCCTGCAGGCTTTCCAGCTCTGCATACTCTTTTTTAAGTGCATTTTCTCTGTTCTCGACATCTTTTCTTGTATCTTCGTATTCTACAAGAAGTTCACGGTCACATTTGGAAATCTTGTTGATGTATTCTGCTTTGTTCAGCAGATCTGCAATACTGTTAGCTTCCATCAGGATCTCCAGGAATTCATTGCTCCCGTTCTCATACATATACTTGATACGTAGCTTCATCGTCTGGTACTGGTCATCTTCGTTGGCTTTCGCAGTTACCAGCTCTGTCTCTGCATCATTGATCTCCGTCTCTTTTGCAGTCAGATCTGACTGTGTCTTCTCCATCTTTGATACAATGGAATCCAGTTCAGAAGAAAGTTCCGACTTCTCCGCCTCAGCCGTATTCTTCTGCTGTTCCAGCTCCTGCTGCTTCTTTTTCGCATCCGAAATATCATCAGCCTGTGCCGGAATTACCATACTGAAACAAAGCGTAAACGCCAGTAACGCCCCAAGTATCTTTTTCCCTCTTATCATATTCGTCTCCCTTAAATATTATGCGACTAGACTCTTAAGTGCTTTCTAATCGTAAAGAAACTTCCCACAAAACCAATTCCGATTCCCAGTAAAAGTCCGACCGGAAGCAGTGTCTTGTATACCTGCCCCACCGGAAGGAAATCCAGAATATTATTCAGCAAGCTGAATTTTGTAAGAATATAAGTAATTGCTTTATTATAAAGTACATAAAGGATACCAAGCGGAATCGCCGCACCGACAAGACCGATCAGGATACCTTCAATGATGAACGGTGCCCGTACAAAACCATCCTTCGCACCAATATATTTCATAATTGCAATCTCTTCCCTTCGGACAGTAATACCCATTGTGACCGTATTGCTGATCAGGAAAATGGATACTGCCAGAAGAATCGCGATGATAACAACCGATACATACCATACCAACTTGTTCACGCTGTTCAGTGTATTGGCTACGGTATCTGATTTGTTAACCTTTCGAACCCCGTCAAGGCTTTCCGCAAAGGAAACCAGCTTCTTCTGTGAAGCCACATCTGTCATATATACTTCATAGTTGTCAGATCCTGCCAGAGGGTTATCATTTTTAAATCCTTCTGCAAGGTCACTTGATTCGCCAAAATACTGATCTTTAAATGTCTCCCATGCTTCGTCCGCAGACACATACTTGATATCTTTTACACCATCCTGCTTTTTAAGCTGTGCGCCAATATTATCAATCTGCTCCTGCGTTGCATCATCATTAAAAAATACAGTGATTGCCACGCCTTCTTCTGCTTTGTGTACAATATACTGGAAGTTCATAATAATTGAGAAAAACAGTCCGAACACAAAGATACATGCAGCCATAGTTGCAACAGATGCCAGTGAAAACATCTTATTTCTTCCAATATTCTTAACTCCCTGTTTCGCGGAGTATCCAACTGTACTAATCCTCATGCTTATACCCACCTTCTTGTTCGTCGCTGACAATGACACCCTTCTTCATCGTAATAACGCGCTTTTTCATCTCGTTTACAATTTCCTGGTTGTGAGTAACTACCAGAACTGTAGTTCCTCTCTCGTTCGCTTCTTCAAGAAGTTTCATGATTTCCCATGAGTTGGTTGGATCCAGGTTTCCTGTCGGCTCATCAGCCAGCAAAATAGCAGGCTCATTGACAACTGCTCTGGCAATTGCAACTCTCTGTTGTTCTCCACCGGACAACTCCTTCGGGAACGCTTTGTACTTCTGTGCCAGTCCGACAAGTGACAGAGCCGCCGGCACTTTCTTTTTGATGACACGGGTTGATTTTTCTGTAACCCGCTGTGCAAATGCAATATTCTCATAAATATTGCGGTCTTTCAGAAGTCTGAAATCCTGGAATACAACGCCGATTCCTCTTCTGTACTGCGGAATCTGGCGATGTTTCATACGATTCAGATTCTGACCGTTGACAATAATCGTACCTGACGTTGGTTCGATCTCCTTCATCAGAAGACGTATCAACGTAGACTTTCCGGAACCGCTGTCTCCAACTACGAATACGAACTCTCCCTGTTCGATCCGAAGGTTGATACCATTGAGTGCAGCAATACCCTTCGAGTATTCCTTGGTAACTTCTTTAAGTTCTATCATATGCTCCTCCTAATTATCCATACTCCGATATAACTTAATACTCCAGTGTTTCCATGTATTTCATATATTTGACTACCATCAGCGCGATCTTAAATGTGATTGCGTCCTCAAATACGCGCAGATCCAGTCCTGTGCTCTTCTGCAGTTTGTCAAGACGGTACACCAGTGTATTTCTGTGAATATACAGCTGTCTTGATGTCTCGGAAACATTCAGGCTGTTCTCAAAGAACTTATTGATGGTCGTGAGCGTCTCTTCATCAAATTCGTCCGGAGATTTCCCCTCAAAAATTTCGCGGATAAACATCTTGCAGAGTGGAATTGGGAGCTGATAGATCAGTCGTCCGATTCCAAGCGCACTATATGCAATAACTTCCTTCTCGTCGAAGAAAATCTTTCCTACATCGAGCGCAAGCTTCGCTTCTTTGTAAGACTTGGATACTTCTTTGATGTCATTGACGATCGTACCATATGCGATACGGATATTCTCTTCTCCTTCTGCTTTCAGAAGATCAAGAATCTCATGCGCAGTCTTGTCCATCTCCGGATATCCATCGCCAGGACCTAATTCTTTTACTACGATGATGTTCTTCTCATCAACAGCTGTAATAAAGTCCTTGCCCTTTCCACCCAGAACAGAACGGAGACTGTCAAGCGCACTGACATCTCTCTCCCGAGAAGTCTCAACTATAAAGATATCACGTTTTACCTCTGTGTCAATATGTAATTTTTTGGCGCGATTATAAATATCCACCAGAAGAAGGTTGTCAAGAAGGAGGTTTTTGATGAAATTATCCTTGTCAAAACGCTCCTTATATGCTACCAGAAGATTCTGGATCTGGAAGGCTGCAATCTTGCCAACCATATAAACATCTTCACTGCCGCCATTGGCGATCAGAATGTACTCCAGCTGGTGTTCATCATAAATTTTGAAAAACTGATACCCCTGAATCACCTGGCTTTCTGCCGGAGATTCTACAAACGAAAGAACGGCATTCTCATAATCTCCAGGCTCCGGAAATGTTGTCGCCAAAGTCTTTCCATCTGTATCCATCACTCCAAGATCAATCCTTGTAATTGATTTCAACCCTTCAATCGTATTCTGCAGTATCTGATTTGATATCATATTCTCTCTCCTCCATCCTCCGTGGTTCTATACACTTTGTACAATCTTCATCCCCCGCAACTGTGGACTTAGCCATATACATATAATACTTTAATACATATTACCAAAAAAATAAAGAGGAAATCACATTTTTTTATGCATTTCCTCAATTGAGTTTATTATAAAATTTATTCTATCAAAAAAGATTTTTTGATTTTTTTTATTATTTTCAGTCTTTTGTCGCTTCAATTATACTTCTTTTCTTTTTTGCTCTTTTTTGATCTCCCGTTTTAAAATCCTTTTACCGATAAAATTTTTCAGGTGATCTGCCCAGTTCTCACCATTTGCAAAGGAAGCAATACTATGTCCTGTTCCAAACCACATTCTGGTATTCAGCTGCTCTTTGCACCGGTAAACAAACTGTTCCTGCCAAGGGAAATCCATGCTGGCAATCACACAGTCTACTTCTCCGCCGTTGACCAGATTGGTGATCCTGTCATCCTCACTTTCGTCTGCCGGTACTGCTTTCATACCGACAACCTGAATCCCACTGTATGCCTCATGCAGATAGCCCTGCAGTCTGTCTCCTTCTTCCTCAGATCCTGCCAGTATAAATATCTTACAGCGGTTCTTATGAAAATAATGGAATACCATCTTCAGCATCGTCTGATCCTCCATCTCCTGGATCCGCTTTCTATCTGTGATCTTTGCAGCTTCAAGAATCGCCATATCTCCCGGAAGCAGAAGATCCAGTTTCTCCAGCTCTTCTTTCATACCGTCAAGCTGTGTCGCTCTCATCAGGGTATCCACCGTAACAATATCTACTGTGTTAAGTTCTTCTGTCTGCATATATTCTGCAATGATCTTCATCGCATCTTTTGCCGTACAGTTATCAAGCTGTACGTCCAGTACATTCATTTTTTCATTCATTTGCCTCACCCGTTCCATTTTCTCGGTTTTTGCGGTCAAGCGATTATATCAAACATACAGTGCTTTTTCAACAAACGTTGCAAAATATTCACATTTTTTAAAATTTGTAATATTATTGTAAATTCCCAGTCTCATTCTTCCTGGATTTTTTTGAAATGATTCCTCCGATCCGCCCGGTTTCTTTTGATGACAGACTCTTCCAGCCATCTTCCAGAACCTTATCGAGAAGTCCAAGCTCCTCCGCAATCTCGTATTTTACCCGCTCACTTGTTTCCAGATTGGGGATATCTTCGCGTCTGATTTTCTTTGTCTTTGTGCTTTTCATACCTTTCAACTCCTTTTTCAGAGTGTTTCCCCAATTATGGATTTTATACATTTACACCTGATTATTATAAAAGAAGCCGAAAACATTACTTCCGACTTCTTCTCCTTCTGCCTTTTCTTTATCGGCAAAGCTCTCTTATTTTTTATTCTGGATCCGGAATGATAACTGCTGCAACAAAATAGGCAACCACGGCAGTCCCACAGCTTACGCAAGCCAGCAAAACACCTACAAGCCGGATCAATGTAGGATCGATATTAAAATATTCTCCAAGGCCTCCACATACACCGCAGATCTTACGGTTTGTTACGGATCTGTATAATCTTTTCTGTTCCATAAAAATTCCTCCTAAAAGTTTCTCCTATTTTTGTGTTTCTTCTATTATATATGTGTTTCATCTGATACATTTTTCTGTCTATGTTAATTCTAATGGAAACGGATCTCCACGCTGCCTGCTCCGTTCGATATCTCAATCGTGCGTTTACTGCCATTATCGATTGACTTCTCTGCGCTTAAGCCGCCAAGATCTATATCTTCTCCAATTTCTACCGAACCGGCACTGCTATCCAGTTCATAATTATAATCCTCCACTTTTCCTTCCAGATTCAGTGTGACGCTTCCAGCACCACAGTCAATGTCCACTTCTTTTTCCACTGTTCCATAAAAATCCAGACTTCCGGCACCTGTTTCTACATCTAACTCCTCTATATCTGCATTTTTTATTGTACAGCCTGATGCCCCGCTTTCAATCTTAAGGCTTTTCGCATTTAGTCCATCGATCTCTGCTGTTACTGCACCATATTCCATGTCCACCTGATCGAACTTGTAATCTCTTGGAAGATAGATCACAAGTGTTCCCTTTGCGTTTCTCACATTTTTGAAACTGAAACTGCTGCGCATTTTCGTTGTTATTTCCAGAGTTTTCCTGTCATCGGACAGTCTTTTCTGCATTGCATTTTCCGTTTTCATCCTAGAATCATCCACATGGATCTTATCATCCGTCCCTGGCTTGATCTGTACCTCACTTGCACCGATATCAAGCTTCAGATTCTCTATGTTCGAAAATGTCTCCCCTGATACAACATTTTCTGCCTCTTCCGGCTCATCATCGTCGTCATCATCATCCCAATCTTCCTCGAAAGAAACGTAATCCTTTCTTATAATACCAATTCCATTCGGATATGCTTTTTCAAACTGTGAAAATGTGACTCCAAGACATAACGCAATGATACAAAATACAACTCCTGCCCCTGTCAGGCTTATAATAACTGTCCAGAAAATCTTCCATCCTTTTTTCATCTGCATTCACCTCTCTTTTTCTGAAATGGTCTGCGACAAAGATTTACAAGCCCACGGAACATCATTGGAATCAGTTTGATGCATCCCCATCCGATCAATACTGTCAATACTGTCCCAAGTGCCAGCAGCAGGCAGCCGACACCAAGCATTCCCATTCCAAGAGCCGGGGAATAAAACAGCTGACCAAATCCGTGAATCCCCAACAGAATCCCTACGGCTGCGGTTGCAACTGCTGCCACCCAGATTGCTATTGCTGATATTGCAAGTGCGACCAGAACTCCAAATGCCGCCAAAAGAAGACCAAGTGCTGTCGGAACTACAATTGGAAGTCCAATCACAAGGATACAGATGATCAGAATGATCTTAACGGCACTGGATTTCTTCCGTGGCATTCCTGTCGTCTGACCCGCACCATATCCCTGATTTCCCGCATATGTATATCCCTGATTAGAATTGGTTGTATAAGAATACTGTCTTTCTGAAAATGGATTCCTGTCATTCTGTGACTGGCTTTCTCCATATGTCTCCGAATAGCTATCTTTATAATAGTCATCTCTTCCTGCCGGATACTCACTGCTGTCAAAACGCCTGTCCTGATATCCTCGCTCTCCGTACTCTCCATAACTTTCCGCCTCATCGGTATTGCCATTTATCCCGGCACGGATCGTTTCGGCAAGCTTTGCAGGACTTCCCAGCTCTTCGATTACTTTTTCTTCATTCTCGCTTCCGGCGTCATCAAAATAATCATTGTAATACTGCATTGCTTCTTCTCTTTCTTCTTTCGAAATTCCATGAAGCAGTGCATCTAATTCCCTCATATACTCTGTACGGCTCATTCGGCTGCACCTCCCTCGAACATCTCTGTAATCTTCCTTGTGTAGTTCTTCCATTCGACTTTATATAAATTCAGCTGTGCCATTCCTTTTTCTGTAACTTTATAATATCTGCGGTTTCTTCCGTCAAATTGCATATCATAGACCTCCAGACATTCATCTTTCTGAAGTCTTCTGAGTACCGGATACATTGTTGACTCTGATACATTCAGAACTTTCCGGACATCCTGGGTAATCTTATATCCATAGGTTCCTTCCTGCTCCCGCGACACAACAGCAAGCACGATCGCATCAAGGAGGGCAGCTCCGGTGTTAAATACCATATGATTCACATCCTTTTATTGTTTGTTATATTGTTTTGTCAAGTATATTATACGTTATATAATATAGTGAGTCAATATAATATTGTATAAGACTTTCTGAAGATTTCCTAAAGAAATGGGTGGGAGACGGATGGTGGGAGGGAGGTTGTAACAGCTTGCGGATAGAAATAAAGTCCCCCTCTTCCCACGGGGCGAAGGCATTCCGATGAGCCTCTGAATGCGAACATTGTGTCAGCAATGGCTTCCACAATGTTTGAGTCTCATCTCCATTGCCCCTCAAGGGAAGTGGTGGACTTTATTTCTATCTGCAAGCCGCTCAAGGTTATCGAATGACCAACCATCCGCTTGGGCGGGCTGCCAGGGCTGATGCTGGGGCGAAATTTGAAGGATTGTGAAAGGGGGACGGGCGACTGCAAAATTTGGAGAAGGGAAGTTATATAAAGAAGCGCAGCGCCCCTGGGTGGATAGTTTCGTTTGGTATTATATTTTGGATAAAGGGGACGCACAGCGCCTGTAAGGCGACTGTGCTGGGGGATCAAATATTTTAAATATGGGGGTAAAGAAAATATGTAATTACTATTTGAATGATTAGAATAATAGGGATTCCTAATTTGAATTTCAGGTGGCGGGTTTTGTGGTGGTAGTGTTTCATGGCGAGGAGGGCGGCTGGGGAGCCGCCCAGAAGGGCCAGGAGGATGAGGGTTCGTTCGGGGATTCGCCATTTGTTTTGGCGGGCTTTGGTTTTATCGGCGGCGTAGGTGAAGTAGGTGATGATGTTGATCAATAGCAGGTATGCCAGGAGTATTATTTTAATCATTTTTGTAGCCCTCCAGGTGGATTTCTTTGCAAAGGGTGAAGGAGTAGATGATCTGTTCTTTTACTTTTTTCCGGGTGATCTGTTCGAGGGCTTTGGTGTAAAGGCGGAGCTGTTCCTGGTAGCGGTCTTTTAGTTCTGCTTCGGTTTGTACACGGTCGGTTTTATAATCGAGTACGATGATTTCTCCGTCTTCTTCAAAGTAAGCATCAATAATTCCCTGGATCAGTACCATTTCACCCTTTTTCTGATCCGGATAAAATTCTTTTGCATCTACACCGAGAACAAACGGCTGCTCGCGGTAAAGTGTTTTTGCCCTGGCTGCATTTTGCATTCTTTTTCCGACATTCGTATTAAGAAACTCCATAATTTCTTTTTTTTGAATACACCCGGCTGTTCCCGCATCCAGGTATCCTTCGTTTTTCAGATTCTCTATGTTTTCCCGCAGTAAATCCATCGTATATATTTTCGTAAAATCAAGAAGCTCCATTACTTTATGATAAGCTGTTCCTTTTGCTGTTCCTTTTGTTGCTCCTTTTACCTCTTCTTCCTCTTTCATAAAATTCGGAAGGATTGGAACAATCTCCTCTTCCGGAATCAGTATTTCTCCATCTTCTTCTTCCGAAGCTGCCGCATATTTTTTCAGCTCTGACACGGTGTACTTCATTTTCATCTGATCTTCACCCTGATACGGATATCTGTAGGAAAATGCTTCCTCGATTTTTGCCCGAAAACGTTCATCCGTCACAGCCATCGGATGTTCTTCTGCTTCTACTTTTTCAAGGAACACCTCTTTTTCCAGATAATCTGCTGCTTCCTTATCCACTTCACCTTCTACAAGCGTATCAACACCAATCACTTTTAATTCGATTGGAACTTCTTCTGTTTTACGCACTGCCGCCGGAAGGATCCAGTCATAATAAGACGTTGCACGTGCAAGTTTTGTAAAGTCCAGTGTTTCTTTCTGACTGTTTTCCTGTTCCAGCTGACAGACTTCCAGCTTGTCTGCTGCATGTGGAACCGTTCCGGTAAGAATCAGCTTTTCCTTTGCACGTGTAAGTGCTACATAAAGCACACGAAGCTCCTCACCAAGATTTTCCAGACCAATTTCATTTTGAATAACTTTCTTTAATAGTGTCGGAGATTTGGTTCGCCGCTCCAGATCGATCGCATCGATTCCAAGCCCCAGATCCGGATGGATCACAACGCTTGCCGTGGTATCCTGAATGTTGAACCTCTTTCCCATTCCGGCCACGATCACAACCGGGAATTCCAGTCCTTTACTCTTATGGATACTCATCAGACGAACTGCATCCGTCTGCTCATCGTAAAGCCCGGCTTCCCCAAAGTCTACATTATATTTCTTGAGCTGATCAATATAACGGACAAAATGATACAGTCCCTTATAGCTGGTTGCCTCAAATGCCTTTGCCCTGGTGATCAGCATATCAAGATTCGCGCGCCTTCCTTTTCCTCCTGGCATTGCCGCGATATAATCCCGGTATCCTGTCTTTTTCATGATCTCCCACAGGAGATCATGGATTGCCGTGTACGGTATCCGCTCCCGGAAATAAAAAAGCCATCCAAATACATCGCGCACTTTTTTCAGAATGCCCGCCGGAAGATCTGTCTTTTTTTCCGGATCCGCTGTTTCCAGTACATTCTGATAAAATGGTACTTCTGTATTCAATTCTCTGATCTGTGCCAGTTCCTCATTTGTCATTCTTCCAAACGGAGATTTCAGCACCGCAACGAGTGGGATGTCCTGACGAAAATTGTCAAGTACACGCAGATAGTCCATCATCCATCCAATTTCCAGAGTTTCAAAATACCCATCTGCTGATTCAGCCAGAACCGGTAATCCCTCCTCCTGCAAAATTCGTGTAACAGTATCGGTCCATCCTGCAGGGCTTCTTGTCAGGATTACAATATCCTGATAGCGTACCGGTCGCAACATTCCCGTTTCTTTATCTACAATCTGCTGACTTTCCATCAGCTCTCCGATTCTTTGTGCGATCAGACGGACTTCCAGCTCTTTTGCCGTCTGGCTTCCGCTTCGCACAGAAAGCCCGGTATCCTCTTCCTCACTTTTTGTATCCAGAAGAAGGATTTCTGTCTCATTCTTTTCAGATTCTGGGTAAGAAGCTCCCACATAAAGTGCAGCATTCTCATCGTATGTGATCCTTCCAAGCTCTTCGGTCATGATCTGTCGGAAAATGAAGTTTACCGCATCCAGCACTTCTGCCCGGCTTCGGAAATTTTTGTGCAGATCGATTCGCCTGTTTCCTCCGTCCGTCAGACTGTAGGTATTGAATTTTTCCATGAAAAGCTCCGGCCTTGACAAGCGGAAACGGTAAATACTCTGCTTCACATCTCCTACCATGAAGAGATTATTTTCCCCTCTGCTGATCCGGGATACACTGGTCAGGATCGCCTCCTGGATCAGGTTACTGTCCTGATATTCATCGATCATTACTTCCTCAAATGTATTCTGATACTCCTTGGCTACCTCAGAAGGCACTCTTTTTCCGTTTTCTTTTCTTGTCAGGATCTGCAAGGCAAACTGTTCCATATCCCGGAAATCGATCAGATTTTTTTCTGCCTTCTTAGCTGCAAGTACCCTCTGGTATTCTTTTACCAGACTGACCAGCTCATGCATCACCGGAATGCAGATTTTCCGGTCTGCTTCCATCTCAGATGGCGGCTGGAAAAAATAATTGTTTCGAATGTCATCGATAAGTTTCTTCCAGGTATCCCGATAGGCTCTTACCTGCTCTCTTTTTGTCGGATCTACTGCGTCATCTTTCTTTCTGGACAGAGTTTTCCATGCCGGCTTTTCTTTCAGTGCCTCATACATTTCTTCATAGCTCTTTGCCGCAAAAAGCTTTCTCAGTACTTTCTGATCTGCTTCCAGCATTTCTCCATACATATACGGTCCGTCCGGTTCCATACAGATCTGATCCGCTTTTTCCATCAGCATCTGCATATCCGCAACTATTCTCCGGATATACTCCATCACCTTTTCAATATAGATGGCATTTTCCCCGCTCTCTTCGTACATCCTTGCACAGCCATCCAGCCACTCCTCCGGGTCCGGATAACTTCCGGCAAATTCATACAGTCTACTGATGATTTCTTCCACCTGCAGATCTTCCCTTCCGGTTGCAAAAGTCTCCACAAAACGCAGGAAATCCTCGTTTCCTTCTTCATATTTTGCTTCCAGAAGCTCTTTCATCACGTCCTGCTTCAAAAGCTTTAATTCTCCTTCTTCCGCAATACGGAATCCCGGATCCAGATCGATCGTGTGAAAATACTCCCGGATCACAGACAGGCAGAAGCTGTGGATCGTTGTAATCTTTGCTGTATGGATCAGGGCAGACTGCCGCTTCAGATGTTCACTTGACGGATCCTCCTCCAGCTCCTTCTCAATCGCAGCACCGATTCTTTCTTTCATCTCAGCCGCCGCCGCCTCAGTGTAGGTCACGATCAGCATATGGTCGACATCCACCGGATTTGCATCCCTTGTCAGCCTTGCAATAATCCGCTCCACCAGAACAGCAGTCTTCCCGGAGCCAGCGGCTGCTGACACCAGAATATTATGATCGCGCAGGTCGATCACCTGCTGCTGTTCTTCGGTCCATTTTACTCCCATGTCTGCTTCTCCTCTTCCAGCTTCGCCATAATTTTCTCCATTACAATTTCCTTCGGAAGCTTCTCCAGCTTCCGGTATTCATATCCTTCGATCTGCTCATCAAATCCGCAGATATCCCGGTATGGGCAATACGTACAGCCATTTTGTGTACCCATTTCATACGGCAGTGCCTCCGCCTTTCCGCGGTACATTGCTCCCTGAAGATCCGTCCGTCTTTTCTGTGCATAAGTCAGCACTGCATCAAACTCTTCCGGCAGGAGCATTTTGGATGCTTTAGAATAGCCGCTTTTCGTCTTTCCTGCCGGAATCACAAGCGAATTCCCCGAAAAATCCGCATCCAGTCTCTGAATCACTGCATCCTCCTGACGGATGATTCCATCCAACCGAAGCTCCTTTAAAATTGCCTCTTCCAGTTTTTCTTCATCCAGCTCTTTCCCGACGATCGGATCCTTCATCCGATAGTAGAAAATGCCTGCCGGCACGATCTTTTTACCCGGATGCTTTCTTTCCTCCAGCCGGACTGCTTCTTCCATATACACCACCAGCTGCATCTGCAGGCCATGATAAAAAGCTGCCATATCAAAACTCTTTGCCCCGGTTTTATAATCCAGGACCTTCACATAGACCTGATCTTCCGTCTCACAGGTATCGATCCTGTCAATCTTTCCGCTTCCAAAACTCACCTCATAGCCCTCCGGTTTAAAGCTTCCCTTCCGAAGCTGCTTTGTCATCGCCCAGACCGTCCGGTTCATCATACGTTTCATACGTGGCACGATATACGCGTTCCGCGCACTGCTGTAGATTACGGTATTGCTGTAATCTACGATACTCTCATCCACACTTTCCGACGCAAACTGTTCCTGCTGCTCCTTTGTAACCTCAGTCCATTCCAGACCTTCCCGTTCTACCCGGCGGGCATATTTTTCCAGTGCTTTATGGAAAATATTTCCAAAATCAAGAGCAGCAAATTCATATACCTCTCTCTCCTTAAGGCGAAGTCCATAGGTCAGAAAATGCGCACAGGCACAGGCCGCAAATTTCTCCAGTCTTGAAATGCTTGGTGCCCAGTCTCCATAAAGCTTCCGCGCGGTCTGCAAAGTCAGATCGTCCTCTGGCCTGCGGTATCTGCTGATCCTTGCCAGATCATGCACCTTTTCGCTCCAGTCCTCCTGCGCACAATACCAGCGGTACAGCTCCTGCCAGCTGCCTTCCTCCATCTTTTTCGGGTTCTGTAATCCTTCGATCAATGACCCGATCCCGGTCTGTGGAAGCATTTCTTTTGTCTCCATCCCATACTGATCCATATTAAATACAGGAAGCTTTGTATACATCCGCTTCAGATCCCCGACCAGATATGCCGCCCTCCTGCTCTTTCCATCGGCCGATACTTTACTGTAGGTCAGCATCAATTCTTCCGTCGGCTTTGTCATGTGCAGATACAGATAAAATTTCTGGATGTAACTTTTTTCTCTTGTTCCCGGTGCAAGCGCAATTCCTCTTTCTTCAAAACGCTCCCGATCTCTGTCTGAAATCAGTCCACCTGCGGATGCATTTCCCGGAATCAGAGAATCATTGACTCCCAGAAGGATCAGCGCCCGGATATCTTTCAGTCTCGTTCGCTCAATATCTCCTGCCATCACTTCATCCAGACTTGGCGGAATTATACCGATCCTTGCCTCTTCCATTCCGGCATCCAGAAGCTCCCTGTACTCTTTGAGCGCAATCCGCTCATCTCCAAGAAGACTTACAAACTTGTCAAACAGCTCCATCACCACACGATAGATCTGTGCATATTCTTTTGCAAGTGCAAGCTCTCCTGCTTCTGTAAATTGATTCTCCAATACTTTTACCTGCTTCTGGATTTCTTCTTTTTCCAGAAATTCACAGATTGCAAGCGTCACATCCCGCACTGTCTTCTGACGCTGTTTTAAGACAAACACCAGATCTTCTGTTTTTTCCACAAAGCGTACCCGGAGATGATTCAGTACCTCCAAATCTTCCTCGGTCGTATCCTTCGCTCTGCGGATCCATTTTTCCTGCCATTTTTTGTAGCCACGGATGCCCAGAGCAAGTACATAATTTTCCAGAAGATCCAGTTCCTCACCGGTAAATCCGGTCAGATCCGTTCTTAAAAACCGGAACACACTTTCTGCCGAAAAATTCTGTTCTGCCATCGCAAGAAGACTCCGGATATACTCCACAAAAGAATTTAAAAGTACATTCCGCTTATAATCCATGAAAACCGGAATCTCATACTCCCGGAAAGTCTTCTCGATCTCATCCGCATAGAAATTCATGTCACTTGCGATCACCGCGATCTCCCGGTAACGATATTCTTTCTTACGAATTAAAAAACGTATCCTCTGGGCAGCGCATTCTACTTCCATCCTGGGATTTGCCGCTGCATAAACCCGCACATTTGACTGCTTTTCCCTGTAAGTCCTGCCACTGTAACGGAACAGTTCCTTCTCCAGAAATGCAAGTGCCGGCGCATTTCTAAAACGCCAGACCGGCTCCTGGTACAGACAGACCGGCTCTTCGACCAGCACCTTTTCCTCCCCTGCAATCTTCACAAGAGACGTCACCATCTGCTTACTCAGCGCAAACAGCTGATACTTGTCTTTCATCACGTAAGGATCTTCCCTCTTATCCATCGTGACAGTAATCATCACCTTCTGACAATGATGCAGCATTTCCCCCAGCACCTTGTTCTGAAGCGGCGTAAATCCGGTAAACCCATCCAGCGCGATCACACTGTCCTTCAGCATTCTCGATTTGTCCATCACACTGCTGAGAATGTCCAGAATTTCTTCTTTTGTAATATATTTATCTGCAAGATATTCTTCAAATGCCTGATACATCACCTGGATATCCTTCAATTTCCAGGCAAGATACGAAGACTCATCTGCCTCCGTGATCATATCATCCATGCCATCCGGGGAAATGTTGTACTGCGTCAGCTCGGAAATAACGGATTTCACCTCACTGATGTAACCTGGCTTTTTGATATTTCCTTTTAAAACCTTTAGCGAATCTTCTTTTTTCCCCGCGAGTCGCCTGAGGATCAGATTCTTTCCTTCATCATCCAGAATCTCCCTGCTTCCATTCCCTGTTTCTTCCAGAACACGAAAAGCAAGACGTGCAAAACTCAGCACGTCTATGTTCATAATTCCATGTCTCGGATGCCGCAGGACCAGTTCCTTCTGCGTCTGCATCGTGAACTGTTCCGGCACCAGAATAATATAATTAGTATCAGGATGTTTCATTGATTCCCGAATGATATGTTCATATAGATAATGTGACTTGCCCGAACCCGGATTTCCAAAAATAAACTGTAAAGCCATCTGTTATACCCTCCCGTCAAGCTCTTTCGGCACGTATGCAGATACATGGATTCCATCTTCTTTGTATTCTTCCTCCAGCAGTTCTCCATACTTCCGGATGAGCTGGATTTTCCCGGATTCCTGATAGGAATAAACTCGTTCGATATAAATTTTCTGCTCCCGCAGGATCTCTTCTATTGCCTGAAGAAGCGCCTCCAGACCTTCTCCGGTCTTTGCAGACACCTGTACGATCCGGTCTGCCTTAAAGTCCCGTACCGTCAGGCTTTCCCCGATCCTGTCCATCTTGTTAAATGCCGTGATCACCGGTTTGTCCATTGCCTCCAGACGCTGCAGTGTCTCATACACCACATACATCTGCTCGTCCATCTGTGGATTGGATGCATCGACTACATGCAGGATCAGATCCGCATACTTCGCTTCTTCCAGCGTACTTTTAAATGCATCGATCAGATGATGAGGCAGCTTCCGGATAAAGCCTACCGTATCTGTCAGAAGAATCTCCTGTCCGCTTGGCAGCTTCCGGCTTCTTGTCGTCGGATCAAGAGTTGCAAAAAGCTGATCCTCCTGCAGCACACCGGCTCCGGTCAGTGTGTTGAGAAGCGTGGACTTTCCGGCATTGGTATAACCGACAATTGCCACAACAGGGATCCGGTTCTTCGTCCGCTGCTCACGTGTCAGTTCCCGGTGTCTCTTCACCTCCCTGAGTTCACGGTTCAGCTGTGCGATCCGGTTCTTGATGAGTCTCCGGTCCATCTCCAGCTTCTTTTCTCCCGGTCCTCTGGTTCCGATTCCGCCTCCCAGACGTGACATCGCCCTTCCTGCCCCGGTAAGCTGTGACTGCCGGTACTTAAGCTGTGCCAGTTCTACCTGGATCTTTCCTTCACTTGTAGAAGCCCGTCCTGCAAAAATATCCAGAATGACCATCGTCCGGTCCATCACCTTCACATCCAGAATATCCGTCAGATTGTTCATCTGTGCCGGAGACAGCTCATCATCACAGACGATCCCGGTTGCGTCAAGCTCCCACAAAAGCTCCCGGATCTCCTCAATCTTGCCTTTTCCGACATAAGTTCCCGGATGGACAAGCTCTCTTTTCTGGATTACCCGTCCGACCACTTCCGCACCTGCCGTCTTCACCAGATCCTTTAACTCATCCAGAGAATCTTCCGTGTCATCGTTCTCCCTTGTACTGACACCGACCAGAATTACCCTTTCCTTTTCTTCTTTTATTTCATAAAGTGCCATATTATTCTCCCCTGCCAGATTTCTTTCCGTCCCGGATCAAATCTGCTCATCCAATCCGCTCTACTGCTGATCTCCTTCCGAAATCTGTGTATTTAAAAATTCCTGCTCTTTCAGCGCTTTTTTGTCATCTGGATTTGCTTTCAGATAACTGTCCAGCTTCTCTTTTGCAGACTGGTAATCCCCTGCTTTTTCATAGGCAACTACCAGATTATATGCCATTTCTTTTAGCAGCTCTTTTCCTGCGCCTGAAAGCTCCTGCCCATTTTCAAAATAATACACTGCCTTTTCCGGTTTATCCAGTTCCAGATCGCAGATTCCCAGAATATTATAAAGAGTTGCCGTCTCTTCCGTTCCATTCTTCAATGCTTTTTCCAACGCCTTCTCTGCCTTTTCATACTTTTTCTGTTCCCAGTAGCAGAGTCCGAGTCCGCGATAAGCCTCTCCCAGATTCTTCTTTTTGTCTACCGCATCCTGGAATTCCACCTCTGCATTTTTATAGTCTTTTTCTTCCAGATACTTCGTTCCTTTTTTTACAGAACCGGCGCATCCCGTTACTGTCATACAAAACGCTACAAGGATCCCTATGATTACCTTTTTCTTTCTTCCTGCTGTCACTGTTATCGTTTCCTTCCTTCTATATTGATATATCATCTGTTATTCCAGAATATGCTCCATTCCCTGGTTCATGATGGTCTGGATATGATCATCAGCAAGGGAATAGAACACCGTTTTTCCTTCCCGTCTGTTCTTCACAAGCTTCATCTGCTTGAGCATCCGGAGCTGATGGGAAATCGCGGACTGCGTCATTCCAAGAACTTCCGCCAGATCACAAACACACATCTCAGACTGAAAAAGAACACATAAAATCCGGATCCGTGTGGTATCTGCAAATACCTTGAAAAAATCAGCAAGATCCTTCAAAACTTCTTCATCCGGTATATGCCCCTCTGCCTTATGTACAAGTTCTTCATGTATACAAAATGTATCACAACATTCTACTTCTGTCTTTTTCATAGTTACCCCTTTCATATGAATAAGTATTCATATATCTATTATGCCAAATGATCTCTTTACGGTCAACTATTTCCATTGATTCCGACATGCAAAGTAAAAAAGAAGTTACTGTTCACTCCCCAATGTCATTTAGTTAAGTTACAGGGTTAGCCCCTAATTGTGGGTCTAACCCAAATTTTTTCAAAAAAGCTACCCAAAGGGTTGACATAGGGTGCAAAATGTGCGGTCGCTCTCGCTACTGATAAATTTGTTGAGGTAGCGAGAGCGGCCCTTGAATTAGTGGTATATCACTTTCTCAAGGAGGCACATGATCATGATCCATCAACAAATCAAAGAACTGTTTTTTTCTTCTGTGGAACACATTGTTTCTGATATTTCACAGTATGCTGTCCATCCCGATTCCGATTTCAAGAGAAGCAAAAAAATCCCTGCCCAGAAACTTATTTCCTTTCTCGTTTCACAAGGCTCATCTTCCACCAGGGTTGAAATGCTTGATTTCTGGGGACTGGATTCTTCCATACCAACCGCTTCTGCTCTCAGCCAGCAGCGCGCAAAGCTTAAACCTGATGCGCTGGAAGCTGTATTCCGGCACTTTAATTCCACTTCCATGGAATTGCCGCCCGCTTCCTTTATGGATTCGCATTACCGTTTCCTGGCTGCCGATGGCTCTACCTGCACTTTTTTCAGCACTCCGGCTTTCTCATCACCAGACTACTACTGTTGACCGGCACGATGTTTTGGATGGAATAAAAAATGTCTATATCGGTGACCGCGGCTATTGCTCTTATAATAACATGGCACATGTTGTGGAACAGGGACAGTATTTCCTGTTCCGTACCAAGGATATCCATTCCAAAGGACTGGTCGGCAATTTTAATTTTCCAGATGCGGAATCCTTCGATATTGATGTCAGCGTCATACTGGTCCGGAGCCATTCGAAAAAAGTTTTGGCAGACATCCACACAGAAGGTTACATACGCTTTGTTGATCAGGCAGCTGCTTTCGATTACATTGAATATGGAAGTTATGATACATATGAGCTGTCCTTCCGTATTCTACGCTTCCCTATCAGCACTTCTACATACGAATGCATCGTGACCAATCTGCCACGTGATGAATTCCCTGTGGAACGTATCAAAACCTTGTACAATGCCAGATGAAACATTGAATCCTCATTCAGGAAACTGAAATATACCATTGGGCTGAGTAATTTCCATGCATATAAACCCGAATACGTGAAACAGGAAATATGGGCAAGGCTACTTGCATCATTATAATCCGTTTTGAGGCAGATTTGCAATCTGTCTTTTTGTCGTGCTTTCCTTCATGAGTAAATCGTAAACATATCTGTAAAACTGTTTCACTAAGGCCCATCTGTAATTTGTTCTGTAAGAATTCGCTCCCTATTAAACGTTAACTAAATGACATTGGTTCAGTACCCTCACAATTACGCGCAAAAATCCATTCCAAATCAGCTGCTCCGATAGGATTTTTGCCTTCCAGCCTAATTTTTCTTACGGTCAGCGCAGTAAATGCGCAGACCTACTGAACAGTTATAATTATTCTATATTATACAGAAAATTTTTACATATGACACTGGGAAAATATAGGACCTTTTATACAATATGTCCAAAAACATTAGCTAAAATCCTTCCTCTTTCCTTTACTTTCCTCCTGTTCCATGCTATGATAGCGATAGAATATTTCAGTTATATCCGAAAAAATTTTTCGTAAATTCAGGAGGAAATGTAAATGAAAACACTTGGCTACTACAACGGTAAATTCGGACCTCTGGAAGAGATGACCGTTCCGATGAACGACCGCGCATGTTATTTCGGTGATGGTGTGTACGAGGCGACACTGGCGAGAAACGGAAAGATCTTCGCTTTAAAAGAGCACCTGGACCGTTTCTTCAACAGCGCCGGACTCATTAAGATCGATATCCCTTACACAAAGGACGAGCTTGCGGCGATCCTCTACGATATGCTGGCAAAAATGGACAATAAGGATATCTTCATCTACTGGCAGATGACCCGGGGAACCGGCATCCGTCAGCACCAGTTCCCAGCTGCAGGCACAAAGCCGAATCTCTGGATTTTCATGAAGCCTGGGAAATCGGCTGACTCCAGCAAACGTCTGAAACTTACAGACATGGAAGACACCCGTTTCCTCCACTGCAATATCAAGACATTAAACCTTCTCGTCAACGTCATGGCGGCAGAGAAAGCGGAGTCTCTCGGATGCGGCGAGTGCGTCTTCCACCGCGGTGATATCGTCACCGAGTGTGCCCACAGCAACGTTTCCATCATCAAGGACGGCGTATTTAAGACCCACCCGACAGACCACTATATTTTACCGGGAATCACAAGAATGCACATCATCCAGATCTGCAAGGATAACGGGATCATCGTCGACGAGACACCTTTTACCATGACAGAGCTGATGGATGCCGACGAGATCATCGTCTCCAGCTCCACAAAATTCTGCTCCCCGGTCTGCGAGATGAACGGCACCCCGATCGGAGGAAAGGCACCGGAGTTAGTGGATTTGATCCAGAAAAAGTATACAGAAAAATTTGAAAATGAGACCATGTAAATGATCAGAAGGGCTGTCGCATTAGCTAATGCGACAGCCCCCCATTTTTATCCGTAACTGTTCAGTACCCAATGTCATTTAGTTAAGTTACAGGGTTAGCCCCTAATTGTGGGTCTAACCCAAATTTTTTCAAAAAAGCTACCCAAAGGGTTGACATAGGGTGCAAAATGTGCGGTCGCTCTCGCTACTGATAAATTTGTTGAGGTAGCGAGAGCGGCCCTTGAATTAGTGGTATATCACTTTCTCAAGGAGGCACATGATCATGATCCATCAACAAATCAAAGAACTGTTTTTTTCTTCTGTGGAACACATTGTTTCTGATATTTCACAGTATGCTGTCCATCCCGATTCCGATTTCAAGAGAAGCAAAAAAATCCCTGCCCAGAAACTTATTTCCTTTCTCGTTTCACAAGGCTCATCTTCCACCAGGGTTGAAATGCTTGATTTCTGGGGACTGGATTCTTCCATACCAACCGCTTCTGCTCTCAGCCAGCAGCGCGCAAAGCTTAAACCTGATGCGCTGGAAGCTGTATTCCGGCACTTTAATTCCACTTCCATGGAATTGCCGCCCGCTTCCTTTATGGATTCGCATTACCGTTTCCTGGCTGCCGATGGCTCTACCTGCACTTTTTTCAGCACTCCGGCTTTCTCATCACCAGACTACTACTGTTGACCGGCACGATGTTTTGGATGGAATAAAAAATGTCTATATCGGTGACCGCGGCTATTGCTCTTATAATAACATGGCACATGTTGTGGAACAGGGACAGTATTTCCTGTTCCGTACCAAGGATATCCATTCCAAAGGACTGGTCGGCAATTTTAATTTTCCAGATGCGGAATCCTTCGATATTGATGTCAGCGTCATACTGGTCCGGAGCCATTCGAAAAAAGTTTTGGCAGACATCCACACAGAAGGTTACATACGCTTTGTTGATCAGGCAGCTGCTTTCGATTACATTGAATATGGAAGTTATGATACATATGAGCTGTCCTTCCGTATTCTACGCTTCCCTATCAGCACTTCTACATACGAATGCATCGTGACCAATCTGCCACGTGATGAATTCCCTGTGGAACGTATCAAAACCTTGTACAATGCCAGATGAAACATTGAATCCTCATTCAGGAAACTGAAATATACCATTGGGTTGAGTAATTTCCATGCGTATAAACCCGAATACGTGAAACAGGAAATATGGGCAAGGCTACTTGCGTATAACATAACCGAAACAATGATAAACTACACACTACTGGAAAAACATAGGACAAAACATGAATACAAAGTCAATTTCACTATGGCTGCCCATATCTGCAGAGCCTTTCTCCGTCTGACCACGGAGAAAGACCAATATGATGTGATGTCCCTGCTGAAAAAGGAATTGATCCCTATCAGGAATGAACGCCAATACCCAAGACTCCAAACGGCTCATTTCCGAAGACCGCGATATTTTATATATCGGGCAGCATAGACACCTATATCATTATAATCCGTTTTGAGGCAGATTTGCAATCTGTCTTCTTGTCATGCTTTCCTTCATGAGTAAATCGTAAACATATCTGTAAAACGGTTCCACTAAGGCTCATCTGTAATTTGTTCTGTAAGAATTCACTTCCTGATTAAACGTTAACTAAATGACATTGTACTGTGAACAGTAACAAAAAGAATGTGCATCTCCGACACGTAGTGCCTTTTGTTTCATAGGAAGTTCCTATGAAATAAAAAAGGAAAAACAGACTGCAAATAAATCTTCACAGTCTACCCGAAATCTCTATTTTTTATTCTTTACAATTCATCAATCTGCCAGTCGATCGGCTCTACACCATGCGCCTCAAGGAATTTATTTGTCTGGCTGAACGGTTTGCTTCCGAAAAATCCACGATACGCAGAAAGCGGACTCGGATGCGGTGCTTCCAGGATCAAATGGTTCGGATTGGTCAGCATTCTCTTTTTCATCTGTGCCGGTCTTCCCCACAGGATAAATACGATCGGCCTGTCCTGGGTATTGAGTACACGGATTGCTGCATCTGTAAATTCTTCCCAGCCAATTCCACGATGTGAATTAGCCTGATGTGCTCTTACCGTAAGAACCGTGTTGAGAAGAAGTACTCCCTGCTCCGCCCATTTCACCAGATTGCCGTGGCTTGGGATCGTACATCCCAGATCATCATGCAGTTCCTGATAAATATTCACCAGTGACGGTGGAATATCAACCCCTGGTTTCACAGAAAAGCTTAAACCCTCTGCCTGTCCATCTCCATGATATGGATCCTGGCCAAGGATCACAACCTTGACATCCTTAAGCGGTGTCAGATGAAATGCATTGAAAATATCATCTGCCGGAGGATATACCCGGTGTGTCCGGTATTCCTGATTCACTGTTTCAAACAGTTTCTTATAGTATGGCTTGGAAAATTCACCTTTCAGTGCATCCAGCCAGTCATTGTTAATTGCTGCCATATTCCCCACCTTTTCTCTACAGACGTACCGATACGCCTTTTTCTCTCAAATATTCTTTTACTTCTCTGATCTCCAGCTCTTTATAGTGGAACAGGGATGCCGCAAGTGCCGCGTCTGCCTTCCCCTCTTCACCGAGTGCTTCGTAGAAATGCTCCAGATTACCTGCTCCTCCAGATGCGATTACTGGAATTGATACATTTTCCGCGATCGTCCTTGTCAGCTCCAGATCGTATCCGGCCTTCGTGCCGTCACAGTCCATACTGGTCAAAAGAATCTCTCCTGCGCCAAGTGCTTCTACTTTCTTCGCCCACTCGACTGCATCAATCCCCATATCAATGCGCCCGCCATTTTTATAGATATTCCACCCACTACCGTCTTCTCTTCTTTTCGCATCAATCGCGACAACCACACACTGGCTTCCAAACTTCTCCGCTGCTTCCCGGATCAGTTCCGGTCGATTGATTGCAGAAGAATTGATGGAAATCTTGTCCGCACCTTCCCGAAGCAATGCCTTAAAATCGTCAACGGTCCGGATTCCACCACCTACCGTAAATGGAATAAACACACACTCAGCAACTTTACGCACCATGTCAACCACCGTGCTTCTGTCGTCCGAAGATGCCGTGATATCCAGAAATACCAGTTCATCCGCACCTGCCTTATCATAAGCCTTCGCAATCTCAACCGGATCTCCTGCATCTTTGAGATCCACAAAATTCACACCTTTTACAACCCGTCCGTTCTTCACATCAAGACATGGGATAATTCTCTTTGTAAACACTGTCTGCCCTCCTACAATTCTACAAAATTTTTCAGTATCTGAAGTCCTGTATCACTGCTCTTTTCCGGATGGAACTGGCAGGCAAATACATTTCCCTGTTCAACCGAAGCATGAATATGTGTGCTGTACTCGGTTGTCGCTTTTACAATACTTTCATCTGTTGCTTTCAAATAGTAGGAATGAACAAAATATACATACGGCTCTTCAGGTAAATCTTTAAACAATCTGCCATCATTCTGAAGCTTCAGAGAGTTCCATCCCATATGCGGGATCTTAAGTCCCGGACAGTCCGGAATTCTAAGGATCTCTCCTTTTAGAATACCAAGCCCCTCCACACCTGGCGTCTCGTCACTTCTTTCAAACAAAAGCTGAAGCCCAAGACAGATTCCAAGAAGCGGGATTTGTCTCTTTGCTACTTCACGAAGCACTTCATCCAATCCATATTTTTTCAGATTGTACATGGCATCGCCAAATGCACCGACTCCCGGAAGGATCACTTTATCGGCAGAAAGTATCTCTTCTCTGTCTCTTGTGATAACCGCATCCTCACCAAGATATTTTAACGCTTTTTCTACACTTTTAATGTTTCCTGCATCATAATCAATAATCGCTATCATCCGCATATCCTCACGATTTTTATATTCTTGTAGTTATTCAAAAGAGCTTTTTCCGCTCATGTCACAATCTTCTTCCCTGTGTCAATCAGTAATAAGCTCTTTTATAATGTACCACGTTACAGTGTGAATTGCAAGATTTGCGTTTATTTCATGTCCAGTTCAAACCAGAACTCAACACCATTGGTATGATTGATCGCACCGTATCCTTTTCCAAAGGAGTCCATGATCGCCTTCACAATGGAAAGCCCGATACCATTTCCACCGTATTCTCTGGTCCTTGCCTTATCAACCTTATAGAATTTCTCCCAGATATGTGGCAGATCTTCCTCCGGAATCGGCGTTCCGGTATTGAATACGGTAATTTTTGCCATATCATTTTCCTGGGTGATCTTGATCTCGATCACCTTCTCACCATCGACATGGTTCAGTGCATTGTTGACATAGTTCCGGACAACCTGCTCAACCTTAAACTCATCTGCCCAGACATAAACAGGGTTCTTGTGGCGGAAAATCACTTGTGCTTCTTTCTGCTCGATCAGAATATCCAGACTCTGCAGGACACCCGAAATCAATGAAGTAATATCAAACCGTTCAAACTGTACATCATCCTCACCAAATTCCAGCTGGTTCAGAGCAAGTAGATTCTTCACCATCCGGTTCATCTTTCCTGCCTCGTCCATAATGACTTCACAGTAGAACTCCCGGCTCTCCGGATCATCATTGACTCCTTCTTTCAGGCCTTCTGCATATCCCTGGATCAGGGCAATCGGCGTCTTCAGTTCATGGGAAACATTCCCCAGGAATTCGCTTCGCATATTTTCTCGTTTTTCTTTCTGCTCAATGTCTTTCTGCAATTTATAGTTGGCTTCTTTCAGATTGGAAATCGTCTGCTCAAGTCTTTCTGACATCCGGTTAAAGTTCTCTCCCAGTACACCGATTTCGTTGCTTCCGCCGCTGGTATATTTTGCATCAAAATCCAGATCTGCCATCTTCTGTGAAAGTGTTGCGAGCTCCATGATCGGCTCCGTGATCCTTTTTGAGAAATACCACGCAAGCAATACACTCACAAGAATCACACATCCGCCGACGACTCCGATAAATCTGTTAAAAATCGTGACTGCCGAACGAATACTCTCCAGCGGGCTTCGCATGATAAAGATATCACCATTGCCAAAGTTTCCCCACATGGTCAGGTACTCTGTATTATTTTGCGGATCAACCGACTTGCAGATATCATAACTGTCCGTTTTTTCCAGAACCTCCTGATGATTCTTATCGTACAGATATCCGAAAAGCTGTATGACCATCATCTGTTTTTCTCTTACATTAGTATAAACCACATTGTATTCTGAATCGATGACTGCAATGGAAATATTATTTTTCTCTGTAAATCTTCCCAGGTCTTTTTCCGGTGTCTCAGAATTGATTGTCCCGTTCTCCACACCTTCCTGCACCATTGTATAGGCCTTTATAAATTCTGATTTCTTATTGGAAATATAATACTTCTCCAGAAAGCTTCCGTTGACGATCATAAATACAACGATCATAAACAGAATCAGACCTACAAAAACAGTCATCATCTGTCTTTTTATTGAATATTTCATGACTGTACCTCGAATTTATACCCCATACCCCAGATAGTCTTAATATAATCTCCTTTATCACCAAGTTTACTTCTCAGCTTCTTTACATGGGTATCAATGGTTCTGGCATCCCCGAAATAATCGTAATTCCATACATTGTTAAGAATCTTCTCTCTCGATAAAGCGATCCCCTGATTCTCCACAAAATATGTCAGAAGTTCAAACTCTTTGTAACTGAGTTCGATCGGTTTTCCATCGATCTTCACCATATGTGCTGCTTTATCAATCTCGATCCCGTCCGCATGAAGCAGATCATCCGAAGCAAGCGCATTGGTTCTGCGCAGAATCGCAGTAACTCTTGCAACCAGGATCTTCGGGCTGAACGGTTTGGAAATGTACTCATCCACACCGAGTTCAAACCCCTGAAGCTCGTCCCTCTCTTCACTTCTTGCGGTCAGCATAATGATCGGAACCTTTGATTCTTTACGGATCTCACGGCAGGTCTGCCAGCCATCCATATGCGGCATCATGACATCCAGGATGATCAGTGCAATATCTTTTTCCTCATAAAAAATGTCCATTGCTTCCATACCGTCTCCGGCTTCGAGTACAGCATATCCTTCTCTTTCCAGGAAATCGCGCACCAATTTGCGCATACGGCTTTCATCATCTACTACAAGAATTTTCAGTTTATCCATAACTCTCACGGGCTCCTTTTATCACTTTATTTCTAATTATACACCAGAATAGCAGATAATTGTGTTCTTTATGTGAAAGAAGAACAACAGGATCGTAGTTTCGTATTTATTTTTATCCTAAAAAGCCAAGATGCTCTAACAAAATCTTCAGACCAAGCAGAATAAGGATGACCCCACCGACAATTTCGGCTTTGTTCTTATAGCGGGCTCCAAAGACGTTACCAATCTTTACTCCGGCAAAGGAAATGATGAAGGTCACGATTCCGATAAAACAGACCGCCGGAATAATACTTACCTTAAGAAATGCAAAGGTAATTCCTATAGCGAGTGCATCAATGCTGGTTGCTACTGCGAGAAAGAACATGGTCTTCACATCCAGGCTTGCATCGGCTTCCTCTTCGTCATTGTCCAATGCTTCGTGAATCATATTTCCACCAATCAGCGCAAGTAATACAAATGCGATCCAGTGATCTATAGAAGCAATGGCTTCCTGGAACTGCGCTCCTAAAACATAACCAATTGCCGGCATCAATGCCTGAAATCCGCCAAACCATAAGCCAACAATAGCCGCCTTTTTGAAAGTGCACTTCGGCATAGCAAGTCCTTTACAGACAGAAACTGCAAATGCATCCATGGACAGCCCTACTGCAATCAAAAACAATTCAATTAAACCCATAATTTTTCTCCTTTTTAAAGCTAATCATCTTATCCAATGTGAAAATAATTGTCTGCGGCAATGCTTTGCCTGCACTTGGCTCATCGTATATAATCGAGCAGGCTGACTCCTACTCGATTTGTATACTTTGTACACCATCTCGCTTAACAGCTTGATGATGTACATTCGCCAAATGCAGATACTTGTGCAAGCACAAATCTGCACTTGGCTCATCGTATGCACAAAAAAAGACTTATTCGTAGCGTAAAATACTACGAATAAGTCTCATTATTTAAAGCTATGCCAGACAGCCATTGCTGTCAGTATGTTGACAAAGCTACGTCATCGCGCCAACTACTCCCTTATCGATAAAAATTATTATATCGGGCAGGTTCTTTTCTGTCAAGCCTGATTCTCTCCAAATTCAGATCAGACTCATTCTCCAAAATCAACTTTTGACTGCTACGCCATGATCGGCTTTAATGCTTCTGCGAATTTGTCTTTCTTTGCCTGTGCTTCTTCCAGATCTTTTCCAAGTGTTGTGTAATAGATCTTAATCTTCGGCTCTGTTCCTGAAGGACGAACAATAACAGTCTCGCCATCTTCCAGTTTATAGATCAGTACATTCGCAGAAGGAAGTCCGGTTTCTTCCGGTTTGGTGTAATCTGTAACAGATGCAACCTTGATTCCGGCTACTTCTGTGAGTGGATTCTTACGAAGATTTTCCATGATACCTGCCATCTTGTCCATTCCGCTAAGTCCCGGGAATTCAAAGCTGTCTACTTTGTTCAGATAACGTCCATACTGCGCGTAGATTTCTTCCAGTCTCTGTTTCAGTGAGCTTCCGATGCTTCTGTAGTAAGCTGCCATTTCGCAGATCAGCATAGATCCGATAACAGCATCTTTATCACGTACATACGGTCCTGCAAGGTATCCGTAGCTCTCTTCAAATCCGAAAATGAAACGATCTACTTCTCCGGCCTCTTCAAGCTGTGCGATCTGGTCACCGATCCACTTGAATCCGGTAAGTACGCTTCTGAGTTCTACACCGTAATGCTCTGCAACTGCATCTGCAAGCGGAGTAGATACGATTGATTTTACAGCAACTGCTTTCTCAGGCATGGTTCCTTTTTCAATACGTCCTGCGCAGATGTAATCGAGAAGCAGAACACCGACTTCGTTACCACTTACCAGTTCGTAAGAACCATCCGGACACTTCATTGCAATACCTACACGGTCTGCATCCGGGTCTGTTGCAAGCATCAGATCTGCATCTGTCTCTTTTGCAAGGTTAAGTCCAAGCTCCAGAGCTGCAAAAATTTCCGGGTTCGGATAACTGCAGGTCGTGAAGTATCCGTTTGGATATTCCTGTTCCGGAACGATTGTGATATCTGTGATTCCGATGTCTTTTAATACCTGTGTTACCGGAACAAGTCCTGAACCATTGAGCGGGCTGTATACCAGCTTCAGTCCTGCTGTCTTGCAAAGTCCCGGTCTTACCTGACGTGATTCGATTGCTTCATAAAGCGCCTTCTTGCAGTCATCTCCTACAAAACGAATCAGCCCTTTTTCTACACCTTCTGCGAAGGATATGTATTTTGCACCTGTGAGGACATCTGTCTTCTGGATTTCAGCATATACGATTGCTGCTGCATCATCTGTCATCTGGCATCCGTCCGGTCCATATGCTTTATAACCATTGTATTTTGCCGGGTTGTGGGATGCAGTTACCATAACTCCTGCATTACAGTTATAATAACGTGTCGCAAATGAAAGTGCCGGCACTGGCATCAGCGCGTCATAGATTCTGACATTGATTCCGTTTGCTGCCAGAACACCTGCTGCTGTCTTTGCAAATACATCACTCTTCAGACGGCTGTCGTAGCTGATTGCCACAGTCTGTGTGCCACCCTGTGTCTTAACCCAGTTCGCCAGTCCCTGTGTTGCCTGACGTACTACATAAATATTCATACGATTCGTTCCTGCTCCGAGAACTCCACGAAGTCCGGCTGTTCCAAACTTCAGAGCTACAGCGAAACGATCTTTTATCTCTTCGTCATTTCCTTCAATTCTCGCTAATTCCGGACTCAGATCGGCATCTTCCAGATCTGCTTCCAGCCAACGTTTGTACTCTTCCTGATACATCTTGACCACTCCCTACTATAATTTGTTCTTATTTTTGTACATTTTGACAAAAATATACTTTAAATATACCATATCTTTGACTAACCCGCAATGATTTGGGTAAGAAAAGTCCGTTAAAACATTCTTCATTTTGAGAAAATTTTTCCTTAAGTCCTTCGTAAACAATAATCTGTCTTACTCCATTCCAAACATTTTCATTGTATCCACAAACTTCCCGTCCTAATTTTTTAATTTTTGCTACATCATCTGTACCCAATATTTTATATGCTGTCTCAACATCCTGAAAACAAAGTGCTTTCCGATACATCATGAATTGTTCCATTGATGAAAATTTAATCCCATTCACTTCAAACTCTGATAAATACCAATTTCCTAAATATCCATTTTCTTCATCTGGATTATAAAAACAAATAATCTCCATCACTGTTCACCCAATCTTTCACTACAATCATACCAGATTTATATCTTTCCTGCCATCGCAACAAGCACTTTCATCACCCCGGCAAGCACCATTACCCAGATTGGATTCATCTTCACCTTCCTGAGCAAGATCACACATACCACAAATATTCCAACCATCAGCCAACTGGTATCAGATATCACCATTTTCCCGGAAACTCCCCAGAATGCTGTCTGCAAAATGGAAATTCCCGCCGATCCGATCAGTGCAACCACCGCCGGTCTGATTCCTCCAAGTATTCCCTGCAGCATGTCCATTTCCCGGTATTTTAAGTACAATTTTGCAATGATCGTCACGATAATGCAAGATGGTGTGATATATCCAAGTGTAGCCACAACCGCTCCCGGCATTCCGGTCAATTTCATCCCAACAAAGGTTGCTGCATTGATCGCAATCGGTCCCGGAGTCATCTGGGAAATGGTGATCAGATCCGTAAATTCCGTCATGCTGAGCCAGTGATGCACATTTACGACCTGCCCCTGGATCAGTGGAAGTGCCGCATATCCCCCTCCAAAGCTGAACAAGCTGATCTGAAAAAAGCTTAAAAATAATTGTATATACATCATACTCTTTTCCTCCGTCTGTTCCAGATTGTCCGGATTACACCAAAAACTCCACTTGCAATCACAATATAAATCACATTGATTCCCAATACACAGGCTGCTATAAAGGCTGCAATCATAACAATCGTTGCCACATTATCTTTCTTTTTTATAATTCCACATCCCATTTCATAAGTGACCGAGGCAATCACAGCTCCGACACCTGCCTGCATCCCTTCCAGCATCTGACTCACCAGATAATTATCCCGAAATGCATGATAAAAAGCAGAGATCAAAGAAATGATCACAAACGGTGGAATAATCGTTCCAATAATTGCAACCAGTGTTCCTGCAAGGCCGGCAAGCTTATACCCAACCACGATTGCCCCATTTACCGCAATCGGTCCCGGTGCTGACTGCGCGATTGCCACCAGATCCAGCATTTCATTTTCTTCAATCCAATGATAATCATCCACAAACTTTTTCTTCATCAGCGTGACGATCACATAACCGCCGCCAAATGTAAATGCACTTAGATATAATGTAGATAGAAAAAGTTTAACCAACACTTCTCTTTTATTCTTCATAATTTTTATCCTCCACCCATTAGTATATCTTTGCTTTATACAGATGTAAATTAAAATCCAGGTAAATTTCAAAACCTTTCCAATACAATTTTACCTCTTGACTTTTCCAACAATCTCATTTATCATATATAACATATCATTTTAGTAGGTTTATAAAGGAGTGACACAGAATGAACATCTTATGCTTTGGCGACTCAAACACATATGGCTACAAACCGGACGGAACCGGCAGATTTGACACCGACACCCGATGGACCTGTCTGCTTCAGAAGAAGCTGGGTGCTGACCACCGTGTGATCGAAGAAGGTCTTTGTGGAAGAACCACTGTATTTCAGGATGATCTTCGTGAGGGACGCCGTGGACTTGATCTGATCGGTGTCACGCTGAAAATGCATAACCCTATCGATCTCCTTATCGTTATGCTCGGAACCAACGACTGCAAAACAAGATACAATGCGTCCGCAGGAACCATTGCCAAAGGATTGGCTCAAGTCATCCAAAAAGCCCGAAAAAACGTTTCCCAGCCTTTTAATCTCCTCGTCATTTCACCGATTCATCTGGGTGAAGGTGTTGGCGATCCTGGCTTTGATCCGGAATTTGATGAAAAATCCGTAGAAGTTTCAAAAAAGCTTGCTGAAGAGTATCACAAAGTGGCACTTCTGCATCATGCAGCATTTCTGGATGCCTCTGCTTTCGCATCTCCGAGTACAACCGACCGCGAGCATCTGGATGCAGCCGGTCACGCTGCACTTGCTAATGCAATCTATGAAAAAGTTATCGATATGCAAAAAGAACTGGAAAAAGCGGTATAGATTTTTAACGTCTATACCGCTCTTCATATTCGTATTCTTCATTAAATATAAATCCGCATGATATTGATCACAAATCCAATCGCCCCAAGTGTCATAAACACAAGCGCAGCTCCTGCTGCCTTTTTTCTTGTTTCAATCTTTTCCTGATCTTCGATGCTCATATTCTGGACCGGATATTTTCTTCTACCGATCAGATAAAGAATCAGTCCACTTGAATTATTTCCATTCATCGCCCAAAATCCCCAGAATTTCGGGTGCTTTAAGCCTCTTGCTTTTGCATCTGATACCGTCATCTGATAAATCTGCCATGCGGTGCAGATTGCTCCTACCAACGCAATTGCTCCGCTTGCTACTGCTGCTATTTGATTCCATCCCATAATAATCTGCCTCCTAAATCCGTTTGATAATCTGATAAAGCAATACCGATGAACTCATGATTACCACACAAAATACAATTACCAGATAATAGGTTCCTTCCGGCAACAGCATGTTCAGCGCAATCAACAGTATCATCAGTATAATATTTAAAAGAATTGCTCCAGTCAGTTTTTTGTTGCTTTTTACAACATTTGTACTCTCTTCCAGATGTTCTGCCATCTTCTGATCTCCTTTCAACAGTTCATCAAGACTTACGGAATATAGATCACTAAGTGCAATGACACTGATAATATCTGGATACGATTTTTCATTTTCCCAATTGGAAATAGTCTGGCGGGAAACATCGATTTTCTCTGCAGCCTTCTCCTGGGTAAGCCCGGCTTCTATCCGTGCATTTTTTAGTTTCTTTCCTATTTCCATAATTCCTGTTTCTTCCTTTCACGGACATCATTCCATATAGAACACCAAAAGTCTATCAAACATCTTTTACAAATGGCATTTTTGCCTGTCAAAATTCTTTTACACCGGCAAATATACCTGTATCTTACCATCCGGAGAGATTTGTATCAAGAAAACTATGGCACTTTCTCCTCGCATCTGTTAAAATAGGATTTCAGAAACGGAGGTTTTGAAATGCTAAAATCCTATGTCTGTTTTGACCTGGAAACAACCGGGCTTGACCCACTATATAATGAAATTATTGAAATCGGAGCACTGAAAGTCCGCGACGGAAAGGTTGCCGAACGTTTTATGGAATTCATTCATCCACAGGAAGAGATTTCCCCGATGATCACGAATCTCACCGGCATTACGAATGAAATGGTTGCAAATGCCAGACCTGCCGATACTGTGATCAGTGATTTTCTTGAATTCTGTGAAGACGATGTCCTGATCGGCCACAATGTAGGCTTTGATTACAGCTTCATGAAATCAGGTGCTTCCAATTTAGGACTTACTTTTGAAAAATTTGGAATCGACACATTTAAGATTGCCCAGCGCACCTTAAAATCACTTTCCTCCAAAAGTCTCTCCAGTCTGTGTGAATACTACCAGATTGAAAATAAAGCTGCGCACCGCGCCTACTATGATGCACTTGCCACAGCCAAGCTGTATCAGACACTGGCACACTATTTTGAAAATGAGGATCCTTCTCTTTTCAAGCCACAGCAGCTTACATACAAAATAAAAAAAGTGCAGCCTGCCACAGCAAAACAGGTTGCTCTTTTGCAGAGACTGTACAGCCAGAAGAAAAAAGTACCGGAATGGAATCCGGATACGATCACGCGCAGTGAAGCATCTCGGCTGATTGATTCTTTGCTGAAATCCAAAGTAATTTAAAAGCATCGTCTGCAGATTCCCGTTATCTCAGAAACTAAAAAGATAGAGTCCGTCTTGAAAAATTTTTCTTCTCATAAACGTACTCTATCTTTTTTCTTATCCCAGATACGCGATTGCCTCTTCTCTTGTTCCGGAAACGCGTCTTGCATCCTCTGGTATCAGAAACTTCCAACTTCCAAATTCTATTTATTTACTTTCCAGTTTTCCAGAAGTTTTAATTCTATTTTCGTTCCATTCGGCAGTGAGAACCAGTGGTCGTTGATTGCTTTTACCGGATAAGCCTTGATCTTTTCCATCGTTTCTTCCACGGAATCCACCGCGATTGAAATGTGGTCGTAGCCATTTTCTCCCTTTGTGTTAATTTCTTCCATTTCGCAGAGCTGGATTCCTTCTTCGTACCAGCATTTTCTTCCCGGTTTTTCACCGATCTCTCTCCACATATGCATTTCAAATACATCTTCAAAAAATTTCTGTGCATTCTCGTAAGATGCCGTTCTGATTGCTGCATGATCTATCTTTGCCATATTCTATATCCTCCTATTTTCGAAGTTTATGTTCTATTTTAGGATAATTCATTTTGTGAGAGCGTGCAAGAAAAACAATGATATGAGGAGATAGATAAAAGTTATTGACAAATACGGTTGTGACACCCGTCTTCATACAACTGGCACTCAAACTTATTTGTTGCAGAGATGTGATGTGTGGGAGCCATTAGCTATCATATATGTAAAAGTTTCAAGACATTGGACAATGTAAACATACCGTTTTTCCATGCAAAAAGAAGTCCCACACAAGGACTCCTTCTTTAGTAGCGGGAACTGGATTTGAACCAGCGACACCGCGGGTATGAACCGCGTGCTCTAGCCAACTGAGCTATCCCGCCATATTTATATTCGCTGCTCTCTTGAACCAGCTTCCTAAGTTTACAATAAGATTCTACTTTCGTCAACAACTTTTTTTAAATTTTTCAATTTTTTCTACATTTGCAAAAATTTCATCTTTTATTTCGTCCCTTGCATCAGTAAATACCTGTGTTCCAATAGATACTCAAAAGAAAAAAGCGAGTCTGTGCGTGGAATCCGGTTTTACCTCATAGATACATTTTCCCGAACTCCTGCACATTCTCGCTGAGTGTATTCACTCCTCTTCCTGATCAGGCGTTTAAAATATTCATGAATTCTTCTCCTGTAATCGTTTCTTTTTCATATAGATACCTTGCCAGATCATCCAGTTTTTCTCTGTTCTCCATCAATATTCCAGCTGCTTTTTCATGTTCACTTCGAACAACTTCCACAACCTTCTCATCAATCTTTGTCTGCGTCTCTGCCGAACAGGTCAGGGAAGAATCTCCTCCTAGATACTGATTCGTCTGCACTTCCATTGCAACCATATCAAAATCACACGTCATTCCATATCTTGTGATCATAGCCCTTGCAAGCTTGGTTGCCTGTTCAATATCATTGGAAGCTCCCGTCGTGACTGAACCAAACACAATTTCTTCCGCTGCCCTTCCTCCTGTAAGAGTCGCGATCTTATTCAGGATTTCTTCTTTTGTCATCAGATAATGATTGCCTTCCTCGACCTGCATCGTATAGCCAAGAGCCCCCGACGTTCTGGGAACAATGGTAATCTTCTGAACCGGTGCAGAATTTGTCTGCTTTGCAGCCACAAGTGCATGCCCGATTTCATGATACGCCACAATACGCTTTTCTTTATCTGTCAGGATTGCATTTTTCTTCTGATATCCGGCGATAACAACCTCAATACTCTCCTCCAGATCTTCCTGTGTTACAAATTTACGGTTGTCACGAACTGCACGAAGTGCTGCTTCATTTACAATATTAGCAAGTTCTGCTCCAGAAGCTCCGGAAGCCATACGTGCCACTTTATTATAATCTACATTATCACCAACTTTTATTTTCTTTGCATGAACCTTCAGGATATCTTCCCTTCCTTTCAGATCAGGAAGTTCTACCGGCACACGTCGGTCGAACCGTCCCGGTCTTAAAAGAGCCGGATCCAGGGATTCTGGACGGTTCGTTGCCGCAAGAATGATCACGCCCGTGTTGTCTTCAAATCCGTCCATCTCTGTCAGCAACTGATTCAAGGTCTGCTCGCGTTCATCATTTCCACCTATCTGTCCGTCCCGCTTCTTACCGATTGCATCTATCTCATCAATAAACACAATACATGGTGCTTTTTCTTTTGCCTGTTGGAACAGATCACGCACCTTTGATGCACCCATACCAACGAACATCTCTACAAATTCAGAACCGGACATGGAGAAAAATGGAACATTTGCCTCACCGGCAACTGCTTTTGCAAGCATCGTCTTACCTGTTCCCGGAGGTCCTACAAGAAGAATTCCTTTCGGCATCGATGCTCCGATTTCTTTATATCTGGCCGGGTTATGAAGATATTCTACAATCTCGCTTAAATTCTCTTTCGCCTCATCTTCACCTGCAACATCACGGAAACGGATTCCCTCGGATGATTTCACATAAATCTTCGCACTGCTTTTTCCCATTCCGAAAGACATGGCGTTTTTTCCACCGGCCCGCTTCATCAATTTTCTGGACATGTATTCTCCCAATGCTACAAAAAACAAGATCGGAAGCACCCAGGATAAAATATTAACCAGGATCGGAGATGACTGATCAATTTCTTCTCCGTAAAAAGAAACATCCGCTTCATATAATCGTTTCGTCAGATCCGGATCATTGACCATCGCCGTTTTGTAAATGGTCTTCCCGTCTTTTCCTGTAAATAAGATTGTATTATCCTGTTGCTGCAATTCTACTTTTTTTATCTCCTTTTTCTCGGTCATAGAGATAAATGTTCCATAATCTACATCTTTAATCTGCTTTTCCTTTATGTAAGGCATCGCAATAATGTTAAATAATATCAGGATAATCAGCACAATCGTATAATAAAACATCAACGGTTTTTTCGGCCGTTTCACCTGTTCCATAATCATTCCTCCATTCTTTCAATATCGAATTCAATTTTCTTTTATATGGTAACAGTTTTTGTCTGATTATTCCAGTTTTATATTATAAAAATTGTATGAATTTCGTAAAATAAAAATATTAAAGTACAATCTTCCAATTATAATTCCTTCGGTTTCGGCCACTTCTGAGTACCGGCTTTTAAGAACTGTGATTTATCTATAAACTTCAGTCTCCTTTTCAAGAACCAGACAGATGCCAGGAAATAAAATGCAACTCCGCCTAGTATATTAATCCAATAACCCAGATACATACCCAGCAGCGTCATACCGATCAACACTGCTGCGATCAATGCAGGTACCGGATGGATTGGTGCAACATATCCACGCTTAATCGTTCCAAGGGGATACATTTTCCGGAACCGGAACATCATGATCACTGTCAGCACATATACCATCAACGCTGAAAATATAGAGAATGTAACAACCTGATCCAACATTCCTGTAAATGCAAATGCCATAGATATCGGCAGTAAAAATACAGTTGCCCGGTACGGTGTTTTATATTTCGGATGTGTCTTTGCAAATATCGGCGGAATCAGCCCATCTCTTGACATTGCAAACCAAGCTCTGCTTGCATCGTTAATGCAGCCATTTGCTGAAGCCAGACACGCCATGATCGTACCAACAAATAATGCAATGATAACATATAATTTTCCAGTTGCCAGTGCCGCGTCATACAACGGATATGCAGACTCACCAAGCTTTTCTGCCGGGACAAGACCTGAGCACACAAACCATGTTGTAGTAGCACCAATCAGCAGCACAGACAAACCTATCATAGTTCCCAGTGGCAGAGCTCTGCTGGTAGACCTGCATTCTTCTGCCGCCAGTGCTCCTCCTTCGATTCCCAGGAAAAACCAGACTGCAAACTGCATGGCTGCAATAATTCCAAGATAACCATATGGAAGTCCATCTGTCATTTTTTTCAAATTAATCAAAGTCAGCTGTGGATCATAAAAACTTGTTGAAAATAATAAAATAAATATCGTCACAAATGCAACTGCCGTAATCACAAAATTCAGGGTCAAGGTTGCATAGACACCACGGTAATTCATATATGTCAGCACAAGCAGACTTAATATGATAAATGGCAGTGCTTTCACATTCGGGTTCAATGATTCAAGTATCTGTCCGACGACCAGAACATCGGCTGCTTCCAGCATTGCATATTCCAGCACAAGCATCAGCCCTACGTTAAATGCAGCTAAAGGTCCAAGCATATATTTCGCCATTGTATACTGTCCGCCTGCCTCCGGCATGACCGAACCCATCTCCGTATTCATCATAACGATCATGACATAAAGCATGGCCACCGTCCAAAGTGCAATAACAGAACCAATCGATCCTCCTTTTGCGACCGTAAAATTCCATCCCATGAACTCTCCAACAAGTACAATTCCTACTCCAAGAGCCCAGATATGCATTGGTCCAAGAACTTTCGAAAGTCCCTGACTCTTTTCATTTGTCTTTTCTTTCTCCATAAGTATGCCTCTTAGTCTTTCTTTTCAAGCTTTTTCTCTTCTCTGTTCCTTTTTTCCACTTTTATCAGATCACTCAAGATCAAATAAAGAAATACTGCACATAATACCCATGCTGCAATATTTATAATTGTCCATATGCTCATACCTGTTCCTGCTCCTTTTCGCTATATTCCAGTTCAATAATTTCCTTTAAATCTTTTTTACTTCTTTTCACAAGAAATGTTACATATGCTGCCAGCGCAACTACAACCGGCACCAGTGTAGATGCCTGGATCACATATGCTTTTCCTGCCTCCTTGACACCTGCAAGATTTTGAAAAAGCATCGTCACAAGCAAAACCACAAAGCATAGGATCATTACGAAAAACACATCTATCACTTGCATTATTTTTTCTTTTTTCGTCTCTTTTTTATTTTCCATCTTCTGTCACTCCTACTAAGCATCTTTCTTCTGCAATTTCAAATTTTCAAGATCCTCTTTATAAATCACATCTTTGTTTCTTTTTAAGTGTCTGTAAACTGCAAAAAGTCCGAGGGACAATGCACTTCCAGTCACCAACGCAATACAAATCATAATTGTTCTTGTAGTCGAATCTCCCGCTACCTGTAAAGCCTGTCGCAATATCGTACTTAAAATACACCACATAAATATTGCAAACCCTGCCAGAAGAATGCAATCCCTGTGGTAGACTTTCTGGATTTCCGCCTCAGACACTTCCATTTTTGAGCCCATTTTTTTCATCCTTTCTGTATAAAATTTCCCGCACGCTTTTCAATGTTATCATGATAACATTAGTCGTTTATATTATACTCTTTTTTGCATAAAATTCAATTATTTTTTTAATAAGTGGAAAATCTTTTGAACATAAAGTACTGATTCTGCCGGATACTTTTTATATAACAGGAAATAAAATTCCTGTTATGCAAAAAAAAGAAA
>ENA-OWPB01000147-OWPB01000147.1-human-gut-metagenome-genome-assembly--contig:-NODE-147-length-94946-cov-21.005459_pt1 | contig 94946 bp, 97 predicted proteins | sample MGYA00248260_ERZ651838 | MGnify/ENA primary metagenome ERZ651838 (study PRJEB26924, sample SAMEA4378304) | human gut metagenome | biome: human gut; feature: human-associated habitat; material: faeces... | reverse complement strand
CCACCTCCGGCGCGAAGCCATTGACCAGCTCGCCTTCCTTCTGCAGCAGGCTCTCGGGGATCAGCACGGGCATGGCCACGTTCTCGTGGCCGGTTGCCTTGAACCGGGCATCCATGTCCTTCTGGATCAGCTCCCAGATGGCCTGACCATAGGGGCGCAGGATGATGAAGCCCTTGACACTGGAGTACTCCACCAGCTCTGCCTTGACGCAGATGTCGGTGTACCACTGTGCAAAGTTCTCTTCCTGGCTGGTGATCGCCTGCACAAGCTTCTTGTTGTCTTTTGCCATTTTGTTATATCCTCCTAAGCCGTGCGCCAAACGCCTGTGTTTCAGCCGTTCCGCACGAGCTCATATTAAAAGCCCCGCTGCAGTGCCGCCGTGTGCAGCGCTGCGGGTGCGGGGCCTTTTTGCAAAACTGTTATCAGCCCTTGTGGCTGTCCACAAATTCCACCACGTCGCCCACGGTGCGCAGATTCTCGATGGCATCGTCCGGCACCTCAATGCCAAACTCATCCTCCAGCGTCATCACCATGTCCACGATATCCAGGCTGTCGGCCTCGAAATCACTCATAATGTCGCTCTCCATCGTGATCTTAGCAGGGTCAATATCCAGCTGCTCTGCCAGCAGTGCACGGATCTTTTCAAAAGTATCCATCGTCGCGGTCTCCTTTTGTCAATGATTCTTTCTTCTCTGCCTGCACGCCCTCTCCGGCGCGCAAAAGCACTCTCTCTTTTTATATCCCATGGGCCGTATCTTGTCAAGCCCTGTTTTGCATTCCGGCCCTTTACGAGCGGAAAAAACCGATGAAAATTGCACAAAGCCCTCTTTTTTGCTTGACAGAAGCCCGTTTGATTCTTATGATTATATGTGACGAACCAAACCTCTCAGCCGTGCTGCATCAGCATGGCCGCAGAGGTCCCGCCTGTAAAGGAGAATGCTCCATGAAATTGTCATTTACCAAGATGCAGGGCTGTGCCAATGATTACATCTATCTGGACTGCCGTGCATCCGGTGTGCCCGCAGACATTGCCGCGCTTGCACAGCGGCTCTCTGCCCGGCATTTTTCCGTGGGTGCGGACGGCATCATCTGCATCTGCGCCCCTGTGACCCCCGGGGCCGATGGCCGGATGCGCATTTTCAACGCAGACGGCAGCGAGGCCCAGATGTGTGGCAACGGCGTGCGCTGTGTGGCCGAGTGGCTCTACACCCACGGGGTGGAAAAGCCTGTCCTGACCATCGACACCAACAGCGGTGTCAAGCGCATCACCCGGCAGGGCGCACAGCTGTGGCAGGTGGAGATGGGCGCTTACAGCACCCTGCCGGCCGACCTGCCTGCCATCCACATGGGCGAAGGCCCGCTGGTGGATCAGCCGCTCACCGTAGAGGGCAAGGTGTGGAAGGTGACCTGCATCAGCGTGGGCAACCCCCACTGCGTGACCGTGGTGGAGGATGTGGACAGCCTGAAGCTGGAAGCCATCGGCCCGGCGTTCGAGCATCACGCCAACTTCCCGGAGCGCATCAACACCGAGTTCGTGCAGGTGGTGGATGCCGCCCACCTGAAGATGCGGGTGTGGGAACGCGGCAGCGGCGAGACCTGGGCCTGCGGCACCGGCACCTGCGCCACCGTGGCGGCCCTGACCGAACTGGGCATCTGCCCCGCCGGGCAGGATATCCATGTGCAGCTGCGCGGCGGTGAGCTGGTCATCCGGGTGCTGCCGGGCAGGCAGCTGCTGATGACCGGCAGCGCTGTCACGGTGTACGAGGGAGTTGCGGAAGTTTAACATCCTCGCCCTCTCCGTCATTGCTTTGCAATGCCAGCTCTCCCAAAGGGAGAGGCAATTGCGGCTCAACGGTCAGCTTCTGCTGGCGTAGACGCTGCATCGGCTCTCCCTTTGGGAGAGCTGGACGCGAAGCGGCCTGAGAGGGCGGGCAATCTTATAAAGTGAGGGAACAACTTATGAAAATGAATCACCATTACGGCGAGCTGAAGGCAAGCTACCTGTTCGTGGACATTGCCCACAAGGTGGCCGCCTATCAGGAAGCACACCCCGAAAAGGAGATCATCCGCCTGGGCATCGGCGATGTGACCCAGCCTCTGGCAAAGTGCGTGGTCACCGCCATGCAGGATGCCGCCGCTGAGATGGGCACCAAGGAGGGCTTCCACGGCTACGGCCCCGAGCAGGGCTATCCGTTCCTGAAGCAGGCCATTCAGGGCTACTACGCAGGCCGCGGCACCCAGCTGGCTGAGGACGAGATCTTTATCTCCGACGGTGCCAAGAGCGACCTGGCCAATGTGCTGGGCCTGTTTGATGTGGACAACACCGTTCTGGTCCCGGACCCCGTGTACCCCACCTATGTGGACGACAACGTGACCGACGGCCGCAAGATCATTTACGGCCGCACCAGCCAGGAGAACGGCTTCCTGGGGATGCCCGATGACAGCGTGAAGGCTGACATCATCTACATCTGCAGCCCCAACAACCCCACCGGTGCCGCTTACACCCGCGAGCAGCTCAAGGCCTGGGTGGACTACGCCAAAAAGAACAACGCCGTTATCCTGTACGATGCCGCCTACGAGTGCTTCATCACCGATCCCGCTCTGGCACGCAGCATCTTTGAGGTGGAGGGTGCCCGCGAATGCGCCATTGAGATCTGCTCCTTCTCCAAGATCGCTGGCTTCACCGGCACCCGCTGCGGCTACACCATCGTGCCCCACGAGCTGGAGCGCGAGGGCATGAACCTGAACAAGCTGTGGCTGCGCCGCCAGACCACCAAGTTCAACGGCGTGCCCTACGTCGTTCAGCGCGCTGCTGCCGCCGTGTTCACCGAGAGCGGCATGGCTGAGATCCAGGCCAACCTCGATTACTACCGCCAGAACGCCAAGGTCATTGCTGACACGCTGGACGAGTGCGGCGTGTGGTACTGCGGCGGCAAGAACAGCCCCTACATCTGGCTGCGCTGCCCCGGCGGCATGAAGAGCTGGGAGTTCTTCGACTGGCTGCTGGAGAACTGCGGCGTGGTCGGCACCCCGGGTGTCGGATTTGGTGAGTGCGGCGAGGGCTACTTCCGCCTGACCGCCTTCGGCGATGCCGAAAAGACCAAGGTCGCCGCCCAGCGCATCAAGGCCGCCATCCAGACTCTGTAATCTTACACAAGCAAAAAGGCGATGCAGTTTTGAACAGCTGCATCGCCTTTTTCTTTTATTTCCGGCCCGTCAGCCGGTTGAGCAGCATCACTGCCAGAACAACGATGCCGATGACAAGGATGATGCCGACCATCCCGATCAGCATCATCGGCAGCGTGGTCATCCACGAAGTAAGATGAAGCATGCGATCACCTCCGTTAAGCCATCAGGGTCAGGATCAGGCCGCCTGCAATGACGGACGCGATCTGTCCCGAAACATTGACGCTGATGGAATACATCAGCAGGAAATTCTGGTTGTCCTCTTCCAGGCCCATCTTGTTGACCACACGGCCACTCATGGGGAAGGCCGAGATGCCGGCCGCGCCGATCATGGGATTCAGCTTTTTGCCCTCCGGCCGGAAAAGGTTCAGCAGCTTTGCAAACAGTACGCCGCCTGCCGTATCAAAGACGAAGGCCACCAGACCCAGTGCAAGGATGAGCAGGGTGTCGGGCCGCACGAACTTGTCGGCGGTCATCTGCCCGGCAACGGTCAGGCCCAGCACGATGGTGATAAGGTTTGCCAGCACATTCTGGGCGGTTTCGCTCAACGCATTCAGCACCCCGCACTCCCGCAGCAGGTTGCCGAACATCAAAAAGCCCACCAGCGCCACACTGGCCGGAGCCACCATGCCTGCAATGATCGTGACCACGATGGGGAACAGGATCTTGGTCAGCTGAGAAACACTGCCCTTTTCATAGGACATCCGGATGCGGCGCTCCTTCTGCGTGGTCAGCAGCCGGATCACAGGCGGCTGCACGATGGGCACCAGCGCCATGTAGCTGTAGGCTGCCACCATAATGGCACCGAGGTACTGGGAGTTGAGCGTGTTGGCCACGAAAATGGCGGTGGGGCCGTCTGCCGCACCGATGACAGCGATGGAGGCAGCATCCTTCAGGTCAAAGAAGAAGCCCGCCAGAAACAGGGTAAAGAAGATGCCGAACTGGGCCGCCGCGCCAAAGAGCATCAGCCACGGCTTTTCCAGCAGCGGGCCAAAATCGATCATGGCACCGATGCCGATGAAGAGCAGCAGCGGGAACAGCTCGTTGGACATGCCTGCTTCAAACAATGCAGAGATGGGGCCGACCGTATCCCCCTGCGTGATGGCACCCGAGAGGGGCAGGTTGACCAGAATGGCACCAAAGCCCATGGGCAGCAGCAGGCTCGGCTCCATCTTTTTGGCGATGGCAAGGTAGATGAGCAGTGCACCGATGCCCCACATCACCACCATCTGCCAGGTCAGATTCCCAAAATTGGAAAAGAGACTGGCGAATGTGTTCAGAAGATCCATATTTATTTTTCCTCCTTGTGTTCCTGTGCCGGGCAAGAAAAAAGAGACCCCTGCCACAGCACTCTGTCTGTGACAAAAGTCTCAAGCCAACACATGACATCGGGCATTTCTGCCGTGATGACGCTGCCATGCAGCACCCCGCAGGCCCTGCGGGATGCCCTTTACTCCCTTTTATCGGTTCTAATTAAATCAGAATGCAGTCCCCTCTGTCAAGGGGTTCCTGCATTTCTTTGCCAAACTTTGCTTCAGCGCTCAAACGTTGTGCTGAGGGTGGTCTCCCAGGTCTGGCCGGGGGCAAGGCAGGCGGCAGCGGCGCGCTGGCTCCACTCCTGGGTATCGGTCTGGGCACCGGGCAGGGAGTGCCACGGCTCAATGCAGACAAAGTGCACAGGCTTTGCCGGAGCCGACCAGATGAGGGTGTAGGGGTAGCCCTCCACATTGCAGACGATTCTCTTTCCGGTATCCTTCTCGTAGATGCCCAGCGTGCGGCTGCGCAGACCGGCCATGCAGAAGCTGTCGTTTTCAAACAGGTCGTCCGTCAGGGGGATGCTCTGCTCGTTCTTCCACCGGTAACCGCACTTGCCGGTCAGCAAGCCGTCGGGGTAAGCGTCCAGGATCATCGGACTTTCCGGCTGGTCAAAGCGGAACTCGTAATCGGTGGTGGTGTGCTGGTCATCAAAGGGGATGCGGAACGCCGGGTGGTAGCCGATGCCGAACTGCAGCTCCTCGGCGGCATCGGTGGGGTTGGTGACGGTCAGGGTGTGGTGCACCGTCCTGCCCTCCAACCGGAAGGTACTGGTCAGGACAAAATCAAACGGGAAGCGCTCTGCCTTGCTCTTTTCATCCGAGCGCAGCTCCAGCCGGATGGTGTCGCCCTCGGCGCAGAGCAGGGTGTGCTCCACGTCCCGGGCAAAGCCGTGCTGACCGCCGGGGTAGGTCTTGCCCTTATGGGTAAAGGCCCCGCCGGTCAGCTTGCCCGTCCAGGGGAAAAGGATGGGGGCATGGCGCTTCCAGACAGCCGGGTCGGCCTGCCAGAGCATCTCCTGCCCGGCGGCATTTTTCAGGCTGACTGCTTCGGCACCATGGGTATCCACGGTCAGGGTCAGAAATTCGTTGTGAATGGTTGCCTGCATGATTCATCTCTCCTTTTTATCTGTTGACGATGTGCTCGCCGTTTCCTTCCAGCCAGGTGCGCAGGTTCCGGGTGGTAATGTCCATCAGGTTCTGCAAAGCCTCCCGGGTCGTCCACGCAATGTGCGGTGTGAGGATAGCGTGGGGTTCTGCCCGCAGGGGGCTTTCCTGGGGCAGTGGCTCGGTGACAAAGGCATCGGCCCCGTAAAAGCCCAGCTGACCGCTGTGGAGAGCCGCTGCCACGGCCTCCTCATCCACCAGCGCGCCCCGGGCCGTGTTGAGCAGAATGGCCCCGGGCTTCATCTTCGCCAGCGCCTCCGCGTTGACAAGGCCCCGGGTCCGGGGCGTGGCCGGGCAGTGCAGGCTGAGGATATCGCACCGCCTCAGCAGGGTATCATAATCCACGAACTCCACACCGTCGGCGGCGTATTCGGGCCGGACGGTGCGGGTGCAGACCAGCACCTCCATGCCAAAGGCTCTGGCAATGCGGGCCGACTGCCGCCCGATGCTGCCATAGCCGTAAACGCCAAAGGTCTTGCCACAGAGCTCCATCTGGGGCAGCAGGCCGATGCTCTCCGGGATATCCAGCTGCCAGCATCCCTGCTTGACGGCACGGTTGTAGCGCTCCGCGCACTGGCAGATGGCCAGCAGCAGGCTGAAGGTCATCTGGGCCACGCTGTAGGTAGAATAGCCCGGCACATTGGCCACTGCAACGCCGTGGCGGCGGCAGGCTTCCAGATCCAGGTTGTCGGTTCCTGTGGCAATGATGCCCACCCATTTCAGATTCGGGCACTGCTGTAAGATCTCCTCATCCATGCGGCACTTGTTCAGCAGAACGATGTCCGCATCTCCAATGCGGGGGGCGATCTCCTCGTAGGCCGTGCGGACATAGCTGGTGGTATCGGGCACCAGCGCCTTTACCCCCGACCAGTCGAGGTCGCCTTCCTCCATGACATAGCTTTCCAGAATGACAGCTTTCATCTCAGTCCTCCAACAAAACATCCTCGCTCAGCACCTGACCGATGGGCTTTGCAATGCACAAGTCGGCCTGTGCATCGGCCCCGGTGGGCTGCATGTTGATGACCACCAGATGGCGGCCCCGGAAGTACCGGATAAGCCCTGCCGCCGGGTAGACCACCAGACTGGTGCCGCCGATGATGAGGGTATCCGCCTTGCGGATGGCAGACACGGCCCCGGAGAGCACCTCCTCATCCAGCCCTTCCTCGTACAGGACGACATCCGGCTTGACGATGCCGCCGCACTTGGGGCAGCGGGGCACGCCGGTACTGTTGGCAATGAAGTCCACATCGTAAAACGCGCCGCACTTCACGCAGTAGTTGCGCAGGGTGCTGCCGTGGAGCTCGTAAACGGTCTTGGACCCCGCAGCCTGATGCAGGCCGTCGATGTTCTGGGTGACGATGGCTTTCAGCCTGCCCTCCCGCTCCAGCTTTGCCAGCCGCAGGTGGGCAGCGTTGGGCTTTGCCCCCTTCACAATGAGCTTATCCCGGTAGAACCGGTAGAACTCCTCGGGGTTCTCCTCCCAGAAGGTATGGCTCAGGATGGTCTCGGGCGGGTAATCGTACTTCTGGTGGTACAGGCCGTCCACGCTGCGGAAATCGGGGATGCCGCTTTCGGTGGAGACCCCCGCGCCGCCAAAAAAGACGATGCGGTCACTCTCGGCAATGATTTTTTCCAGTGCAGGAACCATAAAAAGAAACGCTTCCTTTCCGGCAGATCGTTGTGTTTTGGATAGCTCCAGTATAACACAAATCCAGAGGAAAGGAAGCGTTTCTTTTTTTGATAGGATCGTCCCCTTGCTCAGCGCCCGTTTTCGGCAAACAGGGTTCCCAGTGCATCCAGCAGATCATGCGGGAGCATCCCGGTTTCCCCGTGCAGGGCAGCGGCACGGTCGGCAGCTGCACCATGGAGATAAGCGGCACAGGCAGCGGCCTCAAAGGCAGGCAGACCGCAGGCCAGCAGGGCGCTGGTCATGCCCGCCAGCACATCCCCGCTGCCGCCCCGGGAAAGCCCCGGGTTGCCGGTGGGATTGACCGCGCAGCGGCCATCCGGCCCTGCAATGACGGTATTTGCCCCCTTCAGCACCACCACAGCATTCCATGCTTTCGCATAGCGCAGCGCCATGCCTTCCCGGTCCGCGTTGATCTCTGCCGCAGAGTGTCCGGTCAGCCGGGCCATCTCGCCGGGGTGGGGCGTTAAAATCAGTTCCCCCTGAGGGTGAAGCATTTTTTCCGTTTGGAGCAGGTCAGCGGCGGCGTTCAGGCCGTCCGCATCCAGCACTGCACTGCCGGAAAAACCGGGCAGGAGTGTTTTCACCAGCGCCCGGGTCTCGGCGGCACGGGCCGCGCTCTGGGCCGTATAACCCAGCCCGGGGCCCGCCAGCAGAACAGAGGCCTTCTGCCGCCGGATGCGGTCGATATTCTGGGGCGAGATGCCGCCCTCGGCCCCCGCTTCGCAGGGGCAGAGACAGCACTCCGGCAGGCGGGCGGCCACAGCCGCCAGCACCGGCTCCACACTTGCCAGCGTAACGATACCGGCCCCGGTGCGCAGGGCACCTTCCACGGCCAGCGCCGCCGCGCCCCGGTAGGACGCACTGCCCGCCACCGCCAGCACGGAGCCAAAGGTCCCCTTATGTGCATCCCGGGGGCGGGGCTGGATGGCCTGCCAGACAAAATCGGAAGTTATTTCGAACATAGGCGGCTCCTTTCGGGTGAGATTTCGCCCTCTCAGTCAAAGCCTTACGGCTTTGCCAGCTCCCCCAAAGGGGGAGCCTATTGCGGGTCTTGGATAAAGGCAGCAATTGCCTCTCCCTTTGGGAGAGGTGGCAGCGCGTAAGCGCTGACGGAGAGGGCGAGGATGTTACCCTTCCCCCTGCAAATACCTCCGGATCTCCTTCTCCGCCTCCTGCACTTCTTCATGGAACATGCGGGCAGAGACACGGAGGGCACCATGGCCCAGGATAATGACCTGCTCCATGCCATCGGAGGTGGCCACGCGGACGCGGCGGCCCTTGCCGATCTCATGGGTGACACGCTCGATGAACATATCGGCGGTCTCGGCTTCCCGGGTGTAGACCACATGGATATTGTGGTACTGCTCTATGCTGCCGGGGCTGCCCGGCACACGGTAGGCATCAAACACAAGGATGAGCACGCACTTTTTGAAGCCCTGATAGTTGCAGAGGATGTCCATCAGCCTGTGGCGGGCCGCTTCCAGGCTCTCTTTGGAGAGTGCGTTCAGCTCGTCCCATGCAAAGATGATGTTGTAGCCGTCCACCAGCAGGTATTCGGGCTGGATCTCCCACTGCTCGGCGTTGAAATCAGGGCATTCCCGCTTCTGGGTGGGGCGGAACGCCGCCAGCGGGTCCCGCTTGATGGGCCCATAGGTCTGTTCAAAGATCTTCAGCAGCTCAGCATCCTCTTCCAGGGTAGCGCGGTAGGCGGCCATCCGGCGGGGGCGGGCCTGCACCGTTTCCTCGGTCTTTGCAGTCTTGCCCCAGCCGCTGTCTACATGCATGTGGCTGCGCACCTGCTCCCAGGGCACCACAAATCCGGCCCCGTGGGCGCAGAACACCGAATCCGCCGGGTTGTCGAGGTCGTGTTCCGGCTCATAGCCCGCGGCCTCGATGACCTCTGCTGCATTGTGGCAGGGACGGTAGCCGTCCAGCGTCAGGGTCAGGTGTCCCCTGCCCCGGGTGTAGCCCACCACCTCCATGGGGTAGCTGCGCATGGTGGAAGCCGGTGCGGTGCCGGTGAGCAGGGTGGTATCCCCGTCGGCTCCGGTCTCAGGCGGTTCAAAGCTGCCGCCCATGTTCTGGATATCGTTCATGGCGCGGCCCACGTTGTCAGAGGGCAGTTCCAGCCGGAAGGCATACCACGGCTCCAGCAGCTGGGTCTTGTGGATCTGGTCTGCCATCATCAGGCCCTGCCGGACGGCGCGGTAGGTCGCCTGCCGGAAGTCGCCGCCCTCGGTGTGCTTGAGGTGGGCGCGGCCCGCAATGAGGGTGATCTTCACATCGGTCAGAGGAGCCCCGATGAGCACGCCCAGATGCTGCTTTTCCTCAAGATGCGTCAGCACCAGCCGCTGCCAGTTCTTGTCCAGCACCTCTTCCCGGCAGTCGGCGGCAAACTGCATTCCGCTGCCCCGGGGCAGCGGCTCCAGCTTGAGGTGGACTTCCGCATAGTGGCGCAGGGGCTCGTAGTGGCCCACGCCCTCCATGGCTTCGGTGATGGTCTCCTTATACAGGATGCCGCCGGGGCCGAAGCTGACCTCCAGCCCGTACCGCTCGGCCAGCAGGCTTTTCAGCACCTCCAGCTGGATCTCGCCCATCAGCTGGACATGGATCTCGCCCAGGGTCTCGTTCCAGACCACATGGAGCTGGGGCTCCTCTTCTTCCAGCCGATGGAGCTTTCCCAGCGCGGCGTGCACGTCTGCGCCCTCGGGCAGCAGCACCTGATAGCTCAGCACCGGCTCCAGCACCGGCAGGTCGCTGTCCCGTTCCGCCCCCAGACCATCGCCCGGGCGGGCTTTGGTCAGGCCGGTAACGGCGCACACCTGGCCGGGGCCGATGCACTCCGCCAGCGTAAACTTTGCGCCGGAGTAGAGCCGCAGCTGGTTGGCCTTTTCGGCCCATGGCTCCCCATCGACCTCTCCGGTGAGCTGGGCTTTCACTTTGAGCGCGCCGCCGGTCACCCGCAGCCAGGTCAGGCGGTTTCCCTGCTCATCCTGGCTCACCTTGAACACCTTGGCCCCGAAGGCTTCCAGCGCGGGGGCCGGGCGGGTATAGCGGTCCAGGCCCTCCACCAGCGCATCCACACCCTGCAGCTTCAGGGCTGAGCCAAACCAGCAGGGAAACACATGCCGCCGGGCAATGGCAGGGATGAGATCGGTATCGGTCAGGATTCCCCGGTCCAGCATCGTCTCCATCAGCCGCTCATCGCAGAGAGCCAGCGCCTCGTCCCGGTCGGCCTGCTCTGCCCCGAAATCCACAAAGCCATCCCCCAACTGACGGTTCAGCTGGGTCAGGAGCGCTTCCCTGCCCGGGCCGGGCAGGTCCATCTTGTTCACGAACACAAAGGTGGGAATGCGGTACCGCCGCAGCAGCCGCCAGAGCGTCTCGGTATGGCTCTGCACGCCGTCGGTGCCGCTGATGACCAGCACCGCATAATCCAGCACCTGCAGTGTCCGCTCGGTCTCCGTGGAAAAATCCACATGGCCCGGGGTGTCCAGCAGGGTAAAATCGGTATTGCCCGCCGTGAAGAGGGCCTGCTTGGAGAAAATGGTAATGCCGCGCGCCTTTTCCAGCGCGTCGGTGTCCAGAAAGGCATCCTTATGGTCCACCCGGCCCAGCTTGCGGATGGTGCCGGTGCCGTAGAGCAGGGCCTCGGAAAGGGTGGTCTTGCCGCTGTCCACATGGGCCAGAATGCCGATGACCAGCTGCTTGTGCTCTTGTTCCATGCCGCGGCCCCCTTACAGCACGCTGGCGATCAGCGCAGCAGCAACCAGCGGCAGGCCCAGCACCAGATTGGAGAGCAGGCTGCAATAGGTGCGCTCCTCGGGTTCCAGCTCCTCAAAGGAGACGATCTTCTCATCGGCATAGTCGATGATGGAGCGGGTGGAATGGATCTTTTTCTGCCGCTTGCCCATCCCCTTGAATTCCTCCAGCAGATGGTGGATGGTCACGCCATCCAGCCGCAGATAGTCCACCCAGGCCCAGATGAGCAGCACCACGCCGCACAGAAAGCCCGGGGCCTCCCAGATGGTAAACGTGCCATCGCTGACATAGCGCTGCCACAGCAGCATCAGCACGGCCACAATGGAGGTGCGGGTCACGGTCTTATATAAAATGGGGTGGAACATGTAGCGTTTGTACATCGAGGTCAGTTTCTTCATGGTGCGCTCCTTATTGATACAGATACACTTTATTGTATCATGTTTTTGTGAAAAAAGATAGCTGTTTTGTGCGCACGGCGTGAACAGTTTCTCTCTTTTGCCTGTTCTTCATAGATATACAGTTCTTTCCATTTTATAGTAATTTTTTCCACATTCTTTTCCCACGAAAGTGTTTGTCACCGTTTTGTTTCCAATTCTATGCTGCGGCGGATTGACTTCTTTCCAGTAAAGTGCTAAAATATACAGTGGTGCGACTTTTGTCTTTCCTGTGCACTTTTTGGAAAGGCAGACAGCCTCACTGCATTTAGGAAAAGGAAAAACGCGCGGCTCTGTCCGCGCAAGATCTGGGAGGATCATCCAATGAGCTTCAATTTTGATCGCCGCACCTTCCTGAAGGGTGCAGGTGCTGTGGGTGCCGCCAGCCTGCTGGCAGCCTGCGGCGAAAAGTCCAACAACACCGGCAATGGCGCTGCCGCCAGCGGTGCTGCTGCCCCCAACTCCACCGGCGCTACCCCCCTGAAGGAGTTCATCTCCTTTGAGAGCGGCAACCGTGAGCTGGAAAGCTGGAACATGCTGTACAGCCAGAGGGCTGAGGATGCCAACGTGGTCACCAACCTGTGGGACGGCCTGCTGAGCTTTGACTGCTACGGCAAGGTGGTTCCCGCCATCGCTTCCAGCTGGGAGCACAATGAGGATGCCACCGTCTGGACCTTCCACCTGCGGGACGACGTGGACTGGGTGGATTGCAACGGTGAGGTGAAGGCTCACCTGACCAGCAAGGACTTCCTGGTTGGCTTTGAATGGGTGATGAACGCCATCAAGAACGAGGCCAACAACACCTCCATCCCAACGACACCATTGTGGGTGCTTACGAGTACTACCAGCTGACCAAGGAAGCCGGTGACGCTGCCGCTGATATGACCTATGAGGACATGCTGGCTGCCGGTGTGGGCATCGAAGCTCCGGATGATTACACTCTGGTGTTCACCTGCCCCAACGCCTGCCCCTACTTTGATACCGTTGCTGCCTACACCAGCTTCTACCCCGTGGCTCCCGCTCTGATCGAGGAGCTGGGTATCGATGGCTTCCGTGGCTGCGACAACACCACCATGTGGTACAACGGACCCTATATGGTGGAGGAGTACATCCAGGGCAACACCAAGAGCTACATCCCCAACCCCAACTACTACGATGCTGCCAACGTCAGCCGCTTTGAGCGTTTCACTGTCACCATGATCAGCGATGGCGCCATCAGCCTGCAGCTGTATCAGAACCGCGAGCTGGACGAGGTGGATCTGGGCGAGAGCAGCATCACCACCATTCAGTCCGACCCCTCCAACGAGTACAATCAGCAGCTGTGTGAGAAGCGTGCCAAGAAGTTCAGCTACTGCTTCATCTTCAACTACGACAAAATGAACACCGACGGCACCCCCGATGAGAACTGGAACAAGGCCATTGCCAACAAGGCGTTCCGTCAGTGCTTCTCCAAGGGCATGGTGCTGAACAAGTTCTTCGCCCGTTATAACCCCATCAATCCCCTGAAGTGTGAGAACGACTTCTTCACCATGAAGGGCCTGTGCTACACCTCTGACGGCACCGACTACACCAACCTGGTGGCCAAGGAGATGGGTCTGGACGGCGAGGCTTACGATGGCAAGACCATGAAGCGTCTGCGCGCCAACAACGGCGACATCACCGAGCTGAAGAAGCAGGCCATGGAAGAGCTGAGCGCCATTGGTGTCACCTTCCCTGTCCACTGCTCCTACTACGTTCTGGCCGGCTCCACCTCCGCTCTGGACCACGCCACCGTCCTGAAGCAGTGCTTCACCGACAGCTTCGGCGACGACTTCATCGTGCTGGATGTCAACACCTTCGTGTCCTCCACCATGAAGGAAGTCGTGGCTCCCAAGCTGCAGAGCTTCACCCACATGGGCTGGGGCGCTGACTTCGGCGATCCCATCAACTTCCTGACCCAGATCATTATTCACGATGAAAACGCTTACTACAGCTGCAACATGACCAACATCGCAGGCATTGTGAACAATGGTCCCGCCAGCTACCAGACCGAGCTGGTGGCTGCCTATGAGAAGTTCACCGATCTGGTGAACGAGGCCCGTGCCATCGTTGACGACACCGATGCACGCTACGCAGCATTTGCCAAGGCTGAGGCCTACTTCCTGGACGAGAACCTGATTTTCCCCACCGTCTACGATATCACCTGGTGCCTGACTCACGTCAACGAGTACAGCAAGATCAACGCAATGTATGGTCCCTGCAACTACAAGGCTGTGAACTGGGAGACCAGCGAGGAAGCCTACACCACCGAACAGTACGATGAGTTTGCCGCTGCATTTGACGCAGCCGCTCAGGCCTGATCCAGTGGACCAATAACCAATCGCAAAAGCAGAACCGGACGTTTTTGAAGCGTCCGGTTCTTTTTTCTCTCCATGGCAGCACAAAACCCCGCCGCGCGGGAAAGCTCCCAGCGCGGCGGGGTCATTGTGTTAAAATACAGGAAAGCGGTTCAGCTTACAGCTGGCTTTCATACTCCTTGCGGTAGCCTTCCAGCTCACGCTGGTTGCCATACACGAAGTGACCGTTTGCGATCTCTTCCCAGACCGGCTTGTCCACGCTGTAATCGTGGATCGATGGGTCATAGACCAGCAGCTTCTTGTGCTTTTCCAGGCTGGGGTCAGGGATGGGGACCGCGCTCAGCAGGGCTTTGGTGTAGGGATGCAGCGGATGGAGGAACAGCTCCTCCGCCTCAGCCAGCTCCACGATGCGGCCCTTGCTGATAACAGCGATACGATCCGAGATGAACCGGACCACCGACAGGTCATGTGCAATGAACAGGTAGGTCAGGCCGCGGCTCTTCTTCATCTCGTTCAGCAGGTTCAGCACCTGTGCACGGATGGAGACATCCAGTGCGGAGATGGGCTCATCGGCCACGATGAACTCCGGCTCCATGACCAGAGCACGGGCAATGCCGATGCGCTGGCGCTGGCCGCCCGAGAACTCGTGGGGGAAGCGGGAGGCAAACTCCGGCAGCAGGCCGACCTCATGCAGGGCGTTCATCACCTTTTCATGCAGATCTTCCTGATCCTTGTAGAGATGATGGTTCAGCAGACCCTCAGCAATGATATACTCGACCTTGGCGCGCTCGTTCAGCGAAGCCATGGGGTCCTGGAAGATCATCTGGATCTTACGGATGACCTCTTTGTCCAGTTCCTTGGAGATCTTGCCGTTGATCTTCTGGCCCTTGAAGAAGATGTCGCCGCCGGAGGTCGGGTTGATGCGGCAGATGGCACGGCCAATGGTGGTCTTGCCGGAGCCGGACTCGCCGACCAGCGAGAAGGTCTCGCCCTTATAGATGTCAAAGTTGACATGATCGACAGCAACAAATTTCTTCTTACCGGAGCCAAAGGTGATCTGAAGGTCTTTCAGCTCAATCAGCTTTTCGCGTTCAGCCATTTAAGTTGGCGCCTCCCATCTTTCCCATTTTCTCACGCAGGTTCTGGATGGAGTGCGGCCGCTCGATCTTGGGAGCGCGCGGGTCCAGATACCAGGTCTTTGCGGCGTGGGTCTCGGACACCTGGAAGAACGGAGGCTCTTGCACAAAGTCGATTGCCAGCGCATGCTTGTTGCGGGGCGCAAATGCGTCACCCTTGATCTCGTTGAACAGGTTCGGGGGAGTACCATCCACGCTGGGCAGGGCCTCACCCTTGGTGCCCAGCTGCGGCAGAGCCTGCAGCAGAGCCCAGGTGTAGGGGTGCCATGCGTCGTAGAAGATCTCCTCAACAGTGCCGTATTCCACGATCTGGCCGGCATACATCACGGCCACACGGTCTGCCACGTTTGCCACAACGCCCAGGTCATGGGTGATGTAGATAACGGACATGCCCAGCTCCTTCTGCAGGTCGCGGATCAGCTGCAGGATCTGTGCCTGAATGGTCACGTCCAGTGCAGTGGTGGGCTCGTCGCAGATCAGGACCTGCGGGCGGCAGGCCGCTGCAATGGCAATGACGACACGCTGACGCATACCGCCGGAGAACTCGTGGGGGTACTGCTCGTACCGACGCTCGGGGTCGGGGATACCCACCTTGCCCAGCATCTCGATGGCAGCCTTTTTGGCTTCCTCGCCCTTCAGACCCTGGTGATGCTCAATGCTCTCCTGGATCTGCTTGCCGATCTTCTTCAGCGGGTTCAGGCTGGTCATGGGGTCCTGCATGACCATGGCGATCTTCTTGCCGCGGACACCCAGCCAATCCTTCTCGGTGAACTTGGTCATATCGCGGCCTTCAAACATGATGGAGCCGCCGGTGATCTTACCGTTGGCATCCAGCATACCCACAAAGGTCTTGGTGAATACGGACTTGCCCGAGCCGGACTCGCCCACAATGGCAAGGGTCTCGCCTTCGTACAGGTCCAGCGAGCACTTGCGGATGGCGTTCAGCTTGCGGCCGCGCAGGCTGAAAGTGATCTCCACGTCTTTGGCAGAGATAATCGGTTGTCTATCCATTTACGTCTCTCTCTCCAATCTATCAAACGTGGTTGCGCGGATCAGCCGCATCCGACAAAGCGTTGCCCATGATATAGAAGGAAATGGAAATGATGGACACGATGGATGCAGGGAAAACCAGCAGGTACGGATAATCCAGGAAGAAGCCGCGCACCTTGCTCAGGATCAGGCCCAGAGAAGGCGTGTCGATGCCCAGGCCCAGGCCCAGGTAGGACAGCGTGGATTCCAGATTGATGGTGCCCGGGATGGACAGTGCCATACGCAGGATGATAACGGAGACCAGATACGGCAGGATGTTCTTGGTCAGCACGCGCCACAGCGGGGTGCCCAGGCAGCGGGACGCGAGGTTGTACTCGCGGTCACGGAACATGAACACCATGTTGCGGACACGGCGTGCCATGGAAAGCCAGTTGATGGCGATCATGGAGATGGCCATGATCCAGAAGCTCTGGCCCACCATCAGGGCGATCAGGGTCATATAGATGATATAGGGCACGTTGTCGATCAGGTTGTACAGCTCCGTGAAGAAGCGGTCCAGACTGCGCACATAGCCCCAGATCAGGCCGAAGATCACGCCCACGATGCTCTCGCCCACGGCGACCACCAGAGCCAGACGGATGGAAACCTGGGTGGCATACCACACCTGGCACCAGTAGTCACGGCCCAGGTTGTCGGTACCGAACCAGTACTCACTGTTGGGCTTGATGAAAGCCTTGCTGGAATCAGAGATCAGGGTAGTGTAGTGATACTTGCCAATGCTCAGCGCAATGAAGGAGAACACCGTCAGCGCCAGGAACAGGATCAGGCAGAAGACAGCGACCTTCTGCTTGAGGAAGTTCTGGATGACAGAACCCCAGTAGGAATAGTTGGAGTAGCCGATGCGTTCAGCTTCTTCCGGGGAATAATCCACAAAGTAGAACAGTTCTTCGGGCTTCTTGCCCTCAAAATCCGATGCCTTAGCCATCAGCGAGCCTCCTCCTTTCCGGTCAGAGTAATACGGGGGTCAACCACCATCATCAGCACATCGCCCAGGAACACGCCCACGATGCCCAGCACAGCGTAGAGGATGACCAGGGTCTGAACGACATTCAGGTCATAGCGCTGGATGGCATCCGTCAGCAGGGGGCCCATGCCGGGAACGGAGAAGAACCGTTCCATCAGCAGGGAGCCGCCCACCGTCACCAGGATGGACTGGGGGATATACTGCACCATGGGGACCATGGCGTTGCGCAGAACATGCTTGAACATGATCTCGCGGGAGCTCAGGCCCTTGACACGGGCCAGCTTGATATAGTCACGGGTCAGCTCATCCACCATGTAGCGGCGGGTCCACAGGGCATAGCCTGCAATGGATGCCAGCGAAAGGCAGGTGATGGGCAGCACGCTGGAAGCACTCACATTGCGGGTGGAATACAGCGTGGGGAATCCCAGGTACTTGGAACCAAAGACCAGCACCAGAGAATACGACACCAGCGACGGGACCGCGTTGACGAACACGGTGTAGGCCGTGCCGATCCAGTCGAATACCTTGTCCTTGAATGCCGCCTGCAGGATGCCCATCAGCACACCGATCACCAGAGAGATGCCGGTGGCGGTGAGACCCAGACGCATGGAGATACCAAACTTTTTACCAATGACCTTGACCACCGAGGCACCGTTCTGGATGCGGCGGGAAGTGCCGAAGTCCAGATGCAGCAGGTTGTTATAGAACTTGACCAGCTGGGTGGGGATGGGGTCGGTCAGGCCAGCTGCTTCCAGAGCGGCGGTCTTCTGCTGATCGGTAAACTTCATGAGCTGTTCCTCAGTGAAGTAGTAGTCCGTCGGCAGGCAGCGCATCATCAGGAAAACTGCTGTTGCGATCAGAAAGATTGTGACAAGCGACTGGAGCAGCCGCTTAACCGTGTATTTTAACATGTTATCGAACCCTTAACTTTTATTTCTACCCTTTCGGGCGGGGAAACGGGGAACTTAAGCCTTGGTAGCTGCGTCGAATGCAGCGGCGAACTCCTCGTACTGTGCGGTGGTGTAAGCCTCTTCGCTGGTCTCCCAGTTGACAGCCTTGTAGTTGCAGGGGCCATATATGGCGTTGATCTTGCTGTACTCGTTGGCGTGGGTCAGAGTCCAGGGCACCTCGAAGTAGCAGGGGCAGACCAGAACGTTGTTCAGCATGCTGGCCTCAGCCTTTGCGAAGGCAGCGTAGCGGGCATCGGTATCATCGACGATGGCCTTTGCGGTATTGACCAGATCGGTGAACTCCTCGTAGCAGGCCACCAGATCCTTCTGCCAGTCAGCGGGGCCAGCCTCAACGACCTTGGCGATGTTGGAGTAGTACCAGCTGTAGTAAGCGTTGTCGTCGTGCAGGATCTCCTGACCAACGAAGTTGACGGGATCGCCGTAGTCAGCGCCCCAGCCGTTGATGACGAAGCTCTGCAGCTGAGGATTGCGGACTTCCTGCGTGAGGGAAGAAACGAAGGTCTTGATGTCCAGCACGATGAAGTCATCGCCGAAGCTGTCGGTGAAGCACTGCTTCAGCACGGTTGCGTTGTCCAGAGCGGTGGAGTTGGCGGCGATGATGTAGTAAGCAGCGTGGACAGGGAAGGTAACGCCGATGGCGCTCAGCTCGTCCATGGCCTGCTTCTTCAGGTCAGCGATGTCGCCGTTGTTGGCGCGCAGACGGATCATGGTCTTGCCATCGTATGCTTCCTTGTCGAAGCCCATCTCCTTGGCAACCAGGGTGGAGTACTCCTGGCCCTGGGTGTTGTAGCAGACACCGGGCATGGTGTAGTAATCGTTCTCGCACTTCAGGGGGTTGATCTTGTTGGTACGTGCATACCAGTTGGTCATCTCCAGGCCCTTGTAGAAGCACTGACGGAAAGCAGTGTTGGCAATCGCCTTGTTCCAGTTGTCGTCGGGGGTGCCGTCCTCGTTGTTCTTCTGATAGTTGAAGTGCATCTGGTAGCTGAACTTCTTGGGGCGCTTCTCGCACAGCTGGTTATTGTACTCGCTGTTGGGATCAGCCTGGATGGTGGTCAGGGTGCTCTCGCCCACATCCATCTCGTCCAGCTCACGGTTCTGGTACAGCTGGAAAGTAACGGTGCCGTCGCTGATCATGGTAACGGTGAAGCGGTCGAAGCGGGACACATCGTTTGCACCAAAGTAGTTGGGGTTGGGGATGTAGCTCTTGGTGTTCTGGCTGATGAACTCCTCCACCACATAGGGACCATTGTACCACATGTTGGTGTAATCGCAGGCACGGAAGCCCTCAACGCCCAGCTCGTTGATCAGATCCTCAGAGGCGGGGTAGAAGCTGGTGTAGGCAGCAACGGTATCGAAGTAGGGGCAGGGATCCTTGCAGGTGAAGACCAGGGTGTAGTCATCCGGAGCCTCAACGCCCACGCCTGCGTCCAGCATATCCTGGTAGGTCAGGTCGGCAGCAGCATCGCCCATATCGCTGGTCTTCTGATAGTAATCAGCAGCACCGGTCAGGGTCTCGTTGGGCATGGAGGTGTTGTTGGCCTGGTTCTTGGCTGCGTTCAGCACCCACTCCAGACCCACGAGGAAGTCCTTGCTGGTCAGGTGAGCCTTGACTTCGCCGTTGACATCCACCCAGTCCACATCGTCACGGAGGTTGAAGGTCCAAACGGAAGAGTCCTCATTGTGGCTCCACTCCTTGGCCACGGAAGGCACGGCCTTGCCGTAGCAGTCAAAGCTCAGCAGGCCTTCCCACAGGTTGGTGGTGACATTCATGTCGGAAGCCATCTGGCTGTACAGCATGTTCCAGCTCTCCAGCTCACGGTTGGTGCTCTCCCAGGAGATGAACTCCTTCAGCGGGGTAGCGCCGGTGGTGTTGGGAGCGCTGGTAGCACCAGAGGAAGCAGCGGTGGAGCTGCTGCCAGAGTTGCCGCCGCAGGCGGCCAGAATGCCGGCGGCACCAACGACACCGGAAGCCTTCAGAAAGCTGCGGCGGCTGATTGCATGAGACTCGTAGTTGTTGTTCATTGTGTTTTCCTCCCTATAATAATTCCGTGCTTCAGTGCATGGTGCAGGGCGGGATGTCCTGCTGTTTTCCCACTATTCTGCGGAGGTTTTTTGAATCCTGTATTGCCAGGGAATACAAAAGAGCGCAGAAACAGACCCCTCTGTCTGCACCTGTGCTCCTCCCGCAAAACCTTAACACGTCATATATTGTACCATTGAAATAAAAAGATGTCAATGGAGCACACACAGCTTTTTCTTCAAAAAGCAAAGTCTGCTGCACAAAAACGATGAAATATATTTGCTTTTGCATGGTAAAGCGTGCAGGAAATTTAACAGACAATGCCACAGACAAAACAACCGGAATTGTTCTCGTCAAAAAGACACTGTATTTTTGCTTTATATTCTAAAAGAGCAGGCGCTCCACGCTTTGCGAAGAGCTCCTGCTATTGGAAAACCGAATTATTAAAACAAGTCACCGGGCCAGTGCGCTCTGGATCTTTGCAAAATCCTCCAGCGTCAGGGCCTCGGGACGGATGCGGGCATCGAAACCGGCGGCTTCAATGGCAGCGGTCACGGCATCCTTGGGCATCCCCAGGCCGCTGGCAATGGCATTGGCCGCAGTCTTGCGCCGCTGGCCAAAGGCCGCGCGCACAAGGGCAAAGTAGCCCTCCTCGTCCTCCACCTGCACGGCGGGGGTGGGGCGGATCTCCATCCGCACCACAGCGCTGGTCACCTTGGGGGCCGGGTAAAAGCTGCCCGGGGCGGCGGTGAACATCATCTTAGAGGTCGCGTAATAGCTCACCGCGCAGCTGATGGCGCTGGAGGCCCGGGTACCCGGGGCAGCGGCCAGACGATCGGCAGCTTCCTTCTGCACCATCACGGTCAGGCTCTCGATGGGCAGGCGGTCACCCAGCAGCTTCATCACAATAGGGCTTGTGATATAGTAGGGCAGGTTGGCGCAGACCGCCACCGGCATCCCGGGGAACTCCTGCGCGATCAGGGCTTTCAGGTCTACCTTGAGCACATCCTGCAGCACCAGCTTGAAGTTGTCCACACCAGCCATGGTCTCGGCCAGCAGGGGGGGTAGGCGCTCGTCCACCTCGATGGAGACCACCTTTGCTGCCCGCTTTGCCAGCTCCCGGGTCAGCACGCCGATGCCGGGGCCGATCTCGAGAACGCCGTAACGCTTGTCCACACCGCTGGCATCCACGATCTTGGGGGGCAGGCCGGGGTTGACGATGAAGTTCTGGCCAAAGCCTTTGGAGAGGGCAAAATCATATTTTTCGCACAGGGCGCGCACATAAGACAGGTCGGTCAGTTCGGGCATGGCTCTATCCTTTCTTTTCCAAAATAACCCTCTCAGTCTCGCTTCGCTCGCCAGCTCCCCCAAAGGGGGAGCTTTTGACAAAACCGCAAACTTTGCATGAATTGCCAAGACCCCGCCCTTCGGGAGAGGTGGCAGCGCGTCAGCGCTGACGGAGAGGGTTGTTCTCTTATTCTTGACTACTGGATGCAGTGCTCTCCCCTGCCGCTTCACTTTCGGCGGGCGCGGTCTCTGCCGGGGTGCTCTCGGCAGATGCAACCTCAGCGTCCCCTTCCGCCACGCTCTCAGCGGCGGCGCTGTCGGCAGCTTCACTGGAAGCCGCCTCGTTGACACCGCTCACGGTGGTGGTACCGCTCATCTGCTGGGCGGTGCTCACGGCACGCTGGATCTGGGGGTCGTTCTCCACAGTGTAATCATAGTATGCGGTCTGCTCGTCCGCAGTCAGGGGACGCTCCACATCCACGGTCAGGCCGGTGCCGTCAAAGCAGCTGCCATCGCCGCAGACCAGCTTTGCCACGGTGACCACCACGGCACTGCCATCGGACAGGCGCTGGGGACTGCTCTGGATGGTGCCCTTGCCCTGCGTGGTGGTGCCCACCAGACGGGCACCATTCAGGGTGCGCAGGCTGCTGGCAAAGAGCTCCGCAGCGCTGGCGGTGCTGCCGTTGACCAGGCAGACAACGGGCAGGCCGATCTGGGATTCGCTGGTGCTGGTGCCCAGCAGGGTCTGGGTGCCGTTCTTGTCCTCAGCAAAGGCCAGCGTGCCCTCCGGGGCGATCAGGTCGATGCACTGGATGGCATCGTCCAGCAGGCCGCCGCCGTTATCGCGCAGGTCAAACACCAGGCTGCCCGCGCCGTTGGCGCTCAGGCTGCGGATGGCGTAATCCAGCTCGCTGGGGGTGGTGGAATCAAACTGGCGGATCCGGATGTAGCCCACATTGCCCTGCACCATCTGGTAATCCACGGTGGTGGAGCTGTAGCCGGAGTGGGTCAGGTCAGCGGTATGCTCGGAGGCCTCACTGTCCAGCCAGGTCACATTGACGGTGGTGCCGCTCTCGCCGCGCAGGCGGGTCTGGATGACATCCACACTGCTCATGCTCTTGACATCGGTGCCGTCCACAGCGGTGATGTAGTTTCCGACCTGAATGCCGGCCTCCTTGGCGGGGGATTCATCGTAGACCTTGATGACCTTGGCATAGCCGGACTGATCCACAGCCAACTCCACGCCAATGCCGATCAGGGTGCCGTTCTGGGTGTTCATCAGCTCCGTATAGGCGGTGGCGCTGAAATAGCGGGCGTACTTGTCGCCGGTGCCCAGCAGGTAGCCAGCCGTCAGGCGGTCGTAGAGGGTGGTCTCATCAATGGGATAGTAATCGTTGCTGCGGACATAGCGGTCCACCTCAGCGATCTTGTTGTACATGCTTTCCTTTTCCTTCACGCTGGAAACGGTGCTGTCAAACAGGCGCATCGCCACCAGCATGGTAATGGAAAAGGTAACGGTCATGGCCAGGATGACAATGCTGACCGCCATGCCGACCGATATCTTACGGTTCATCTTTTTCCCTCCTCTGTCAGACCAGCAGCATCATAACCACGCTGCCCAGCATGGAAAGTGCAAAGATCCCTGCCAGGATCAGACAGCCCACGCGCAGGATGCGCTTGCGTTTTTCTTCCTTCATAAGCCCTGACGGCCTCCTTTGATACAATGCAGATTATTTCATGGGGATATAACCACGGGGGTTGACGGCATTGGCCTTGGAGCCGCCCTTCCAGACCTCCAGATGGAGGTGGTTGCCGGTAGAGTTGCCGGTGCTGCCCACATAGCCGATGATCTCACCCTGCTGGACATACTTGCCCGCCGAGGTAGCGACCGACCGCATGTGGCCGTACAGGGTGCTGTACTGGTTGCCATCGGACATTTTGCCGTGGTAGATGATGACATAGTTGCCGTAGCCGCCGCTGGACCAGCCCGCCACCTGCACATAACCGCTGGCGGCTGCATAGATGGGCGTGCCGCCCGGGGCGGCAAAGTCGGTACCGGCGTGGAGCTTGTTGACCCCCGTAACGGGGTTCTTGCGCCAGCCGTACTCACTGGAAATGCGGCTATAACTCTTGAGCGGGCAGATGAAGCCGGTAAAGCTCAGGGTGGGCTTGGAGGCAGCGGCCGCAGCGATCATCTTCTGGATCTGCTTCTTGACGGCCTCATAGTTCATCTCGTCCGATTCAATGGCGGCCTGCGCGTCCTTCTGGGCCTGCTGCGCCTCGGCAGCGCTCATCTGGGCGGCGGCCACGCTGGAGTTGAGCTCGTTCTGCTTGGCACGCATCTGGCTGTTCTGGGCATCCAGATCTGCCTTTTTGCTTTGCAGCTCGCTGCGCTGGGATTCCAGCGTCAGCTTATCGCTTTCCAGCGCTTCCTTGGCGTTCTTCATGTTGTCCAGGATCTCGGTGTCCTTGATGGAGATGTCCTGCATGACCTCGTTGAAGGTCAGCAGCTCATACAGGTCGTTCACCGCAGACAGCATGGCAACGCTGCCGCCGTCCCGCAGCTCCTGCATGGCGGCCATGTGCTGCTTGAAATCCCCCCACTGGTCGGCGATCTCCGCTTCTTTTTCGGTGATCTGCTGCTCCTTGGCGGCGATCTCCTGTTCCTTCAGGCCGATGCTGTTCTGCACCTCGGCGATCTGGCCCTTCAGCACGCTGATCTGGCTCTGGACCACCGTGACCTTTTCCTTCAGCTCCGATTCCAGCGCCTTGGCGGCCTGCTCCTTCTTTTTTGCATTGGACAGTTCCTTTTTGTGCTGTACAATGGACTGGGAGAGCTTATCCAGCTTGTTCTGCAGGCTGGACATGCTGGTAGCCGCCGTGGCCGGGTAGACCGAAACGCTCAGCAGCAGGCAGGCCGCCGCCAGAAACAGGCTGGCGGCGCGCATGGCCCGGCTGTGCCCGGGGGCGGGCTTTGCGTGGGTGGGGGTATACATGAGGTGCAGGCGGAAGCCCGCAGAGTGTTTTGCTTGTTTCACAGAGAAGGCTCCTTTCGCTTACACATTCAGATGCTTGCGGATGGAGAACATGCTGCCCAGCGCACCCACCAGCGCACCACCGGCCAGACTGTACGTCAGGATGGTGGGCCAGACGGCATCCACAGGCACCATGGCGGTGCCCATGAGCAGCTGCCACAACCCGCCCAGCGTGCTGGAGGCCTGCACGATGTAGGCATAGCCGAAGATACCGGCTACCGAGGTGATGGCACCGGAGATCAGGCCCATGGTCAGGCCCTCCACAAAAAAGGGCAGGGTGACAAGGTGGTTGGTCGCGCCCACATACTTCATGATCTCGATCTCACGGCGGCGGGCAAAAACGCTCAGGCGGATGGTGCTGCCCACCGTGATGATGCTGACCGCCATCAACACCAGGATCACGATCTGGCCCACCTTGGTCACGGCCCGCTGGACCTCCACAAAGGTCTGGGTCATCTCAATGGGGGCGGTAACGCTGTACACGCCTGGAATACTCTGGAAGTTCTGGCTCATGGCCTGCATTTGGCTCAGGTCTGCCAGAGAGACACGGTAGTTGGCCTTGAAGGGGTTATCATTCTCAAATTCGTCCAGCAGGACGGCGTAATCCGCCATGTACCCACGGTACTGGTTGAGCACATCCTCCTTGGACATGTACTGCACCCGGCTCACGCCCGGGGTGGCAGTGATGCGCTCCCCTACCGACTGGATGGTGGCATCGTCAGCTTCGGGGTCCACATAGACCACCATCTCGTTCTGCTGGCCCAGATAGTTCACCATGCTGTCCACATTGACTTCCGCCAGCGTGGCAAAGGTGTTCAGGGTCATACAGACGCTCAGGGAGGCGATGCAGGCAATGGTCATGGCCCAGTGCTTGCCCAGGTTGCGCACGCCGCGCACCACAAGGAAACCGAACGTAGAAGGCTTCATCATACCAGCGACACCTCCATTTCCAGTTCCTTCGGGTCTACGGGTGGGTGGGGGATCATGGAGCCCGTGGGCACATCCGAGATGATGTGTCCGCCGGACAGGGTGACCACGCGGCGGTCAAAGTGACGGACCAGCTCGTGCTCATGGGTGACCACCAGCACAGTGATGCCCATCTCGCTGACACGCTCCAGCAGCTCCATCATCTCAAGGCTCAGTTCGGGGTCGATGTTGCCGGTGGGCTCGTCCGCAATCACCAGCTTGGGGGCGTGGGCCAGGGCGCGGGCCACAGCCACACGCTGCTGCTCACCGCCGGAGAGCAGGTCGGGGTAGACCTTTGCCTTGTCCTCCAGGTGGACAAGCTCCAGCATGTAATTCACGCGCTCCTTGATCTGCTTGTGCCCGATGTTGGTAACATGCATGGCAAAGGCAATGTTCTCGTAAACGGTCATGGTGGGGATGAGCCGGAAATCCTGAAAGATGATGCCCATCTGACGGCGCAGGTAGGGGATCTTGCGGCGGCGCAGGCGGGCAACATCCTGCCCGTTCACCAGCACACGGCCCTCGGTGGGGGTCTCCTCGCGCAGGATCAGCTTGAGCAGGGTGGATTTGCCCGCGCCCGAGTGACCCAGCAGAAAAACAAACTCGCCGTCATCCACATGGAAGTTGACATCCTCCAGGGCAGGCTTTGCGTTGTGCTTGTACTGCTTTGAAACGTGTTCAAAATCTATCATGCGTTTTTCGCTCCCAATAATTTTCTCCAAACCAAAAAGAACCGGCCAGCATCGGTTTCGAGCGGCCGGTTCTGCGCCGACGGCTTTGTGCCGCAAGCGTTTGCTTAATATTTGGCCGGGTTGTTGGACAGGTACTTCTTGACCATCAACGCCACCTTAAAGACGATGGCATCGTCGAACTCACGCAGATCCAGACCGGTCAGTTTTTTGATCTTTTCCAGACGATACACCAGCGTGTTGCGGTGGACAAACAGGCCGCGGCTGGTCTCAGACACATTCAGGTTGTTCTCGAAGAAGCGCTGGATGGTGAACAGGGTCTCCTGATCCAGGCTCTCGATGCTGCCCTGCTTGAACACCTCGCGCAGGAACATCTCGCAGACAGTGGTGGGCAGCTGGTAGATCAGGCGGGCAATGCCAAGGTTGTCGTAGCGGATGATCTGCTTCTCTGTGTCGAACACCTTGCTGACCTCCATGGCGATCTGGGCTTCCTTGAAGGAGGTAGCCAGATCCTTCACGTTGGAGATGGGGGTGCCGATGCCGACCACAGCCTTGATGTAATGCTCACCGGACAGGGTGTCCACGATGCTGGCAGCCAGCTTCTCCATATCGGTGCGGTCGATGCCCTTGCGGATCTCCTTGACCAGCACGGTGTCGGTCTCGCTGATATTGAACACAAAGTCCTTCTGCTTGTCCGGGAACAGGCTGCTGACCACATCGTAAGCGGAGATGTCGCCGCCGGAGGTCACGCGCACAATGAACACCACGCGGGAAACATCGGTGGCAAAGTGCAGCTCACGGGCCTTGGCGTAGATATCGCCGGGCAGGATATTGTCCAGCACCACGTTCTTGATGAAGTTGGCTTTGTCGAACTTCTCATCGTGGTACTGCTTGATGCTCTGCAGGCTGATGGAGAGCAGGGCCGCAAACTGGCCCGCAGTCTCGTCCGCGCCTTCCACAAACACGGCATAGTCGTTATGCTTTGCGCTGGAGAACTGCTGATAGGTGTAGCCATCCCGCACAAAGCGGTCACCGGCCGTCAGGCGCTCTGCCATAAAGCCCTCGCGCACCTCTCCGATCAGGTTCAGCTCCGAGCAGGAGATCACAGCGCCGGTCTCATCCACCACACCGACCACACGATCGATGGCGTCTTTCATCTGGTAGATCACGCTCTGGAATACTCTATTGGCCATAAATGGATACCCCTTTTCCTCTTTTGTGCAAGCCGCAGGGGCGAGATTGTCGTTTTCAACAATTTCGCCGCTTTACATTATCTATTTTACACAAAAGAATTTACTTTTGCAACATATTTCACCAAAATATTTTTGACTTTCTTGGTGAAATTATCTTTTGGGGGTATTTTCAGGCCCAAAAAGCACTGTTTTGCGTGGTTCTTGTGAATATTTTACCGGCAAAATGTGATGTTTTTTTGAAAATCAGGTGAAAAGCAGTCAGGCTCCGGTGGTAATTGCTGTCACTTCCTCCGCAGAAAGCTCCCGCCACTGTCCCGGTGCAAGGGCCGGGTCCAGCGCAAGCCCGCCGATGGCATCCCGGTGCAGGGCGTTCACACCCGCGCCGTACACACCGAACATCCGCTTGATCTGGTGGTACACCCCCTGCCTGAGCCTGACTTTCACGGTCAGGCCGTCCGGGGTCAGGGCTTCCACCTCTGCCGGGGAGAGGGCGGTGCCATCCGCCAGCGTCACGCCCTCGGCAAAGCCCCTGCGCATCTCCTCGGTCAGCGGTGTGTCAATGACCACCGTGTAGGTTTTGGAGACATGGCGCTTCGGGGCAAGGATCTCGTGGGCGAAGCCGCCGTCATCCGTCAGCAGAACAAAGCCGGTGCTGGTCTTGTCCAGCCGGCCGGCCGGGAACAGCTCCCGCCGGGGGTAGGCATCCCCGATCAGATCCACTACGGTGGTATCCCGCTTGTCGGTGGAAGCGCTCACCACGCCCTCAGGCTTGTTGAGCATCAGGTAGACGAACTGCTGGTAAGCAAGCGGCGCACCGTCCACCGCCACGCTGTCCCCTTCCCTGAGCTGGATGTCCCCTTTTTTGCACACCGCGCCGTTCACCGTCACCCGTCCCCTGCTCAGCAGGGTCTTTGCCTCGCTCCGGGTGCATTGCGCCGTCTCGGCCAGATATTTGTCTAGTCGCATAGGTTCTCCTTTTCCGGTTATAGCAAAGCTGCGCCCTGCCCAAAGGCGGAGCGCAGCGATAGATTTTGCAGTTCAGTGGACCGGGAGTTTCTCCGAGGACCGTCCGCTGGGGTGGGACCCTGCTGCCGCAGGCAGTAGGGCGGGCGATGGAATGGCCCGAGCCGTGTCCGAGGAGAAAGCTACCGGGCCACACCCTTAAACGCTCAGAGAAGCGTGCTGTTCCACAGCATCGGGGTTGGCATCAAAGATGGGCTGGAGCACATTTGCAATGAACTCCTCCACCTGCTGGGGTGCACGGCCCACAAAGTTTTCGGGCACCAGACCGGCCACGATCTCCTCCTTGGTCAGGCCAAAGGCGGGGTCGGCTGCAACGCGGTCCACCATATCGTTGGGCAGACCCTCTTCCTTGACCTGCTTGCCGGCGGCAATGGCGTGCTGGCGCAGGCGCTCGTGGAGCTCCTGACGGTTGCCGCCCTTTTCCACAGCCTGCATCATAATGTTCTCGCTGGCCATGAAGGGCAGCTCTGCCATCAGGCGGCTGCGCACTACCTTGGGATAGACCACGATGCCATCGGTGACATTGAGCATGATGTTCAGGATGGCATCGGCAGCCAGGAAGCCCTCGGCCATGGCAACACGCTTGTTGGCGCTGTCATCCAGAGTGCGCTCAAACCACTGGGTGCCGGTGGTGAAGCTGGGGTTCAGCACATCCACCATCAGGTAGCGGCTCAGGGCACAGATGCGCTCACACCGCATGGGGTTGCGCTTGTAAGGCATGGCGGAGGAACCGATCTGGTTCTTCTCAAAGGGTTCTTCCATCTCCTTGAAGTTGGCCAGCAGGCGCAGGTCGGTGGCAAACTTCATGCAGCTCTGGGCAATGCCCGCCAGAGCGTTCAGGATAAAGGCATCCACCTTGCGGCTGTAGGTCTGGCCGGACACGGGGATCACGGCATCCGGGGCAAAGCCCATCTCCCTGGCAATGGAAGCATCCACAGCGCGGATCTTGTCTACATCGCCCTTGAACAGCTCCATAAAGGAAGCCTGGGTGCCGGTGGTGCCCTTGACACCGCGCAGCTGCAGGGTGGCAAGGCGGTGGTCGATCTCGGCAAGATCCATCACCAGCTCGTTGGCCCACAGGGTGGCACGCTTACCCACGGTGGTGGGCTGTGCAGGCTGGCAGTGGGTATAGGCCATGCAGGGCATGTCCTTGTACTCCTCAGCAAAGCGGGAGAGCTTTGCCAGCACACCGATCAGCTTTTTGCGAATGAGTTCCAGGCCCTGCCGCATCACGATGATATCGGTGTTATCGCCCACATAGCAGCTGGTGGCACCCAGATGGATGATGCCTGCTGCCTTGGGGCACTGCTGGCCGTAGGCGTAAACGTGGCTCATCACATCATGGCGCACCAGCTTCTCGCGCGCAATGGCGACCTCGTAGTTGATGTCGTCCACATGGGCTTCCAGCTCGGCCACCATTTCGGGGGTGATATTGGTCAGGCCCTGCTCCATCTCGGCCCGGGCCAGCGCCACCCACAGGCGGCGCCAGGTGCGGAACTTGTTGTCATCCGAGAAGATGTACTGCATCTCGTCGGAAGAATAACGGGTAGAGAAGGGGCTGATATAACGATCATGCTGTGACATTGGTTGTTTCCTCCTGAAAGTAACTCCCCCAGCCGCCTTCCGGCGACAGCCCCCTCGAAGAGGGGACCTTTCAGCCTCCCTCGGAGAGGGAGGTGGCATCGCGTCAGCGATGACGGAAGGAGTTTTTCTCTATTCTACCATCAAACCTTGAAATAGTCTACGCCGCCCTCAAAGATCGGCTGATATTTGTCGCCGGTGACATTCTTGTACAGGTACTCGCCGCTGCGCTCCGAGTGGCCCATCTTGCCGAACACGCGGCCGTCCGGGCTGGTGATGCCCTCAATGGCCAGCAGAGAACCGTTGGGGTTGTAGCGCTGATCCATGGTGGGCTCGCCCTCCAGATCAACATACTGGGTAGCAACCTGGCCGTTGGCAACCAGCTGATCCAGCACGTTCTGGGGTGCCACAAAGCGGCCCTCGCCGTGGCTGATGGCGATCTCATACTCGCTGCCTGCATCGCAGTGGGACAGCCAGGGGCTGCCGGTGGATGCAACACGGGTGCGCACCAGCATGCTCTGGTGGCGGCCGATGGTGTTGAAGGTCAGGGTCGGGTCATAGGCCGTGATGGGGCGGATATCGCCGTAGGGCACCAGACCCAGCTTGATCAGGGCCTGGAAGCCGTTGCAGATGCCCAGCATCAGACCGTCGCGGTGCTGCAGCAGGTCGCGGACCGCCTCGGTGACCGCAGGGCTGCGGAAGAAGGAGGCGATGAACTTGGCGCTGCCATCCGGCTCGTCGCCGCCGGAGAAGCCGCCGGGCAGCATCACGATCTGACTCTCGCCAATGGCCTTGACCAGTGCCTCGCAGCTGGCGGTAACGTCCGCCGGGGTCAGGTTGCGGATGACCAGGATCTCGGGGTCGGCACCGGCGCGGGCAAAGGCCTTGGCGGTGTCGTACTCACAGTTGGTACCGGGGAACACGGGGATGATCACCTTGGGCTTTGCCACACCGATCTTGGGGGCAGCAGGGGCGTTCAGCTTGCCGTTGATCTTTTCCACAGTGGGGCCTGCCTTGCGGTAGGGGTAAACAGGCTCCAGCTTGCTCTCCCAGATCTCCTGCAGCTCTGCCATATCCAGCGTCTCACCGCAGCTTTCAAAGGTATACTCCCTGGTGGTCTCGCCCAGCAGCTCGCCTGCGGGGGAATCAGAGACCATTTCCAGCACGATGGAGCCGTACATGGGCTCGAACATCCGGTGTGTGGGCATATCAGCGCGCATCTTGAAGCCGATGCGGTTGCCCAGGCCCATCTTGAACAGGGCCTCGGCAATGCCGCCGTAGCCCACGGCGCAGGCAGATGCCACCATGCCCTCTTCGATCATCTGCTCCACGATCTTGTAGTTTGCCTTCAGGGAGAAGAAGTTGGGGCAGCCGGTCTCGGGATCCAGAATGGGCCGGATGAGGACAACAGTGCTCTCGGGCTTCTTGAACTCGGTGGAGACCACCTTGCTGGCCTTGCCGATGGCAGTGGCAAAGGAGACCAGCGTGGGGGGCACATCCAGCTGTTCGAAGGAGCCGGACATGCTGTCCTTGCCGCCGATGGAGGCAATGCCCAGACCCATCTGGGCATCCAGAGCACCCAGCAGGGCGGCCAGCGGCTTGCCCCAGCGCTCGGGCTTGGTGCCCAGGCGCTCAAAGTACTCCTGGAAGGTCAGGTAGGCATCCTCATAGCGGAAGCCGGAGGCCACCAGTTTGGTGACACTGTCCACCACGGCCATCCGTGCGCCGATATACTGGTTGGCGCTCATCAGGTAGGGGTTGTAGCCCCAGGCCATGCCGGAGCAGGTGTTGGTCTCGCCATCCACGGGCAGCTTTGCCACCATGGCGTTCTGGGGAGTCAGCTGGTGAGCACCGCCAAAGGGCATCAGGACGGTGGCGGCACCAATGGTGCTGTCGAACCGCTCAGAAAGGCCCTTCTTGCTGCAGATGTTCAGGTCGCCCACCATGTTCTTCATCTTCTGGCTGAAGGTGATGCCGGCCCACTGGGGCTGCCAGACGGTACCCTGCTCCACATGGACGTTCTGGTGCTTCTCGGCACCGTTGGAGTTCAGGAACTCACGGCTGATGTTGACGATGGACACGCCGTTCCACACCATGTTCAGGCGCTTTTCCTCGGTGACCTTTGCCACGGGGGTCGCCTCAAGGTTCTCCTCGGTGGCAATGGCGATGAACTTGTCCACATCCTCGGGGGCAAGGGCCACAGCCATGCGCTCCTGGCTCTCGCTGATGGCCAGCTCGGTGCCGTCCAGGCCGTCATACTTCTTGGTGACCTTGTTCAGGTCGATATACAGGCCGTCGGCCAGCTCGCCGATGGCAACGGAAACGCCGCCCGCACCAAAGTCGTTGCAGCGCTTGATCATCTTGCAGGCATCCTCACGGCGGAACAGGCGCTGGAGCTTGCGCTCGATGGGCGCATTGCCCTTCTGCACCTCGGCACCGCAGTGGTCCAGGCTGCCCAGATTGTGTGCCTTGGAGGAGCCGGTGGCACCGCCGATGCCGTCGCGGCCGGTGCGGCCGCCCAGCAGGACGATGACATCCCCGGGGGCGGGGCACTCGCGGCGGACATGGGAAGCGGGGGTCGCACCCACCACAGCGCCGATCTCCATTCGCTTTGCCACATAGCCGGGGTGGTAGATTTCATCCACCTGGCCGGTGGCAAGGCCGATCTGGTTGCCGTAGGAGGAGTAACCGGCAGCGGCAGTGGTCACCAGCTTGCGCTGGGGCAGCTTGCCGGGCAGGGTCTCGCTGACAGGCTTGAGCGGGTCGCCTGCGCCGGTCACACGCATGGCCTGATAGACATAGCTGCGGCCGGACAGCGGGTCACGGATGGCACCGCCGATGCAGGTGGCCGCACCGCCGAAGGGCTCGATCTCGGTGGGGTGGTTGTGGGTCTCGTTCTTAAAGAGGAAGAGCCAGTCCTCATCCTTGCCGTTCACATCGCACTTGATCTTGACGGTGCAGGCGTTGATCTCCTCGGATTCGTCCAGATTCTTGAGGATGCCCTGCTTCTTCAGCTCCTTGGCACCGATGGTGGCAAGATCCATCATGCAGCGGGGCTTCTCCTCACGGCCCAGGTCGGCGCGCATGGCCATGTAGCGGTCAAACGCTGCCTGCACCACGGCATCGTCGATCTGGACATCATCCAGAATGGTGCCGAAGGTGGTGTGGCGGCAGTGATCGGACCAGTAGGTGTCGATCATCTTGATCTCGGTGATGGTGGGGTCGCGGTGCTCAGAGCGGAAGTACTCCTGGCAGAACTTGATATCGCCCAAGTCCATGGCCAGGCCCTTTTCGTCGATGAACTTCTTCAGGCCCTCTTCGTCCAGCTCGTTGAAGCCCTCCAGCGTGGCCACAGCGGTGGGCATGGGATACTCCATCTTCAGAGTAGCTTTGGTCTCCAGCGAAGCCTCGCGGGCCTCCACCGGGTTGATGACGTACTTTTTGATCTCTGCCACCTGCTCCTCGGTCAGGGAACCCTCCAGCAGGTAGACACGGGCAGAGCGGACCAGCGGGCGCTCGCCCTGGCTGATGAGCTGGATGCACTCAGCGGCAGAATCGGCGCGCTGGTCGAACTGGCCGGGCAGGTACTCCACAGCAAAGGAAATGCCCTCGAATTCAGGCAGCTCCGCATAGGTGTTGTCCACCGGCGGCTCACTGAACACGGTGGTAGCGCACTGGTTGAACAGTGCCTCGTCGATGCCCTCCACGTCATAGCGGTTCAGCAGGCGCAGGCCGCTCAGGGACTGGATGCCCAGCAGGCTCACCAGCTCATTTTTCAGGCCCTGGGCTTCCACATCAAAGCCGGGCTTCTTTTCCACATAAATACGATAGACCATTGAAATCCATCCTTCCATCCGATGACTTTTTCTTATCAGAATCCTCGCCCTCTCAGGCGCTTCGCGCCAGCTCTCCCAAAGGGAGAGCCAACCCATATCCCAGATTTATCACCTGCTGACCATGAGCTGCCTTTGCCTCTCCCCTTGGGAGAGGTGGCATTGCAAAGCAATGACGGAGAGGGCGAGCACGTTTATCCTTCAGCAATCGCCTTTAATGCTCTCATACCAATATCCGTGCGCTTGTGCAGCTTTTCAAAGCTGATCTTCTCAGCGGCGGCGTATGCCTGCGTGATGGCGGCGGTCAGGCGGGGCGCAGCTGCAGTCACGCCCAGCACGCGGCCGCCGTTGGTGACCAGCGTGCCGTCCTCACGCAGTGCCGTTCCGGAGTGGTAGACTGTGATGTTGCTCTCCCCTTCCAACTGGCCGTTGGTCAGGCCGGAAATGGGCTTTCCCTTTTCATAGGACACCGGGTAGCCGCCGGAAGCCAGAATAACGCAGCAGGCGGCACCCTCGGAGAATTTGACCTCGGTATCGGCCAATGTGCCCTCGGTGCAGGCAGTCATGATCTTCAGCAGGTCACTCTCCAGCAGAGGCAGCACCACCTGGGTCTCGGGATCACCGAAGCGGCAGTTATACTCGATGACCTTGGGGCCGTCCGGGGTGAGCATCAGGCCGAAGTACAGGCAGCCCTTGAAGGGGCAGCCCTCGACGTTCATGGCCTGAATGGTGGGCAGGAAGATCTTTTCCATGCACTCGGCAGCAACGGCCGGGGTGTAGTAGGGGTTGGGGGCCACGGTGCCCATGCCGCCGGTGTTCAGGCCGGTGTCGTGATCGTTGGCACGCTTGTGATCCATGCTGGACACCATGGGCTTGACCACCTTGCCGTCGGTAAAGCTCAGCACACTGACCTCGGGGCCGGTGAGGAACTCTTCCACCACCACATGGTTGCCGGAAGCGCCGAACTTCTTGTCCAGCATGATCTCCTTCACGCCGTCGGCGGCCTGTTCCTCATTTTCGCAGATCAGCACGCCCTTGCCCAGTGCCAGTCCGTCGGCCTTGATGACCACGGGGTACTTGCCCTTTGCCTTGATGTAATCCATGACCTTGGCGGGGTCATCAAAGGTGGCATAATCTGCAGTGGGGATGCCGTATTTCTTCATCAGGTCCTTAGAGAACACCTTGGAGGCCTCGATGCGGGCAGCGGCCTTGTCCGGGCCAAAGGCAGGGATGCCCACTGCTGCCAATGCGTCCACCATGCCCAGCGCCAGCGGGTCATCCTGCGCCACGACCACATAATCAAACTTTTCCTCGGCAGCAAAGGCCACCATGGTCTCTACGTCCGTAGCCTTGATGTTCTTGCATTTGGCATCATAGCTGATGCCGCCGTTGCCCGGAGCGCACCAGATCTCGCCGCAGTCCGGGCTCTTCTTCAGTGCCTTGATGATGGCGTGCTCGCGGCCGCCGCCGCCGACCACTAAGATTTTTTTAGCCATTTTAACATCTCCTAAAATATTCGTTTCTGCTTCTCTGTCAGCGTCCTCACCCTCTCAGGCGCTTCGCGCCAGCTCTCCCAAAGGGAGAGCCAAGACTGGCACTAACACCAGCAGCTACTAACGGGATGCTGCCAAAGGCTCCCCCTTTGGGGGAGCTGGCAAAGCCGACAGGCTTTGACTGAGAGGGCGAACCAGTTTTCCTTTTAGTGATGGAACAGCCGGATGCCGCAGAAGGCCATGGCGATGCCGTACTTATTGCAGGTGTCAATGACCTGCTGGTCGCGGATAGAGCCGCCGGGCTGGACAATGGCGGTCACGCCGGAGCGGCGGGCACGCTCGATGTTGTCGCCAAAGGGGAAGAAGGCATCGGAACCCAGGCAGACACCGGTAACGTGGCTCAGGTACTCTTTCTTTTCCTCAGCGGTCAGGGGTGCGGGCTGCTCGGTGAAGGTCTCGGCCCAGACATCGTCGCCGATGACATCCTCGGGGGTGTCACCGATATACACATCAATGGCATTGTCGCGGTTGGGCTTGGCGACATCGTCACGGAAGGGCAGGTTCAGCACCTTGTCCATGTGGCGCAGCTGCCAGTTGTCGGCCTTCTGGCCTGCCAGACGGGTGCAGTGGATGCGGCTCTGCTGGCCGGCACCCACGCCGATGGTCTGGCCGCCTGCGGTGTAGCAGACACTGTTGGACTGGGTGTATTTCAGGGTGATGAGGGCAATGATCAGGTCCCGCTTCTGCTCCTCGGTCACGCTCTTGTTCTCGGTGACCCAGTTGGTCAGCATGGTGTCGGCATTGATGGTCAGCTCGTTGCGGCCCTGTTCAAAGGTGATGCCGTACACCTGCTTGTGTTCCACAGGGGCGGGCTTGTAGTCGGGGTCAATGGCTACCACATTGTAGTTGCCCTTTTTCTTACCGGCCAGAATGGTCAGAGCCTCCGGCTCATAACCGGGGGCAATGATGCCATCAGAGACCTCATGCTGGATGAGCTTTGCGGTGGGCACATCGCAGACATCGGAGAGGGCGATCCAGTCGCCAAAGGAGGACATACGGTCAGCACCGCGGGCACGGGCGTAAGCGCAGGCCAGCGGAGAGAGCTCAAAGTCCGGAGCAATGTGGTACATCCTGCGCTCCACATCGGTCAGAGGCAGGCCCAGGGCGGCACCCGCCGGGGACACATGCTTGAAGGAAGCGGCGGCGGGCAGGCCGCAGGCCGCCTTCAGCTCCTTGACCAGCTGGATGGAGTTGAGGGCATCCAGAAAATTGATGTAGCCGGGCTTGCCGTTCAGCACAGTCACGGGCAGGTCGGAGCCATCTTCCATATAGATGCGGCTGGGCTTCTGGTTGGGGTTGCAGCCGTACTTCAGTGCGAGTTCGTTCATTGATGCATCCTCCTTAAGTCTTCGTTATTCCGCTTCGGCATCGAGCTTTGCCAGCAGCTCCAGCTCCTCGGGCAGCAGTTCAGGCTCCTCGGGGTCGTCCAGATCGCTGTTGACAGCATCGTATTTGTTGAAGATCATATCGCCGGTCTCACCGCTGTCCAGATCGATGACGCGGGCAAACAGGCTGACCTTGTTGTCGGGGTTCAGGTTCTGCCACAGGCCATGGGCAAAATCACCGATGGTGCGGGGGCAGGCAAAGCGCAGGGGCTCGCCCTCAAAGCTGGGGATGGGGTTTCCGTTGTGCTTGTAGGTGCTGATGAAATGGCCCTCACCGGCCACAGGCTGGGGGTAATCAAAGAAATAGCGCTGGACGCTGTCGCCGTTGCCGTCGGCAGATTTCAGGATGCTCATCTGGTAGCTGCCATCAGCGTACACCACAGCGGAGATGCGGGGGGTGTAGTTGGGGCCGTCCGGCTCAAAGGTGCGGGTGCGCAGGGCATCGGCAAAGCTCTTGCCCTGACTCATCAGGTCAAAAATGGTATCGGTCTGGTCGCCGTTGGTCACGATATGGGTCTTGCCCAGGGTCAGCACGGGGTTATAGATGATAAGGCTGGGGTCCTCCAGCTTGTCGGGGTCTGCAGCCATGGTGCAGATGCCGCCGCGCTCGGGCACGGGGTCAAACACGCGGTTGCGGCTGTTCTCACTGCGGCCCATGATAAAGTAGCCGATGAACATCTGACGGCCATCGGGGGCCATTGCCACCGCAATGCCGCGGCCGGGGTACTCGTTGGAGGCCAGATAATCGTTCAGGTTGATCTTTTCCATGTCAAATTCTCCTATTACGGAACTCCCCCAGTCGCCTGCGGCGACAGCCCCCTCGGAGAGGGAGCCTCAAGCCTCCCTCCTTGAGGGAGGTGGCACACCGTCAGGCGTGACGGAAGGAGTTTTTACTCGATCTCGCCGCTGCACACCATGGCAACTGCCTTGGGCAGCAGCTTCCACTCGGCCTGTTCCATCACCCGCTTCTGCAGCACCTCGGGGGTGTCGCCGGGCAGGATCTCCACCGCCTTTTGCAGTAGGATGGGGCCGCCGTCGCACTCTTCGTTGACAAAGTGGACGGTGGCACCGGTCACCTTGCAGCCCCGGGCCAGAGCGGCCTGATGGGGGCGCAGGCCGTACATGCCGGGCCCGCAGAAGGAAGGGATGAGCGCCGGGTGAACATTCAGGATGCGGCGGGGATAGGCTTCAATGACACTGGGGCCCAGCACGGAAAGGAACCCGGCCAGCACCACCAGATCGATGTTGTGGCTTTTCAGCGTTTCCAGCAGGGCCGCGTCAAAGGCCTCACTGTTCTCGTAATCCTTGCGGCGGACCACAACGCCCTCCACACCGGCCTTTGCGGCCCGCTCCAGTGCGTAGACACCGGGCTTGGAGGCCACGACCAGCGTGATCTTACCGTTGGGGTTCTCGCCCCGGGCTTCGCTGTCCAGCAAGGCCTGCAGATTGGTGCCGCCGCCGGAAACCAACACAGCTACGTTCAGCACAGTTCCACACCGTCCCCTTCAGCGATGACACCCAGCTTGTAAGCCTCGGGCTCGCCGTTGGCGTGGAGGATCTCCAGCGCTTTATCGGCCTGTGCGGCAGGAACGGTGAGCACCATGCCAACGCCCATGTTGAAGGTGTTGAACATGTCGTGCTCGGAGATGCCGCCTACCTTCTGCATCAGGTGGAACAGCGCCGGGGTGCGGACATCCTCCTTCTTGATGCGGGCGCAGCAGCCCTTTTTCAGGCTGCGGGGGATGTTCTCATAGAAGCCGCCGCCGGTGATGTGGGAGATGCCTTTGACATCCACCTCTTCCAGCACCTTCAGCACCGGCTTGACGTAGATCTTGGTGGGAGCCAGCAGGGCATCGCCCAGGGTCTTGCCGCCCAGCTCGGCGGGGGTGGTGTGCAGAACATCGGGATCGTTGTCGATGTCAAAGATCTTGCGCACCAGCGAGAAACCGTTGGAATGAACACCGGTGGAGGGCAGAGCGAGGATGACATCGCCAGCCTGCATGGTCTCGTTGCTCAGGATCTTTTCCTTGTCCACAACGCCCACGGTGAAACCGGCCAGATCGTACTCATCCTCCGGCATCATACCCGGGTGCTCGGCAGTCTCACCGCCCACCAGAGAGCAATCAGCCTGCACGCAGCCCTCGGCCACGCCCTTGACGATCTCGGCGATCTTCTCAGGGATGTTGCGGCCGCAGGCGATGTAATCCAGGAACACCAGCGGCTTTGCACCGGCGCAGATCACATCGTTGACGCACATGGCAACGCAGTCGATGCCAATGGTATCGTGCTTGTCCATGATCATGGCGATCTTCAGCTTGGTGCCCACGCCGTCCGTGCCGGAGATCAGAACCGGGTGCTTGTAGCCGGTGCAATCCAGCTCAAACAGGCCGCCAAAGCCGCCCAGACCACCAATGCAGTGCTCGTTCATGGTGCGGGCAACATACTGCTTCATCAGTTCAACGGAGCGGTAACCGGCGGTGATATCCACACCGGCAGCTGCGTAACTCTCAGAATAGCTCTTTTCCATCTTCTTACTCTCCTAACTTCTTCTCGTTTTTGGGACGGTCGTTCAGGTGGCGTTCATGGATATCGGTGGAAAGCACCTCCTCCGGCTTCACGGCATACTCGCCGGTAAAGCAGGCGGTGCAGAAACCGCATTTTGCGTTCTTGGCCAGCTGCACCACATGCTCGGTGGACAGGTAGCCCAGGGTGTCGGCCCCGATGATCTCATTGATCTGCTCCACATTGCGGCCCGTGGCCACCAGCAGCTTCTGGTCGGGGATGTCGGTGCCGAAGTAGCAGGGGTATTTGAACGGGGGGGCCGAGACCCGGAAGTGGACTTCCTTTGCACCGGCATCCCGCAGCAGCTTGATGATGCGGGCGGAGGTGGTGCCGCGCACGATGGAGTCATCCACCAGCACCACCCGCTTGCCCTTGACGGTGCTGGACACCACGTTCAGCTTGATGCGCACGCTGTTTTCGCGCTGCTTCTGGCTGCCCTGGATAAAGGTGCGGCCGATGTATTTATTCTTGATGAAGCCGATGCCGTAGGGGATGCCGCTCTCCTGCGAGTAGCCGAGCGCCGCATCCAGACCGGAATCCGGCACGCCGATGACCACATCGGCCTCCACGGGGTGCTCTTGTGCCAGGAACCGGCCTGCCTGCTTGCGGGCCTCGTGCACCGAACTGCCCTCGATGATGCTGTCCGGGCGGGAGAAATAGATGAACTCGAACACGCACATCTGGGTGTCCGGGCGGCCGCAGTGATCCTTGATGCTCCGCAGCTCACCAGTCTTGGTGTCGGCAATGACGATCTCGCCGGGCTCCACGTCCCGCAGCAGGGTCGCGCCCGCAGCATCCAGCGCACAGCTCTCGCTGGCAAAGACGTAGCCGCCGCCGGGCAGGGTGCCGATGCACAAAGGGCGGTAGCCCCGGGGGTCCCGGACCGCAATGAGCTTGGTGGCGGACATGATCACCAGACTGTATGCACCCTCCAGCACATCCATCGTCTTGCTGATGGCAGTCTCAATGCTGCCCATCCGCAGGCGGTTGCGGGTGATGAGGTAGCAGATGACCTCGGTATCGGAGGAGCCGTGGAAGATGGCACCCTCGTTCTCCAGCTGACGGCGCAGCTCCAGGGCATTGGTCAGGTTGCCGTTGTGGCAGAGGGCCATGGTGCCCCGGCCATGCCGGACGATCATGGGCTGGGCGTTGGCCCGCACCCGGCTGCCGGCCGTGGCATAGCGGACATGGCCCGTTGCCATGTGGGCCGTGGGGGTGGAAAGACTGCCCAGCACGGCAGGGGTGAACACCTCGTTCACCAGGCCGAGGTCGCGGTGGCCCTGGATGACACCGTCATCGTTGACCGCAATGCCGCAGCTCTCCTGCCCGCGGTGCTGCAGCGCATACAGGGCAGAATAGGCGGCAGCGGCCACGTCCTCGGTGCCCGCCCGGTCGTAGATGCCAAAAACGCCGCATTCCTCGTGCAGCGGATATGCAAAATCAGACATTGGTTCTCCTTACAACTCTTTCAGTTCGTTCTGCAGCTTTTCTTCCTTGGCTGCGATCTGCTGTGCCATGCTCACCCGCTCGGCCTCCAGCTTCCCGGCCAGTGTGTCATCGCTCAGGGCCAGGATCTCGGCGGCCAGCCAGGCGGCGTTCTTGGCCCCGTTCAGGGCCACGGTAGCCACCGGGATGCCGCTGGGCATCTGGACCGTGGCCAGCAGCGCGTCCAGACCGTCCATCGCGCCGCCCTTCATCGGGATACCGATGACAGGCAGGGTGGTGTTGGCGGCAAAGGCACCGGCCAGATGGGCCGCCATGCCCGCCGCGCACAGGATCACGCCAAAGCCGTTGGCCCGGGCATTTTTGGCAAAATCCGCGGCCTCGGCAGGGGTGCGGTGGGCCGAAAGGATGTGTGCCTCAAAGGGGATGTCCAGCGCCTTCAGCTGGGCACAGGCCCCCTTTACCACCGGCCAATCACTGTCCGAGCCCATGATCACTGCAACTTTCCGAATCATATCCGAACCTCTCTTTCTCCGTCTGCAAAACAAAAAAAAGCTGTGGTACACCTGCACCACGGCCTTTATTTCTGCGTATGCTCTCCCAGCGCTTTGCACAAAGCTGCACGATGCCCCTGAACAGCACGAATGGTGTTCTGTTCTGTGAAGCCCGACAGCATCTTCATCTTTGAAGTTCCCCTTTTGCTCTGCGCTTTTTCAGGCGGCACCCGGCATCCGCCGGGGTACCGTCCCTGTACTACATACAGTTTACGGCAAAAATTCCACTTTGCAAAGGCCCTTGGGGCAATTTCTCCCTTGTGTTCTCCCGCGTCAAAAAACTTTCAAAAGTTTTGTGCAGTTTCGACACCGTATTTCTTTTTAAGTATGACTTTTTTAGAAAATATAATAAAGTAAGTTTTATCTCACTGAGCAGGCCCCGCTCTGTACAGTCTCTCCGTCATTGCGTTGGCAGTAAGGGCGTTTTACCTTAGAAGATGATCTTCGCTGTTGCTGCCCTTGCTGCCCGGATGAGGTCGGCGGGTGCGCAGCACACCTGCGTACCAATGCGGCCGCCGGAGACATAGACCTTTTCTTGAGCCAGCACGCTTTCATCAAACACGGTGGTGTACTGCTTTTTCATACCCACCGGGCTGCAGCCGCCCCGCACATAGCCGGTGACCTTATTGATATCGGCCACATGGATCATGGCTACGCTTTTTTCACCCACGCTGCGGGCAGCGGCCTTCAGGTCAAGCTCTGCCGCCACTGGAATGACGAACACAAAGTAGTTTTTGCTGCTGCCCTGGGTCACCAGAGTCTTATATACGCAGGCCGGGTCCTCCCCCATGCTGGCGGCCACGGTCACACCGTCCACCGCCACGCCCTCTTCGTGGGCATATTCGTGGGCTGTATAGGGCACCTTGGCCCGTTCCAGGATGCGCATGGCATTCGTTTTTGCTTCTTTTCCCATTGATGATCGCTCCTTGTAAACTCCTTGCCCTCTCAGGCTGCCCCTATTCTACCACTTTCTTTCCAAAATTTCAAAATTTCTCTTGACTTCAGTTCCCTGAAGTGTTATCATAGGCCCATGCTTCAGGAAACTGAACTTCACGGAAATAAATCACGGCAATGGAGCCGGTCTCCTGTGCCGTTTGTGTGAGAAGGATAAGGAGACGACCACCATGATCATTGTACTGAAACAGGATGCCCCTGACGCACTGGTCCGCGAGTTCTGCCACGAGCTGCAGGATATGGGGCTGCAGATCAACGACTCCAAGGGCAGCGACACCCACATTCTGGGCCTGATCGGCGACACCAAGGCCATTGCCGAGAGCTGGGTGCTGGCCAACCCTGTGGTCGAGACCTGCCGCCGCGTGTCTGAGCCTTACAAGAAGGCCAACCGCAAGTTCCACCCCGACGACAGCGTGATCGATGTCAACGGCGTGAAGATCGGCGGCGGCAGCTTCGCCGTCATTGCAGGTCCCTGCAGCATCGAGAGCGAGGAGCAGATCACCTACTGCGCCCAGCGCGTTAAGGATGCAGGCGCTTCCCTGCTGCGCGGCGGCGCATTCAAGCCCCGCACCTCCCCCTACTCCTTCCAGGGAATGCGGAGTGAGGGCCTGGACCTGCTCAAGCTGGCCCGCCGCGCCACCGGCTCCCCCATCGTCACCGAGATCATGAACACCGAGCACCTGCCCCTGTTCGAGAATGTAGACCTCATCCAGGTGGGTGCCCGCAATATGCAGAACTTTGAGCTGCTCAAGGCCGTGGGCCGCCAGAAAAAGCCTGTGCTGCTCAAGCGCGGCCTGGCCAACACGCTGGAAGAATTTGTGATGAGCGCCGAGTACATCATGGCCGAGGGCAACGAGAACGTTATCCTCTGCGAGCGCGGCATCCGCACCTTTGAGACCAGTATGCGCAACACCCTGGACCTTGCCGGTGTGGTCATGCTCCACAAAATGACCCACCTGCCCGTGGTGGTGGACCCCAGCCACGCCTGCGGCCATGCCTGGATGGTGCCTCAGCTGGCCAAGGCCGCTGTGGCCGCCGGTGCCGACGGCCTGATGATCGAGGTGCACAACAACCCCGCCAAGGCCAAGTGCGATGGTGCCCAGAGCCTGACCCCCGACCAGTTCGATGAACTGATGGGCTTTATCACCAAAGAGGTCGAGTTCTTTGGCAAGAAGATGAACTGAGAATGGAACGACCCTCTCAGCACGCGGCAGCGTGACTGAGGGGGTTGTTTTCTTTTGTCATCAAATATGGTATACTATGGTGTATTTTGAATTCACCCTTGAAACGAGGTATTTCTATGAAAGCTCATATTGCACGCAACCAGAATGCCGGCATCCCGCTGGCGCTGGGCTGGAACCTTTCTGCCGCCGACCGGGGCATTCTGGAGGGGATGGCTCCCGCTTTCGGGATGAAGCTGCAGCTGGTCTCCCCTGCCGATGCAGGCAGGACCGTGGCCCAGCTGCTGGGCGAGGTGGAGGTCAAGACCACCCGCACCCTGGTGCTGGAGCCGGGTGCTTATCCCCCGGCGTTGGTGCTGGCCAACTTCAAGGATAAGGATGTGGACACCCTGCTGGACCTGATGAAGCAGGCACAGGTAAACATCCCCCTCAAGGCCGTTGTGACCCCCACCAACAAGAGCTGGGTGTTCGGTGACCTGCTGGCACATCTGCAGGAAGAGCACACCGCCTTTACCGCCGCAAAGGAGACCGCCAAAGCATGATGACCAAGCGTATTTTTTCCGCCCTGCTGGCGGCTGCGCTCAGCCTGAGCCTGCTGGCGGGCTGCGGCAGCACCTCCGGCTCCACCGCCTCCAGCGCAGCCGATGGCCCGCAGCGCTACTCCACCGTGTTCTATGATGTGTTCGACACCGTGACGCAGGTCATCGCCTACTGCGACAGTGAGGAAGAGTTCACCGCCCAGATGGACGCACTCCACGCCGACCTTGTGGAGTACAACCAGCTCTATGATATTTATAATGATTACGATGGCGTGACCAACATCAAGACCATCAACGACAATGCGGGCACTGCCCCGGTGACGGTGGATGACAAGATCCTCGGGATGCTGGAACTGGCCCAGACCATGTACGACACCACCGGCGGCAAGCTGAACATTGCGCTGGGCAGTGTGCTGAACATCTGGCACAACTACCGCGAGGCCGCACTGGCCGATGACAACGACAGCAATAACCAGCTGCCCACGCAGGAAGAGCTGGATGCCGCCGCACAGCACTGCGATATCACCAACCTCATCATTGATGAAGATGCCAAAACGGTCTATCTGGCCGACCCGGCCATGTCGCTGGACGTGGGCAGCGTGGGCAAGGGTTACGCCGTGGAGCAGGCCGCACAGGCCGCCGAAGCCCGGGGCCTGACCAGTGCCCTCATCAGCGTGGGCGGCAACCTGCGGGCCATCGGCACCAAGCCGGACGGCTCCCAGTGGGTAGGCGGCGTGGAAAACCCGTGGAACTCCTCCGAGGTCTACACCAACGGCAGCTCCACCGTGGCTGCCGTCAAGATGAGCGGCCTCTCCCTTGTGACCAGCGGCGACTACCAGCGCTACTACGTTGTGGACGGTGTGCGCTATCACCACCTCATCGACCCGGCCACCCTCTGGCCCGCCGCCTACTTTGACGGCGTGAGCGTGCTGGCTCCGGACTCCGGTGTGGCCGACTGCCTGACCACCGGCCTGTTCTGCCTGCCTCTGGAAGAGGGCAAGCAGCTCGTGGAATCGCTGGACGGCGTGGAAGCCCTCTGGTGCACCACCGATGGCGAAGTGATCACTTCCAGCGGGTGGAGCGAGCATACGAATTAAACCTCTCAGTCTCGCATACGCTCGCCAGCTCCCCTAGTAGGGGAGCCCTTGGCAGCGGGGACAAGTTTTCCCTTCAAATTTGATCCTCTGCAAAAATGGCTCGACGCTATACAGAACGTCGAGCCATTTATTTTTTACTTGATATCCAGTTCGGGCGGCACGTCGATCTGATCAGAGACGTACTTGCCGTTCTTTTTGCGCTGACGCACACACTCGGTGAGCAGATACTCGATCTGCCCGTTCACCGAGCGGAAGTCATCCTCAGCCCACGCGGCAAGGGCATCGTAGAGCTTCGCATTCAGGCGCAGGGGGATCTGCTTTTTCGGCTCTGCCATCAGTACAGGCTGCCGCTGTTCACAATGGGCTGCGCGTCACGGTTGCCGCAGAGCACCACCAGCAGGTTGGAGACCATTGCCGCTTTGCGCTCATCGTCCAGTTCCACCACTTTGTTCTCACTCAGGCGATCCAGCGCCATCTCCACCATACCCACGGCACCGTCCACGATCATCTTACGGGCATCAATGATGGCGCTTGCCTGCTGGCGCTGCAGCATGACCGCTGCGATCTCGGGGGCGTAGGCCAGATAAGTGATGCGGGCTTCCACCACCTCGATACCGGCCTCGGCCACGTTCTTCTGGATCTCGTCCCGGATGCGGGCAGCCACTACCTCGGAGGAGCCGCGCAAGCTTCCCTCATCGGCTACGCCGTCGCCGGTGGTGTCCACGTTGGGGGCAACATCATAGGGGTACACCCGCACCACGTTGCGCAGGGCGCTGTCACACTGCAAAGAGAGGTATTCCTTGTAGTTGTCCACATTGAACACAGCCTTGGCGGTATCGGTCACGCGCCAGATGACTGCAATGCCGATCTCCACCGGGTTGCCCAGACAATCGTTGATCTTCTGGCGGGAGTTGTTCAGGGTCATCATCTTGAGCGAGATTTTCTTGCTCATGGACTCGGCACTCATCTGCGCATTCTGGCCGTTATTACCAAACAGTGCAGCCACGCCATTTTCCTTACTGTTCACATCTCCGCTCTGGCTCAGGCGGGTACCGGCGGCGGGGTTGACGGCGGTGCAGAAGGGGTTTACCCAGTAAAAGCCCTGTCCCTTCAGGGTGCCGATGTAATCGCCAAACAGGGTGAGCACCAGCGCCTCCTGCGGCTTTAGCACTTTAAGGCCGCAGAACAGGAAAATACCTGTGATCCAATACGCAATGGACAAAATCAGCAGCGGCACGCCCAGAAGCATCCGGTCTGCATCCAGCAGGGTGATGCTGCAAATGAACAGAGCAATGGATGCTACATAGCCCAGCAGGGTCAGCAGCAGCATGGTCATGCCGTTCTTCTTGGTCTGTAAGATCTTCTCTTCCATAAAATGTCCCTCCTTTACAGGGTTCGGAAGTTTCTTTTTGATATCAAGATCATATCACATTGTATTGAAGTTGTCAAGCGAATTCCAGTCTTGCAGGCGTGGCATTATTATGGTACAATAAAGCCACAGAAAGGAGCTGATATTATGCCGCGCATTATTCCGATCCGCGACCTCAAAAATACTGCTGCTGTCTCCCAGATGTGCAGTGAATCCAAAGAACCTGTCTATATCACCAAAAATGGCTATGGCGATATGGTCATTATGAGCATGGAAGCCTATGAAGAAAAGATGCAGCTTCTGGACGCTTACGCCAAGCTGGATGCTGCCGAGCAGCAGGTGGAAGCCGGGCAGACGTTGGATGCCCGCAGCGCCTTGCAGGAATTGAGAGCACGTTATGGCATATAAGCTGGTTGAAACAACCCTTGCACAGGCAGACCTGGATGCGATCCTGTCCTACCTTGCCTTATCGCTGGAAAACCCGACAGCCGCCACAGCCTTTGCCAATGAAGTTGAAAAGTGCTACGCGGCATTGGAACAGCTGCCCTATCTTTACGAGCAGTGCCGCGACCCCCGGCTTTCTTCCAAAGGCTACCGTAAAGCTGTCATCAAGCATTATCTGTTGATCTACCGTGTGGATGAAACGCAGAAAACTGTTTATCTGCTCCGATTCTTCTATGGCCGTCAAAATTACGAAACATTGTTATAACACAAAACCTCCCACTCAGATGAGCGGGAGGTTTTATTACGCACAGTTATAATTACCAGAACCAATACCGTTTCTTGACGGCGATATACACGATCAGGCAGACCACGGTCAGCGCACCGGCGGCGATGAAGAAGGTCCAGTTGATATTGGTGAAGCGCAGATTCTGGTTGGTCAGCAGGTAGCTGCCAGCCGTATCGGCAGTGATGGTGCCATCCTTGTAGCTGTTCAGGAACTGCCACTTTTCGCTGGCGGTGTTGTGCAGATACAGGCGGCTGTAAGCGGCGTTCTCACCGGTCAGGGTGATCTGTACCACGCAGGGCAGCGCACCGCTTTCGCCCAGCTGGAAACTCAGGCCGTTTTCATCGGGGGCAAAGGTCAGGGCGGTGCTGAATCCGCCCTGGGTGCTCTTGATGCTGGTGCCATCGATCCGCAGGGTATAATCCTCGCCCAGCACGATCAGGCTGCGGCCCGTGGTGCGCAGGGCGCTCAGGATCTCGCCGGTAATGGCAGGCACGTCGCTCTGATAGAGGGACACTTCCTCCCCTGCGGCGTTCTGGATGGCGGCCACGGTGGCATCGGTGGTGACGTTGTCCTCGGTGCCCTCACCGCTGGTGTCGCTGCTGCTGCCGGAGGTGGATGCGGTGCGGTTGACGATGACCGTGACCGAGGTGGAGGCGGTGCCGTTGGAGACCACCACGGAGGTGGCACCCGTGGCAACGCCGGTGATGACACCGGAACCGCTGACGGTGGCGATGCTCTTGTCCTGGCTCTTGAAGGTCAGGCTCTGGCTGGCGGAGGCCGGCGACACCTTGCCGGTGATGGTCTTGGAGGAGCCCGGCTTGAGCACCACATAGTTGGTGTTCAGGGAGATGGACTGGCTGGAGACGGTGCTGGTGTTGGCCGCAACCACCGTAACGGTGGCCGTGCAGCTCACGTTGCCGTCCGTGGCGGTGATGGTGGCCTTGCCGGGGGCAACGCCGGTCACCTTGCCAAAGTTGTTGACAGTGGCCACCTTCTCATTGGAAGAGCTCAGGCTGACGTTGATATAGTTGGCCGCCGAGGTGGGCAGCACCGCCAGCGAAAGGCTGGTGGTCTCGCCCACGGCAATGGTGCTGGATGCAAGGGTGATGTCCATTTCGGTGGCGATCATGCTGGCATCCGGCCGAGGGGTGATGGTATAGGTGCAGCTCACCCCGCCGCAGGTGGCGGTGATGTTGGCCGTGCCCAGGCCCACAGCCTGCGCCACGCCCTCACTGTCCACCGAGACAACATTGGGGTTATCAGAGACATAGGTCACGCCGTTCTTGCTGGCGGCATTGGCGGGGGTGGTCACCGGGGAGAGCTGCTGGGCCGTGCCCGCCAGCGGGGCGGCATCGTAGCTGCCGGTCTCGATGCTCTCGGCGGTAACTTTATCCCAGGGAAAGCTCACCTTGGGCAGCGTGAGGGCCAGCGGCGTGGTAACAGGGCCGGCAGCCGACGCAGGCAGGGCGGCGGCACAGGCCAGCACACCCAGCAAAGCCGCGCTGGCGGCCAGCTGTTTCGGGTTCAGTTTCATTCTTTCGTACCTCTTGGGCGTGGAATCGGCGGGCGCTTAGCGGAACAGCACGCCCAGGGCCTCCATCACATAGTCAAAGTAAGTCAGTTCATCGTACTCCACACGGGCAGTGACGCTCATGCCGTTGGAAAGATCCACCTTGTCGCCGCTGGTGCTCACGACATAAGTGTTGTCCGGCTTGATGGTCATCTTGTAGTAAGACCCGCTGGTGTTGGTGGTCACGTCACTGTCGATGGAGGTAACAGTGCCGGTCAGGGTGCCGTAGGAATACTCCGACAGGCCGGTGATGGCGATCTTGCAGGGGTCGCCCACGTTGATCAGCGGCCGGTCGTTGACGGTGACAGCCGCCACGATCTCAAGGTCGCTGTTCTCACTGGCCACGGTGGCCAGAGCGGAGCCTGCGCTGAGCACCATGCCCACCTTGTAGGGGGTGTCCATGTGGATGACACCGGAAGTGGGAGCGTAGATGTAGTAATCGTTCGCGCCGGTGTTCAGGGCATCCAGCTGGGCCTCGATGTTGTCAATGTTGGCCTGCACGCTGGTCAGGTTGGCAGAAATGGACTGCAGGGTGGAGTAGTACAGGCTCTCCACCTCGCTCTGGTTCTGCTCCATCATGGTCTTGATCTGCTCGTCGGTGTAACCGGCGGCCTGATAGGGCGAAGCATCAAACGCCTTCTGGCTGACCTGGCTCTTGTAGCTCTCGTACTGGTAGTAATAGGGCTGATCGTCGATGTCGGTCTCGCTGAAGTAGTTCTTGTCGTCCTGAATGGACTTGAGCAGCTTTTCGTACTGGCTCTTCTGCTTTTTGTAGATGTCCAGCTGCTTCTGGTAGCTGTCCTGCTGGATGTCCAGATCAGTGCTCTTGATGTGGGCGATGAGGTCGCCCTCGGTGACATAGCTGCCCTCCGAGATGTTCAGCTCGGTGATGGAGCCGGAGTAACTGGACATGATATAGGTCTTGTTGGCCGCCTGCACTGAGCCAGTGGACTGGCTGACGTAGGTGCGCTTGTTCTGGGTGCTCCAGATCACCAGAAACACCATGAGGAAAGCCACCAGAAGAATGAGCGCGTAGCCAAAGGCCGGCAGCTTCTTCTCCATCATAATGCGGCGGTCCTGCAGGTCGGAAAGATTCTGAATGCGAGTGGTCATATTACTTCGTCTCCATAAAAACGTCCATGACACCGTTTTCGCTGTCCTGATTGACGTAGATGCTGTAGGTGGTGCCGGTCAGCTCGATCTCGTGCTCGTAGGCATAGATGTTCAGCTTCTGGCTGGCAAGGCTGCTGTGATCCATGGGGCCAGTGAAGTGGGCGTACAGGCAGCCCTTCACCCGCAGCACAGCGTCCTGCTCGTAGCCCGGCTCTAGGCGGGGGATGAGCTGGTTGACCTGCATCATAAAATAGATCTGCGGCTCCGGGTTGGGGCCGGAGGTAAACTTGACGCACTGGATCACAGGGCCAACCGGCATGGCGCTGTGGCTCTTGATAAAGTTCTGCATCTGGGTCAGGATCACGCCCAGGTTGCCCAGCTCGCTGGCATCGATCTTGCGTGCCAGAACGTTGGTCAGCTTCAGGGTCTTGTTTTCTGCAACTTGGATCTCTCTCATAATAATGTCCACCTGTTTCTTTTTTGTTTGCAATAAGCAATTGTCTGGGGTCAAAGATTCTTTTTTACCGTTTTGCCAAAGACTCTCCTCAAAGCGGCCTCACCCTCTCAGTCAAAGCCTAACGGCTTTGCCAGCTCCCCCAAAGTGGGAGCTCTTGACAAAAAGGGTCACAGCTGCTTTTATATCCGAATTTGTACTTCCCTATCAATGGTCTCGCATACAGCATCAAAATGATTGTTAACATCCCGATTAGAGAACCGTAAAACTTTCAAGCCATAGCCATGCAGGATAGCACTTCGTTCCTCATCGTAAGCTTTCCCCTGTTCAGTATAATGCTGTGAGCCGTCAAGTTCAATAACCAATCTTGCATCCGCGCAATAAAAATCCACAATAAACGATTCAATGATCCGCTGTTTGTAGAATTTTACCGGATATTTCCGCAAGAAAACATACCAAAGCCGTTGCTCCTGTGGTGTCATTTCCCTCCGAAGTCTTCGGGCTACATCCAGCATGTCATTATTCTTGACAACTGTCGTCTTTTTCATCAGCTTATACCTCTACCGGGCTCAACCTCTCCGTCAGCGCACACGCGCTGCCACCTCCCCCAAAGTGGGAGGTTTTGACAGAATGATTCACTCCCTGCACTGTGGGCAAGTCTGCATTCACACTACGCAAAGGGAAACCCGCCGTACACTGCGCTATGCCAAGGGCTCTCCCTTCGGGAGAGCTGGCGCAAAGCGCCTGAGAGGGTGAGGATGCTCACGGTAAGCCACTCACACAGCGATAAAGTGTCACTATAGCTTATACCTCTACCGGGCTCACCCTCTCCGTCAGCGCACACGCGCTGCCACCTCCCCCAAAGTGGGAGGTTTTGACAGAATGATTCACTCCCTGCACTGTGGGCAAGTCTGCATTCACACTACGCAAAGGGAAACCCGCCGTACACTGCGCTATGCCAAGGGCTCTCCCTTCGGGAGAGCTGGCGCAAAGCGCCTGAGAGGGTGAGGATGCTCACGGTAAGCCACTCACACAGCGATAAAGTGTCACTATGTAAAGAGCATTCCTGTAAGGATAAACATAATCTTCTACCACACACAATTGCCTACCGCAACGCGATAAGCAACATAAAAATAAGGTGTGCCAGGAGGCACACGCCTCCTGGCACACCATAACGAGGCATTGTTGTCTGCCCCGCGCTAACAAGTAGGGCGGTGCAGTTTCCTCAACGCTTCATAATTTCAGATCACGTCTAATTAGACATTGAACTTAACGTCAGTCTCCTTGACGGTGTTCTTGGTGGGAGCCACGCCCAGGTTGTAGACAGCAGCAGCAATGCCCAGAGCGTTCATAGCATAGTCACCAAAGTTGTTCTTCTCGATCGGGTCGCCCTTAACATTGGTGCCGAACAGGTTCTTGCCGATGTTGCCGACTTCCTTCCAGGTGGTGTTGCCGCTGAACAGGACACCGATGGTGCGGTTAATGGTGGACTGCAGGAAGGTGTTGCCAACCAGAGTCACGATGTTGGTGTTGAAGGTCTTAACGTTGTCCAGAGTCCAGATAGGAGCGGTAACAGCGCCGATAGCGTCGATAAAGCTAGCGCCACCGTTGACGTAGGTCATTTCGTTCTCTGCGATAACAGAGTAGTTTGCAGGCATCATCATAATGAATTACTCCCTTCAAATGAATGAAAAAAACTTATTTTGGCGATCTTTTTCCGGCTGCGCATCCATCCAAAGATCATTTATGTAACCGAGTGCGCACTCGGCTGCAACTTAATAGGTCATTGCCTCGCCATCGTCGTCTTCTTCAACAACTGCCGCGGGGGCAACGGGTACAGGCTCTTCCTTTTTGCGGCGGAAGATGCCCTGCTGCAGGTTCCAGAGCTCGTAATATTTGCCCTGCTTTGCCAGCAGCTCGTCATGGGTACCGCGCTCCACGATCTGGCCGTGATCCATGACCAGGATCAGGTCACAGTCTCGGATGGTGGAAAGGCGATGTGCCACGATCAGCATCGAACGGTCAGCCAGCTGGTTATAGATCATATCAAAGATGGTATTCTCTGTACCAAAGTCCAGGCTGGAGGTCGATTCATCAAGGATGTAAAGGCTCGAATCCTTCAGGAACGCACGGGCCAGTGCAATGCGCTGCTTTTCACCACCGGACAGGCCGTTGCCGGCTTCCTCCAGATAGGTGTTGTACTGCAGCGGCAGCTTGCGGATGAACTCGTGTGCGTCGGCCTTCTTGGCCGCCTCCCGTACCTGATCGAGGGTAGCCTCGGGGCGGGAGATGCGGATATTCTCGAAGATCGTCTTGCTGAACAGCTCAACGTTCTGCGGGACATAGGAAATGCAGCGGCGGACGGATGCATTGCTGTACTCGTCCAGATCAACGCCATTCACGCTGATGGTACCGCTCTCCGGCTCGTAATACTTGAGCAGGAGCTTGGTGATGGTGGACTTGCCGGAACCCGAAGAACCAACCAGCGCCACCTTTTTCCCCTGCGGGATGGTGAAGGAGATGTGGTCCAGTGCCGGGGTGCGGTTGCCATACCGGAAGGTGACATCCTTGAACTCAATGTCGCCCTCCATGCTCTCCATCTCGGTGTATTCGTGGTCATCGTCCTGCTCGGATTCATAATCCATGATCTCCGTCAGGCGCTTCATGGAAATGGAAGCCTCCTGAATGGACATCTGCATACTGATGAGCTCGCTCACCGGAGAAGTAAAGTAGCCCGAAAGGGTGCTGAACGCCATATAGCCGCCCAGCGTCAGCTGGCCATTCAGCACCTGCGTGATGCCCACATAGGTGGTGACCATGTTCAACACGGTCATGATCACGCTGGAGATCAGGCTCTGGCCGGTGCTGATCTTGCTGGAACGCAGGCTGATCTTCAGGCTCTTGATGTATTCACGCTCAAGGGCTTCCAGCTCGCGCTCTTCGCAGGCGTTGCACTTGATGGTCTCGATGCCGCGCAGGCTCTCGATCATCTGGCTGTTCAGAACGGCCGACTGCACCATCGTCTCTTCATTGATCCGCTTGTAGGGCTGCTTGAAGATGATGACGAGCAGCAGGCTCAGAACGGTGGTAAACAGGGTAATGGAGAACAGCGAGGAGTTCATCCGGAACAGGACAAAGCCTGTACCCACGGCCATCACAATGTCCATGACCACGCTCATTGCAATGCTGGTCAGCACCGATTTGATGGTGCCTGCATCGGAATAGCGGGTGGTGATCTCGCCGGTCTTACGGGATGCGAAGAACTTCATCGGCAGTTTATACACATGCTCGAAGTAGCCCAGCATCAACGGGATATCGATTTTAATGGAAAGGAAGATCAGGATCCACTGTCTCACGGTCGAAAGCAGCGTGCTGGTCAAGTTGACCACGCTGAACACGACAATGAGCGATACGAGCAGGTTCTTCAACCCGTAGGGCAGCACCTCGTCCATGATCGCCTTGTTGAAAACGGTGGACACGATGCCGATCAGTGTCAGGATCACTGAACTGAGAATGGCGTAAGCAAACAGCTTTTTCTGAGGAAGCAGCAGATCCATGTACCGCTTCAACATGTTGTTGCGGGCTGCTTTGGCTTCCTCTTTACCCTCCACCTTATGCTTGCCGGTGCCGCCCTTGAACTCCGCTGTGGGGTTCAGCAGCAGCAGCACGCCGGTGAAGTTTTTATAGAACTCATCCAGGCTGATCTTTTTCAGTTCATTTGCAGGGTCGCCAATGACGACGTAATCCTTGCATTTGTACTTTTTGCTTGCATCAGCCTTGCGTTCTTCTTCCTGCACCACATGCTTGCGGCGGGCATCGTCCTCCTTGATGGTCGTCTTTTTGAAGATGACCACAAAGTGGGTCATGCCCTGGTCGGTAATGACCTGCGCAATTGCGGGCAGTGTGAAATCGCTTAAAAAGTTTTCGCGGTCAACACGGACAGCCGCCGTGCTGAAGCCCAGCTCATTGGCAGCTTTCTGCAGGCCAACGAGGTTCGTGCCTTTCATGTCGGTTCCCATCATGTCCCGCAGGCGGGTGATGGTGATTTCCTTTTTGTAATGGAGGCACACCATTGCGAGCGAAGCGGCCGCGCAGTCCGTAGAATCGTGCTGCCGCACATAGGTATAACGCATACGATGTTTCCTTTACAAGAGACCGACAACCAAAAGCAAACGATCTCTTTTTCAATGTACTGTGTCTATTTCAAAACTACGGCTTTTATTCTAGCACACCCGGTCTGTTTGCACAAGCCCCAGTTTGCTGTTGTTTTGGCTGTAGGTCTGACAAATGAAAAAGGTTTTCTTTTTGCACCCCGGTTTAACAGCGCATAGCCTTCTGCTTTGCCCTGCCCTGCGGAGAACCAGGGCAAAGCAGAAGTCCGCTGCTATCAAAAGAAGGGAGCGCCTACCCTTTGATCTGAGTCAATCACCACAGAACGTTTAAAAACTGTTCCAAGGTTTGGGTGTAGTATACCACAATCTGACAGCATCTTCAAGAGGACATTTTTTAAGAAATCATTAATTTTGAAGATTTTGTGAAAAAAGTCTCAGATTGGTTACAACATCCGGCTAAAAAACAAGCGGCGAAGTTGCCCTCGCCGCCTAATGGCGCCTCTTGCCTGACTCGAACAGGCGACACCCTGATTAACAGTCAGGTGCTCTAACCGACTGAGCTAAAGAGGCACATCTTTCAAAATGCAATTGCGCAGCGCACAATTGACTGCGAGAGGTATTATAACTCTTCTCGCTCCCTTTTGCAAGCCTTTTTTGGAAATTTGTGAAAAAAGTTTTTCAAAGGGGCTCACCCCTCTCAGTCAAAGCCTTGCGGCTTTGCCAGCTCCCCTGAGGGGGGAGCCTTTGGCAGGACCACCGCAAGCAGCTGCTAAAGGCCGGGGCAGTCTTGGCTCCCCCTTTGGGGGAGCTGGCGCGTTAGCGCCTGAGAGGGCGAGCCCGTGTTCCGACATCCTTTTTCTTACGCTTCTGTTACCCTGTCAATACCAGAAAGAAGGTGCCGCCCATCAAGACTGTGATCTACCTCGATGTCCTGCTGCTGACGAATTTTGCGCTCACGCTGCTGTTCCTGCTGGCAGCGGGGCTGCTGGCCGGGGTGGAGTGCCGGGCCGGGCGGCTGCTGTTGGGCGGGGCGGCGGGGGCAGCTTCCTCGTTGGCCCTGCTGGCCCCGGAAGCGCCGGAGGCTGCCGCGCTCTTATATAAAGTGTCAACCGCCGCCCTCACGGTGGCCGCTGCCTACGGCTGGCCCGGGGGCCGATGCTTCGCCCGGCTTGTGGGGTGGTTCTGCGCGGGAAATCTGCTGCTGACGGGGGCGCTGCTCCTGCCCGGGGCACAGACCAACAACGGCTGCATCTACCTGCCCCTTTCGCCGGGGGCACTGCTGGCGGGCGCGGGCGGGGTGGTGCTGGCTGTGCAGGGGGTGCTCCGCTTTCTGGGCCGGGGCGGCGGGCAGGTGTTCCCCGCCCGGCTCACTGTGGCAGACACAGCGCTGGATGTCCGGGCCTTCTGCGACACCGGCTTTTCGGTGCAGGAGCCGCTTTCGGGCCGGACGGTGGTGCTGGTGCGGTTCGGTGCCGTGCAGGGCCGCTTGCCGCCCGCCCTGGGTACTTATCTGGAGCAGCACTTTGCCGGGGCCGCTCCCCTGCCCGTCCCGGCGCTGGGAGTGCGCCTTGTTCCCTGCACCACCGTGGCCGGGCACTGTATCCTGCCGGCCGTCCCGGCCAGCCTGTGCTGCACCGGCTCCCCCGCCGGGCAGGGCAGGGCCGAGCACCTCTATGCCGCCTTCGCCGACCTCCCCCCGCCGCCTGATGGGTGGGAAGTGCTGGTGGGGGTGGAAGCGTGGGAAATGATTCACCCCCTACGTCACCGCCAAGCGTGACCGAGGGCTTCACAAAGGAGGAACCGCCCTTGCATCATCTGCTTTCACTTCTTTGCCGTCTTTATTGCTTTCTGCTGGCCCCTTCCACCGCCCACTACATCAACGGCGGGCCCAGCCTGCCGCCGCCGCTGACACCGGAACAGGAAAAGGCCCTGCTGGCCCGGATGATGGCGGGGGATGCCGCCGCGCGCGATGACCTTATCACCCACAATCTGCGGCTGGTGGTCTACCTTGCCAAAAAGTACGAGAACAGCGGCGTGCCGCAGGAGGACATGATCTCCATTGGCACCATCGGGCTGATCAAGGCGGTAAACACTTTTACGCCCGCGCGGAACATCAAGCTGGCCACCTACGCCAGCCGGTGCATCGGCAACGAGATCCTGATGTACCTGCGCAAAAGCTCCAACCGGCGGCAGGAGGCCAGCATCGACGAGCCCCTGAACACCGACGGCGACGGCAACGAGCTGCTGCTCTCGGACGTGCTGGGCAGCGACGAGAACCTTGTGGGCCTGCAATTGGAGCAGGCCGCCGAGCGTGCCACCCTCCGGCGCTCCGTGGAGCAGCTGGCCCCCCGGGAGCGGCAGATCATGGAGCTGCGCTTCGGCCTTGTGGACGGCGTGGAGCACACCCAGAAGGAAGCCGCCGATGCCCTTGGCATCAGCCAAAGCTACATCTCCCGGCTGGAAAAGCGGATCATCCGTCAGCTGAAAGAGGTGCTGGAGCGGGAGTAACCGGCAGCTGGCTCACCCTCTCAGGCGCTATCGCGCCAGCTCCCCCAAAGGGGGAGCCAAGACTGCCCCAGCCTTTAGCACCTGCTTGCGGTTGCCCTGCCAAAGGCTCTCCCTTTGGGAGAGCTGGCAAAGCCGTAAGGCTTTGACTGAGAGGGTCTTGCTGCTAACAATTCCCATGTATCTTCCCTGCCCTCTTACCCCATACTTCCGGTATCAACGTAACCGGAGGTTCGGGGGATGTACAACAAAGTGGAATTATGCGGGGTGGACACGGCCCAGCTGCCGGTGCTTTCCGAAGCGGAAAAGCGGCAGCTGCTCACCCGGGCGCGGGCAGGCGATGCCGCCGCCCGGCAGGCCATGATCGAGGGCAACCTGCGGCTTGTCCTGAGCGTGGTGCAGCGGTTCGCGCAGCGGGGGGAGAATCTGGACGACCTGTTTCAGGTGGGGTGCATCGGGCTCATCAAGGCCATCGACAACTTTGACCCGGCCCAGCCGGTGCGGTTTTCCACCTACGGCGTGCCCATGATCATCGGGGAGATCCGGCGCTTCCTGCGGGACAACAACACCCTGCGGGTCAGCCGCAGCCTGCGCGATGCCGCCTACAAGGCCATGCAGGCCCGGGAGACGCTGGAAAAGCAGCTGGGCCGGGAGCCCACCGTGGACGAGGTAGCCCGGCAGGCAGGGCTCTCCCGCCGGGAGGTGAACGCGGCGCTGGAATCGGTGGTGGAGCCCATCAGCCTGGAAGAGCCCCTTTACACCGATGGCGGCGATGCCATGTATGTCATCGATCAGGTGCGCGACCCGGACAGCGAGGACAGCTGGATCAGCGGGTTGGAGTTCCGGCAGACCGTGGCCGGGCTGACCCCGCGCGAAAAGCGGATCATGGAGCTGCGCTATCTCAAGGGCGAGACCCAGATGGAGGTGGCGCGGGAGATCGGCATCAGCCAGGCGCAGGTCTCCCGGCTGGAAAAGGCCGCGCTGGAGCAGTTCCGGCACAAATAAACAGGAGAGCGGCACAGGCCTCCCTGCACCGCTCTCCTACTTTTTGTATTTGCGTCTGGTCGCCGCCCCGCCCCGCAGATGGCGCTCGGCCTTGTTGCGGGCCAGCACGGCCTGCACCCGGGCAAACAGGGCCGCATCCACGGCCCGCAGGCGGGTGGACACATCCTTGTGCACCGTTGATTTGCTGCACCCGAACGCCCGGGCGGCTGCCCGCACCGTGGCACTGTGCTCTGCAATGTACTCTCCCAGCAGCGCCGCCCGCTGCTCCGGCTCCACGTTCATCCGGTCACGCCTCCCCTGTTTGCGGTCTCCCTAAAAAATATGAGCCATCGGCCGCCAATATGCCCGCCGGGGCTTGACATTTGGGCGCTGGCCGCTATACTGGGAGCTGGACATAAAAACAGGGGCGCTGAAAAGCTGAGATCCGCACCTGAGCGGAGTACCCTCGAACCTGATCCGGGTAATGCCGGCGTAGGTAGTTTGCGGAAAGGTCCACCCTCTTCACAAACGAAGCCCATGCGCCTGCCTTTTTGTGCGGGTGCATTTGTTTTTGTGTACTATTATCTGAGAAGAGGAATCTCCCATGTCAAAAACCTATTCCAAGACCCGCATTCTTGTGGAGTGCGCCCTGATGATCGCCATTGGCACCGTGCTGAGCAACATCAAGTTCTTCACCCTGCCCAACGGCGGCAGCGTTACTCTGCTGAGCATGCTGCCCTTTGTGCTGGTCTCCTTCCGCCACGGCGTGAAGTGGGGCCTGTTCACCGGCTTTGTCAACGGCTGCCTGCAGATGCTGCTGGGCTTCTGGGCACCCCCGACCCCGACCTTCCTGTATTTCCTGGGTGAAGTCCTGCTGGACTACCTGGTGGCCTTTATGGCGCTGGGCACTGCCGAGTTCTTTGCCCGTCCCTTCAAGAACCGGATGGTCGGCGTGGCCGTGGGCACCTTTATGGCAGGCTTCCTGCGTTTTATGTGCAGCTTCCTGTCCGGTGTGCTGGTCTGGGGCAACCTGAACGAAGGCCTGTCCGCCTGGACTTACAGCCTGGTGTACAACGGCAGCTACATGCTGCCCGAGACCCTGCTGACCATGGTGGCCGCCGTTCTGCTCTGCCGCGTGGCTCCGCAGATCTTTGACCGCCAGCACGCAAAGGCCTAACCCATCCTCACTTTGTTCCGCGCCCTGCCCGGCTCTGTGCCCGGCAGGGCTTTTTTGTTATTGCAAACTTTTTCAAATTGGGTGTTGACAACCGCCCGCCCGGCTGGTATAATAACTCACGTCGCAAGACACCAACCGAATATGTGGGGGATTAGCTCAGCTGGGAGAGCGCTTGCATGGCATGCAAGAGGTCAGCGGTTCGATCCCGCTATTCTCCACCAAAAAAGCACTGTACTTCGTAGGAAGTATGGTGCTTTTCTTTTTTTGTTCCAGCAAAAAGATCAGGAATGCACAGCTCGCCATGCAGGCGGGCCAGTGACACCCCCGATCTCAATCGAAACCGTTGTTTGACTTAACGCTTGCAGTGTTTTCCGCGCCGCGCCGCCAGCTCCATGCCAAGAACCGCCTGCGTATCTCTACGTCGGCGGTCTTTTCTTGGGGCACGGGTGGATTACGCAAGCCGCGCTGCTAAAAACAGCCCACTGGGCTGTTTTTGCGCTGTCTTCCACGACAGCGCCGCAGCTGTTCGAATCCACCCTTGCGGTGCTTTGTAGAAGTTCAAATAAAACAGAAACTCCAGCGTCATCACAACGCTGGAGTTCTTGGTGGGCGCGGGTGGATTCGAACAAGCTCAACTATCACAATTCGCTGGATGCGCTTTGAAATTGTGATGGATTCATGCGCATTTTTTGAATTTCACCAAAAATCAATTATCGGCTATCACAACCATTTAGGAACAAAAACGGGTTACAAAGTGGGTTATTTTGCACGCGGAGAATACTCTGCCAGAGCATCTGAAACGGCCATTGCTGCCGTGTCAGCCCTGCCGTCAACGGCGTGACTGTACCAGCCGTAAGTATCCATACTTTTGCTGTGCCCTACCATGCGGCGCAGTTCTGCCGGGGACACAGCATCCTCGATGATGCTCACAAAGGTGTGCCGCAGCTCATACAGGCTGACCGGCGGGTCAATGCCGTTGCTGCGCTGGTAGAACTGCCAGTAGTTATAGAGGCTGTGCTCATTCTCCAACAGGAAGATTGGATCATCTCCCCGAAGAGGCCGCTCCTCTTCAAAGGCCCGCTGCTGCAGCTGCGCGTGGAGTTCCGCAGCCGCCAGCGGATGCAGGACCACCGTGCGGATAGCGTTTTCGTTCTTGCCGTGTGTTTCCTCATCAAAGGTATTGATGGCCCGGGCAAGATGCAGCCGGTTGCCCTCCATGTCGCCCACGCGCAGCCCCAGCAGCTCCCCGGGGCGTAGGCCGGTCAGGACCGCAAAGCGGTAGGCGTGGATATTGGCATCCTGTTCAACCTTTCCACGAACGATGCGCGTATCCGTGGAAAGCAGGACCCGCAATGCGTCCGGCTGAAGGATCTTTCGGCCCTTTGGACGCGCTCCCCTGGGTACTGTGAGCCCCTCGTCCTCTGGCCGCAGGGCGGTGTATTTGTGCTGCCTTGCCCATTTCACAAAGCTGACCTCAACCGCCCGGATTCCCTGCAATGTTTTCTTAGAGAGGTTTCCCCTGCTCTTTCGGATGGCCTGCGGATTCATGCTACCTTCCTTGTATGCCCGATTCAGCACATCCTGCAGCATTCCCGTATTCAGGTCACCGATCCGGCGGTCGCCCACCACTGGCAGGATGTAGTTCTGTCCGAACTTCTCCACCTGCTGGGCATAGCTTGTGCCGGCGGTGGCCCGCACCGAGATCAGATACTCGTTCCAGACCTCCAAGCAGCGCTTGGTGGTGTTGCAGATGCCCTCATCCAGCCAGGCATCTGCTTTAGCATTTGCCTCCCGCTGGCCGGTACGGCCCGGCTTTGCGCTGGTGAACGTCTTGCGCACCCCGTCCTTCTGCACCTTGATCTGCCAACGGTTCTGGTTCGGCAGCCACTGGGCGGTGTTGGTTCTCATTCCCATAAAAAATACCTCCTTTGGGGTACACTTTGACAAGCCCGCCCAAAAGAGGTATAATCGCAGTGTCGAGTGTGCGATGCCCTCTTCTGGGTGGGCCGCTTATCTTAACTCCTCCGGTGTTGGTAGCACCGGGGGAGTTTTTTCTTTATACAAAGGCAAAGGCCAACCACATTTCTGCGGTTGGCCTTTGCAAATACTAATTGCGCTCACGCGCTGCCGCCGAAGCGGCAAAGTTAAGCTATAATATAATAGCATATTCTGTGCAGGATGTCAACCGATATTTTCAGAATTTCCGAATATTTTTTTTACAACACCTTTGGAAATGTAAAGTTCCAAGAGAGCTTTTTCAATCTGCTCCATGTCGCGTTCCGAAACTTTCACACCGCAAAGTACAGAATGCGGCGTTACAGGCTCCTTGATGCGCAGCTTACTGACGGTTGCGATCTGACTGATATTGGCAACACTGCCGTGTTTGAGCTTTTCCATCCTTCTGATGCTGGCCTCGGAGTTTTCCAGTTTGTTCTTCGCCATGGCGTAGCGTTTCATAGATTCTGTCATCCGATCCATCTCGGACATGGATTTCAGCGCAGGATCAGTTGCAACAGAATCCATGAGTTTCCTTGCTTCATCTACCTGATTCTGCGCCTTTTCATCCAGTGCCGCAAAGATTCCATCTTCTAATATGATTTTATTCCGGCTCGCCTTGTGGCGTTCCTTCAGGGAACCAAGCGGAATAACTGTGACTGTATCCCCATTTACGCTGTTCGCCTTATCCAGCACAACAGCATAGTGCAACCCGCCAAGTTCAGAGCCGACCCGGAATCCAAAGTCCACGTTCACGATTTGCCGCCGGGCCAAACGAGGAAGAGATGCAGGGTTAAACTCATTTTCCCGCCGGATCATTCCAGTATATGTTTTGATCCAGTAGGACATGATCTGGGCTCTTTTCTGGTCTATTTCATTGGATGAATAGAGCCAACTGTTAAGCAGTTCATCCAACTCTCCCAGAGCGTCTGCTATGTGGCGCTTCAGCTCATCTGTTGTCATTCTTTTGGACATTCCTTCTTCCTCCTACTTCAGATATCCCGGCAAAGCTCGACGGCCTTGCCTTCAATATGCACATCGTTCATCTCTTCCCGGCCTTTTTTACCACTCTGCGGCGACAACCTCAAAGCTGTCATAATCTACGAAAGAATAAATCACAAATGGTGCGGAACCGCCGTTCCCCTTTACATTATTGGCGTATGTATATGTGCCGCCAATAACCTGACCGTTTTTCTTCAGAATCACAGAGACACGGACATTGGTACAATCAACAGAGCTGTTGTTGACAACATCGCCGGAAATTTTTGATTCGTCCAGACGGGCCACATTCTTGAACTGGAAATCGGATGCCTTTGCAGTTGCATCGAAATGATCATTGTATCCACCCATGGGGTTCCCGACGGCAAGTTCTACCGCAGAAGGAACATCGCCGACGTACATTACCCCTCCACTGAACCGGATTGTATCATTTCCGGCAATTCTTCCGGTATAGTCGTTGGAAACATCCAGAACATGGCCTTCAGCATCTCTTGAAGTGACGGTGATCTGACACGCTCCGGCAGTCTTTGAGTTTCCATTGGAAAGCTCAGCACTGTAATAGACATAGGTGTAGCCGTCCATCTTCTTCTCCCAAGAAGCACCCAGGAGCTTAATAGATACCACTCCGGCAGATACGGCAGGTGCTTCTGGTGCGGGTGGAACCGTTCCGGTAGAACCGCCGCCGTCACAACCGGCCAGAAGCAAGCCACACAGGACAACTGCAAGAATCATCGAAAGAAATCTCTTTTTCATGGTACAACCTCCACTTTCAATCTGTCTTTTTACCCCACCCAGTGTGTCCAGCCCACGGCGCGGCCCTCGATCTGTACGTCTTCCAGCTGGGGCTGAGCGAATTATCCTTGAGCGCTCTGCTTTGCCTTCTGCGCCTCTTCTCTCAACTTAATGGATTCACGGTACTGTTCTGCCGGAGCAAGTTCCACAAACTCCACAGAACGGTCATAGTTTTCCTTGACAACCTTTTTGATTTCGTCCAGGGAAACACGGAAGAACTCTCGCCGCTGGTTTACAAAGTTGAGCTTGCGGTCCGCAAAGGCATTGTGCAGTGCAGCTTCCAACCGAGGAGCATCATCCGAAAAAATCATAGCATGTACATCAAAGTCAAACGGAACCGAGGCATCGCCCAGCTCATCCACACGATCCTGAGGATCAAGACGGCGTGTCATACCGATTTTGTAAACGTTCTCGCCAAATGCTCCAATATTCGAGATCACATAAACATAACCGGCACGCTGATTAGCCTCACGATAATCAACATCCTTGAACTCCTTGTCAATCTTATCCAGCTGGGCCACCAGCTCTGCTTTCTTTTCTTCGATTGCTGCGCGGTCGGCCTCAGAAGCAGAAGCCAATTGCGCATTGATACGCTCCAGCGCGTTCTGATAATGCTGCTGCTCTTTTTCCAATTTTTTGCGTTCTTCTTCGATTTCCTTGGCAAGCTTTGCCTCTTCACGCATTCTTGCTCGAGCTTCCTTCTGCTCTTCCTTCTCCTGCTGCTTTTTCTGAGCATATTCAAAAGCAAGATGAAGTTCCTCGATTTTTAAGCGGTAATACTTAGGCTGGATGCTGACTTCCATAATGGTTCCAAGCTTGGAAATCGCTTCCCGAGAGGTAGTAATGCGCTTTTCGCTGGCTTCAATATTATTGTACTTGACGTGTTCAATTACGTCATCGCATTCGGAATTGAACGCACGAAGGAGAAGCTTCTGCATATCAGCGACCATCTTCTTGCCTTTGGACGCATTTCCATTGACTGTCCAGTTCATATTACCGCTGACAGCCGTTTTCGCCTTAATCATATCTTTCTGTTTGGCACGAATTTCCAACAGGTGCGCTTTATACTCGTCCGCATTCATAAAAGAGTACCGAGGAGTATAAAGGCCAAAGCTCTGCATCAGGACTTCTTCATTCGTCTCAATGAGCTGGTCTTTTGCCTGTTGAAGTTCTTCCAAGGCATCTTTCAACTCGCTGTTGCGGCTTTCAAGGTTTTCTTGGACACGAGCGAGTTCTTCACGTGAAGCTTTGATTTCTCGATTGATGTCGTCCAGTGTGCGGCTTTCTGACGGCATAGCTTCCCGAAGGCTCTGCATTTCAGCATTCAGTCGTGCAATTTCTTCTTTTTCTTTCTTGCCAAACAGTGACATCTTAACTTCCTCCCATTTTAGATATCTCGGCAGAGCCCCACGGCCTTGCCTTCAATGACAACGGTGTTCATATCCTCCCGGCTGAGGATGATGCTGTTGAAAGCCGGATTCTCCGGCCTCAGTTCAATGAAGTTCTCGTGCAGATAGACGTGCTTCAGGGTTGCCTCTTCTCCAATGCGCACAGCAGCGATCTCGCCGTTTTCCACCTCCGGCTGTTTGCGGATGGCCACCAGATCGCCATCGTGTATCCGGGGCTCCATGCTGTCCCCTTTGCAGGTCAACGTAAATGTGGAGCGCCACTTGGACGGTACACAGACTATGCGCTCCACGTTCTGTTCCGCCGTGATCGGCGTACCGCAGGCGATCCGGCCCACCAATGGGACCATGTCCATCTCCGGCATGGGCTGGAAACCGGGAGGGATGGGGTCTGCATCGGTCTTGTCAGAAGTGTTGTTTGCTTCATCAATGCCAAGCAGCCATGAAACTGAGGTGTCAAGCACATCCGCAAAAGCCTTTACTTTAGATTGTGGGATATCCGCTTTTCCACTTTCAATCTTACTGATAGATGATCTATCTTTATATCCCATTCGTTTTGCAAGCTCGTCTGTTGTCCAGCCGAGTTCCTGCCGACGCATCCGAATGCGATTATATATCTCAGACATCGTAGCACCGCCTTTCTTTACTGTTAGAATACCACATGTGTGAATGAAATTCAATATTTTTTGAAAATTCAGTCAAATATTGTTGACTTTCGTTCCGCAAGGTGGTAATATGAGCTTGCGGAATTTAATTCCGCAGAAAGGAGGTGTTTTTTCGAATGACTGACACCAAGGCCCTCAGAGAAAGAATCGAAGCAAAGGGTCTCAAGCTGAAGGCCGTTGCCGAAAAACTCGGCATCACGCCTTATTGTCTCCAGCGTAAGATCAACAATGAGAACGAGTTCAAAGTCTCGGAAGTTGATAAGCTGTCCTCTATGCTGGAGCTTACGCTGAGCGAGACCCAAGCTATTTTTTTCTCTTGATTGCGGAATTTAATTCATCAACAAGGAGGTGAACAACGTGAATGACAACAAAAAGCCCAGCGAACCTGTGAAAGAGGAACGCTGGGCAGAGAGGAGAAAACTCAAGTGCTGTGCTATAAGTTGATTCTGATTCTTTGGCTGGCCGTGACTTTGTGCAATTTGCTTGTCAGAAAGGCCTCGCCAGAGCTTTCCGGTTGGTATCCGGCATACTCCATCGTGGTTGCATTTCTCACGACTGCATTTCTTTTGTGTCTCGCATCCTGACAACGATCTTATTCAAAAGCTCAACTTTCATACTATGAAGATCCTGTGTCGCAGAAGTTCGCTTCACCAAGCGTTCCAATGATAGCATATCTTCTCGAAGCTCTTTTGAAGCGTAATACATTGCCAGTGCAGAGTGAGAGCCAAATTCGCTCAGATTTTCGAGTGTTTCAGATTGGACAGCTGCACCCGCCGCACGAATGTAGCCTTCGTAGATCTCGCGTTCGCGCCGAACCCGTTCTTCGCGTTCTTGATGGTCATATTCCATTTGTTTCATCTTTTGCTGATGCCAATTGTTAAAGATTGCTGTCAACATCGGAGAAACCAAAGCGCAGAGCGAAACGACCATTGCTACTAAACCAGACCAGTCCGAAACAGACATACCGGTATTTTGTTCCACTTTATCACCTCCCTTCCCGCCCAAGTATACCGCAGAAGGGAGCCGCCAACAAGGAGGTGAGCAACGTGAAAAAGCCTTATCTCAAAATCAGTCGTCTGGCAGAAGACCAGGATCTCAACCAGGGCGCACTTGCGGCCCTGATTGGGGTAAGCTCCAACACGATGACCGCACGGCTCAAGGGGACACAACCTTGGAGGAGTGACGAGATCGTCATCATCTGCAGAGCTCTGCAGATCCCGCAAGAAAAAATCGGGGAGTATTTCTTCCCGGCAATCGCAAAGGAGGGAAAGACCGCATGAAACCTTACACCCTTGCATCCGAGCGGGCCGCAGCGCCCACTGGATGCGCGTACATCGCACCGCTGTTTTGGAACAAGTGGTTCCGTTGGGGCGGTAGTCAGGCATCTGGCTGCTACCAGCTGGGCGGACAAATCAAGGATGAAAGCCACACCGGGCTGCAGATTTTTGCTGATGGCGAATGACACCCGGTCATCGGATGGGCATTGGACGACTGCAGACCCGCAGTCAATTGTCTTCAGGAGGTAGGAGCATGAATATCAGCCCGAACGCTCAGTTAAAAATCCAGCTGGGGAAGGATGGGAACCCCAAGATTTATGCCTGCGGTACAGAGACGGAACAGAAAGCCCTTTGCGCCGCTCTGATTGCCGGGATTTGCATAGATCAAAGAAATCCGGCAGCATTGCTCAGCATAGTGACTACTGCCGCAGACCTCATGGACAGAATGGAGGAATCTCCCAATGAAGATTAAATCCCGCGTCTGGTACTGGCTGGCTGCTGCCAGCGGTGCCGTAAGTCTGCTGTACGGCATGGGCATCGAGGGCGGTGCACAGCTGGGCAGCTCCATCTCTGACAGCCAGCTCGTCACGGCCCTGTGCCTGGTTCTGGCAGCGGTAGCGTTCCTGCGGCTGGGCTTTGCCGCCCAGGATCGTGAACAGAACGCCCGCCGCTATGGCCGCGTTGACCGCACCCACGCCCGTACCGAAGAGCCGGAGTACCGGCAAAACCGGAGGGGCGCATGAAAAGCAAATGAGCCCGCCCGTGCTGGTAACACGGACGAGCCCAAAGGGTGATGGTTTGAACGACTCCATCGCCTTTGATGATATCACATCAGAAAGGATTTTACAAATGAAAGGTATTTTAGCCGAACCGGGCAAGGCACCGGTGATCGCATCCCTGCCCGACAGCCTGTGGGCCATTGAGAACCGGCTGGGTACGCCCTGCGAGATGATCGTGATGCCCCGCACCCCGGCGGTGCTGTTCGTGGGCCGGTACGATGGCCCCATCCAGCCCGCCAGTCTGCTCAACCGGAAGTACCGGGGCCGCCAGCTTTACGGGCCTATCCTCTGCTACGGCTGGAAGGGCAACAACATCCAGCCCATGAACAAGGATGTACAGACCGAGATGCTGGACCACCTGAAGGGCATGGAGGTGAAAGTGTGACCACCTATATCTGCAAATGCGGACGGCGAGTGAAGAAATCCACCGATGCCAGTACCACTGGAAACCGCCTATCTGGTTACGCACCCGGCCATGAGTGCTGGGGATGCCCCTATGCCATGCCATACGGAGACTTTCAATGGGATGAAAGTGCTAGAACTGTCAGCCGGGAGACTCGGGGCTACGAGTGCCGGATGAGCAAGACCCTCACTTATGCGTCAGAGTTCGCTGGCTCTATCAAGGATAAATGCACCTGTCGAGTGCATAGTCTGGACTTCGACTTTCTGTCTCAGGTCTCCGCATGGATCAAAGACGCTTATCCAGACAGAGAGATTTTCGGCTCATTTTCCAAAGATATTCGTGCATCGGACTATGGATCTGACGGGCGCTATTGCCTGACAATCACATGCACTCAGAATCTGAAAGGTGTTGCCGCAAAAAGAGAGCTGTTTGGTCAGTTTTTCAATCCGGATGGAAGCCGCAAGGACATGACACCGCAGCAGGAAATGGAAAAGATTCTTGCCGACATCAAAAAAGCAAAGGAGATTCTCTCATGTGCACCTGCCCAGAATGCGGATGCTGCTGTGACTACGGCAGAGAATGCTGTCCCGACTGCCACAGCGGCAACTCCGACCATCTCGGAGAGCGGGGCGGATGCAAGTGCATCGACCCCCGCGACATCCCTGCAGAACTGCGAGTCGGCCCCTGCCGCATCGGCGGGCGGTTCTTCTGCACCGATGACTTCGGCACCCGGTTTTGACTTCGGAGCCGATGATGAGACCAACGCCCTGCTTTTGCAGGATGCCCAGACCTTTATCACCGGCAACATGGCCCGGATCATGGCGGCCAAGCACGCCCACGACCTGACAGCCAACCACTACAAAGGCAGCTGGGGGAAGTGGTGCGCCGCTGTGGGCATCAGCCGGGACACTGGTGAAAACATGGTGAGAGTTGCCGAACAGTTCGGCAACATTCAACTGGAGGGCAAGTCCATTCTGGATGTTCAGCCCCTGAAGCTGTTGTATGCCGCTGCCAAGCCCTCCACCCCAACACAGGTGAAACAGGCGGTGTTCTCCGGGGATATCACCTCCTACAAGGAGTACCAGGAGCTGCTGGCCCAGATCAAAGCCGAGAAAGACCGCGCCGATGCTGCCGAGACCCGTGAGGAAGAGGCCCGGAAAGCTGCACACGAGTACCACGAAAAGTACGAGGAAGCCGCTGCCATGCGGGCAACGCTGCTGGATCAGCAGGGTGTCTACATTGCCGATATTGACGGCCTGAAAAAACAGAACACCAAGCTCAAGCAGATCTACCGCGATGAATACGAGAGCCGCATTGCGGCCAACCTCCAGCGCCAGAAGGCCGAAGGCGAGCGCGACAGGGCCGAAGCCCGGGCAAAAAATGCCGAAGACGCTTTGAAAAAGCAACCCATCACGGCGGTCATCGATGAGGAAGAGATCGACCGCCGGGCCGCAGAAAAAGCCTGGGGCCTTGCAGATGCCCGGAACGCCGAACTGGCCAAGGACAACGCCAACCTGAAGAAACAGGTTGCGGCACTCCGCTCCCGCATCAACGATGATGCCCAGGCAGATTTTGAGCAGGCCAACTACTGCGCCAGCCTGATGCGGGCGGCGTGGGATAACAGCAAGGCCAGCTATTCCCGGCTGATGGGCGAAGATCTGGAAAGCACCTTTCAGACCATCTGCGGTACCCTGAACAGCATCATGGAGGAAGCCTCCCTGCTCTGCCGCCAGCCGCCGGATTATGACGGAGGTGACAGGGATGAATGAGATGTACTGTCTGGATCTTGACCGTTACGGCCCGCCCATGGAGCCGCCCGATGATTACTACTTTGCCCCCGACCGGGAGCCAGAAGAGGAGGAACTGACCGATGACGAATGAATTGACTGTCCGGGTAGAGCGCCCGGTGATCCCGGCCATGAACTGGAACAAGGATGAGGTGCAGAAGAACCTTGACGAACTTCTGGCCTCCTATACAGGCCGGGTGTACACACCCGAATCCATCAAGGATGCCAAGGCCGACCGTGCTGCCGTCAACAAGTGGGACAAGCAGCTGGCTGCTGCTCTGACCGCCGCCAAGCGGCTTTACACTGACCCGCTGGAGGATTTTCAGAAGAGCATCCGGGAGATGCAGACCCAGTGCAAGAAGATCTCCGGTGCTATTGATCAGCAGGTAAAAGCAGTAGAACAGGCCCAGCGGGAAGAAAAGGCATCCACCCTGCGGCTTGTCTACCGGGACTGCATCGGGGAACTGGAACCTCTGATTTCTTTTGACCGTCTGCTTGTGCCCCAGTGGCTCAACAAAACCTTTGACCTCTCCCAGGCCGAAAAGGAACTGCGCAAGGCTGTGGAGACCCGGCGGGAGGAACTGCGTCTCATCCGGGAGACCTGCGGTGAAGACGCTGAACCCTGCATTACCGAATACCTGCGGGCCCTGAGCGTCAATGATGCACTGCATGAGCACAGCCGCCGGGAGCACGCCCGTGCGGCTCAGGCTGAGGCAGAGGCCCAGCGACAGGCCGCAGAACGTGCCAGAGCCGCTGCGCCGGTCATCATCCCGCCCACCGAGGAAGAGCGTCAGCTGAAAGAAGATGCCGCACAGGAGGCCCGGAGCAACGCCTTTGTGACAGCTTCCGGGAGGCTGGACTGCGAGGTATTGCAGCAGTTCGCCCTGCCTGGCACAGGCCTTGCACCTGCCCGCAAACGCTACCGCTTCTGGGTAGATTTCACCCCGGAAGACATCGAATGGTTCAAAGCCGAAGCTAAAAAGCGCGGCTTTGCATATGGTTCTGTAAAATAATTGGAGGATTTTACTTATGGCTTTTTCTCGTCCCGGCGCACCTGCGCCCACCATGTCCGCAAACACCACTGGCACCACCACCGCCGCCCGGATGACTGCAATGCAGCAGCGTGCCGCCCAGAGCGGCGCTCTGCAGGCTGCCAGCCCGGCCAAGCCCGTGGAGATCACTTCTGCCGACGGCCAGCACATGACCGTCAGCTTCTCGGATGTCCGCAACTTCATCTGTCAGAAAGCCACCGATGCCGAATGCAAGATTTTCCTCGAGACCTGCAAGCAGTACCGCCTGAATCCCTTTACCAAGGAAGCCTACCTCATCCACTACGATAACAACAGCGAGGACACCCCCAGCACCATCGTTCTGGGCAAGAACTGCTACCTGCAAATGGCAGAGCGCCACCCCAGCTATGACGGCTTCGAGGCCGGGGTCATCATCTTCGATAAGGTGGCCGGGGAGTACCAGAAGCGGGAGGGTTCCATCGTCTACGAGGGCGAGGAACTTCTGGGCGGCTGGGCCAAAGTCTATCGCAAGGACCGCACCCGCCCCAGTTACGAGGAAGTGAAGCTGACCGAATACGACACCGGCAAATCTCTGTGGAAGGGCAAAAAAGCTACCATGATCCGCAAGGTTGCCCTTGTCCATGCCCTGCGGGAAGCATTCCCCTCCACCTTCGGCTCTCTCTATGACGAGAGCGAGGTCCATGTGGATGCTGAGTCCACCGCCGTGGAGCTGGACGAGGCCGGACAGGTTCCGGCTCCACGCTGGACCCGCATCAAGGAAGCTGTTGAACAGGCCGATGCTCTGACCGTGGAGGACGCTGACAGCGCAGACGACCCCTTTGCCGGGGGTGATGAATCGTGATCCTGACCCACAAGACCGGCGTACTTCTCCACGGAACTCTCGTCAAAGACCCTGTGCTCAAGGACGTGGGCCAGAAGCAGGTACTCAAGTTTGACGTGAAGGCACACAGCGTCAAGACCGGCACCGGCAACTGGGAGGGCCTGTATGTTCAGGTCAACGTCTGGCACGGGCTGGACAAGTGGGACGGGCTGCTGCTGAAGGGCGATGCCGTCACTGTCTTTGCCCGGGAGCTCAAGAGCCGGGAGTATAACGGCAAGACCTATTACGACGTGGATGCCGACGACATTCAGCCTGGCGGCATGGTAATCTTCCGGTGGATGCAGAACCTCATTGACCTTTGCACAGAGGCCCCGGCACCGCCCGAACCAGCGCTCACTCAGGAGCCAACGCCCTTTGATGAGCCTGCCCCGGTGCAAACCAGCCTTTCTGGCGGGCAGATGTATCCCGGCGAAGACCTGGCCGACTATGCTCCCCGCGCCTCTCAGGCGGCAGCGCCTGCCGGGCCCGCCGCAGGCACCCCGGAAGCAGATGCCCTCATCGACGATGATACGGATGACCTGCCGTTTTAACCACACCAGAAAGGAGTTCAGACCGTGGGCATTGACCCATCCCGTGGCTTTGTTGCCTTTCCCCGCGGTCTGACTGACTGGGAATGGTATTCAGAGCCCAACACTGCCCGCCTGTTTTTCCACCTGCTACTCACCGCCAACTGGCAGGAAAAGCAGTGGCAGGGCATTAGCATCAGGCCCGGACAGCTGGTTACAAGCCAATCTCAACTGGCAAAACAGCTTGATTTGAGTGTTCGGAACATCCGGACAAGCTTAGAGCATTTACAGGCGACAGGCTATCTGACAGTCAAAACAGGCTCAAAATACAGCATTGTCACGATAGAAAACTATGCTTCGCTTGTTGGCAGTGACAGGCAAAGTGACAGGCAAGCGACAGGCAACCGACAGGCTGCCGACAACAACTTAACAAGTCTAACAAACCAACAAGCTAACAAGTCGTCGTCTGCGGCTGCGCCGGAGCCGACCGGACGACCGACGACCTCACCCTTGGTATCAGAGTTTGAACAGGATATCGGCAAGCTGAGTGCCTCCGGGAAAAGAGAGCTGACAGGATACGCTGACCGGCTGGGCGAGGAACTGGCACGGGTGATCCTGCGCAAGTGCATTGATGCCGGGGCACATAGCTGGGCCTATGTGCGGAAGGCACTGATCGAGGCCGAAACCCAGGGCTGTAAATCTGCTGAGGAGTACCGCATGACGAATCCCATTGGAGCGGGACGCAATAAGCGGGTGGACAGACCGGAGCCCAGCGGGAATGATTTTCTAAAAAACGCAGCCCGCCGCCGTCCGCTCACCAAGAAAAAGGAGGATTCCAATGTACCGGAACCATGAGCACTACCCCGACCCGACAGCTGACCGGGCATTGGGCAGCCTCCGCCGAAAGGAGAACCAATTGAACACCGGAAAACAGTTCGAGGCAGACTGGAAAAGCTCCATGCCGAAGGATGCCTGGTGCTATCGACTGAAAGACAGCGCGGCCACCTATTACGGCGGCAACGAGAACCTGAGCTTCTCCATCGATAACATCTGCGACTTCGACGTGTACCGTTACCCCATGCACCATTACTTCGAGCTCAAGACCATCGAAACGCCCAGCATCCCACTGGAAAAGATCCTGGGCCGATTCGACCGGGAGCGGCAGAAGTACCACAAGCTCAAACACATCACCGATATGGCCCACGCAGCATCCTTCAAGGGCCAGACCGCCCATGTAGTCATCAATTACCGGGGCAAAGTCAACCGCACCTTTGCCGTACCGGCCAGCGCTGTGCTGGAGTACATGAGCACCCAGACCCGCAAGAGCATTCCATGGCAGTGGGCCGCCCTGAACGGCATCGAGGTGGAGCAGCACCTGCTGCGCGTTCACTGGCGGTATGACGTGGAAGGACTGCTGAGAAAATTGGAAGGAGGAAACGACAGAAATGCAGGAAGTAAGACTGATTGATGCGAATGCTTTGCACGATAGGGTTTCAAGAATGGGGTTGCAGAATGGCTCTGTGCTGGGCCACCACAGCGGAACAGCTGACATCATTGCAGAGATGATCCAGAATGCCCCCACCATTGACCCGGAAAGCTTGCGGCCAGTAGCACACTGGGAGAACGACCCCAATGGCGCAGGCAGTGATGTTTTTTCCTGTTCAAATTGCTGCGAACGGATTTGTCTGGATGACCAGGGCTATTTTCCGGAAATGGATTACAAGTTCTGCCCGTACTGTTGTGCAAGGATAGAGAATGTCTAATGAACAAGAAATATAAGCCCGGCGCATACATCGTTTCTCTCGACCACCTGATGGAGCAAGAATTTGTATATTGCGCCGGAAAGCTCATTCACAAGGGGTGGTTCAGCAGCTGGCAGCTTCGATATGCAAAAGCGGAGCTTTCTCGGCTCCGCGTCCGAGAAGCGGTCAACGGCGAGGAATTTGAGATTGAAGAAATGGAGGACGATACATGATCCGCACATGGACATCTGAAAGTGACATTCCGAAGCCGGACAAACCCGGCAATGTGCAGAAAATCCGGGAATGGCTTGAGCACTTGCCGAAGATGAGGGCGCTGATCCGGCAGCACGAGGAGCGCATTGCAAGCCTACGCAGTGCCGCCACCATGATTACCTCCAGCACATCCGGTGCACCCGGGCATTCCGGCACCAGCGACAAGGTGGGCACCAACAGTGATGCAGCCATTGACGCGGAAACAAAGCTGGCTGAACTGAAGTGCCAGTACGCCGAGATGCAAAAACAGGCTATCGAAATTGCCTATATGCTCCATGCGGACCCTGTGTCGGTGAAGCGCAGCAAATGCATCGTGATGTTCTATGTGGAAGGCAAGAAACATGCCGACATCGCACCCAAAGTTGGCTATTCCAAGTCGTCGCAGGTTTCACGGGCCATATCGGAGGGGATTGAACAGTTGGCAGAACTCGTGAATGAATTGAATCTTAGTTGAATCTGTACACCTTGCACAATGTCGGAGCGCATTATTTTTACATGCCCTAGGATTTACTTGTTATCGACATCTGTGCTATCGTGATACCATCGGCAAAGCCGAAAGGCAGACCGATGCCATAGCAGCTTCCAGAATGTGCCCGTCCGACATCACGTTCTGTGAGCTGCTTCTATTATGCCGCCTGAGCGCAATGTGGTGCGCGTTCACGAGTGTAGTCGTGGAAGGTTCGATTCCGAGGGCGGTTCCAATTCGCCGCCGACCCCGTAGGCGGTACAGCCTGACGCATGGGGCTACATACTCCCCACCGGAAGCTCATGTGGTGGGTGGCGGGATCTCCTTGCCCGCCCTCTGACCTCCCCACATACGCCGGAGGCACCGGAATCCACAGGCGGGTTTCAGGTATTTTCCCGCTGGATGTGCGTCAATTGCCCTGCATGGAAACATGCAGGGATTTTTTATGCTATTTTCTGCCGTCCTGAGGGGCGGCTTTTTTGTACCCTGACAACGAGAGAGGTGGTGACGTGTCGAATGAAAAGAATCTCATTCCGTTCAATGAACGAACGGAGAGCGAACAGAGAGAGATCGCCCAGAAGGGCGGCATTGCATCCGGTGCGGCCCGCCGCCGCAAACGGTCCATGCGTCAGGCGGCTGACTACTACCTGAGCCTGCCGGAGACCGACCGCCGCCGGGTAAACGCCATGCTGCGGGACCAGATTGACCCGGAGGACGTGGACAACCAGATGAGCGTGGTCATGGGCATTGCAGAGCAGGCCAAGCGGGGCAACCCTCAGGCCGCCGCCGTGCTGCTGAAGATGCTGGGGGAGGAAGCCGTGCAGGAGGACCCGGGTGCGGATGCTCTGGCAAAGGCCAAGGAGCTGCTGGGAGGTGTGGACAGTGCCATTGACTGAGTTTCAGCAGGAGTACCTGCGCAACTGTTCCCACCGGTGGAACGTCAAGACCGGAGCCACCCGAAGCGGCAAGACCTACCTGGACTGTGCCGTGACCATCCCGAAGCGGATCTGCGCGGCCCGGGGCGAGGGCCTGCTGGTGCTCATGGGCAACACCCTGGGCACACTGGAGCGCAATGTGCTGTCCCTGATGCGGGAGCTCTGGGGCCCCGACCTTGTAGGTGTGATCCGCACCTCGGCAGCAGGCAACGTGGTACAGCTGTTTGGCAAGAAGGTCTATGTCCTCGGCGCTGACAACAAGAAACACATCGCCCGCATCCAGGGCGCTGCCTTTGAGTACGTCTACGGTGACGAGATCACCACATGGGACGAAGGCGTGTTCCAGATGCTGAAAAGCCGCCTTTCCTGCCCCCACTCCCATTTTGACGGCACCTGCAACCCGGAAAGCCCCACTCACTGGTTCAAGAAGTTTCTGGACAGCGTCGCTGACATCTACTGTCAGGCGTATACCATCGACGATAACCCTACGCTTCCGGCCCAGTTCGTGGCCGATCTGAAAAAAGAATACACCGGCACGGTCTACTATAACCGCTTTATCTTGGGGCAGTGGATGGCCGCCAACGGCGTGATCTACCGCCTGCTGGCCGACAGCCTTGCCGCCGGAGATGGGCGTTTTTTCTGGCCTGTGGACAAGCCGCTGCACCCGTGGCGGGTGCGCATTGGCGTGGACTTTGGCGGCAACGGCTCCAAACACGCCTTTGTGGCAACGGCTATCCTGCCGGGGTATTCCGGCGTAGTGGGGCTGGCTTCCCAGCGCATCGACCCGGTGGCGCAGGATGCCGACTTCCTGGCCGACCGGCTGCTGGAGTTCTGCATGGCTGTCTTTGCCCGCTGGGGCGAGATCCAGTACATCTTCTGCGATTCCGCAGAGCAGACGCTGATCAACCACATCCGGGCAAGGCTCCGGCGCTGCAAACTGAATTGGCTGGCCGACCGGGTGGAAAACAGCGCCAAGATCCGCATCAATGACCGCATCCGCCTGACCTGCATCCTGATGGGCGGCGGGCGGTTCTGGCTGCTGCCCGAGGCTGCCACCCTCCGGGATGCCCTTGCCACGGCCCTGTACAGCGGCAAGCACCCCGGTGTGGACGAGCGTCTGGATGACGGCAGCACCGATATCGACACATTGGACGCTTACGAGTACACCATCGAGCGCGATTTCAAGAGGTTGACCAACACATGAACATCACCGCATTTCTGAACTACCTGAACAAGACGCGCGGGTGGGCCATCGATGCCGACTACTACGGCTACATTGAGACCTGGCGGCAGTGGTGGCAGGGCAGCGTGCCCAAGGTGCACACCCGTGCCGCTGAATACGCAAACGGCCCCAAAAAGCGCCCCATTGCTTCCCTGCGGATGCCGAAACGGGTCTGCGAGGACTGGGCGAATCTCCTGCTGAACGACCGCACCACCTTCCAGATCAAGGACGCTGCCACCGCCCGGTATCTGCTGGGCGATGATGAGCAGCAGGTGGGCGGCCTGCTCCGGGAGCTGCACTTCTGGCGCAATGCCAACGCTCTGGTGGAACAGGCCTACTGGTCCGGTACCGGTGCCTTTGTGCTGAGTGCCGAAAATCTGACGGTCGTGAAAGGGAAAGCGGTTCCCGGCCCGGATACCCGCCTGAAGCTGGACTATGACCCGGCTTCCTGCATCCTGCCTCTGCGGGTGGAGCGGGGCATCGTGAGCGAAGCGGCCTTTGTCTCCGAGTGTATGATGGAGGGCAAGCCCGCGGTCTATCTGCAGACCCACACCGGCAATGAGACCCGGCGCACCATCCGCAACGAGTGGTTCCGGGTAACGGATGGGGTCTCCGGTGCTCCGGTGTTTGAAGCACTGCAGGCCCCGCCGGGTACGGCAGAAAGCATCACGGTGGAGGGTTCCCCGCCCTGGTTTACCCTGTTCAGCCCGGCAGCAGTCAAGAACCTTGATGGCGGCACAGGGCTGGGCATGAGCGTCTTTGCCGAAGCGCTGGCCGAGGCCCAGGGCATCGACCTTGCCTTTGACAACTACCGGGAGGATATCCGGCTGGGCCACAAGAAGATCTTCTACTCTGCGGACATCTGCCGCAAGGTGGTGGACCAGGAGGGCGTGGAGCACTCTATTCCACCCGATGACGATGTGCAGAGCCAATTCGTCACCCTGCCCCAAAAGGAAGGGAGCCTCGACCAGTCCAGCGAATACCACGAATACAACCCTGACCTGCGGGTGGAACAGAACCACAAGGCTGTGCAGGATATGCTGAACCTGTTCAGCTTCAAATGCGGCCTGGGCTGCCACCGGTACAATTTCGAGCTGGGCAACGTGACCACAGCCACCGAGTACAACGGCAGCCGTCAGGATCTGGTGGCCAGCGCCAACAAGAACCAGATCCCCATCGAGGGGGCGCTGGTGGGCATCGTGCGGGCCATCCTGTGGGCGGCAAAGAACCTGCAGGGAGCGGCGGTGGACCTCGACACCCCCATCTCTGTGGACTGGGACGACAGCTACATCACCGATGCCGAGACCCGGATGAGCCAGATGCGGGACGATGCCCTGAGCGGCCTTTTGCCCCGGTACAAGTATCTGTCTGCCCGGTACGGGGTCAGTGAAGAGGATGCCCGCAAGCTGGCACAGGAAGCCGCTGACGAAAACAAGCAGCCTGAGTTGAGCTTCGGCGGGGGCGGCTGATGCTGGCCCCGGACTATCTCGACCACGCACCCGACCGGTTGGTGCTTTTATTTCAGCAGGTCGAGGATGATATCCTGCGGGATGTGGCCCGGCGCATCTCCAAAATGGACACCATGACCTCCACGGCCAACTGGCAGCTGTGGCGGTATGAACAGACCGAAGCCCTCCGGCAGGACGTGGTGAAGAAGCTGGCTCGGTACACCGGCAAGAGCGAAGCCGAGATCCGGCGGCTCATGCAGGAAGCGGCCACCCGGGCCATGGAAGCCGAGGACAAGATCTACTATCACTACGGCAAGGAGCCCACGCCCTTTGCCGAGAATGCCACCCTGCAGGCCCTGCTCAACGCCGGTTACCAGCAGACCGCCGGAACCTTCCACAACTTGACCGCCACCACGGCAAACACCGTCAGCGGCCAGTTTGAAGCCGCTCTCGACCGTGCCCATCTCAAGGTGAGCAGCGGCGCGTTCGACTACAAGAGCGCCGTCAAGAGCGCGGTGGACGGTCTGGCCGACACCATGAAGTACGTCACCTACCCCACCGGCCACACCGACACACTGGAAGTGGCTGCCCGCCGGGCGGTGCTGACCGGTGTGAATCAGACCGGTGCAAAGCTGCAGGTGGCCCGGGCCGATGAGATGGGGGTGGCGTTCTTCGAGACCACGGCCCACGGCGGGGCCCGCCCTTCCCACGCTGAGTGGCAGGGCAGGCAGTTCCACCGGGGCGGCGCTGTGGACTACATGGGCAAGCATTACCCGGACTTCGAGGCCGCCACCGGCTACGGCACCGGCGCAGGGCTTTGCGGCTGGAACTGCCGTCACACCTTCTTTGCCATCTTCCCTGAGCTGGGTGCACCGCCTGCATGGACGCAGGAGAGCCTGGAAGCCCTCAACGCCCGGGACATCGAGTACAACGGCGGCAGATACACCCGGTACGAGATCAGCCAGATGCAGCGGGCCCGGGAGCGCGCCGTGCGCAAGTACAAGCGCCGGTATCTGGCTGAGGATGCCGCCGGGGCCGACACCACCGCCAGCGCGGTGAAGCTCCGGCAGGCCCGTCAGGAGCTGGCCGAGTTTATCACCGCCACCGGCAGCAGGGCCGACAGCGCCCGCATCAGCGTTGCCGGGTTTGGCAGGAGCGAAGCCGGGAAGGCAACGTGGGCGGCGAAGAAGGCAGAGCCACGCGGCATTCTTCAAAAACTCAATTTTTCTGATAGTGTTTCACAGTCTGAGCGTGAAGGCATTGAAAAAGAGCTTTCCGTCATTCCTCAATGGCAGCGCGATAAGGCTGAAAGCATCATCAACAAGGTCGTAATGACAGAGAAAGATGCCGCTGGAAGCGGCTATTATTATCCAGACAAAACGCTTTATCTTCACCCTGAGCGCAAAAGCGGTGATGTTATTCACGAGTATGGCCACGCATTGGAGATTTCCCTCGACCTGCGGCACAACTCCAAATACATCAGCATCCGAAAATCCGGGATTGATGTTGAAGATTTTTCTAAAATCGTGTATGATGATAGTACCTATACACAAGCGATTTATCTTCTTCAGAACAGCAAATTCATTTCTGAGTATCAGGGACGGCTATATGAATCTCCCACGGATGGAATTTTTAAAGCCGGAACGATGCAGATCAATGAAGATATGCTGAAGGAATATTTCAGTGAAGGGTATCGCGCTTTTTATCAGGAGCCCTCTGCCCTGAAAGAGAAAGACCCTCAGCTCTATCATTTTATCGAGGGATTGAAAGATGACAAAAAGTGAAGTGCTTCTGCTTGATGAACCCTCTGCAATCTGGAACGAAATGCAAAAGAATCCGGCATTGCGAACAGATGGAGATGTCTGGCTGCACATGACCCGCCTGTCAGCCAAGCAAGACCGACAGTGGTCTCGGGAAGCGTATGGCGACCCGGAAGCGTATCTGTATATGGACTTAAACAAAAAGAAGTGAGGTGTCATCATGGAAGATTTTCGTGTCATCTACCGCATTTTGAAGCATTTGCAGCAAAGCATGGACTTTGAGGAGTTCGATTGCGCTGGTTTTACTGCCGAGCGTTTCGGTACGAATCCAAACCGGTTTCAGGCACTTTTGATTCAGCTGCAGAAATCAGGTTACATTGATGGCCTGAACATCGTTCGCTACATTCGACAGCCGGAGCGCATCGAGCCACCCATGGAACCGCATATCACCTTGCAGGGGCTTGAATATCTTCAGGAAAACAGTCTGATGAAAAAGGCCGCCGCATTTGCAAAGGGTGTTAAGGAAATCGTCCCCGGCATCTGACAACCAAATACCGCAAGCGTCTTTGCTCGTTTGAGCAGGGGCGCTTTTTTCATACCGTTTTAGCTCAGATGGAAGAGCGCCGGTCTCCAAAACCGGATGCCGCAGGTTCGATTCCTGCATGCGGTGCCATCGCAGAGGGCAGTGCGTACCCTGCCCACAACCGAACACGGACGGAGAACCGTGTCACCAAACCGTGGTTTCACCAACAGAAAGGAGTTTTTCCACCATGAAGCGTGAAGACGTGAAGAACAAGATCCCCGGCATTACCGAGGAGCAGCTGAACTGGATCATGGCCGAGAACGGCAACGATGTCAACCGGGAAAAGACTGCCGCCGAGCAGTACAAGACCCAGCTGGAAAACACCCAGGCTCAGCTCAAGACCGCCCAGGACGGCCTTGCCGCCTTTGACGGCAAGAAGAAGCCCGAGGAATACGAGGCAGACATTGCCAAACTCAAGGGCGATATACAGGCACAGGCTGATGGCTTTGCCTTTGACAATGCCCTGAACACCGCCATTCTGGGAGCCAAGGGCCGCAGCGTCAAGGCGGTCCGGGCACTGCTGGATCTGGATGCCCTCAAGGGCTCCAAGGACCGTTCCACCGATATCTCCAAGGCTCTGGAAGAAGCCGCCAAGGCGAACCCCTGGGCCTTTGGCGAGGCGGCAGAAGGCGGCGCTGGTTCCGTTCACGTTTCCAGCGGCAAAGAGCACGGCACCCCGCCCGCCGGGGACGTTGATCCCGTGACCGCTGCCTTCAAGGCGATGAACCCCGATATCAACATCGAATGAGAGAAAGGATATTCTTATGGCACATGAAGCACAGGTCCGCTATTCCAATCTGGTCGACCTCAAGCTGCGCAAGACGCTGGTGAAGAAAGTCGGCGTGATCTGCAACAACCGCTACGAGGGCAGCCCCAAGGCAGGTTCCGTCAAGGTTCCCGTCCGTGACACCGAGGTGGTGGTGAACGACTACGACAAGGCCAAGGGTGCAAAGCAGACCAGCGGTGACACCACCTACCTCACCGTCAACATCGACCACGACAAAGCCGTGAATGAGATCATCGATGGTTTCGATGCAGAGAGCGTTCCCGGCAATCTGGTTGCTGACCGCCTGGACAGCGCCGGTTACTCTCTGGGCCTGCAGATGGATTCTGACGGCTCCGTGGAGCTGACCACTGCAGGCACTGCCTTCGGCAATACCACCGCCCTGACCGAAAAGACCATCTACGCCAACATCGTGGATGCACGCACTCAGCAGTCCTCCATCGGCGTGCCCACCGCAGGCCGCTGGCTGCTGGTCTCCCCGGACACCTACGGCCTGCTCCTGAAGAGCCCCGAGTTCATCAAGGCTTCCGACCTGGGCGACGCGGTCGTTCAGACCGGCGCTGTGGGCAAGATCGCAGGCTACACCGTGTTCGAGGATTCCACCCTGGGCGAGAATGTGGAGTATGTGGCCGGTCATCCCAACTGGTTCGCCGTCATCGATGAGTGGACCGTTCCCGTCCACCTGCAGGATCTCTCCGGCTCTGGCGATTTCATCGGCGCATCTGCCGTGCAGGGCCGCAAAGTCTACGCCTACAAGGTCACCAAGGGCCAGACCATTCTTGTTAAGAAGAAGGTCGCAGCATAAGGAGGCCCCCATGCTTTACTGCACCTACGACCAGTATCAGACAGCGGGCGGCACGCTGGACGAGGCCGCCTTTGACACGCTGTGTGCCCGGGCTTCCCGGCTCATCGACCGGCACACCTTTGGCCGGGCAGAGTCCCACGCCGGGGTCTGTGCCGGGTGCGCAGCCCTGTTGGCCGATGCTTGCGTCCAGATCGTCGATGCCATGAGCGCCGCACAGAGCGCCTGTGCCGTGCCCGGGGCTTCCAGCGTGTCCAACGATGGCTACTCCGTCACCTTCGCCAGCGGGGCGCTTTCCGAGCGGCTTGCAGCGGAAGCGCAGAGCATCCTCTCCAACGCACTGGGCAGCGACCCCCACGGCCTGCTGTATCGGGGGTGTTTCTGATGCAATGCAGCGTTACCGTTGTGAACCTCATCCACGACACCGCCACTGAGACCGACCGGCCTGTCTGCCACGTCATCACCGGGTGCAGCTGGCGGGAGAAGCTGGACACCTCCGGCGGCGACCCCCAGCGGACAGTCCACGTCCGTCTGCCCCCTGCCGCCGGGTATCTGCCCTATTTCCAGTGGGCAAAGCTCCCGCCCGGGGAAAAGGCGGCACACTGGACGCTCAAGCGGGGCGGCAAACTCATCTGCGGCGCTGTCCGCAGCCTGACCGAGGCCGAGTATGCCACCCTCGAGAACACACACATCTGCTGCACGGTGGCGGCGGTCTCCGATAACCGGGAACCGCTGCTGCCGCATTTTCATGTAGAGGGGAGCTGAGGAAATGAGTGCACCCGTTATTGACCTGAAGCTCAGGTTCCGGCCCGGCTTTCGGGCCGAAATGGACAAAGGCTTTCAGAAGGTCCAGTATGCGTTCTCACAGCAAGTTGCCAAAGCTGTGGATCCTTATGTACCCTTCGATACCGGCACGCTGAAGAACAGCGTCAACCAGGCATCCGACTTCAAAGGCGGCAAGCTGGTCTATAACACCCCGTATGCCCGGCGGCAGTATTACCTGCACACGCAGGGGCAGGGTCTGCATGGGGAGAACCACCTGCGCGGCTCCTACTGGGGCCAGCGGGCCATTGCTGACCACAAAGACGAACTGGTCCAGTTCGCCAAAAACGCCGCACAAAAAGAGCTTGGAGGTGGAACGTAATGCACAAAGCGTCCATTACGGCCCTGCGGGACTGGCTCAAGACCTGCCCTCTCATCGCTGAGGAGCAGGATGCCACCGGTGCGGCCTTCCGCATTGCCGGGCTGGAAGAGGAAGCCACTGCTTTTTCCATTGAGGACAGCCCCACCGACCCCATTGTGGAGAGTTACATCTCCGGGCGGGATCTGGCGAAGAACTACCTCTTCCTGTCCCGAAGGGAGTTCGAGGAGACCGATGTGCTCACCATTGAGAACAGCGGCTTCTTTGAACAGCTGGCCGACTGGGTAATGGAACAAAATGACTGCGGCATCCTGCCTGATCTGAGCAAATGCGGGCACGGCAAGGAAGCCCAGAGCATTGAAGTCACTTCCACCGGCTACATCGTCACCGACGGCTCCGGAAGCTGCAAAATGCAGATGCAGCTCCGGCTCGTCTACTATCAACCCAAACTTTGAAAGGAGACCATCCTATGACTGTTTCCGAAACCCTGACCGCGCTCAAGACCAAGAAGGGCATCGTGCCCAGCGCGGACTACACCGGCACCGAAAAGGCCGATGATTTCATCTTTGCGATCCAGACCGATGCCTCCACCCAGACCAAGGAGAGCGACTGGATCGTGTTTGCAGAGCGTGTCAAGGAGCACTCCGGTGCCCTGAACGCTTCCACCGAGGACGTGGCCTATATCCGCGCAGGCACTGTCACCGAGAAGGGCGAGACCCAGCGCACCTTCTCCCTGAACGGCAACCGCTGCGTGGGCGACCCCGCGCAGGATTTCCTGCTCTCCCACAGGATTAAGTTCGGCTCCGGCACTGAGGTGGTTTTCCCCTACATCTACTTCAGCGCAAAGACCGGCAAGGGCGAGAAGGGCGAAGCCGCCTTTATCGTCACTGCCGATGCAAGCGGCTCCGCCAGCAACTCCGCAGGTTTTGCCTGCGACGTGAAGGGTGTTGGCGTTCCGGCTGAGTTCAACTACCTGACCCTGACTCAGGCCGACACGCAGTCCACCAAGGCTGCCAAGGTCTGATAACAACACCACACAGCCCTCGTTTCCGGTGAACGGGGGCCCTTTTTGTAACAGGAGGATTTCCCATGACCATCAACGGCATTGACTTTGACTTTTCTACCCTGAACGCCAACGACGTGGATCGGATGCTGGCTGCACAGACCCGGCAGCAGGAACGTGCCCGGACGGAGGGCAGCCGCTACACTCCCGAGAGCGATTACCCTGCCTGGCTGCGCTTCCAGTGCCGCATCTTTATGGACTACCTGGACGAGGTTCTGGGCGAGGGTGCTTCTGAGAAGCTTGGGCTGGACGGCAGCAACTTCAACGCCTGCCTGACAGTCAGCAAGGCCTTTGCCGAAGCCATGGCCGCAGAAAAGGCCAGTGTCAGCGCGCTGATCCACCCCACCGAGGAGCGGGCGCAGGCTTCGGCAGCACAGGCCATCCCTGCCCCCATGAACCGTGAGCAGCGTCGGGCCGCAATCAAGGCACATCCCGCCGTGGTGGATTTCCAGGCGCAGGAAGCGGCAAAGGCCGCCCGCCGTGCCCAGCTGAAGGCAGAGCTTGAGGCACTGGACAATGCATGACCTGCTGACGGACACCCTGCCCACTGAGTGGGAGGGCCGCGCCATTAACTGGGACTTCCGGCCCATGGTCTGGCTGCTGATCCGCACCCGCCGCGTCAAAACCGACGAGGACAGCGCCCGGCTGATTGCATCGGCCATCCCGCTCTTCTTTGTGGAGCCGATCCCGGTGGCGCAATATCCGGAAGCCTTTGCATCTCTGGTGCGTTTCTGCCAGGGCGGAGGCCCCGAGGACGAGGAGCGCACCGGGACTGGCAGCAGCAGCAACCCACAGGACGAGCCTGTGCTGGACTACCGGTGCGATGCCGACTACATCGTGGGGGCCTTTCAGCAGGCCTACGGCATCGACCTGACCACCGACAAGGTGCACTGGTGGCGCTTCAAAGCGCTACTGCACGCCCTGCCGCCGGAAACTCCGCTGGGCAAGATCGTGGAGATCCGGGGCAAGGACACCTCCGGCATGGACAGAGCCGACCGGGACTACTACGAGACCCTGAAAGAGCGCTTTGCCCTGCCGGATGGGCTGAAGGGGGTGAAGCGGAACGAGACCCTGCAAGAGCACGAGGACGCTTTCCTCGACCGCTTCAGCTGATTCCCGCGCCCCGGTGCCCTGCCCCTTCTGCGGCAGAGCGCTGCCCGTGTGGGCTGCTCCCGAAGCCTGCGCCCACGGTTTGTGGGTAAAATGCAAAAACCCCGCATGTAAGCGGGAGATAGAAATCAAGTTATAGCAGCCTGTGCCCCTGTGCCCGCGCTCCGATTGAGAGGTGGACACAGTGGCATTTGATTTTAGCGTTACCGGCAACACCAAGTTGGACACCAGCGGCTTCACGCAGGGTGTCAGCAGCATGACCGTCGCCGCCGGAACGCTGATTGCAGACCTGGTAAAGACGGCCAGCAGCCAGCTGACGAATCTTGCCCAGAGCGCGATCCGGAACGGCTCCGTCTACGAGACATCGCTTGCCAAAGTCGGGACCATCGCCGATCTTGGCAAGCTTTCGATCCAGAAGCTGGGCAGTCAGATCACGGACATGTCCAACACCATGGGCATTGCGGCCACGGATATTGCCGAGGCTACCTACCAGGCCATCAGCGCCGGGCAGGACACGGCCAACGCTGTGGAATTTGCAGGCCAGGCAGCGAAACTGGCAACCGCCGGTTTTACCTCCACAACCTCCGCCGTGGATATCCTGACCACTGCCCTGAACGCCTACGGCTTGAGCGCCGACCAGGCGACCCATGTTTCGGATGTGCTGCTGACCACCCAGAACCTGGGCAAAACCAGCGTGGACGAACTTTCGTCCAGCATGGGCCGTGTCATCCCGCTGGCGGCTGCTTACAACGTCAGCGTAGAAAACCTGTCCAGTGGTCTAGCCGTGATGACCGCCAACGGTATCGCCACTGCAGAGGCAACTACTTACACAAAATCCATGCTGAACGAGCTGGGAGACACCGGCTCTACCGTAGGCAAGATCTTGCAGGCTGAGACCGGTAAGAGCTTTGCCCAGCTGAACGCCGAAGGCAAGAGCCTTGGCGATGTACTGCAGATCCTGTACGACAGCGTGGGCAACGACAGCACCGCCTTTGCGGGGCTGTGGTCCAGCGTGGAAGCCGGAACCGGTGCTCTTTCACTGGCATCGGGCGGTGCGGACAAATTCAACGGCGTGCTGGCCCAGATGTTGGACAGTGCCGGAGCGACCGACACCGCCTACCAGACCATGACGGACACCTTCCAGCACAGCATGGAAAGTCTCCAGACCACGGCAGAGAACCTGAGCATTGACCTATTCGAGGCCCTGGAGCCGGGCCTGATGGAAGCCGCCAACTGGGGCACCGACTGCCTGAACACCCTGACGAGCGCTCTGAATGAGGGCGGCCCGCCCGCCATGCTGGACGCAGCCAGCGGCATTCTGGAAGATCTGACCGCAGGTGTTGTTCAGAAGATACCCGGGCTGGCATCGGCAGCAACGCAGGTCATCACCAAGCTGGTGCAGTATCTGGCTGACCATCAGGACGAGATATTCGACGCGGGCATCCAACTGCTGAAACAGCTCATCATCGGCATCACCGACAACCTGCCCCAGCTGATCACAGCAGCGGCGGAGTTGATTGCCAAGTTCTCTGCCGCGCTGATCTCCCATCTGCCAGATCTGCTGAACTGTGGCGCGGCCCTGCTGACCACTCTGGTAGACGGCATTCTCCGCAGCATCGAGAACCTGGGCGAAGCCGCCATTGCCTGCATCGCCAAGCTCACCGGCGTGTGGGACGGCAGTATGGATGAGTGGGGCCACATCGGCGAGAACATCGTCACCGGCCTGCTGAACGGCATCACCGGGATGTGGGACACGCTGGTGTCCACAGTCAAGGGCAAAGTCAACGGCATGGTAAGCACCGTCAAGAACGTGCTGGGCATCCACTCGCCCTCGAAGGTGTTCACTGAGATCGGCGAGAATGTCACGCAGGGCCTTGTCAACGGCATCAACACCGGGGCTCCGGCAGCACAGGAAGCCATCCAGAACATCGCCCAGGCCCTCAACGACTACGGCCCGGATTTTGCCACCGTAGGGGCCACCATCACGGAGCAGTTCCGCACCAAGCTCACCGAGGGGTGGGCGCAGATCCAGGCCGACATCCAGACGGATGCGCTGGGGGCCATCGAGACGCTGGCCACGGCGCTGAAGAACGGCGACCTCGAGCAGCTGGGCCTGTGGGCGGCCAGCTACTTCTGGCAGGCCTGCACCAAGGAACAGCAGAGCCAGATCAACTCCATCGCTCTGGGGGCCCTGAACCAGCTGGGCAGCGCTTTGAGCGGCGTGTTCGGGAACCTGAGCCAGCTGGCCATGGGGCTGGTGGCGCAGTTCGTGCCCGCCGCAGCCAGCGCCACAGCCGGGCAGACCGCCCTGAATGTGGCCATGGACGCGAACCCCATCCTCTTTGTCATCTCCCTCATCGGGATGCTGGCGGGTGCGCTGATCAACTTCAGCGGCACCAATAAAAACGTTGCCAACGGCTTCCAGTCCGTCTGGGCGGGTGTCGAGGACTTTATGAGCTACATCTTCGAGGGCCTGATGCGCATCGTGGCGGCGGGCATCGAGGGCTTTGTCATCCTCATCAACGGCCTCATTGGCATGTATAACTCCGTGGCGTGGCACTGGGGCGGCCATATGGATTACATCAGCAATCCAGCCTGGAACTTTGCCAACCAAATTGCCGCCGACCGCAAAGCCCGGCAGGCCGAGCGAAAAAAGCAGCAGGAGGCCATCAACAACCCCAGCAGCTCCGGCAGCTCCACCAACTCCCAGAAGGTCATCGAGAGCATGACCGACACCAGCAAGACCACCAGAGCAGACGGCAGCACCGTGACCACCAAAGTGCTCACCGAGAAGCTGCAGGATGAGACCGGCAAGATCACCCAGCGGGTGACCAAGACCGTCACCGAGGCGGGCACAAAGCTGGTGGACGGCGTGGAGCGCTCCTACAAGACCGTGACCACCTATGTGGATGGCATCCAGACAAAGATTGAGCGCAGCCTGAATGACATCACCAAGACCAGCAGCTCCACCACACCGACGGCCCCCACCACGCCGACAGCCCCCACCCCGGACAAAGACCTGACCGACGCTGTGGAGGCCAACACCGAGGCCCTGCTGGCCGCAAACAGCAAGCTGGCCGAGATGGTGCGGCAAGCCGATTCTCTGGTGCTATCGGACAACATGGCCATCAGCCGGTCTGTGGCCGCTTCCGGCACGGCACAGGTGGCCGCAGCCGCCAACAACTACCACCGGGAGGGTGACACCAACATCATCCAAAATATCTACTCCAAGGCCCAGACGGCGGCAGACCTCCAGCGGGAAGCCCGCTGGGAAGCCGACCGGGCCAAGGCCCAGAAACGATGAAAGGAGGGCTCCACAATGCCATTCAGAAAAGACCATTTGCAGCTGGTCACGGATGCCGGGGCCACTCTCGACATCGGGTGGGCTTACGGCACGCCCTACTCCCTCGACCCCATCAATGGCGTAGACGTGGACGTGCAGACCGCACAGGGCGTGAACCAGGTGGGCGTGAGCGTGGAGCGCCAGAGCGTGGCCGGGGTGAGCCGTGAGCTCATCATCCACTGCCACAGCTCCCACGGCGATGCGGATGCGGAATTACTGCTGGAAAAGCTGCCCTATTTCACCAGCGGCACAATGTATCTTGTGGATAAATTCTTCTGCCGTTTTGTGCTTTCCAAGACCCCCTACACAAAGAGCATCCACCCCTACCCGGTGCTGGACTTCATGCTCTTCTGCCCGAAACCCTTCTGGTACGACCTGACCGCCCAGAGCTTCTGCATCAACGGCTTTGTGCCATCGTTCAGGCTGCCGGTGAATTACTCCAAGCCCCACCGTTTCGGCGTGCGCACCTCCGTCGGCTGGCTGAACGCGGTCAACCCCGGGGCACTGGCAGTGCCCTTCACGGCCACCCTCAAGAGCGACGGCGCTGTGGTCAACCCCACCGTACTGAACATCATCACAGGCCAGAGCATCCGCATCCTGACCACCCTGACCCCCGGGCAGGTCATCGAAATCTACCGCACCACCACCGACAAGCTGGCTGTCAAGCGGACAGAGGACGGCACGGAGGAGAACATCTTCTCCCTGCTGGATGAGGACAGCGACTTGCTGGAGCTAGCCCCGGGCGACAACTTACTCAAAGCCACCGCCGACAGCGGCGAGACCAGCCTGCAGGTGACGGTGCGCTTTTATCCCATGGTTTCGGGCATCCTGCCGGAGGTGATCTCGTGACGCTGGACGTATTGGACGAGCTGACCCTCGCCCGGCTGGGCCGGGTGGAGGTGTGGGTGAGCCTTTACTGGGACGAGCCCTACAACACCGAGGGGAGCATGACGCTGGAAGTGCGGCCCACCGAGGAGAACCTCGCTCTTCTCCGGGAGGGCCGCTGGCTGCGCCGCAATGACAGCGATGTGCCCATGCGCATCTGCCACCGGAGCAACGAGAATCAGGACAGCAACTTAGTGGTCACCGGCTTCCCGGGGACGTGGATCTTCACCAAGCGGGCCGGTACCAGCATCGTGAAGAACGAGAACGCGGAACAGGCCATGCGCAGACTGGTCAGCGCAATGCAGCCATGGCCCAAGCTGGAGCTGGGTGCTGCTGTGGGCTTCGACACCACCTACACTGCACAGACCTCCGGCGGCAGCATCATGGACTACCTGATGACCATCGGCGCGGCTTGTGATCTGGGCTTCCGGGTGCGGCTCAGTGGTAAAAACGACCAGAAAAAACTAACGTTCGAGGTCTATCGGCCCACCGCTGATCCAAACAACCGTTTTTCCACCAAGTGGGGCAACTTGCAGCAGGCTGCGTGGGCTTTTGGGGACGGCGACTATGCCAACGTTGCCGTGGTGCAGGGCGCTGGCGAGGGCGAGAACCGGGCCACCGTCACCGTGGGCCTGACGGATGCCACCGGGGCCGACCGGCGGGAGCTCTATGTGGATGCACGGGATGTGCAGCCGGACGAGGAAAAGGGCGAGACCAACAAGAGCGAAGCCTACCTCGAGCGGCTCATGGCCCGGGGCACCAACAAACTGCTGGAACAGCTGCGCACCGGCTCCATTGAGCTGACCATCGATGCCGAGGGCCTTTCCCCCGGCGACGTGGCCTTCTGCACCATCCCGGAGCTGGGCTACAAGGCCACCGTCCGGGTGGCCGATGTCATCACCCAAAGCCAGAGCGACAGCACCACCCGCACCGTGCGGCTGGGTACGCCGGTCTGGCGCAAGCTGTAAGGAGATGATCTTTTGAGCAAAATCGTTTTATACCCTGCAAACGGGTTCGACTTCGATGCCGCAGACGTGGCGGCCTACCTTGCGGGCCGCGCATCGGGTGTGTTCAGCGGAGCTGAGGACTTCCCGGTGACAGCCGCAGGCGGGCTGACGGTCACCGTGGGCGCGGGCCGTGGCTGGGTGCACCCCAGCCGTTTCACCGGCTACTCCATCACAAAGCGGGAGGCCGACACCCTGACCATGCCGCTGGCCGACCCGTCTCTCCCCCGCATCGACCGCATCGTCATGCGTTATGATGCCGGTGTCAGAGCCGCCAGCCTGCAGGTGCTGCAGGGCACGGCATCCAGCACTCCCACGGCCCCGGCCATCTCCCGCACCGAGCTGATCTACGACCTCTGCCTTGCCGAGATCACCCGCCCGGCAGGCTCCACCAGCATCACCACGGGCCAGATCACCGACACCCGGCTGGACGAGGCGCTCTGCGGCATCGTGCGGGACGGTGTGACCGGCATCCCCACCGACGAGCTGCTGGCCGCTGCCAAGGAGCGCATCAACGCACTGGAGGAGAAAGCCACCAGCAGTGCCGCTGCCGCCAAGGACAGCGCGGAAGCCGCCAAGAGCAGCGAGACCAAGTCCGCCGCCAGCGAGGAGCGCGCCAAGACCAGTGAGACCGCCGCCCAGCGGGCTCTGCAGGACACGAAAACGGAGCACACCGCCGCCTTGCAGGATATCGCACGGGCCCGCACCATAGCCCTGACCGACGTGGCCAACTCCACCAAAACGGCCACCGCTGCGGCAAACATTGCCACCCAGCAGGCCACCGCCGCTGCGGGGAGCGCTTCCACCGCCGTCACCAAGGCCGGGGAGGCAGAGAAGAGCAAGACGGCAGCGGCTACCTCTGCTACCAATGCCAAAGCCAGTGAGGAAGCATCCAAGAACTGGGCGGAGGAAGCTAAAAAGGCGGCAAACACCGACACGACCGTCTCCATCGCAGGGGCCCCTGCCGATGCTGCGGCGACCCGGGCGCTGATCAAGGAGATGCTCGCTGCCCAGCGGGAAGAGGACTACAAGAAAGTCAGGTACTGGGCCAGCAACGACCCCACCAGCCCGGCAAGCTTTATCGGCGGCACATGGGAGCGCGTCGAAGGTGAGTTTATCATGGGCGCTTCCAGTGCCTACCCTGTGGGCACCACCGGCGGCAGCGCCACCCATACCCAGACCACGGCTGAAATGCCCAGCCACAACCATAGTGGCAGTACCGGCAGCGCTGGTTCCCACAGCCACAGTGCATCTACCGGCAGTGCAGGCGGGCATAGCCACAGTGGCACGACCGATTGGGCGGGTTCGCATAGCCATAATGTGAATGCTGAGTATAAGAGTGGCGGCGATGATGGCGAATCGTACCGTATTAGGAACTATGGAGCTTCCTGGGCTAATTATAAATTTACAACCAGTTCTGATGGTTCCCACACCCACAGCTTCAGCACGAACAGCGCAGGCGGGCACAGCCACTCTGTGAGCATCGGGGACGCTGGCGCTCACACTCATACCGTGAGCATCGGCAGCACCGGCAGCGGGCAGGCAATGAGCGTCCTGAACCCTTACTATGCCCTATACATCTGGGTGCGGGTGGATGATGCCGCATGAAAGGAGCGCACATGAAAGGAGCGCACATGAAAATTATTGACGAGACTGGCATTGTGCTGACCACTGAGCCGGATCTGGAAGCTGGCTATCTGGTGGAAGATGTGGAAGTCATTCACCATGATGCCGTAGAGGGCACAGCTCCGCAGTGGCACAGAGAGACCGCAAAGCTGCCGGACGGCTCTCCCGCCATCTACTACCGGGATGGTAAAGAGATTGGCCGGGACATGGTAAAGGTTATCGATGTGCCCGGCGTTGACCCTCAGCCCGCCTGGGATGAGGAAGTGCCGGTGATGCGGTACATCCGCTACACCGCCGACGAGCTGGCTGCACAGGCTGAAGCCAAGAAAAAGGCAGAAGAAGCCGCTGCCGCCGAAGCGAAGAAAAAGGCAGAGCTGGAAACCGTGCCGGGCCGCATGGACGCTCTGGAAGCGGCAAACGACGACCTTGTGCTTATGATGGCCGATTTGATTGGAGGTTAAAACTATGAAAACGCTGAACAACCTGAAACTCCGCATCATGGTGCGGGCATTCCGCATCCGGCTGAACAACGGCGAAGCCTTTGAGGCAATCGCGGCGGATTACCCTGCCCTGACCGCTGACGACCTGGAAGCTATCCACGTCCAGCTGACCGAGAAGGAGGCGCAGAGCAATGGATGACCTGAAGGTGCGCATCACACTGGGTGACACGACCCTGGAGGGCACATTGGACGAGCTGCTCGAGAGCGGAACTTTCAAAATGGAGTATGACCAGGCAGGGCTTAACAAGATCGTGCAGGAAGCTATTGCCCTACAGAGAGCTGAGTATCAGAAAGACCCGCAGCATTACCATGTGCATACCATGACCATGGACGAGCTACCGCATCATCCCTGCACAGCAAAACCGGGAGCGCATACATTCGGCAGTGAAATGTATGGGATTCGACATTTCAATGCATGGCCAATCTGCAGTGGAAAGCATGTCACGATTTGGCCCAATGATGACACCGGTACGAGTTGGCGAGTTTATGTGGGAGGCACTTTGAATATTGCAAAGGAGGCGCAGAGCAATGCCCAGAACCATACTTGACGTTTCCCGCTGGCAGGGGAGCATCAACTGGGACAAGGTCAAGGCCAGCGGCAAAATCGACGGCGTGATGCTGCGGGTGCTGGGCAGCAAGGACGGCAAGCCCTACGTTGACCCGGCCTTCGAGCGCAACTATGCCGCGTGCACGGCGCGGGGCATCCCGGTGGGCGGATATTACTACACCTGTGCGGTCACGCAGCGGCAGACGGAGGAGGAGCTGGCCGCCCTCAAAACAGCTCTCCGGGGCAAAACGTTCCAGCTGCCCCTTGCCATCGATGTGGAGGACCCCCGCCTGCGCTCCATGGCCCCCGCAAAGCTTTCGGCCCTGGTGGCACGGGCCGCCGACCGGATCGAGACATGGAACCTGTACGCCATGGTCTATACTTACACGAACTTTGCCGATACCGCCCTGGCCGCCCAGCCGCTGGCCCCGTATGACCTCTGGCTGGCCGATTACCGCGGCAAGCGCCCCGCCCGCCGCCACGGCATGTGGCAGTACACCGCAGAGGGCACCGTGCCCGGCATCTCCGGCCCCGTGGATCTGAGCGTGGCCTACAAGGACTACGCGGGCATCATCCAACGGGCCGGGCTGGGGCAGATCAGGGGGTGAGACCGATGTGGCAGTTTATCTTGCAGCACCTCTGGGAGCTTGCCTTCACCGGCATCTCTGGGGCGCTGACCGCGGCCTACCGCCGCCTGACCAAACGCATCAAGGCACAGGACGACGAGCGCAAGGCCATCAAAGAGGGCCTGCTGGCCATCCTGCACGACCGGCTGTATCAGGCCTGCCAGTACTTCATGGCGCAGGGCTCGATTGATGCCAGCGGCCTGAAGAACATTGAGTATTTGTACAAGAGCTACCATGCACTGGGCGGCAACGGCACGGGCACCGAGCTGTACCGCCGTGTTATGGCTTTACCGATCAAACAGGAGGACTGACCTATGACTAACAGAAAAATCCCCGCCGCGACCATTGCCCGCACCGTCGTGCTGGCACTGGCCCTCGTCAACCAGCTGCTGAGCGCGGCAGGCAAGCCGGTGCTGCCCATCGACAGCGCCAGCGTAGAGCAGTGGGTAACCGCTGGCCTGACCACCGCTGCCGCCATCTGGGCATGGTGGGAGAATAACTCCTTCACCCCCGAGGCCATCCACGCAGATGAGCTGCTGGATCAGATGCAGGGGAAGATCAAGTAAGATCCAATTACCGTACATAGCAGCAGCCCCGGGGGACCTGATGGTTCCTCGGGGCTGTTTTCTTTTGGCATGTTTCGGCATATTCCGACGCATTCCGCATTATCCAGCACATTCTGACATTTTCCGGTTAAAGTTGGATAGAAAGGATGTGCAAACTATGCCCGACGTGAAACTTTCGAACTCCCCCGCCCAGCTGGATCAAATCCTCCGGCCGCTGGGAATTACCCGGAGCTCAAAGAATTACCGTATCCTATGCGAATGCGTGGCTCTGATCTGTGAGCAGGAGGACCGGCTGGAAGCTGTACAGAAAGAGATCTATACCCCCATCTCAGACCAGCGAAGCTGCAAGTGGTCTGCCATTCAAAGTGCCGTTCGGCGTGCAGCAGAGAAAGCCTGGGCGCTCAATCCTGAGGGCGTTCAGCAGTTGGCTGGCTACCCGCTGACCGGTGCACCCAGCGCGGTGCAGTTCCTAGAGATGCTTTACAATGCCGTGGTGAGAGGGTAACGAAAAGGCTGCCATGCGAGTGTGATGCGTGGCAGCCTATTTTTGCTGATTTTCGCATAGTTTCCCGCAAAAGTGGGTTTGACTGTGGGTTACAGCAAAAGAAAAACACCCAGAAACTTACGTCTCTAGGTGTTTCATATTGGTGGAGCGAAGCAACCCAAATCCGAACCATTGCCCGCTGGGGCATCTTTGGCGGCGATCTCATCGAAAGTGATGGTTTTTGTGCCGTCTTTGTAGTTGAATGTAATCAAAACTTTTTCATCATAGAGATAAACAGCGTTCACAAACGTATTGATGAGCGTTTCCCGATGGCTTTTCATGTTTGGGTCGAGCTTGCGGAACCGGGTCAGCCAGAAACGAACCTGATTTTCGCTTAACCGTGGCCGAGCGATTTTTTCTTCGGCGATCCGAACCTCAAGTTCTTTCTGCTGGGCTTCCAGCTTTTCCAAACGCGATTTAGTGGAGTTTGTCAGCACACCTGCTTGGATGGCGTTCAGCATATTCTCAATGCCGTTCTCTACCTCGCGCATCTGCTTTTCCAGCAAAGGAAGCGTGGTGTTTTCCTGATCCTGCA
>ENA-OWPB01000145-OWPB01000145.1-human-gut-metagenome-genome-assembly--contig:-NODE-145-length-95567-cov-6.346323_pt1 | contig 95567 bp, 73 predicted proteins | sample MGYA00248260_ERZ651838 | MGnify/ENA primary metagenome ERZ651838 (study PRJEB26924, sample SAMEA4378304) | human gut metagenome | biome: human gut; feature: human-associated habitat; material: faeces... | reverse complement strand
AGACGAAGGCTTTGCCTGAGAACCCGAATCTGATTGCAATCGAGTAAAACGCCGGCCGTGTGCGCCAAAGCACAACGCAGATAAAATGCCCCGGAGAGCCGTTAAGCCCTCCGGGGCATTTTTTGTTATACAGCGCGCAAAGCCCTGACAGAGATTTTATCTGGATTTGATTGTATCCCTGCCGCAGTTTATTCAAGCAGGTCACCCCTGCGTCTGATAAACTACCTCAAAATACTCGCAAACGCATTTCATACTCTCGTCAAAGGTGGTGCCGATCTCGGCACAGGCGGCCTCAAACGCCTTACGGTGAATCTCCCACCATTGCGCGAGAGTGCCGTCCCCCTCAGCCAAAGCGCAGTCCTGCGTTACCTCCGCAAAGGGGATGATTTCAACCTTGACGGTGCGGGTAATGCAGCGCGGCTGCATCTGGCTGTCAAGCACTACGGTGTGGTCCCCGGTCTTGGGCAGCAGCTGCATCTGGGCCTGAAACAAGCTGTACAGGCCGGTGTTGGCGTGCTTTTTGCCGCTTATAATGCTGTCCAGTATCTCATCGGTGCCGTTGCTGTCGTAAAAGCATACCGAATAGGCCGGAATATCCAGCCCGGAATCCCTGATAAACTGTTCGATCTGATCCATAGTACCCCCCAATAATTACTATAATGATACAACACCCATACCGGAAAGTCAATCGGACAATGCCCCGATTGTGTAACCGCAGCGGGCCGCGTATGCAAAGCGTAAAATTGCGGAAAGCGGAATTATAATCAAGTTGATGTAAACAGATGTATAAAAAACCTTGCCCGGCTAAAAAATGTGCAATATTTGCTGGGAAATTGCTATAAAACTGCCAATTTTTGGTTGTATAAAATCAAAAACTGTGTTATTATATAAAATAGTTGGTTGCAGCTTATTATAGAGGAAGTCAAGAGTGTACTGAATGGCGGACCCTGCAGCCGATATTTACCTGAAGGGGAATTTGAATGAAAAAGAAAAGATGGAGCCGCCTGCTTGCCCTGCTGCTTGTGCTGGGGCTTAGCGTGTCGCTGCTGGCCGGCTGCGGTGCGGAAAGCGCCGAAGCCGCAGCGTCCAAAGAGGATGCCGAGACTATACAGGTCTACCTGTGGACAACAAACCTCTACGATACCTACGCGCCCTATATCCAGTCCCAGCTGCCCGATGTGAATATTGAATTCGTCGTGGGGCATAACGATCTGGATTTCTATAAATTCCTGCAGGAAAACGGCGGTCTGCCGGACATTATCACCTGCTGCCGCTTCTCGCTGCATGATGCTGCGCCGCTCAAGGGCAGCCTGATGAATCTCGCCATGACCAACGAGGCGGGCGCAGTCTACAACAACTATCTCACCAGCTTTATGAATGAGGACGGCAGCATTAACTGGCTGCCGATATGCGCCGATGCGCACGGCTTTGTTGTCAACCGCGGCCTGTTTGAAAAGTACGATATTCCGCTGCCGACCGACTATGACAGCTTTGTCTCTGCCTGTCAGGCGTTTGCGCAGGTGGGTGTGCGCGGCTTTACGGCGGATTATGCCTTCGATTACACCTGCATGGAAACGCTGCAGGGGCTGTCTGCCTCGGCGCTTGCCTCCTCCGCAGGGGTGAAGTGGCGCACGGCGTATTCCGACCCGGCCAATACGACCCGTGTGGGGCTGGATGAAACAGTATGGCCGCAGGTGTTTGCGCGGATGGAGCAGTTCATCACCGATACCGGGCTGAACCGCAGCGACCTTGAGAATAACTACGATACGATTGCAGAGCTGTTTGCAAAGGAGCAGCTTGCCATGTATTTTGGCAGCTCCGTCGGTGTGCAGCAATACCGCGACCAGGGGTTGGACACGGTTTTTATGCCGTTTTTTAATGACAACGGCGAGAAATGGCTGATGACCACGCCGTATTTTCAAATTGCGCTGAACCGCGAGCTGGAAAACGATGAGGCGCGCCGCAATAAGGCCATGCGGGTGCTGAAGGTCATGATGTCGGCCGATGCGCAGAACCTTGTCTGCGCCGGACAGGATACCTTGAGCTACAGTCAGGATGTGCCCCTGCGCTTTACCGATGCGCTGAGCGATGTGCGGCCCGTGGTTGAAGAAAACCATATGTATATCCGCATTGCCTCCAACGACTTCTTTGCCGCCTCTCAGGAGGTTGTTTCCAAAATGATTGCGGGCGAGTATGATGCCGCGCAGGCCTATCGCGCCTTCAATGACCTGCTTATTGAGGAAGAGCCTGCGCCTGATGAAACAGCCTTGACCGTGCAGAAGGGCTATTCCAACATCTTCCACAAAAACGGCGGCAATGCGTCTTATTCGGCTATGGCCAATACGGTGCGCGGCATCTATGGCACCGATGTGCTGATCGCCGCTGCCAACAGCTTTACCGGCAGTGTGCGGCAGGCGGCGTATACGAAGAAGGAGGCCGCCGCTATGGTAATGCCGAACAGTCTCCGGTCCTACCGGTGCGAGATGACCGGCGCCGAATTGAAGGAAACCGTCAGGGCCTTTGTGGGAGGCTATGAGGGCGGGCTGCCGGTATTCAACCGCGGCTCGCTGCCCGTTGTCAGCGGCATTGCCATCGAGGTAAAGGAGAACGGCGGCAGCTATACGCTGACCGGCGTTACAAGGGACGGGCAGCCGGTGCAGGATGATGATACCTTTACCGTGAGCTGCCTTTCCACGCCGAAGTATATGCAGCCCCTGCTGGCGGACGGCGGCAGCGCCTTTGAAGAAGAGGATATGACCGTCAGAAACGCATGGCTGGACTATGTTTCCGCAGGCAGTGCACTTCTTGCCGAGCCGGAAAGCTACATCGTTTTGAGGGATGAAAATGGCTGAGCAAAAGAAGGGCGCCCGGTTTGGCCCGCGCATGAGCAAAAGTAAGAAGCACCGCATGAAAAGCCGGCTTGCCGCAGCGGCCGCTGTGCTGCTTGTGGTTGTTGCGCTGGCCGCGGCCGGTATTCAGTATTACAAATTTGTGGCGCAGTCGATCTATGAGGAGAGCACCACCCACCTGGCGGAGGTTTTGCACCAGTGCAACAAGATGCTGAATGAAACGGTCAACAAGAATATGACCTATCTGCATATGTGGTCCGGCTCTTTACGGCGTTTTTCTGATGAACGAGAAATCCGTGAGTTTCTGGAGGCTGCCCAGCAGGAAACCGGATTCACTGAGTTCTACTTCCTCTCGGCGGAGGGGAATTATATGACCGTGACCGGCGAGACGGGCTATCTGGGTCTGCAGGGCAATCTGGAGGAAAATATCTCGCAGGGAAACGATATAGTCATGAGCGCCGTCCTGCCCGGCAAGCCCCAGATGCTTGTATTTGCCTGCCCGGAAATGCAGGGCAGCTACCAAGGCTTTGCCTATGATGCGATTGCCATTGCCTATAATAATGAAGCAATCGTGAAGGTGCTGGATATTTCAGCCTTTCAGGACAGCGCTATCCGCTATGTAGTCCATTCCGATGGGCGCATTGTCATCAATGGCAAGGCGGACCCGGAGTATGTCATCTACAACATTTTTGCTGTCCTGCAGGAGTATTCTGACCTGACGCAGGCGCAGCTGCGGGCGCTGGCAAGGGACTTTAAACAGGGAAACAGCGGCTCGGTGAGGGTCACGCTGGACGGTGTGCGCTATTACCTGACCTATGAAAGCGTCAATGTGCAGGATTGGACGCTGGTGGGCCTTGTCCCGGCTGACATCGTAAATGCCGGCATGAATACGCTGCAATCCAGAACCGCGCTGATCGTGGCGGTCATTACGCTCGGCCTTGCGGTGCTGGCCATCCTGCTGATCCTGCAAAAAAGCCATACCAAGCTGCGCCGGAAAAATACCGAGCTTCTCTACCGGGAGGAGCTGTTTGCAAAGCTCTCGCTGAATGTGGACGATGTGTTCCTAATGCTGGATGCAAAGTCTGCCCGGGTAGATTATGTCAGCCCGAATGTTTATCGGCTGCTGGGCCTGCCGGAGCAGGCGGTACGGCAGGATATTGAGGTGCTGAAAAACCTGCACCCGAAGGATGCCCCGGACCGGGAAAAAGATTTCTTAGCGGGCCTTACAAGCGGGCAGCAGCGCGAATGGGAATTTGATTTTAATCATCAGCAAACAGGGGAACGGCGCTGGTTCCATATTATTGCCATGGGCAGTGAGGTCGAGGGCCGGTGCAAGTATATTCTTGTGATGTCGGACCGAACCGCCGACAAAAAGGTGAATCAGGCGCTCTCGGAGGCTGTTCGTGCAGCGGAAACTGCCAACCGTGCCAAGAGCACCTTCCTTTCCAATATGTCCCACGACATCCGTACCCCGATGAACGCCATCATCGGCTTTACCACGCTGGCTGTCAGCAATGTTGACAACAAAGAAAAGGTGCGGGACTATCTGGGCAAGATCCTCGCATCGAGCAACCACCTGCTTTCCCTTATCAACGATGTGCTGGATATGAGCCGCATTGAGAGCGGCAAGATCCATCTGGACGAGACCGAGGCGAACCTGTCCGATGTGCTGCACGACCTGAAAACCATCGTCAGCGGGCAGATCCACGCCAAGCAGCTTGAGCTGTACATGGATGCAATGGATGTCACCGATGAGGATGTCTACTGCGATAAGACCCGGCTGAATCAGGTGCTTTTGAACCTGTTGTCCAACGCCATCAAGTTTACGCCTGCCGGCGGTACGGTCTCGGTGCGGCTCAAGCAGCTTACAGGTAAAAAGCGCGGCTGCGGGCAGTATGAGATCCGCGTCAAGGATAACGGCATCGGCATGAGCCCGGAGTTTGCCAAAAAAATCTTTGAGCCGTTTGAGCGCGAGCGCACCTCCACAGTGAGCAGGACGCAGGGCACCGGCCTTGGTATGGCCATCACCAAAAACATCGTAGACATGATGGGCGGCACCATCGAGATCCAGACGGAGCAGGGAAGAGGCACGGAATTTATTGTCCGTGTGCCGCTGCGCATCCAGTCGGAGCGCAGACCGGTCGAGAAGATCGCAGCGCTGGAGGGTGTGAAGGCGCTGGTGGTCGATGATGACTTCAACACCTGCGACAGCGTGACCAAAATGCTCATCAAGGTGGGTATGCGCTCGGAATGGACGCTCTCCGGCAAGGAGGCCGTACTGCGTGCGCGGCAGTCGATGGAGATGGGCGATGCCTTCCATGCGTATATCATCGACTGGCGTCTGCCGGATATGAATGGCATTGAGGTCACCCGCCAGATCCGCAGCCTTGGCGATGATACGCCGATTATTATTCTGACCGCCTACGACTGGTCTGATATTGAGGTGGAGGCCAGAGCCGCCGGTGTTACGGCGTTCTGCTCGAAGCCGATGTTCATGTCCGACCTGCGCCAGACGCTGATGACCGCCCTCGGCCAGAAGATGACCGGGGAGGAGGGAGAAGACCTGCTCCCCGACAAGAGCGAGGATTTCAAGGGCAAGAAGATTCTGCTGGTAGAGGATAACGAGCTGAACCGTGAGATCGCGGTGGAGATTCTGGGCGAGTACGGCTTCCAGGTCGATACGGCAGAAAACGGTGCTGTGGCATTGCAAAAGGTAAGCACCTCCGCGCCGGGCTATTATGATCTGGTGCTGATGGATGTGCAGATGCCGATCATGGACGGCTACGAGGCCACGCGGCAGATCCGCGCGCTGGAAAACCCGGCCCTTGCCGGCATCCCGATCCTTGCCATGACCGCCAACGCCTTTGAGGAAGACAAAAAGAGCGCGCTCGAGTGCGGCATGAACGGCTTCCTGTCCAAGCCGATCATCATTGAAGAATTGGTGCATGAGCTGCAGAAGATTCTGTAAAAAAAACAAATAGCAAATAAAATTGCGGCTGTATCGTAAGATACAGCCGCGCAGGCTGTCGATAAACCTAACGGGACGATTGCGAACTTTCGGCGGGTTTGTAGAGAACGGTCTTGACCGTTCCGTGCAGTCTAGCCAATAGTACGATATATCGGGAAATAGCGCGCCGTTCGGCGCGATTTTATGCGCTGCGCGCGGCCAGCGGTGCGGATGGGTCAAGACCCATCCCTACATTTCTACCCAAAAAAGGACTTTTTCTACAAACTGTGCGGCTGTATCGTAAGATACAGCCGCGTTTTTGTATATACACTATTCCTGCCTGACGCAAAGGCTTATTCCGCTGCCGGGCGCTGGGCTTTTTTGCCGGTCAGCGCAGCAATGACCTTTACAAGCAGCTTGCTGTCGATCGGCTTTGTGATATGCTCGTCCATACCGGCTTCTTTAGATTTCAGCCGATCCTCGGTGAAAGCATTTGCCGTCATGGCGATAATGGGGATCGTTTTTGCGTCCGCCCGGTCAAGAGAGCGAATCTTTCTGGTTGCTTCATAGCCGTCCATGACCGGCATCAGGACATCCATAAGGATGGCATCAAATTCGCCGGGCGCACTCTTTGCAAAGAGGGTGACGGCCTGCTGGCCGTCCCACGCCTTCGTGATCGTGGCACCCTCATTCTGGATCAGGAACTCGGAAATTTCCATGTTCAGCTCATTATCCTCGACCAGCAGGATATGCAGCCCGCGGATGGACCCCGCAGGGGCGGACGGCTGGGGCGTATGGCTGGCGGCCTGCGTGTCGATCTTAAAGGGAATCGTGATTACAAAGGTCGTGCCTACGCCCTGCGTGCTTTCAAAGCTGATGGTGCCGCCCATTTTTTCGGCAAGGCTCTTGGCGATAGACATACCAAGACCGGTGCCGCCGAATTTGGATGCACCGCCCTTCTGCTCCTGCGTAAAGGGCTCGAAGATGCGCTGCTGGAATTCCTCACTCATGCCGATGCCGTTGTCCTCACAGACGAACTGCAGCGTTGCGATGCTGCTGTCAGCCGAGGGCAGCTCGCGGGTGTACAGATAAATATGACCGTGATCCCGGTTGTACTTGACCGCGTTGGACATGATGTTCATCAGCAGCCGCTTGAGGTGGATCGGGCTGCCGATCAGATTGCGATGCTCAATGGTTCTTCCCTTGTGCGTCACCGTGATATTGCGCTCGTCCGCAAGGCGGCCGACCACACCGGTGACCTCATCAAGGAGGGTTACAACATCAAACGGCTTTTCTTCAAGTTGAATCTCGCCCGATTCCAGCTTGCTCATGTCAAGGACTTCATTGACAAGCTCCAAAAGAATGTCGGAGGCCTCCCGAATCTTTTTACGGCAATCCGCCTGCTTTTGCAGATCATCACTGTAATGCTCTGCGACATCAAGCATACCGCTGATGCCGTTGATCGGTGTGCGGATGTCGTGGCTCATGCGCTGCAAAAATTCCGTCTTGGCGCGGTTTGCGGCCTCAGCCTTTTTAGCCTCCTCCAGCAGGCTTTTCTGGTACGCCCGCTCCTTTTCCTCCTGCTTACGGAGGCTTTTCAGCTTGTCCCTGCGCAGCAGCTGCCAGATCATCAGCAGCACGCCCAGATAGACAAGTACAAATACGACCACACTCTGGGGCAGTGTGCGGAAGGTGATGGTGTCGGGAATATAAGCGTAGATATAGTGATCGCGCTGGCGCAGCATGATGCCATAGGAACGCACACCGTCAACATTCAGATGCAACAGGTGCTTGCTGTCGGCATTTTTCTTTAAGGTCTGGATCGCATCGTGTGTATTTGAACTCTGCCCAATCAGCGCAGTGTCGTTGGATGCAATGATCGCGCCACCATCGGTTATAATGATCGTTCCATCTGTGGCCTTCTGGTAGCCGCTCAACAGGCTTTGCAGCGTCAGGGCATAGCGGTTGGCAAATTCAGTGGAGGTATAATAGAAGGTGACAATAACGCCGGGCGCATCCCTGCGCGCGCAGGCAGACATATCAATGTGTGAGCCGTCGTTATGATTGATCCGCTGCGAATAGACCTTTTCGTCATGAATGGCGGTATCCAGAATAATATCCCGGTTAAGATTGCCGTGGACCCTCGCCAGCGCGCGGTCATCTGAGCTGTATTCACACACGGTGTTTCCGTCCGGGTCCAGTACGACAATGCCCGTCAGCCACAGCTGCTCGGGACTCTCCCGCAGCAGTGTACGGGTAAGTTCCTGCCCGGCCGCGGTCTCAGCCTCAATATTTATGCTGACCTGACGGGTGCTCTCGATGGAGCGCAGCAGGCTTTTGGATTCAGATGCCTCATTATAATAGGTATAGGTTGCGCATTGGATCTTGACATAATTTACGGTGTCCAAAAGATTGGCCTGCTCGCGGGCCTTATCGCTTTGAAAGAACGACAGCGTGGCAAGGCAGAGCAGACATATTCCCAGCAGCGCCCCGCAGATCCAGAATTTTTTGCCCGGGGCAGCAGATTTAGTTGTCTTTTTCAAGCGTATCCACCTCAAGGTATTTTTCCGGCTCATCAAGATACTTCCCGATGATTTTTAAGGAAGTGCCGTCCTGCCGCATTTCCTCCAATGTGCGGTCAAGCTCTTCGCAAAGGCCGCGGTCATCGTTGTTTGCAAAGGCAACGCCGATGCCGACCGTCATAAGCGGTTCCTCCAAAATGCGGAACCGGACATCGTAATCCTTCATATACTGCACGATGGATTCCTCGTGCGCGCCCACCGCATCGGCATAGCCTTTTTCCAGAAAGGTGAAGATCAATTCCCTGTGGCCAAGGCTGATGAGGTTGCCGAGTTTAGGGATTCTCTCGTCAGTGCGCTTCAGAAAGATGCTCTCCGGCTTAGTTGTGGACTGAACGGCAAGGTTTTTCCCGGCAAGATCCTGCAGGGTATAGATGTCGCTGCTCTCGTTTACGGCAACGACCTGGCGGCTTGCTATATACGGACCGGCCCACTGGTAATCGTCCAGCCGTCCCTCCATAGAAAAGCAGCCCATGATGCAGTCGATTGCACCGCTCTCAACGAGCTCTTTCTTTTTCTCCCAGTCTATCTGTACGATCTCGACCCGATAGCCCATCCTTGCGAAGGCCTCGGTGGCAAGCGCAACATCAATGCCGGTGGGGTTGCCGTCCTCATCGAGATAGTTGTACGGCGGGTAGCTGTCACTGCCCAGCTTTATAACAGGCAGGTCAGCCGCTTTGCTGGCGTTGTTTGCAGTGCCGCAGCCGGTAAGAAGTGCGGCTGCCATAAAAAGCGAAATTACAGCAACAAGAATTTTCCTGATTTTCATCACTTGTATCCATTCTGCCCGGCCTATGCCGAGCCTTGCGCATACCAGAATATGTGACCCGGTATGCGGCAGACAAAATAACAGAGTTATTATAGCACACAATCGTGATTTTTCAAGAGCAGAATGTGAGCGCCGTATCTGTATACGGTAAAGAAAAAGTAAAATATACCCGTGCGGTGCTGTGCATAAGGGTTTGCTATGACATGATGCGACAAATCACACAAATGTATTTATCATAATGCTGTAATTCTGGCTATAAGAGCAGAAGCAAAATAAATTCCTATAAACATAATTACATAGTAGGTAAATGGGTGCATAGATACACCCATCGAATCCAAACAACTACTGCGAAGGGAGAGATCACTATGTACCGTATCAGCAAAATTGCACCCATCATGTGTTGTCGAATGCCGTGCTGCCGGGCAAACTGTATGGCCGCGGTGCATTCGCTCTGTTCGCGCTGCACCGATGTAGAACACCCGCATTGCGGGTGAAGCCATACAGTGCTTTTGGTTGTGGTAAGATTTCTGGCATAAAAAACTAAAAACGCAGCTGCGATGCAATTAACCGGGGCACGCCGTTTTGTATCCCTGATATTTTTCGCTCAGTTTCTTCGTGTGCGCGTGAAGCAACTCCAGCGCCTTTGTCTGTATGCAGGAAAGGTCTGCTTGGTTTGTATGTGCGAATGCAAGTTTGATTTGCGCACAGGCCAGTGCATGACTATCCGCGATCTTTCGTTCATCCGCTGTTGACAGGAACTTTTGCAGCAATCCTAAATCGCTGCAGTAATGCAGCTCCACCAGCTTTGCCCGGTATTCTAACTCTGCGGGAGTGATTCCCGGGAATTGCTTCATGTCAACGGTGTGCTGTGCCTCGTGCTTTAAAAGAGATACAAGAAACCGCTCGCTTTCAAAATCATACGCCTGCTCGATGCAGTTGATCGTGCCGTCGGGCGAAGCCCAGCCGCCCGTACCCTGCTTGCCGAAGGTCAGATAATCCAGCCAACTCCGGAACACGAAGCCTTTCAGAATGTTGACGGTGTATTCGGCTGCACCATCCGGCAATTCGACACGGTAGACGGTCGGAACCGTGTCACGCCAGACATACGGGCCGTAATAGCCCTGTGTTTTCCCGAAAAGCGCATGATAGCCGTTTTCTTCAAACACGGACTGAAGGTGTTCGACTAAAGTATCTTCATCGGCATCCGGCATATTCAGAAGATGCTTCAGCCCGGTCAACAGTTTGTCTGCGGCCGCCGCTTCCGGTGAGCCGCAATAAAAGGTGTCCCGGAAATATACCTGATACAATCGCAAAACAGAGTTGAGCATGTCCGGTATTTCGTAGTTTCGGTATTTACAATCTTCAAAGATGGCGGTATACGCGGGAAGAATCTCCTTGTACTCCTCATGGCTGCGCATATAGGCAAGAGCGCCTTTCATGTCCCCGTTGAGAAAAAACTGGCTGATCTGCATAGCTGCTCCCTTTAAAGGCAATCGGCGGTCTTTTATGGCTGGCTGCCGTCATATAAGTTGATTTTCTTTTTATAATACACAAATCCCACAAAATCTGCAAGCGCCCAGCCGATAGGAACGGACCACCAGATGCCGGTCACGCCGATGGAGGGCAGGGAGGACAACAGGTAGGCGAGGGCAACACGGGTGCCTAGCGAGATGACGGTAAGCACAACGCTCATGCCCGGCTTACCCAATGCGCGGTAGAGGCCATACAGCAAAAACAGGCAGCCGATACCGCAGTAAAACGAACCCTCAATATGCAGATACCGCACACCCTCACGCAGAATTTCAGTTTCCCCTGCATCGACAAAAAGCAGCATCAGTGGCTTGGCAAATGTGCAAACAAGCGTGGATAGCACCACGCAGAAAGCGACCGATATCAGGACGGCACTTTTCAGACCGGAGCGTATGCGGTCGTTTTGCTTTGCACCGTAGTTCTGCGCAATAAAAGTGGAAAAGGCGTTGCCGAAATCCTGCACCGGCATATAAGCAAAAGCATCAATTTTTACGGCAGCAGCAAAGGCCGCCATCACAACGGGGCCAAAGCTGTTCACAAGCCCCTGCACCATAAGAATACCGAGATTCATCACCGACTGCTGGATGCAGGTCAGCGAGGAATAGGAGAATATTTCCCGGATTCTCTGTGTGTGTAAGGTGCGCGGTCTTGCAACCGAGCGCACCTGCGGAAAGCGCGCCCATGTGTAGACGGCAATACCCACACCGGAAATATACTGCGCAATCACGGTGGCCTGTGCAGCACCCGCGACAGCCTTGTTTAACCCTACGACAAACCAGAGATCCAGCACGATGTTCAGCATCGAGGAAACCGCCAAAAAGACCAGCGGGATCACCGAATTGCCGATGGCCCTTAAAAATGAAGCAAAAAAGTTGTACAGGAAAATGGCGGGTATCCCCAAAAAGACGAGAAACAGGTAGATGCGCATAGCGCCCCAAACCTCGGCAGGGACCCGAAGAAAAATGCGAAGTCCGTCAAGGCACGCAAAGGCGATAAGGTTCAAAAGCACGGTGATAAGCGCGATGCAATAAAATGATGCGCAGAGGCTTTCCTGCAGGGCAGTTTCGTCCCGCTGCCCGAAACGCATGGAAAACAGTGCGCCGCTGCCCATGCAAAGCCCCAGAATGACCGAGGTCAAAAAGGTCATCAGCGTAAAGGCAGACCCGACTGCCGCCAAGGCGTTTCGTCCTAAGAATTGCCCGACGATGAGCGTGTCAGCGATGTTATAGCACTGCTGCAGCAGATCACCCAAAATCATGGGGATAGCAAACAGAAGCATCGACCGCACAACGGGACCCTTTGTTAAATCTCGGTTCATAGCGAATCCTCACAAAACGAAAGCTGATAATTACGAATCGAAACTATTATAGCGCGGCAAAGCCGGTGCGTCAACAGCATATTTACTTTTGGAAAGAATGGTGCTATGATACGCATAGAAGGTTTACAGACGGAGGGAACGCTATGTATCTGGACGGGCTGGACGCACTGGATCAGAAAATCGTGCAGCTGCTCATAGAAAATGCGCGCATTTCCTACTCGGACATCGGGGAGAAAATCGGCATATCCAGAGTCGCGGTGAAGGCAAGAATCCAGACGCTGGAGCAAAAGGGCATCATTGAGGAGTATACGACCGTCATAAACCCGCAGAAAATCAGCGGTGCGGTGTCCTGCTATTTTGAGATCGAGACAACGCCCGACTGTCTGGCACAGGTCACGCAGATTTTGTACCGGCACGACACGGTCACGCAGATCTACCGCGTGACCGGCAGGGATAAGCTGCATGTTCACGCCGTGGCGGCTTCTGCCGAGGAAATGGAAACCTTTTTGCACACAGTCATCGACACCCTGCCCGGTGTGCAGAGCTGCAGCTGCAATATGATTTTGTCGCGCATCAAGGATATAAAGGGGCTGCGCTTATAAAAGGTGTCTTGCACCATGCGGCGCAAAAAGGCATATACCGACCTGACATGCTTGATCTGCGGTTTTCATGCAGGCGATCCGTCCGTGATGCAAAAAAGTGTGCTGCTCTGCAAAAAGTATGGCGTTCAGGTGGGCGCGCATCCGGGCCTGCCAGATCTGCAGGGGTTTGGACGCCGCAAAATGGCAATCTTACCTGCGCAGGCTGAGGCGGATGTCATCTATCAGATCGGCGCGTTGAAGGCCTTCTGCGCCGCGGCCGGGGTGCCGCTGCGCCATGTCAAGCCGCATGGCGCGCCATATAATATGGCAGCCAAGGACCCGGAACTGGCGGCAGCCATCTGCCGCGCAGTCAAGGCGGCGGCTCCCGAGGCCATGCTGCTGGCGCTTTCGGGCAGTGAGATGATCAAGGCCGCACAGGCACTGGGCCTGCGTGTCTGCAGCGAGGTGTTTGCTGACCGGGGCTATCAGCCTGACGGCACTCTTGTGCCGCGCGGCAAGCCCGGCGCGATGATTGAAAACGAGGAGGAGGCCATTGCGCGGGTACTGCAGATGGCAAAGCAGGGGACGGTATGTGCCGTAGACGGAAGTACCGTTGCGCTGCAGACAGATTCTGTCTGCGTCCATGGGGACGGGCCGAAGGCGCTGGCCTTTGTGCGGAGAATCTCTGCCGCACTGCCCGCTGCCGGTGTAGAAATCAAGGCACAATAGGCGTGATGACCGGCACACCGGAGGTCGGGAGCTTTAGCCCTGCGCTGCTGGCAGAGCAAAACCGTTTTTCGCAGGTTATGTGCTACCACAGCCCGGATTTCACCTAAACCGACAAAATCACCATCGACTGTGTAGGGCTGAGATCAGCAGGTCAGCAGCTCAAAGTGATTCCGCTTCGTGATCAAAAGGCCCTCCTTTTGCAGCTTCGACAACTCTGCTGACATGGCAGCGCGCTCCACACAGAGAAAATCTGCCAGCTGCTGCCGGTCAAAGGGAATGTCAAAGGAAAGTGCCCCCTGCCGAAGCGACTCGGCAGAAAGATAGGAAAGCAGCTTTTCCCGGGTGGTCCGCTTGCTGATATGCGTAACCTTGTCGTTGAAGATCAGGATCTTGTTTGCAAGAACGCTGACGAGATTGCGGATAAGCTTTTGATGATGGTCGCATGCGGCGGGGCAGGCGGTGAGCAGCCGCTTGACATTGAGCAAAAGAATCTCACAATCCTCCTCCGCCACAACACTGATGTTCAGAATAGCGCCCGGGGTGGCGGCGTAAGGCTCGCCAAAAAAATCTCCGGCACTGCATTTTGACAGGATATTGCGATGCCCCCAGAGATCCTCCTGTATCACAAGGGTCGTGCCGGACAGCACAAGGCCCATGACCTCGGTGGAATCCCCGGCGCGGAAAATATATGACCCGCGCTGACGGGCAATTTCGACTGCTTGTACACAGTGCAGAATGGACAAGATCTCATCCTCATTTAAACCGGCAAAAAAAGGACAGCTCCGCAGGACGGAAATATGGTTTTGCATAAAAGAAATCTCCTCGTTTGAAATCAAACATACAGGCTTGCTTTATTATACTATAATAGGGATGCAAAAGCAAAACGATGCAAACCGGGAGGTAAAAATATGATCCGCAAAATCATTCATATTGACGAGGATAAGTGCAACGGCTGCGGTCTGTGCGCAACTGCATGCCATGAGGGCGCGATCGACATCATTGACGGCAAGGCAAAGCTGGTGCGGGAAAATTTCTGCGATGGTTTCGGGGACTGTCTGCCGGGCTGCCCCACAGGAGCCATCACCTTTGAAGAGCGGGAGGCCCCGGCGTATGATGAGGCGGCCGTGCAGGAAAACAAGAAGAAAAAAGAACTGCAGGAAAAGATGAAGCACCTGCATGAGGGTGGCTGCCCCGGCTCGCGGATGCGTATGCTGGAGCAGGCGGAGGACGCTGGCAGCAATACCGCCGCGCCGATGCGGCAGGCTCCGCAGCTCCGGAATTGGCCGGTGCAGATCAAGCTGGCCCCCATCAACGCGCCATACTTCAACAATGCAAAGCTTTTGATTGCGGCGGACTGCACCGCCTACGCATACGCGAATTTCCATCAGGAATTTATGCGCGGCAAGGTCACCTTGGTGGGCTGCCCGAAGCTGGACGCTGTGGATTACAGCGAGAAGCTGACCGAGATCATCCGCAGCAATGAGATTCAGGAAGTGACCATCGTTCGAATGGAGGTGCCCTGCTGCGGCGGACTGGAGATGGCGGCGAAAAAAGCACTGCAGGCAAGTGGAAAGTTTATCCCGTGGCAGGTTGTGACGATCTCCATTGACGGAAAGATTCTGGATTAAAATCTGTTTCTGCGGAGCTGGACAATAGAGGAGTGCAGCAAGGAAAGAGGGGCCGCCTGAGCGGCCCCTCTTTCGGAGGATATATGCTGTTATGCAAAAAAGGAGATGACAAGTGCAACCAGAAACCCGACACCGCCGACCAGCGTTTCCATGATGGTCCAGGTTTTGAGGGTGGTCTTTTCGTCCATGCCGACAACTTTTTACCACTTATTTCATAGTGCGATAAGCGTCAGCCAGAAAATCCCGACATAAAATACGGCGTAAAGCAATTTGGATTTCCACGCAAAATCTTCCAGTAAGAATAGATAATCGAATATACCGTAGATTGTCAGTATTATACCATGAACAGGAAACAGCCTTGTTGAGCCGTCACCAAAAAACATCTCTATAACAAAGGCAATAAATATTGGCGGAAGTATCGTTGCAACGGTGTCAATCACTTCATGTATTTCCCCGACCTGTTTCCATTGCAGCATTTTACGAAGCCCCATGTAAAGGAAAATTCCAACCAGACTTCCCATTGTATTTATCATAAGGTCATCTATGTCCACAACGCCGGTTTTGAAAACAAACTGTGCCGCCTCAATTAAAAGTGTTGTTAAGAAAGATAATCCAATCGCTTTATATATGCAAAAATTCTTTTGGTAATAACAGTACACAATGCCGAACGGCACAAACATAACCATATTATAAAGCATATCCCATGAAACAGGGCTGTGGCCATAGCTCAAGTTCTCTCTGATGCTATGGAAAGGCACCATATTGATTGCGTTAATTCGCGTTAGTTGACCACCGATAAGGGTCATAATGATATTAAATCGGGATACGCACATACAAAACACGGCTACAAAATACAGTATCGTCATGAGCCGAAAGCCGTGCTTTCTTCTGCTTTTCATGCTCTTGTGCAGCTCCTTCTTTTTATAAAGTACCCTTGTTATGCCTCGGTTTCAGCGCTGGCTGGCATTTGCTGCTGTGCGCTTTTGATAAATTCAAGATACAGGCTGTACAGCACTGCACAGACAGGCACACTGAGCAGCATTCCCAAAACGCCGAACGCCTCACCGCCCAGTGTGACAGCCATCAGCACCAGCAAGCCGGGCAGACCAACGGATTTGCCCACCACCTTGGGGTAAATCAGGTTGCCCTCGACCTGCTGCAAAATCAGCAGGAACACCACAAACCACACCGCCTTGAGAGGGTCGGCCAGCAAAATCAAAAACGCGCCGAGACCGCCGCCGATCCACGCGCCGAACACCGGAATCAGCGCCGTGGCACCGACAAAGGCAGAAACGGCCCCTGCATACGGGAGGCCTAAAATCAGCATACCCAAAAAGCACAGAATACCGATGATAACTGCCTCGGTAAGCTGGCCGGTCACAAAGTTGGTAAAGGTTTGCCTAGTCAGCGACACAATGTGCAGTATCCGCTGTGCGCTTTTTTGCGGCAGCACCGTCACAGCAAGGGCTTTCAGGTGCGCGGAAACGACCTCCTTTTTGGCAAGCAGATACAGCGCAAATACCAGTGCCAGCAACACATTTACAAGGCTGGAAAAAACCGAGGTTGCCGCCCCCAGTGTCACAGTGATGATGCCGCTGCCTTCATCGTGGAGCAGCCCCGTAATTTTATCCATCAACAGATCAGTATCCACCGCATATTCCGGTAAAACGACACCGTATTTAGCAGCAAACTGCACCATGCCTGCCCACCATTGCCCCAGCTTTTCGGCGTAGGTTGGCAGATTGCGCACAAATTCATAGAGAGATTGCTGTACGCTCGGCAGCATCATAAACACCACAGCAAACAAAATGCCCAGCACCAACAGCGTGCTCAGGGTCAGGCATACCGGGCGCGTCAGCTTGTCGGGCGCTTTTTTGCAGATGCGCTGCCAAATGCGCTCTAACGGGCAGAGCAAAATGTTAATGACAAAGGCAATGGCGCCACCCATAAGAAACGGTGAAAATACTGCCAGCACCCGGCCCAAAAACTGCAGTACAGCCTGCAGATTTATCAGCGCCCACGCAAATACAATCGTCAGCAGCAATGCGCGGAATATGTAGCGGGCGGTTTCTTTATCCAGAATAACACTGGGATGGGACGCGGAGGTCTTTGGCCTGTCCGTTGAGGGAGTGTTTTTTGTCATGAGTTCCTCCATAAAAAATTTCATACATCTATTATAAGCATATCAAAGCCGGACAGGTCAAGAAATTGCAGTAAAAATTCATAAGCTATTTACAAAACCGGCTGCTGCTTGAGGAAAGCAAACGCCCGGAGTAAATAAGCCGAAAAAGGCTTGTTCACTCCGGGCGTTATTTTTTAGGAGTAGGGGAGAGAAGCCCCTATGATCTGGTGTTATTCCGGCAGGCGGCCGTACAACTCCGTCAAATCATGCAGCTTGACGGCCAGACGGTCATTAAAAGCACCGCGCTTGGCGCGCCAGCACCAGTTGCCACCCAAGGTCGAGGGGGTGTTCATGCGGGCTTCGTGGCCCAGACCGAGAAGGTCCTGCGCCTGCACGATGCTCAGCTCTGCGGCGCTGGCCCAGATGCCGCGCATCATGCCCCAGTGGTAGCCCTCCTGTTTGGTCAGGTTGAGGTAACGCACCGCGCGGGCCACATCTTCGGGGGCGGCTGTAGCCATCCAGCCGTTGACCGGCTCGTTGTCATGGGTGCCCACATAAGCAATGCTGTTCACCGGGTAACCATGGGGCCGGTAGTCGCCGCCGTCGCGGCTGTCAAAGCCGAATTCCAGCACCTTCATGCCGGGGTAACCGCATTTGCGCAGCAGGGCATTGACATCCTCGGTCAAAAAGCCGAGATCCTCGGCAATGATGCGGGGCTCACCGAGTTTTTTCTTGATAGCGGCAAACAGTGCATAGCCGGGGCCGGTGCGCCAGCGCCCACCCTCCGCCGTTTTGTTGCCGTAGGGGATGGCATAGTACCCGGCAAACCCGCGGAAATGGTCAATGCGCACCACATCATAGATGCTGCACATGTGCCGGATGCGCCGCACCCACCATGCATAACCGTTTTGCGCCATAGCGTCCCAGTCATAGAGAGGATTGCCCCATAGCTGCCCTGTGGCGGAGAAGCCGTCCGGCGGGCAGCCTGCCACCTCGGTAGGATTGAGATCGGCATCAAGCTGGAAATCCTGCGGGCTGCTCCAAACATCAACACTGTCAAGCGCGATATAGATGGGCAGATCCCCGATGATCTGGATATGCTTGCTGTTGGCGTATGCTTTCAGTGCCTGCCACTGGGTGTAGAACAGGTACTGCACAGTCTGCCAAAAGGCAATGTCTTTGGCATAGGTCCTGCGGGCAGCCTTCAGGGCGTCCGGCTCGCGCTGGCGCAGGGGATGCTCCCATTCCTGCCAGCAGGCACCGCCGTGTGCGTCCTTCAACGCCATGAACAGTGCGTAGTCCGGCAGCCAGAAGCGGTTTTTCCTGACGAAATCCCGGTAATCAGCCGGGGGTGCCGCCAGCAGACGCTCACAGGCAGTGCGCAGTACGGCGTAGCGCTTCTCATACAGGACACCGTAGTTGATCTGCTCCGGTGTGCATTGCCAGTCGATGTGCTTGTACTCTTTCGGCTTCAGCAGCCCCTGCGCCGCGAGGGTGTCAAGGTCGATAAAATAGGGGTTGCCTGCGTAGGTGGAGAAGGATTGGTAGGGGCTGTCACCGTAGCTTGTCGGGCAGATGGGTAAGATCTGCCAGTATGCCTGCCCCGCTTGGGATAAAAAGTCTACGAATTGCCGTGCCTGCTGCCCCATGGTACCAATGCCGTAAGGGGAGGGCAGGCTGGAAATGGGCATTAAAATGCCGCTTACTCTCATCCGGAAAACCTCTTTTTCTTACGGGGAGAGTTTTGTTACGCTCTCTCCCTCGATGAGTTCAAAAGGAACCACCTCATGCACGGCGGTGCCGGGTTCCTTGATTTTTTGCAGCAGAATTTTGGCACTGCGCAGGGCCAGCTGCTCTTTATTCTGGCGGATGGTCGTCAGGCGGGGGACGCTGTACTGCCCAAGGGCGATGCCGTCATACCCCGTGACGGAGATATCCTGCGGGACGCGCAGACCGTGATCCTGCAGGGCGCGTATGGCGCCCAGCGCCATTAGGTCCGACATGGCGAACACAGCGGTAATATCCGGGGCAGTCTCCAACAGATGCTCCATCGCCTTGTAGCCGTCTGCAAGGGAAAAGCGCGCATGGGCATACTGCTTATCCGTAGAGAACGGCAGCCCCAGACGCAGCATGGCCCCCTGCACACCGGCCAGACGCGATAAGCTGGGTCTTGACAGGGTGGGATCACCGCCGATCACGCCGATGCGGCGGTGGCCATGATCGTACAGATACTCAATCATACGGTCGGCAGCTGCCATATCATCAACCGTCACGCTGGACAGATTGGAGATCTGCAGGCTGGCGGCACTGTTGGTCAGCAGCACACAGGGGATGCGCAGGCTTTCCGGCTCGGTCGTAAAATACTCAAGGTTGGAGCCCAGAAACATAATGCCGTAGGGCTTGCGCTCGGCACAGATACGCCGGGCCTGTGCGACCTCGTTGGCTTCCTCATCGATATAGTAGACAGTGGGTACATAACCGCGGTTGGCGATCTCGCTTTGCAGCTGCTCCAGAATACCTGCGAACAGCATATTCTGGGTACCCTTTACGATCAGGACGATGCCGTCATTTGCCTGTTGCTTTAAGTGCTTGGCGTTGGCGTTGGGCTCGTAATTGTGGCGGTTGACTACCTCCATTATGCGCCGGCGGGTATCCTCGCTGATGCCGGGGGCGTTGTTCAGCGCCCGCGACACTGTGCCGACTGCGAAGCCGGATTCCCGTGCAATGTCTTTGATCGTCATGGTGAAGCCTTCTTTCGGTTGTAATCAACCCTTGACTGCACCGGCCACCACGCCGTCAATGATGTACTTCTGGCAGACGAGGTAGAGCACGATGACCGGAAGGACCGTGATCATGATGCAGGCCATCATGGGGGCCATTTCTACCTTGCCGTAGCTGCCGCGGAAATACTGGATCGCCATAGGAATGGTGCGGTAGGTTTTGATATCCAGCACCAGCGTGGGGAGCAGATAGTCGTTCCACACCCACATGGTTTCAAGAATAGCGGTGGAGATCATCGTGGGCTTGAGGATCGGGCAGACCACCTGAAAGAAGATCTGCAGGGGATTGCAGCCGTCAATCATGGCGGCCTCCTCAATGGCGATGGGCATGCTCTTGACAAAGCCGGTGAACATAAACACCGCAAGGCCTGCGCCGAAGCCCAAGTAGATGATGCAGATATTGTAAGGGTTGTTGAGCTTTAAGGTGTCAGCCGTCTTGGCCAGCGTGAACATGACCATCTGGAACGGTACGATCATGCTGAAGACGCACAGATAGTACATACCCTTGGATAGCACACCCTGCACGCGGGTAATGTACCACGCGCACATCGAGCAGCAGAGCAGGATAAGTGCGACAGAGCTGACTGTGATAATAAAACTATACCAGAAAGAGGACAAAAAGTCCATCTCCTGAATGCCGTAGATATAGTTCTTTAAGCCCACAAAGGTATCGGCGTTGGGCAGCTCAAAGGCGTGGGTAGTGGTGATGGCGCGCTCAGTCTTTAAGGAGTTCATCAGGATCATGAATACCGGGTACAGCCATGCCACGCACAAAATACCCAGCAAAACGGACAATACCGCATTGATACGGCGGTCTTTTTTTGTTGCACCCATTATTGCTGAACCTCCTTAGAACGAGTGGCCTGCAGCTGGATCAGAGAAATCACGACCACAAACAGGAAGAATACGACAGCCTTTGCCTGACCGATGCCCTTCCACTGGGGTCCGGAGCGGGCATAGAAGGTATCGTAAATATTGTACGCCAGCATCATCGACTGCTTGGCAGGCTCGCCGGCGGTCAGAGACAGGTTCTGGTCGAACAGCTTGAAGGAGTTGGTCAAGGTCAGGAAGGTGCAGATGGTAACGCTCGGCATAACCATGGGGATCTTGATCTTGAACAGGATCTGGCGGGAGGTAGCGCCGTCAATGCGGGCAGCCTCGATCAGGTCGGTGGGCACATTCTGCAGGCCGGCAATGTAGATGATCATCATATAACCAATCTGCTGCCAGCACATCAGAACGATCAGGCCCCAGAAACCGTAAGTGGCATTCAGTGCCAGCAGGGGCTTGCCCCAGGCGGTCAGAAGGCCATTGAGCAGGATCTGCCAGATGTAGCCCAGAACGATACCGCCGACAAGGTTCGGCAGGAAAAAGACGGTACGGAATGCATTGGTGCCGCGCATGCCGCGGGTCAGCAGCAGGGCAATACCGAAGGCCAGCACATTGATCAGCACGGTGGACACCACGGTAAAGGCAGCGGTGAACCAGAACGCATGCATGAAGGTGTCATCGGACCAGATCATTTTATAGTTGCTGAGCCCCACAAAGGAGACATTTTTAACGGTCGTGAATTTGCAGAAGGACAACCCTGCGCCCCATATGAACGGCCAGACAAAGCCGATAATAAAGGCAATAAGGGTGGGCAGCACAAATACGGGCCAATAGCGCTTTATTGCTTTTTCCATGGAAAAGCACCCCTTACTTTCAAATAAAAAAAGCGGGGTGGGCGAATTTCGCCCGCCCCACTTATCGGTGTTTAAGGAATTATTTTTACGCAGCAGCGTTCAGAGCAGCCTCAGTAGCCCAGCCATCCACGAAAGCGGAGACAACAGCGTCCCAAGTGCCGGTGCCGGCAGCGTAAGCGGTCAGAGCAGAACCAACGCCGTTCTTCCAGTTCTCAGAGGGCATGGTGGAGAAGCACCAGGCCACAGGGGTCTTGCCGGCAGCAGTCAGAGCGTTGTCGACCTTGACGAACAGGTTGGGGGACTCAACGGCCTTCTTGAAGGGGATAACAAAGCCCATGTCGTTTGCCATGGCAGCGGTGCCCTCCTCAGAGGTGACGCACCAGTACATGAAGTCCAGCGTAGCCTGAATGTCATCGGCATTGGCTTCCTTGTTGACGCACCAGAAGTTCTCAGTACCGGTGCACAGACCCTGATTGGCTTCGTCGCCGACGCCAATGTAGATGGGCAGCATGGTCAGATCTTCATCGGTGAAGGGCTTGCCATCGCCAACGAGGTTGTTATACTCCCAAGAACCATTCTGGAAGAAGACGGCCTCGTTGTTCAGGAACTCGTTGCGGCTGTCATCACCGGTCTTGCCGGCCAGCTCAGCGGGATCGCAGGTGGAGTTGTTGATGTACAGGTCAAAGATGTTCTTGTAATCGTCGAGGTAGGTGCCCTTGATGGCATCGGTGGTGTCAATGCCGTCTGCCTGATACTCAAAGTAGATGGGCAGGTTGGCCAGATGGGTCTTGTAGCGCCAGTCAGAGGAACCGTCCATGCCGGCGGAGGTGAAAGCGGCGAAGCCAAGCTCGTCCTTGCGGGCGGTGATGTCCTCAGCAACCTTCTTCAGGTCGGCAAAGCTCTTGATGTCCTCAGCCTTGTAGCCAGCCTTCTCGAGCAGGGTGGTGTTGGTGATCAGGCCGTAGCTCTCGATAACGTAGCCGATGCCGAGGGTGGCGTCGCCGTCCTTCAGAGCGTAGGAATCACTGGTCAGCTCACCAGCAAGAGGAGTGCCGGACAGGTCATAGCAGTAATCCTTCCAGCTGGCCAGACCAACGGGGCCGTTGACCTGGAACAGGGTGGGCGCATCGCTCTTGGCCATCTCGCTCATCAGGGTGGTCTCGTACTGACCGGAGGCGGCGGTGACGACCGTTACGGGAACACCGGTCTCCTCGGTGTACTTCTTGGCCAGATTCTGCCAAGCCTCATCCTGCTCGGGCTTGAAGTTCAGGTAGTAAACCTTGCCTGCGGCGGTAGAGGTAGCGGCGGCGCTGCTTGCAGCTTCACTGGAAGCAGCGGCTTCACTGGAAGCAGCGGCAGTGCTGCTGGAGCTGGCGGCGCCACCGCCGCAGCCAACCAGCAGACCGGCAGTCATAGCGGCTGCCAGGGTCAGGGATAAAGTCTTTTTTGTCTTCATGTTTTTTCCTCCTTCTAAAGAAAAACATTTTGAAACAAATTTGTGTGTCCGTTCCGGAAACGGTTCCGTATCGGATTGACATAATAATATCCCAATCCCAATGAAAAATCAATAGAAAAATAGCAAAAACAACTAACTTTGTTGAATTACACGAAGAATTGCATTGGGATTTGGTAAATATAGCCAAAGGATTGTGGTGTGATCGCGGAAACGGTTCACCGGTGCAGGCAAAAAGCTGACCGCCACGCAGACAGAAAGATTCCTATCCATTGTTTCGATGCAATCACAGTATCTCATTGCTAAGAACGCAGGGCCGCACAGTGTGCGTTCCCTGCGTTCCCAAAAAAATCCTATTATTTCCGGTATTCCCGTGGCGTCATCCCAAAATGCGCTTTAAACTCTCTATTAAAATAGGAGAGGTTTTCAAACCCGCACTGCTCGGAAATGCTCAAAATGGTGTCCTCTGTTGTGCGAAGTGCCTCGGCGGCAGCGTTGAGACGATATTCCCGCAAAAAGATGATAAAGGTCTGTCCGGTCATTTGGCGGAACCAGCGCATAAAGTGATTGGGGCTGCACTGGCACAGCGCGGCGGCGTCCGCCACACAGACAGGCTCGCTGTAATGGGCCGAGATCCATTGCAGTACCGCCCGCAGCCGCTGAGTGTTTGCCTTTTCAGCAGGGGGCAGCGCCTTGCTTTGGGCAATCAGCAGCGCCAAAAACCGCAGCAGCGCCCCCTTGATGCAAAGCTCATAGCCAAACTGCTTGCAGCGGTTAGCCTCCTCAGCCTCCTTGAGGCAGTCGGCAGCCTGCGGATACCAAACCTCGTCCGGGGTGATATGCTCCGGCAGCGCGAGCCGCCCGCTTTGCAGCGGCAGCAGATATTTTTCCGCACAAAGATCCTCCGCACCGCCGAGAAGCTCAACATCGAAGATGATGTTTTCGTATTCCATCGTGCAGCTTTCGGCCTGCCGTATCGCGTGAAGGGTGCCCGGCGTCAGCACAAAGATGTCCCCGCTTTGTGCCGTGCAGACCTGCGCACCGGTCTGCACAAGGCCGCTGCCGCGCTTTATATAAATCAGCTCCATGCTGTCCTGCCAGTGAACAGCCACCTGCCGAAAGTCCCCCGGTATCGTGCAGGGGTAGATATTGAACGGAAATCGCACTTCGCCATGGTGCTTGGTTTCCTGCAGAGAAGATCGATTGTCCATGGTTTTTTCCTCCTGATGTTAGGATAGTACCATATTTTGCAGTGAATGCGCAAGTTTTTTCTTGTTTTGTGTGGTATACCTTAGGTACAGAGAGAAACTCTGGTCGTCACAGTAAAGGAGGACTTGTTTATGAACTTTACCGAAATGCTGCAAAGCTACACCGGCAAACCGCTGGCTGACTGCACGAATCAGGAGCTGTATCTGGCCCTGCTGGAGATCGTCCGGCACAAGAGTGCCGATAAGGTGCAGCCTGTCACTGGGCGTAAACTGTATTATATCAGCGCCGAGTTTCTGATCGGCAAGCTGCTGTCCAATAACCTTATCAATCTGGGCCTCTACGATGATGCCCGCACTGCCCTCGCCGCTGCAGGCAAGAGCCTTTCTGAGATTGAGGAGGTCGAGCCGGAGCCGTCTTTGGGCAACGGTGGTCTGGGCCGTCTGGCAGCCTGCTTCCTGGATTCGCTGGCAACGCTCGGCCTGCCGGGTGACGGCGTAGGTCTGCGCTATCATTTCGGCCTGTTCCATCAGTCCTTTGAGAACGGTCTGCAGAACGAGAAGCCCGATCCGTGGCTTACCGCCCACAGCTGGGCAGAGAAAACCGACATTACCTATCCCGTGCAGCTGGCCGGCAAGGAATACACGGCCCGTCTGTATAAGCTGGCTGTCACCGGCTACGGCGCGCGCACCAACACGCTGAACCTGTTCGATCTGGACAGCATTGATGAGAGCATCGTGCATGACGGCATTGCCTTTGACAAGACCGACATTGACAAGAACCTCACGCTGTTCCTCTACCCGGACGATTCCGATGAGGCAGGCCGCCGTCTGCGCGTGTACCAGCAGTACCTGATGGTCTCCGCCGGTGCGCAGCTGATCCTTGCAGAGTGTGCCGCGCGCGGCTGCGATTACCACGATCTGGCAGATTACGCAGCCATCCAGATCAACGATACCCATCCGAGCATGGTCATTCCTGAGTTGATCCGTCTGCTGGGCGAGAAGGGCATCGAATTTGAGGAAGCCGTTGAGATCGTCACCAAGACCTGCGCCTACACCAACCATACGATTCTGGCAGAGGCGCTGGAAAAGTGGCCGCGCGCTTATCTGGATGCCGTTGTGCCGCAGCTGATGCCGATCATTGAAAAGCTGGACGAGTTGGCCCGCACCCGCACCGAGGACGAGAGCCTTGCTATTATCGACAAGGATGATCGGGTTCACATGGCGCACATGGACATCCACTTTACCCACTCCACCAACGGCGTGGCAGCCCTGCACACCGAGATTCTGAAAAACTCCGAGCTGCACGGCTTCTATGAGCTGTACCCCGAGAAATTCAACAACAAGACCAACGGCATCACCTTCCGCCGCTGGCTGCTGGAATGTGACCCGCGCCTGACGCAGGTGCTGGAAAAGCACATCGGCTCCGGCTTCCGCAAGGATGCCGCCGAACTGGAAAAGCTGCTGGCGTTTGCAGGCAACGAGGTCGTGCTGAACGAGCTGACCGCCGTAAAGACCGCCAACAAGCAGGAGTTGGCAGACTGGCTGCTGCGCACCCAGAATGTCACGGTGAACACGAAGGCTGTCTTTGATATTCAGTCCAAGCGCCTGCATGAGTACAAGCGCCAGCAGCTGAACCTGCTCTACCTCATCCACCAGTATTATGAAATCAAGGCAGGGCACCTGCCCGCTGTGCCGCTGGTCAGCATCTTTGGCGCCAAGGCGGCACCGGCCTACATCATCGCCAAGGACATCATCCACGCACTGCTGACCTTCTCCAAGGTCATTGCGCAGGACCCCGAGGTTTCCCCCTGGCTGCAGGTGGTGTTTGTCGAGAATTACAATGTGACGGCAGCCGAAAAGCTGATCCCTGCATGTGATCTGTCCGAGCAGATCAGCCTTGCCTCCAAGGAGGCATCGGGCACCGGCAACATGAAGTTCATGCTCAACGGCGCGCTGACCCTTGGCACGATGGACGGCGCGAATGTCGAGATCAGCCAGCAGGTCGGGCAGGAGAATATTTATATCTTCGGTCAGACCTCCGATCAGGTCATCCACCGCTACGATGCAGGGGATTATAGTGCTGCCCAGTGGTATGAGGGTGACCCCAACATCCGCCGCGCCGTGGATTTCCTGACCAGCCCGCAGATGCTGGCCGCCGGGCATGAGGAAAACCTCAAGCGCCTGCAAAATGAGCTGATCCACAAGGATTGGTTCCAGACTCTGCCGGACTTCAACGCCTATGTTGTTCGCAAGGGACAGGCGCTCAGCGATTACGCCTGCGACCCGATGGGCTGGCGGCGCAAGTGCCTTATCAACATTGCTAAGGCTGGCTTCTTCTCCAGCGACCGCACCATTGCGGAGTACGACCGCGACATCTGGCATCTGGGTAAATAATACCAAATCGAGTGGGAGGCTTTCTTAAATAGAGAGCCGACCTCTCACACCACCGCGCGTACCAAGCACACAATAACAAAGAGGCATTCCGGCGATGCCTCTTTTGTTGTTGTGGGAGAAGATTGATTTCCTATGACGGTCACAGCGTTTTGAAGCGGGTGGGGGAGATGCCGTATTCCTGCTTGAAGGCCCGGTAAAAGCCGGAATAGTCCGAAAAGCCCACGGATTCAGCCACAGAATCCAAGGCAGTTCCCTCCTTGATGAGCGTCTTAGCGGCGATAAGCCGCCGCTGGGTCACAAAACGGTAGTAGCTGACCCCCATACGCTTGCGGAACAGCTGGCTGACCGTGCTGGCGCTGACATGAAACTGACGGGCCGTGTCATCCAGCGTGATATGCCCGGCCAGATGATCCTCGACATAAGACATGATCTCGTCCAGCAGCTCCCGCTTTTCAGCGGCAGGCTGGGCAACACACCCGCTGCCGAAATCCCGCCGCAGCGATACAAACAGCTGCAGGGTATTGGCAAATACCGCAGCCTCCCAGCCCGGCTCTGCGGCCGTGTACTCCCGCACACCGCGGCGGAACGCAGCCTCATAGGCGGCGATGCTGTCGGTGGGTAGATCACCGGTGCGCAGCATACAGGGCAGGCGGTTCAATTCGTCCATATCCGGCCATTGTGCGCACAGCAGCTCCACACAGGCGGGACTGACCCAGATGACGATACGGGCGTATTTTTCCTGCAGGCGTTCAAGAAACAACGGCCGATGGCTGACACCAGGCGCGATAAGCAATATATCCCCGCGCTGTATCCGGTAGCGGCGGGTGCCAATCAGATATTGCAGGTTGCCGCTGCGGATAAATATGATCTCATAGTAGACATGGCTGTGCAGACCCACCACATCCTCCGTGGTGCTTATATCCTCCTGCGTCTGCACCAGCGGATCGTCCATCTCAATTTCCTGATAGAAGTTTCCCGAGTTGAAATGCAGCATCTCCAGCAGCTTTTCCTGCCGCTCCCGATTGCCGGAGTTCTCTCCTATGACGATGCCCAGCGCCCGGGCTTGCCGTGCGATTTCGTGCAGCTTCACAAAAATTATCCTCTCTCTTTGTGTAATTCAGATATAGTATACAGTAAAATTGCTGGATTTGCAATATTGATTGTCATTTTTGCAATTTATATTTCAATTTTTGCACTATATAATAAGGACAACAAAAGCAGGTATGTGTTGCGGCATCCTGCACAGGAATTGTAACCCGCATCCAAAAAGGAGGATATTATGGCAAAGACAAAGACCCCGAGCGGTCTGTCCATGAAGCACAAGATCGGCTACGCCTGCGGTGACCTGGGCGGCTGCATGACCTTCGCCCTGATGGGCTCCATCGTCACCCGCTACTACACGAATGTTCTGCAGGTCAACACCGTTGTGCTGGCTACGATGCTGCTGGTCTGGAATGTATGGGACGCCGTCAACGATCCGCTGATGGGCGCCCTGATGGACAAGGTGTTTGCAAAGCACCACGGTCAGGGCGGCAAATTCCGCCCCTGGCTGCTCCGCTCCGCCCCCTGCGTGGCGATCACCTTTATCATCTTCTTTACGGTTCCCACCTACTTCAAGGGCGTCACGATGCTGGTTGTCCTGTTCTTCTGCAAGATCCTGTATGAAGGCTTCTACACGATGTTCAACATCCCGATGGGCTCGATGCTGTCCGCCATGGCAGATACCGATGGCGAGCGCGCCGCCCTGTCCAGCGCCCGCGGCTTCGGCAGCATGATCGGCAACATCATCCCGATGATCATCATGCCCCAGCTGCTCGCCAAGTTCGGCGATACCAGCAAGGCCTTCGGCATCGGTGCGACCCTCTGCGCCATTGTCGGCTTTGTGTTCTGCATGCTGCACTATGCCTGGACTGAAGAGCGCCATGTCAGTGTTGCCCCCAGCGAGAGCAATGACAGCGTTAAGCTGACCGACATTCTGAATGTTTTCCGCGTAAACCAGCCGTTTCTGGCGCTGTGCATCCACGGCATCTGCATCTGCACGATGCAGTATGTCAGCAGCACGCTGGGCACCTACATGTACGGCGATGTGCTTGGCAACATCGGCATGATGAGCATGGCCAGCGCCGTGAGCATGCCTCTTGGTATCCTGGCACTGATCATCACCCCCAAGATCGCCGACAAGGTCGGTCTGGAGCGTATGATCCGCATCTGCCTGCTGACAGCCTCTGCCATCTACTTTGTGCTGTTCGGCGCACTGATGGTTGCTTCTGTTCCGGCAATCGCCTACATGCTCATCAGCTCCATCGCGATGGGGCTTGCCAGCGTGTCCATCTACATGCAGTGGGGTCTGGTCGGTGAGGCCATCGACTACAACGAGATGATCACCGGCAAGCGCACCGAGGGTTCCATCTACGGCACCTTCAACCTGACCCGCCGCATCGGCCAGACTGTGGGCAACTCCGCCGCCGTGCTGGCGCTGGGCTGGATCGGCTATCAGGCCGGTGCTGCCACCCAGACCGCGGGTGCCCTGACCGGCATCAAGGCACTGGTCATGCTGATCCCCGCTATCTTCATTCTGGGCAGCTGGATCGCTTTCCGCTTTGTCTGGAACATCACCCCTGATGTGCGCGTCAAGATGGCCGCTTTCAAATCCGGCAAGGAAACCCCTGCCGCTGAATAACGCCTGATCCCGGGGCTGTGCGGCAATCCTGCGCAGCCCCTTTCCTGATTGGAGGTAACGACTATGAGGACCCGTATTTTGCCGAAGATGCTCAACAGCGAGGTCGAGGAATATCTGCAGCACAACGACATCATCATTGTGCCGGTCGGCACGGTCGAGATGCACGGCGGCTTTCCACTGGACAGCGAGACCGTCATCAGCGAGGCATACGCCCTGCGGATGGCCGAGGCCTGTGACGGCCTTGTGCTGACCGGACTGCCGTATTTCTACGCCGGGGCGACCGCCTCGGGCCGCGGCACTGTGCAGGTCAGCGTGCGGCAGGGGATAGACTACCTGTCCGCCATCGCCCACAGTCTGCTGCGTCAGGGCTTCAAGCGGCAGATATACATCAGCTTCCATGGCCCTGCCCACATGACCTGCAGCCCCATGGTGCGGGATTTCTTTGATGAGACCGGCGTCCCCATCCTGTATATGGACCTGAGCCAGCAGCTAGGCAAACTGGCCAAGGATCTGTTCACCTCGATGGACTGTTTCCACGCCATCACGGTCGGGGCATACCAGATCATGGGCCGTTTGGAGGATATTCCGCTGACCACGGCGTATGCGGAGCCGATGCAGCAGAGCTGTGCGCCGTTTAATGACCTGTTCGGGCTTGCGTATCAGAGTGCAGCCATCGGTTATTGCTTTGCCAAGCAGAGCGACCATATGCCGACCACCGCCATCCCTGATGCGGCCGCCCGCCAGCGCCTTGCCGATGAGGGACAGTCCATCCTTGAAAAGGCTGTAGCCGCCATGGATATGCCCCATGTAGTGGAGCAGATGCGCAAGCTGGAAGACTACAACAACGAGGTGGAAAAGACCCACCCCTGGATGCCCAGCGCCTACAACAAAAAGGAGAACTGATCTTATGAGCGAGCAAAAATATCTGCGCGAGACCCCCTGCGGCACGATCTGCGGCACCGACTGCCAGTGGCCCGGCGTGGCTGCCTATAAGGGGATTCGCTACGCCACAGCCGAGCGCTGGACTTACCCCGAGGCGGTGACCCACTGGGACGGCGTCTATGAAGCCACCGCCTACGGTGCCTGCTGCTACCAGCCACGCTCCTTTTACAATGAGGCCGAGATGCCGGAAAAAGCCTTTTATTATAAGGAGTTCCGCCTCGGCGAGACCTATACCTACAGTGAGGACTGCCTATTTTTGAATATCTGGACCCCCGCCGATACCGGGCGGGACAGCAAGCTGCCGGTCATCTTCTACATTCACGGCGGCGGCTTCAGCGGCGGCTGCGGCCACGAAAAGCACTTTGACGGGCCCGAGTGGCCCACCAAGGGCTGCGTAGCCGTGACCATCAACTACCGCCTTGGCCCTCTGGGCTTTGTCTGTCTGGATGCGCTGCAGCAGGAGGCCGGCCACACCGGCAACTATGCGCTTTTTGACCAGCTGACGGCCCTGCAGTGGGTGCGTGCCAACATTGCGGCCTTCGGCGGCGATGCCGACAACATTACCATCATGGGGCAGAGCGCCGGTGCGATGAGTGTGCAGCAGCTCTGCCTGAGCCCACTGACGGAAGGTCTGTTCGCCAAGGCCGTTATGAGCAGCGGCGGCGGTGTCGCGAAGATGCTGACTGCCAAGCCCGCGGCAGAGCAGTATGGTTTCTGGAACACAGTCATGGAAAAGGCCGGCTGTGCCGATCTGGATGCGTTCCGTAAGCTGCCCGCTGCCGAGTTGTTTGCAGCATGGCAGGCAGCCAAAAAAGAGTGCAAGAACAGCATGTCGGCCAACGGGCCTGTGCAGGACGGCGTATTCATCTGCAAGCCCGCCGCCGAGGTGGTCGCAGCAGGGGAGCAGCGGCATATCCCGTACCTTATCGGCATGACCAGTCAGGACATCATGCCTCCCATCCTCTATAAAATGGCAGGGGACTGGTGCCGCACGCAGGCAGCACAGAACGGCCCGGCCAGCTACGAATGGTTCTTTGACCGCCAGCTGCCCGGTGACGCCTGCGGTGCATGGCACAGCAGCGATCTCTGGTACTGGTTCGGCACGCTCGACCACTGCTGGCGTCCCTTCACGGCCCAAGACAAGGTACTGAGCGCCCAGATGGTGAGCTACCTCACAAACTTTGCAAAGTACGGTAACCCCAACGGCACCGATGTACCCGTCTGGCTGCCTGTTGATGCTGCACAGCACAAGGTTCTGCGTCTGGGTGAGCAGCCCGCCCGCATGGGCAGCGCCTCGATGCCGAAATTGGTCTGGACGATGCTGACCAACAAAGCGGTCGGCGAATAACCGCTGTATAAGCAATGCGCACACGACTCTCTACGAGAATTGTGTGCGCATTGTTTTTTGCATTTCCACATCAATTATCACAACAAAAAAGCCGTATGCCGGCAATTCCGGCATACGGCAATGGGATACTATATGAGATTTTACTTCTTGATCTTGATCAGCTGGGCATTGATGCTGTTCAGGAACTTATCGCCCAAGGAGGAATCGGGCATCATCTCGCACATGACCTTGGGGCTCATCTTCTTGAGCATGTCCCACATGCCGACACCCGGCTCGATGGAGAAGTTGGTGGTCAGCTTGACGGCTTTTGTCACGATGGCAAAGGCTTCCTCATTGTGGGAAAGGTCATCGAGACTGTCGTTGACATTGTAGTAGCCCTCGGGGAATTCCATCGGCGCATCCAGATCCAGACTGCCTACCTGCTGGAACCAGTTGGCAACGCCCTCGACATGCTCGGTGAATTCGGGCAGGACGTAGCTGGCGGGCTCCTTCTCCACCTTTTCCAGCGTGATGCAGTCGCGGGCATCCTCGGTGATGGCCATCAGGGTGTTGAAGCCGGGCTGCAGGGCAACCTCAAAGCGGAAGATACGGTGAGCCTGCTGCTTGCCGATCTCCTTGCCGTTCAGGAACAGCGTGACCTCGTCCTGATTGGAGTAAACCTTGACCTCGATGGTCTCGCCGGCGCGCTGGGCATAGCGGCGGCCCACGATGTGAACCATCGGCTCCTGAGACCAGTACGCCTGATAGAGGTAGAAGCTCTCCTTGCGGGTCTTACGGTCGATGGTAACCAGACCCTTGTTGTTGCGGCCGCCGACGCCGCCCTCGTTACGGGCTGCGCAGCCGAAGTCGAACATATTCCAGACATGGGTAGCCCAGACCCAAGGACGCTCCTCAAAGACCTGCGCCATATGCTCATGGTAGAGGGTCTGGTACTCCTCGCTGTAATCCTTGCGCTGCGGGTTGCTGCTGTGCCAGTTCACAATGCCCTCACAGCCGTACTCGGACACGCCAAGGCAGATGTCGGGGTGCTCGGCATGGAATTTATCCAGCCACGGGCCGTTGTCCTCGATCTTGCCGCCATACCAGCCAAAGTAGTGGTTGTAGCTTTCCAGATCGGTGATGTGGTGCATGGGACCCTCGGTCGGGGTGTGGGAAACATGGGCGATGGTAGTCAGGCGGGTCGGGTCAAGCTCCTTGACCAGCTTCTGCAGGTCGTGGTGACGATCGACCAGCTCCTGACTGATGCCGCCGATGAGGATCTCATTGGAGATGCCCCAGAACATGATGGAGGGGTGGCTGTAGTTCTGAATGACCAGCTCCTTCATCTCCTGACGGCAATGCTCATGGGCGGCGTCACCGGGCTTGAATACGCTGATGAAGGGAATCTCAGCCCAGACGGCGAAGCCCAGCTGGTCACAGGCATCGTAGAAGTCCTGACTGTGCTGATAGTGGGCCAGACGAATCGTGTTGGCGCCCAGATCCTTGATGATCTGCGCGTCCTCATAATGATCCTCAGCGGTCAGGGCGTTGCCCTTGTACAGGCGGTCCTGATGGCGGGAAACGCCGCGCAGCGGGGTAGCCACACCGTTGATGGAGAAGCCGCCGTCAGGAGTGACCGCAAAGCTGCGCACACCGGCGTTGAGGATGATCTCGTCATAGGTCTCATTGCGGCGGTTCAGACGGGCGGTGACGGTGTAGAGGTTCGGCTCGTCCATGCTCCACAGCACGGCCTCGGGGACATGCAGAGTGACAGCCGTGTTGTCAGAGGGGCGCACGGCACCGGCAATCTCCCAGCCGTAGGGGTCCTCAAGAATGTACTGGACGGTAAAGTCGTCACCGGCGTTGGTGACAAAGGCCTGCACGGTGAAGTCTGCGCCGCCGTCCTCGGTCGGCTTGGGGGTGACCATGATGCCGGGGCCGCCGTAATAGTCCAGATCAAAGTGGGTCTCGGGAACGCTGATCAGGTTGACACCGCGGTACAGGCCGCCGTAGAAGGTAAAGTCAGCGGAGGCGGGGTACATCGTGGGGGTGTCCTCGTTGCTGACCTCAATGCTGATCTCATTGTCACCGGCAACGCAGAGGTCGGTGATGTCCGCGCGGAAGCAGGAGTAGCCGCCCTCATGGGTCACGGCGTCCTTGCCGTTGATACGCACGGTAGCCTTCAGGGCTGCGGCGGGGATCTCAACATACAGACGGCCGCCGGCCAGCGGCTGGGTGGGCGCCTTGAAGGTGCGGGTATAGACTGCGGTGGTGCGCAGATAGCTGCCGTTGCCGTCCATGCCGTCTACGGCGTTCCATGTATGGGGCAGGTTGACAGTCTCGGTCTCACGCTCACCCTTGGGGAAGCTGAGGGTCCAGCCCTGGTTGAGGGAATACAGGTTTCTCATGAAAAAATCTCCTTTCGGTGTTTGCCTTAGGGGCTTTGTTCTTGTCTCATTCTGTAACCAGTGTACCATGAAAGCAGCAGGGCAGGGTAGAACATTTTTAAGACGGAATCGTATTTTTTTGCTGTGATTTCTCACATTTTCCTATGTACAAGGTGCAGATCAATGGCCCAGCATTGCTTTTTTCTCGCGTCGGTATTGGGTCGGCGTAGTGCCGAGCTGTTTTTTGAAGATCTTGGTAAAGTAGTTCACATCCAGAATACCGACTGCAGCAGCCACGGCGGCAATGCTGCGGTCGGTTGTGGCCAACAGCACGGCTGCACGGTCAACACGCTGGGAGTTGATATAATCCACAATGGTGGTGCCGGTGTCCTGCTTAAAGAGACTGGACAGGTACGACGGGCTGATAAAGCACATGGCGGCAAGGCTTTTCAGCGACATCTGCTCGGCCAGATTCAGGTTGATATGGTTGATGACCTTTTGCACAAGCGGCGTGTAATTCTTGACCGAGTAACGCTGCACATAGGCGCAGTACTGGCGCACCATGTCCCAGACCATCGAGGTATCATTCAGATCTGTGATGGCCTCGATCTGCGCGGCATAGCGGGCGGATATCTTGTCGATATAATACGGGTGTACCTTGCCGCGCTCGATTGCCTTGCGCATCAGGGTGTTCATGATGGTCATCTTGGTCTTGATCTGGTACAGTGTGCCGCGAAACCGCCCGTTGTAGGTATACCGCCCCATCTGGTGGCAGACATTGAGGGCTGCATCTACATCGCCGCGGCTTACGGCGTCGAACAGCCTGTTTTCTGCGGCGTAGCGCTCCTCCAGCATGGACTGCGGCAGCTCCTGCTCAAAGCTCGGTTCCCGAAAGCATCGTGTGTCGAGCGCAATGTTCAAGGGCAGGAACTCCCGCTTTTCGACCACGCGGTATTCATCGGCAGGCATCATCAGGCCCACGATCGTACTGATGGTAGAGACAAAGTGTTCGCTCTGCACCACGCGCACACTGCTGTAATAGCTCTGCACGACCTCGCAGGCTTCCTCCCCAATATACTTGCGTATCCAGTCGCTGGTTTCCTTTGTGCGGGTGCCGTTGGTCCAGGGCCCCATCACGAATATAGCCTCCGGCTCATCGGGGATGCGGAACATCGCGTAATGCAGTTCAAATATATCCTCTGAAATGGTCAGCACATGCTCAGCGGTGTTTTCAATCAGCAGCTTGCCGAATGCCTCCCAATCAAACTGGGGATCCAATGCCTTGCGCAGACCATAGTCAAAGTCCTCCAGCCCGGTAAAGGGGGCAGCGACCCGCAGGCATTTGATATCATAACCGGTGGCCAGTCTTTTCAGCACAAGCAATGGGTCCAACTGCATAAAAGACACCTCACATCATAAATTTCTGCTTTCATTATAGCGGATACCGCCGTGCCTTGCAAGGCATACCAAACAACCGACCGCAGCGCAATTTTTGCATGCAGCGGTCGGTTGTTACAGGCATAGTTATTTTTTGCGGTTGCGGTGCTCTGCCACATAGCGCATGATGGGCGGCATGACAACCGCCAGCAAAATCAGCACGGCCAGCACCCAGCCGCTCGGGGTTTCATGGTTGGGGTTGAACAGCAGTTGCATAATATCCATAGTAAGCAGCCTTTCTTTTTTCAAGAGGTCACAGCTCGATCATACCGTTTTCATCCGGCGGCATCGGAATGACCGTTATGGCATCAATGATGGTCATGGCAATGGAAATACCCGTCCAGCAGGTGAGCAGATAGAATATGCCGGTCACCCATTGTTTGGCATAGAAGCGGTGTGCGCCAAAGATACCCAAGATGCACAGACGCAGATAGGTTTTACGGCTCACCTTTTGCCGCACACGGTTGGCGCGCACATTGAAAAACGCATCAATTGCGTGCCAGATCGGGCCGTGCCTGCCGGTGTCCGCAATACCGTTTTCCTCCCGCAGAGAGTTGAGCTGATCCTGCGCAATGGCAATATCCATGGCGGAGGGCTTTTCCTTCTTTTTTGTGGTCTGGTTCTGATCGTTCAATGCGGTATCTCTCCTAACAAAAAAGGGAAGCCGCACCGCCGAGGCGGGCGGCTTCCTGTGTGAGCTGCTTTAAGTATACTATAGGGAGGACTGCTATGTCAATTAAGCCTGCTCGCTCATAGCTGCAGCCTTGATCTTGACGATCTGGTCCTGAATCTCAGCCATCTTTTCCTTGCTCAGGGGGTAGAACTTCATGGCGATCAGGTTGCAGATCAGGCCAAGGGAGATCATACCGAAGGCGAGGAAAACAATGCCGGCGCGCAGCTGCGGGGTGACAACATCGCCCAAGCTGGGGTTGTGGTCAACAAAGCCGCAGGCGGCAAAGACGATACCGGCGATCATAGGGGCGAAAGAAGAAACCAGCTTGTCAACAAAGCTGAACAGGGTGCCCATCAGACCGGGAACATAACGACCGGAACGATAGACTTCGTAGTCGGCGCAGTCAGCGGTCATGGGGATGACGATATTGCCGGAAATACCCTGGCAGCCGGCCAGCAGAACAGACAGACCAATGTGGGCGATTGTGAAGAAGCCCCAGTTCAGAGCGCCGGTGGCAGGGTCGGTGGTCATGGTGGTAGGATCGCCGAAGAACCACAGGCAGCCCAGCAGGATGTTAATGATCAGGCCGCCGATGGAGCCGATGACCATAGCTTTTTTCTGACCCAGACGGGTAGCCAGCAGAGAAACGGAGAGGAAGGTCAGGATAACGCCGGGGACCATGGTCAGGGCGGTAACAGTACCCTGCAGCTTGATAGAGCCGGCCATGCAGGCGAACATGGCAACGCCAACGGCACTGGACTTGGCTTGTGCGCCGAGCTTGTCAGTAGAGGCAGACAGGATCAGCATCTGAATGGCGCGGTTGTTCTTGAGGGTATCCCAATAGTCTTTGAGACCAATCTTGACAGCCTTGCCGGTGCCGAAGAACTCGGGACGATCCTTGGGGGTGATGGCAATGACAGCAATGATGGTGAAAAACAGAGACATAAAGGCAGACAGCATCCAGAACTCGTGGAAGAACTCAACAGAGGTGTAGTTGCCAACGTCGGCGTACTTGTCAGCAATGTTGGAAACGATGATGGCGAGCGCAGTAAACAGAACGGTGTTGAACACGCCGTCGAAGGAGGCAAACATGGGGCGCTGCTTCGGGTCGTTGGTCAGGCAGCTCTGGGCGCTCTTGGTAACAACGCACTGGCAGGTGTAGCCAAGGTAGAACAGGCAGCACATAACGAGGAAGAAAGCAAAGCGGACGGGACCCTCGGGCAGCTTGTGGGTGACGTGGAACATAATGTAGCTGGTCACGAACAGGACAGCCTGGCCGATGACGATAAACGGGCGGTTCTTGCCGAACTTGCCGTTGGTCTTGTCAACCATAAAGCCGACGAACGGGTCGGTGACGCCGTCCCACAGACGCATCATCATCAGGAAGCTGGAGGCGATCACCATGCTGACGCCGACAAAGCCCAGCAGGTAGAAGGTGCAGTAGTTCATGAACATCAGGTAGACGTTCGTGGCGGTGTTGTTCATGGCGAAGCCCGCAATACGCCAAAGCGGAACGCGGTGAATGCCGTTGCTTTCGTAGTCCTTGTCGTAATACTTGTCAGGCAAGGTTCTCATTGTAGCCATAGTTAATTACTCCTTCTTTTTCGTGTTGCGCCCGGCAGCCTGCGGCGCGGTGGGCGCATCGGGGGCAGAGACCGATGCGCCTTGCTGCAGGCAGGGCTGGCAACTTTGTGTCTATATTATGAATACATTTTTAAAAAAGCGTTAGTAATATCTTTAGGTTTTAGAGTAAAAAACGCTTATTTTTCCCCGTGTGTATAAAACTTTTGTGTATTGTTCACAAAAGCATGCTTATGCATTATATAATGTAGCTGCTTGTATGATTTCAGCCGTTACTGTAAAATTGTACGGTTTTGCCGCAAAATCCTACTCACGCCAGAAGATACGGCTGTGGCATAATGAAGATGACAATAGCAGTGCAGCTGCGGCTGCCGGGCAGAACTGCGCCAAGTATCATTTTTACGAGGAGAAAATACCATGCAAGACAAATCTTTGCTGTACCCCTGTGAATCCAGCGCCCGCCGTGTAGTCAGCCTCGACGGCATGTGGCGTTTCGCCTTCGACCCGCAGGGTCAGGGTGTGGACAAGGGCTGGACGATGGCCCTGCCCGAGAGCATCACCATGCCGGTGCCTGCATCATTCTGCGATTTCTTTACCGATAAGGACTCCCGCGAGTATTGCGGCGATTTCTGGTATGAGACCGACTTCTTTGTCCCCGGCGAGTGGGAGGGCAAGGACATTGCCGTTCGCTTCGGCTCGGTGACCCACCATGCCCGCATCTTTGTAAACGGTGTCGAGGTCACAGCGCATGAGGGCGGCTTCCTGCCCTTTGACGCTGCCGTCACCGACATCGTGCGCTATAACCAGCATAACCATCTGGCCGTTCTGGCAAACAATGAGCTGAATGAGACCATGCTGCCCGCCGGACGCACGACCACCCTCTCCAACGGCAAAAAAATGGCCATGCCTTACTTTGACTTTTACAACTATGCCGGCATCCACCGCCCTGTCAAGCTGATGGCGCTGCCCAAGGAGCGCGTACTGGACTTCAGCGTAGTACACAGCATCAGCGGCACCGACGCCGATGTTGCCTACACCGTTACAACGAACGGTGACCATGCCGTCTGCGTGGATGTGTATGACGGTGCAGAAAAGGTCGCACATGCCGATGGCAAGAGCGGCACGCTGCATATCGAGAATGTCAGGCTGTGGAATGTCCACGCTGCCTACCTGTACAGCTTTGTCATCCGCATCACCGATGGCGAGACCGTTGTGGACGAATACCATGAGAAGATCGGCATCCGCACCTTTGAGATCAAGGACGGCAACTTCCTTTTGAACGGCAAGGCCGTCTATCTGCGCGGCTTCGGCAAGCATGAGGACGCCGACATCCGCGGCCGCGGTCTGGATCTGGCCACCGTCAAGCGCGATTATGAGCTGATGAAGTGGATCGGTGCCAACTGCTTCCGCACCAGCCACTACCCCTACGCTGAGGAACTGTACCAGATGGCCGATGAGGAGGGCTTCCTTGTCATCGACGAGGTCCCCGCCGTTGGCTTTATGGAAAGCACGATGAACTTCCTGTCTGCCAGTCAGGGCAACGGCAAGAAGGTCGGCTGGTTTGAGAAGGAGACCACCCCGCAGCTGCTGGAGAACCACAAGGCTGCGCTGATCGACATGATCAACCGCGACAAGAACCACGCCAGCGTCATTGCGTGGAGCATCCTGAATGAGCCCCAGTGTACGAGCGAGGGAACCGAAGCCTACTTCAAAACGCTGTTTGATCTGGCACATGAGATCGACCCCCAGAAGCGTCCGCGCACCTATGCCATCGTAATGATGAGCCTGCCCAACAACAGCAAGGGCCAGCAGTTTGCCGACTTTATCAGCCTGAACCGCTACTATGGCTGGTATGTCATGGGCGGCATGAACATTGTGGATGCCGAGGCTGCCTTCCGCAGAGAGATGGACGGCTGGAGCATGGCTCTGCACGGCCGCCCGATGATCTTTACCGAGTACGGCGCCGACACGATGCCCAGCGAGCATAAGCTGCCCAGCGTCATGTGGAGCCAGGAATACCAGAACGAATATCTGGACATGAACCATGCTGTGTTTGACAGCTATGATTTTGTCAAGGGCGAGCTGGTCTGGAACTTTGCAGACTTCCAGACGACCGAGGGCATCATGCGCGTCAACGGCAACAAGAAGGGTATTTTTACCCGCCAGCGCCAGCCCAAGGATGCCGCGTTCCACTTCCGCGCCCGCTGGACGAGCCTGCCGGTGGACTACAAGGCAGACAAATAAACCGTAAACCACCTAGCGGGTACCGCCTTTTGCGCGTACCCGCCTTTTGCATTTGGAAAGGAGCCTCACCATGCCCAAGGCATCAACGCGAATCAAAACCTATCGCAACGCAAACGGCCCCGTTGTCTCCACGGTCGACCGCCGTGTTTTTGAGCAGGACGGTCTGACCTTCAAGGATATTGACGGCAGCGGTACACTCTCCGCTGTAAACGACTGGCGCAACACCCCTGCCGAGCGCGCCGCCGCCTATGTAAAGGTGCTGAGCGTCAAGGAAAAGATCGCCCAGCTGTTCATTTCCGACTGGCGGATGGCCAAATACCCCATGACCGGCCCGATGGCCGCCATGTACAAGGACATGGAGCGCAAAACCGATGCGTACGGCATCCTTGACGAGGGCGAGTTCCGCGGCAAGACGATCTTCGGCGAACAGCATCTGCCCAGCACCACCACCCTATTGAAGGAGTGGTTCAACCGTCATGTGATCCTGCGCGCCAATGCCACCCCCGCTGATATGGCTGACTGGATGAACGAGGCCCACGCTGTCTGTGAGCAGTGCGAGCATTTTATCCCTGTGGCAGCTGCGTCCAACTCCCGCAATGAGAACGGCGAGCTGGTCTTTGGCATGAACGATGCCGGCGGCGTGCTGGCCACATGGCCGGGAACGCTGGGCATTGCCGCTGCAGTCAAGGGCTACCGCATCGACCTTGTGGACAAGTTTGCCGCCACGGTGCGCAGGGAATGGAACGCCTGCGGCCTGCGCAAGGGCTACATGTACATGGCCGACACGATGACTGACCCCCGCTGGCAGCGCACCTACGGCACCTTTGGCGAGGACCCCGCACTTATCAGCGAAATCATGACCCATATCATTCCCGGGATTCAGGGCAGTGCGCAGGGCGTGACTGCTGACGGCGTGGCCGTAACCACCAAGCATTTCCCGGGCGGCGGTGCCCGCGAAAACGGCTTTGACCCCCATTATGCTGCAGGGCAGTGGAATGTATACGCCACACCGGGCAGTCTGGAAACCTATCATCTGCCGCCCTTTGCTGCAGCGGTCAAGGCGGGGACCGCCTCCGTCATGCCGTACTACTCAAAGCCGGCCGCCGCAAAAAGCGAACCGCAGCACGACCTGCAGGGCAATGTCATCGAGATGGAGCCCTACGGCTTCGCCTACAACCGCTATTTTATCGACACGATGCTGCGCGGTCAGATGGGCTTTACCGGCTACATCAACTCCGACACCGGCATCGCCCACAATATGGCATGGGGCGTAGAAATGCTCGATGTGCCTGAGCGCATCGGCTTTGCCGTCAACCACGCCGGCGTGGACATCATCAGCGGCCTGTTTGACAATGACGCCGGGCAGCAGGCCTACGACCGCGCCCATACCGACTACTACGACACCCACCCGATCCCGCAGGGCTTTACCAAAGACCAGCTTGTGCTGACCGATGAGGCACTGGACCGCGCTGTGACCCGCACCCTGACCGAGCTGTTTGCCCTCGGCATGTTTGAGGACCCCTTCCGCGACCCGGAGAGCGCCGAGCGTGTGGTTGCTGATCCCGCCGACCGCGCCGCCGCAGCCGAGGCCCATCGCCGCAGCGTAGTGCTTTTGAAAAATGACGGCACACTGCCGCTTTCCTCTGACAGGAGGATCTATGCCGAGGCGTTCCTGAAGAATCCCGAGCAGGCAAAGGCCGCCACGCAGGCGCTGCGTGCTGAGCTTGCGGACTGCACACTGGTCGATGACCCTGCCGAGGCCGATGCGGCGCTGCTCTTTGTCTCGCCGTCCTCCGGTGAGTATTTCAACGCTACGCCGGGCTATCTGGAGCTGGACATCTGCGAAAACAAGACGGTCCATAATGTGGATACCGAGGGCCGTCCCACCGCCGAGACCCACACCGAGACGACCCTGTCCGGTGCAGGACGGTTGGCAGAGATTGCTGCGGCGGTGCATGCCCACGGCGGCAAGGTGATCTCCAACATCAACTTCACGATGGCCTGGCAGGTAGGCAATGTGGAGCGCCTCAGCGATGTGCTGCTGGCCGGCTTTGACACTTATCGTGATGCCACGCTCGATGTCATCTTCGGCCGCTTTGTTCCCACGGGCAAGCTGCCCATTACGCTGCCGCGCGGTGATGAAGTGCTGGCCGTCAATGAGGCAGGCGTCTGCGTAAGCCCCAACGATGTTCCGGGCTTTGCCAAGGACCGCTATATACCGGATGCCCTCAAGGATGAAAACGGCAAGGCCTACGCCTACCGCGATGCAGCCGGGCATTATTACGAGTATGGCTTCGGCTTGTAATGATTGCCCATATAGAGTAAAATAAAGATATTTGTGGCGGCATCGCAGCCAATGCGCGGTGCCGCCTTTTTGAAGGAGTGTTGTAAGTGACTGCCGCAAAAACCAGAGATATGGGCACAGGCAGCGTACCCAAGCTGCTGCTGCAGCTTGCGCTGCCCGCCGTTGTGGCGCAGGTGGTGAATCTGCTGTATAACATTGTGGACCGCATTTACATCGGCCACATGGCTGATGTAGGTGCCGCCGCGCTGACCGGCGTGGGCCTGTTCACACCAATTCTGATGCTGATCACCGCCTTTGCGATGCTGTGCGGCTCCGGCGGTGCGCCGCGCGCCGCCATCGCCATGGGGCGCGGGGACAATAAAGCTGCTGAAAAGATCATGGCCAACTGCTTTACGCTGCTGCTGATTCTGGCTGTTGTTCTGACCGCTGTGTTTTATCTGGCGGCCCCCAGCCTGCTGGTGCTGTTTGGTGCCAGCGCCAACACGCTGCCCTTTGCGCTGGATTATGCCCGCATCTATGTCTTGGGCAGTGTGTTTGTGCTGATCGTGCTGGGCATGAACCCCTTTGTTACCACACAGGGCTTTGCCGCCTTCAGTATGCTGACCACCGTGATCGGCGCTGTATGCAACATCATTCTTGATCCGATCTTTATCTTTGTGCTGAATATGGGTGTGAAGGGCGCTGCAACCGCCACCATCATCAGCCAGGCCGTAGGTGCCCTGTGGGTGCTGAAATTTCTGACAGGGAAGCGCACAAAATTAAAGCTTCGTGCCGAGGATATGCCGCTGCAGGGGCGGATCATCCTGCCCTGCCTTGCACTGGGTGTGTCCACCTTTGTGATGATTGCCACCGAGAGCATTTTGTCCATCAGCTTCAACTCGAGTCTTGCGCGCTACGGCGGGGATCTGGCCGTGGGCGCCATGACCATCATCACCAGCGTATCCCAGCTTCTGTCCATGCCGCTGCAGGGCATCTGTCAGGGCGGCCAGCCGCTGATGAGCTTTAACTTCGGCGCCGGCAAGACCGACCGCGTGAAGCAGGCCTTCCGGCTGCAGTTCGGCTTCTGCGTAGCGCTGGCGGCCCTGTTCTGGGTCGTCAGCATGCTGGCCCCGCAGGTTTTGGCGGGCATCTTCACCACCGACCCGGAGCTTGTCAGCTACACGGCGTGGGCCATGCGCATTTATATGGCGGGTATCTTCTCCTGCGGCTTTCAGGGCTCCTGCCAGCAAAGCTTTGTGGCGCTGGGGCAGGCTAAGATCAGCCTGTTTATGGCCTGCCTGCGCAAGCTGATCCTGCTGATCCCGTTGATTTTTATTCTGCCGCACTGTATGCCCGACAAGGTTTTTGCCGTCTTTCTGGCCGAGCCGGTCAGCGACATTATCGCCGCCGCCGTGACGAGCATCGCCTTCTTCACCCGGTTCAACAAGATCCTCGCGGGTGCGCCGAAAAGCAATTCGCAGCCGATGTAATGCCACTTAGGGCAATACCGCATAATTCTAAGTGCCGCAGCCGCCGGAGCGGTGCTTAACCGTAAGGCGGGAATTGCGCGGTATTGTCTTAGGCATCAATGCTCTGCCAGCAGTAAAATACACGGTCTATTTTACCAATTCCATCCTGTTTCAGAATGCGGGCAGCCGCTATAATGGTAGCAACATCAGCAAGATAACCTGCTGATGCGGATGTTACCGCGGCCGCTGTCCGGCGGCCGGCGTTCTGAAGGAGGAACAAAATCTATGGCTATCATCATTGCTGCAGCCGTGGCAGCGGCTCTCATCGTATTCTGCTTTCTCTGCTATAAGAAAGCCCCGCCCACACAGGCGATCGTTGTGACCGGTCTCGGTCTGGCCCGTCCCAAGGTCGTATGCGGCCGCGGCGTTTTTGTCCTGCCCGTTGTGCAGCGTGCCGACCGGCTGAACATGCGCCTTTTGAAAATTGATGTCAAGACGCCGGAAACGGGCGTCAAAACCAAGGAGGGCGTTTCCCTCTGGCTGGACAGCGTAGTCACTGTGCAGGTCTACAGCGAAAACTCAACCGTCTCGGATGATGAAGTTCGCGCAGCCGGATATGATGACATCAAAAAGTACATCAACTCCCGCCAACAGTCTGCGATCTCGAACTTTCTCGGAATGGACGAGGCACATATCAATGAAAAGATCAACGATGTGCTGCAGGGCAACCTGCGTGAGATTGTCAGTGAGATGACGGTCGACCAGATCCTGACCAACCGCAAGCAGATGGCGGTCAGCGTGGTCGAAAACGCCCGCCCCGACCTTGCCAAGATGGGTCTGGAGGTTGTGACCTTCAATGTGCAGGATGTCAAGGACGCTGTGGATGCGATGGGGCATAACCATGGTGTCATCGAGGCCATCGGTGTGGAGCAGGAGGAGCTTGTGAAAAAGCGTGCCTCCATTGCCAAGGCCGAGGCTGAGCGCGATGTATCCTGCGCCAAGGCTGCCGCCGCTATGGCCGCCAACGAAAAGGAGATCGAAGCCCAGACTGCCATTGCCAAGCGCAACAATGAGCTGCAGCTGGCAAAGTCCAAGCTGAAGGCCGAGGCCGACAAGGCTGCTGCCGATGCACAGGCCGCCGGTATGATCCAGACCAACCTGCGTGCCCGTGAGGTCAAGGAGTCTGAGGCAGACGCCGAGATCGCCAAGCAGAAAAAGATGGTCGATCTGGCCGCGCAGGAGGCAGAGGTCCAGCAGCGCAAGCTGGACGCCGAGGTTCGCAAGCAGGCCGATGCCGAGCTTTACCGCCGCCAGAAGGAGGCCGAAGCGCAAAAGTATGAGGCTGAGCGCGCCGCCGAGGCTGCAAAGTTTGCCAAGCAGCAGGAGGCCGAGGGCATTGCACTGGTCGGCCGCGCCGAGGCCGAGGCTATCCGCCAGAAGGGACTGGCTGAGGCCGAGGCGATGAAGCAGAAGGCGGAGGCCTACAAGCAGTACAACGATGCCGCCGTTGCCGAAATGATGATCAAGGTGCTGCCCGACATTGCAAAGAGTGTTGCCCAGCCCTTGTCCGCCATCGACAAGGTGTCCATCATCGGCGGTGACGCCGGCGGTGTGTCCGGTATTTCCGGCAATGTTCCGGTGCTGATGGCCCAGACCATTGAGGCCATGAAGGAGGCCACCGGCATCGACATGAAGGAGATCGTCCGCGCCAACAGCATTCAGGCCAAGACCGACCGCAACATCAACGTGACGGGATTGGACAGCCTCAAGCCCGAGAGCCCCGAGAACCCAGAGATCAAAGAAACCCAAACCACCGAAGTGACGGCTGAATAAGCTGCGAGCCTGCCCGGATTTGAACCGGGCAGGCTCTTTTTGTTTGCGTTGGGGGGATACCTCTCTCATGTGCAGGCTGCACAAATGCGCAGGCTGTTTTCTTGTGAAAGGCGACGAAACTTTTTTTCGTTCATGCCAGAAAACATGCATTTTGTGCAAAATGTGTGCCAATCGCAAGAAAGCGTGGTATGCTACACTCACATCAAAGAGAGGACGACCCCGGCAGGGATGCTGACTGAGCCCTGTCAAAGAAGGAGGAACCCAAATGTTGGAGATCACCCGCCTGACCGTGGAGCATCTGACCCAAGGCTGTGTGACTGACTGCCCGGCGCCGCGCATCGGCTTTGCGGTACAAAGCGACCGCAACGATGCCGAATTAACGGATGCCATTCTGCAGGTCGGCGATTGGAACGCCCATCTGCCCCAAGATGGCCAGACCGGCACTGCCTACAAGGGGCCGGCGCTGCTGCCCTTTACGACTTACGGTGTCCGGCTGACGGTCACCGATGATACCGGCGCAACCGCCGAGGCAGAAACCACCTTTGAAACCGGCCGCATGGAGACCCCTTGGCGCGGTCAGTGGATCAGCGACCCGGCCTTTACCTTTACCGAGGCCAAGGTCAGCCCCGTGCCTATGGTCTTTCGCAAAACGATCGAAACCGCAAAGACCGTTGCCCGTGCGCGGCTTTATGCAACCGCCATGGGCATCTATGAGGTAGAGCTGAACGGCCAAAAGCTGGGGCGGCAGTATTTTGCCCCCGGCTTTACAAGCTACAAGAGCTATCTGCAATACCAGACCTACGATGTAACAGCACTTCTGACCGGCCATGATACGCTGACCGCCGCAGTGGCAGGCGGCTGGGCCGTTGGCAGCTTTGTCTTTACCCGCAAAAACCGCGTCACGGCCGACCGGCAGGCACTGCTTGCCGAGCTGCGCATCGAGTACACTGACGGCAGTGTGGAGGTCATCGGAACCGACAGCAGCTGGGAGGTCACCGAGAACGGCCCCGTCCGAATGGCCGACCTGTATGACGGCGAGACCTACGATGCCACCCATGAGACAGATGGCTGGCACGCCGCCGCCCCCGAGACCCTGAAGGTCACCCCCGCCATCACGGCAGAGTACGGCGCGCCGGTCACGGCCCATGAGGTGTTCAAGCCGGTGGCCGTCACTACCGCGCCGGACGGTGAGACGATCTACGACTTCGGCCAGAACTTTGCGGGTGTTATCCGCATAACGCTGCAGGGCAAAGCCGGTCAGGTCATTACGGTGCGCCACGCCGAGATCTTGAACCCGGACGGCACACTGAACACGACCTTCCTGCGCAGTGCCAAGGCCACCGCAGCCTACACCTGCCGGGACGGTAAACAGACCTACAGCCCGCGTTTCACCTATATGGGCTTCCGCTATGCGGGAATCAAGGGTGTAAAGCCGGAGGATGTCGAGGTGGAGGCAGTTGCCCTTTACTCCGATGTGGCACACGCCGGAGCCTTCCACTGCTCAAACGACCTGCTCAACCAGCTGCAGTCCAACATTACATGGAGTGCAAAATCCAATTTTGTTGATATTCCGACTGACTGCCCCCAGCGTGATGAACGGATGGGCTGGACCGGAGACATCAATGTCTTTGCACCGACAGCGCTTTACAACTTTGAGTTGAGCCGTTTTCTTGAAAAATGGCTGCGCGATGTCAAGGCCGAGCAGCGGCCGGGCGGCGGTATTCCCAACACCGTGCCGGTGCAAGGCTACGGATTCCCGGCCACGATGCCTGAGATGGCGGTGGACTGGTGGGGCGATGCCTGCGTGAATGTGCCGTGGGCGCTCTACGAGGCGACCGGCAGCATCGACATTCTGCGCACGATGTACCCCACAATGCAGAAATATGTCAAGGCCTGCCGCTTCTGGGCAGGGTTCGGCATCGGCAAGCACCGCTATATCTGGCACACACCGTCCGTCCTGCACTTTGGCGACTGGGTCGCGCCCGATGTGCCCAAGATGAGCCAGTGGCAGGCGCGCAGCAAGTACACTGCCACGGCCAGCCTTTTTTACACCAGCAGCCGGTTGGCTGCGATTGCACGCATCCTTGGTAAGGATCAGGACGCCGCCCTTTACACGGATTTGAGCCGCAAGGTGGCAGATGCCTACTGCAGCGTATTTACGGACGGCAGCGGCAGGGTAAGGGACGAGTTCCAGACCGCCTATGTGCTGCCGCTGTACCTGAACATCTTCCCCGAGAATGTCCGCGCCAAGGCTGCTGAAAACCTTGTGCATCTGGTCGAAAAGAATGATTACAAGATCGGCACCGGCTTTCCCGGCACACCGTACATCCTGTTCGCACTGGCCGACAGCGGACATGCCGACACAGCCTTCAAGATGCTGCTGAACACCCAATGCCCCGGCTGGCTGTATGAGGTCAGGGTCGGCGCCACAACGGTGTGGGAGCGCTGGGACGGCCTTGATGAGGATGGCGAGTGTCCCATCAGCAATGACGGCACCGACCAGATGATCTCCTACAACCATTACGCCAGCGGCGCGGTGGGCGCTTTCCTTTACCGCCGCGTGCTGGGCGTTGAGCCGCTGGAGGCCGGGTATAAGCGTTTTCGCTTTGCACCGCTCATCGGCGGCGGCTTGACCGAAGCCGATGGCACCGTTGATACGCCTTACGGCAAGATACATGCAGCGTGGCAGCTCGCAGACGGTGCGATCACCGCCCGCGTGACAGTGCCGATGGGCACGGCCTGCAGCGTCTTACTGCCCGGGGCAGGAGAGCTCACCCTCGGCAGCGGCACGCACGAAGTGCGCGGCAGCCTTTGAGCAAACCATGACCACAACTTATCAGATAAAGAAGGAGTGACCCCTCTCTTATGGCTACATCCAAATCCAATTTCTGGTCGTCCCCGCTGACGCGGTCCCGTATTACAAGCGATGATGTAAAAATGCCGGAAATGCTGCTCGGCTATTTTATCGGCCCGTTCGGCGCACTGCTTTCCTCCGGTATTTTCACAAGCATCCTGCAGAATTATTTTACCGATGTCCTCAAGCTGGATCTCGGTTTTCTGACCACGCTGCAGCTGATTTCGACTGTCTTAATTGTAGCGGCCAACCTCGTGGTAGGCCAGCTGATTGAGCGTACCCGCGCACTGGCCGGCAAGGCCCGACCGTGGATACTGCTCTCGGCGCTGACGCTTTCGGTTGCGAGCGTGCTGATGTTCGTTGTCCCCTTTGAGGGCGCGGCCAAGATGGTCTGGATCGCGGTTGCTTATAACCTTTACTACGCCGTGGCCTATCCCATCTACAACACCGCCAACTCTACGATGATCCCGGTTTCGACCCGTGACAGCAAGCAGCGCGGTGCGCTGGCCTCCTTCACGAACATTGCGGGTCTGGGCGTCATGGGCTGCGGCTCGATGGTATTCCCGATGCTCGTTTCCTTCGCACTGAAGGAGGATCAGCACCTCTGGTTGGTTGCCATGCTGGCAGTGGCTATTTTCAGCGCGATCACGATTTATCTGCAGTTCCTTTTCACCCGGGAGCGTGTTACCGAGGAGGACCGCGGCGAGGATGCCGCCCCGAAGAAGGCGGCCTCGCTGGGTGAGCAGCTCAAGGCTGTGACTGGCGACCGTATGTGGTGGATCGTCATGGCATTCTACATGCTGTTCCAGTGGAGCGGCGCAATGAAGAACGGCTCGATGAGCTACTACTGCAAGTGGGTGCTGGACAACACCTTCTTTGGCAATGCTGACGCATGGGGTGCCTCGCAGAGCCTGCTCAGCATCATGGGCGCGATCCCGATGGCTGTGGCTGCCGTGTTTGTTGTGCCGCTGGCCAACAAATTCGGCAAGCGGATGGTCTGCGGCGTGTTTATGGCGCTGGGTGCCGTGGGCGGTGTTATCGCCGGCCTTGGCGGCGGTCATATCATTCCCGTTGCCATCGGCGTAGCACTCAAGTGCCTTGGCTCGTCCCCGGCCTGCTACCTGATCCTCGCAATGATTGCCGATGTTATCGACCATATCGAATACCGCACCGGCATCCGCACGGACGGCCTGACGATGAGCATCTACAGCTCGCTGATGGTCGCAGCCACCCCCATCTGCAACTCGATCTTCAGCGCCATGCTCAACGGCAGCGGCTACAATCAGGCTGCTGATGTCGCGCTGGGCACTGCAGCCCAGACCGCCGGTGTGCAGGCGGCCATCTCGGTCAGCTATATCTGGGTCGAAACGGTCTGCTACATCATTGGCGCTGTGATTCTGATCCTGTTCTGGACCGTAGAAAAGGACCTGCCCCGTGAGCAGGCCGAGATCGTAAAACGGAATAAGAAGTAATGCACCCTCTACAGGTGCTTACGATATATGCAAGGAGGAAAAACATGAGTAAGAAAAATTCCGGCCGCCGCGTCTGGCGCGGCGTGACCACCACTACGGCGTCACTGCTGGCGCTCAGCGTCTGCGCATCCACGGTTGTGAATGGCTTCCGCACTGACATTGACAAGTTCCTTGGCACCAAGAGCACCAAGCTCGTCACCGAGGATACCGACGGCGTGGACCTGTACACCTTCAAGTCCGACTACACCTCCACCACCGACCTGCTGCACGGCATCCAGGACGTGGGCGAGCGCATGAGCGAGGAGGGCAGCGTTCTGCTGAAGAACAACGGCGCACTGCCCCTGACCAAGGATGAGACCCAGAAAATCACCCTGCTGGGCTTCTCCAGCTACTATCCCGTACAGGGCGGCGATATGGGTTCCAGCTTTGTGGAGAACACCGGCACCGATGCCGACACCGTGGACATGGTCGCGGCTTTCAAAGCCAAGGGCTTTGGTCTGAACCAGACCGTGGCCGATATGTACGAGGCCCTGCAGCCTACCTTCAAGTCCGAAGTCCAGAGCTGGGGCGGTACGATTGAGTACAATCACATCACGGCTCCCTCCACGACCGGCGTTTTCTCCAGCAAGGAGCCGAGTCAGGCTGCGCTGGACGGCCAGAACGCCGCATGGAAGGACAGCATGAATGACAACAACGTCATGATTGTCACGATTGCGCGTTCCGCCTCTGAGAACGGCACTTATATGCCCGGCACTGCCGGCGTTGACCCGACCCAGAATCTGAACCAGACCGACCCCTTGGGCCTGTCCGATGATGAGCGCGATCTGATCAACGCCGCTGTCACCGCCAAAGCTTCCAACGGCGGCAAGGTCATCGTGCTGCTGAACAACGCCAGCGCGATGGAAGTACAGGAGATTCAGGATAATGCAGGCGTTGACGCTATCCTGCAGGTGGGTCTGCCGGGCGGCTACGGCTTCTACGGCGTGGCCGACATCCTCTCCGGTGAGGTCAATCCGTCCGGCCATCTGACCGATACTTATGCGGTCAAGAACGCGAACTCTCCCGCTGCCCAGAACTTCGGCGACCTGCAGTGGACGAACGCCAACCCCGACATTCAGATGAATGATGCCATTGTCGAGGCTGAGAACATCTACATTGGCTACAAGTACTACGAGACCCGCTACTTTGATACCGTTATGAATCAGGGCAAAGCTGCCTCTGCCGTGGGCTCCTCCACCGGCAGTGCTTGGAACTATGACGATGAGGTTACCTATCCGTTCGGCTACGGTCTGTCCTACACCACCTTCACCCAGACTTTGGATGATCTGCATGTGGACCTTGAGAACGAGACTGTCACCGCCAAAGTGACCGTTACCAACACCGGCAGCGTGGCCGGCAAGGATGTTGTGCAGCTGTATGTCAGCCTGCCCTACACCGACTACGACAAAGAGCATGGTGTGGAGAAAGCCGCTGTTCAGCTGTTGGACTACGGCAAGACCGCAGAACTGGCCCCCGGTGCCTCCGAGACCGTGACCATCACCGCTGACATGCAGAATATGGCCAGCTGGGATTCCACGGCTGACAACGCGGCCGGTACAAAGGGCTGCTACATTCTCGATGCCGGTGACTACTACTTCACCATCGGCAACGGTGCACATGAGGCTGTGCAGAACGTTCTGGCCGCTGAGGGTCAGGATGTCGGCGGCAGCGCAGACAAGGCCAAGAGCTGGAATCTGGGCTCTCAGGACACCACCGCCTTTGCAACCACCAAGAACGGCACTGCTGTGGAGAACCAGCTGGCCGACATGGATGTCAACTACTGGCTGCCCGGCACCGCTGCCTATCTGACCCGCGCCGACTGGGAGGGCACCTTCCCCAAGACCTACACCGACCTGACCGCCACCGACGAGATGGTTGACATCCTCGACAACGACATCTACGAAATCAACGCCAACGGCGATCCCTCCACGGTTACCTTCGGCGCTGACAACGGTCTGACGCTGGCTGACCTGAAGGGCGTTTCCGATATCAACGATGAGCGCTGGGATATGCTGATGGATGAGATCACGCTGGAAGAGTGCATGATCCGCACAGGCTTCGGCGGTACCTCCACCAAGGTTATCGAGTCCATCATGAGCCCCGAGACCATCCAGAACGATGGCCCCAACGGCATCTACTCCTATCCTCTGGGCCAGTATGCCAACACCGACAAAGCCAGCGGCGACCCCTGCGCCATGGATGCCAACGACCCCAACCTCGCATACAAGTTTGGCACGATGGTCAATGAGACTGTTATCGCCCAGACCTTCAACAAGGACCTCGCCGCTGATTATGGCCGCGTGATCGGCAACTACAGCCTGTGGGCCAACACCGCTATCTTCTGGGGCATCGGCACCAACCTGCATCGCCTGCCCTACAATGCCCGTAACCACGAGTACTACTCCGAGGACGCTGTTCTGACCGCCGGTCAGGGCACTGCCTACGCTGCCGCTGCTATGGAGTACGGCGTTATCATCGCACCCAAGCACCTCGCCTTCAACGATACCGAAATCAACCGTACCGGCGTTTCCGTCTTTATGACTGAGCAGCAGGCCCGTGAGAACGAGCTGCGCGGCACGCAGGGCATTGTGGAGAACGCTCATGTTCTCGGCGTTATGACCGCTTACAACCGCGTTGGCATCACGCAGGACAACGCCCACACCGGCCTGACGAAGAACATCCTGCGCAACGAGTGGGGCTTCCAAGGCTTGATTTCCGAGGACTTCATCCAGAACGCTAACTATGTTGTGCTGAAAGAGGCTGTGCTGAACGGCGTTACCATGAGCTGCAACACCGGCGACAACACGATGGCTGCTGTCAGCGAAAAGTATCCCTACTGGACCGTAGAGGCTGTAAGTCAGGATACCACCATGATGACCGCCCTGAAGCAAGCTATGAAGTACCAGAACTACGCACTGGCCAACTCCAACGCTATGGACGGCATGGCCAGCAACACCAAACTGGTCAGCGTCCGTACTTGGTACGACAACGCCCTGACCGCTGTACAGATTGTCTTTGCCGCCCTGACCGTGCTGGCTGCCGCCATGTATGTTCTGGACGAGCGCAAGTCCAAGAAGCAGTAAAGGAGAGCACACCATGACTTCTACAAATAAAAAGGGCGCAGGCTTTATCCTGTCGCTTTTGACCGCAATCGCCGGTGTGGTTGGCCTTGTGTTCTGCATGGTCAATGCCAACACTGACTCTTTCCGTGCAGTTGGCACCAGCCCGGTTGTCATTGCCTGCGCTGTGATTGCCATTGTCGCACTGGTTCTGCGCGTCCTGCTGGACGGCAAGCAGGCCATCGCCGCTGATGTTATGAGCGTTGTCGCCGGTGTTACGCTGGTGATTGCCGCTGCCCAGTTCATCAGCCCCCGCGTCAACACCATCGCCTCGATCATGACCTTTACGAACAACGCCCAGACGATGGCTGACCTGTCCAGCGCCATCTACGGCACGGCTGCGCTGCTGATTGCCGTGGTGCTGAACATCATTGCCGCGTTCACCAATGTGAACAAGCAGTAATTTCACCATCCCCGCGTCACTTCATTGTGACAGCTTTTTCCTCAACCACACCCCGGGGGGCTTTCTCTCCGGGGTATTTTGTATTATGATGTAAAAAACAGATTTTTTCTGAAGGGATGTGTTCCACTTGCGCCGACTGATGCTCGCCCTTGCCATGCTGGTGCAGCTGGCAGGCTGTGCCGCCGCCCCGGCAGCCTCTGCGGTGCAGTGCCGCATCGTTTTGGAATCCTCGCCTGCGTTTACAGCGCAGACCCAGACCGCAGCCGTTACCCCGGGGCAGACGGTGACCTTCACCCTGACCCCGGCCGACGGCTATACGCTGACGGGCGCAGACTATCCCGGTGCCTGCCTGACGCGAACCGGCACCGGCTATACCCTCAGCCTGCCGGAGGTCCGCTACTCGACCTCTGTTGCCGTCACGGCAGAAAAAAGCGATACCGTGCTCTACTACCGGGACAATCTGGGCGGTGACTGGCTCGAGGTTCCTGTTACCGCAAGCCATCTGCGTGTGAATACCGCGATCCAAGGTGAGCTGTTCAACAACCCCGGCCACACACTGACCGGGTGGAATACCGCCCCGGACGGCAGTGGGCAGGCCGTTGGGCTGGGCAGCCGGACCGAGCCCGGCAGACGGCTCTATGCCCAGTGGGCTGCCCAGAACGATGCCGCCGAATTCACCTTTACCGTAAACAACGGCACCGCCACCGTCACAGGCTGGCAGGGGAGCGGGGAGCGCCTTGTCCTTCCCGATACGCTGGGCGGCGCGCCGGTGGTTGAGATCGCCGCCGGGGCTTTTACAAACGCCGCCTGCAGGGAGATCATCCTGCCTGACACGCTGCGCCGCATCGAGCCGGGGGCCTTTACCGGCTGCGCTGCGGAAACGCTGACCCTCTTTGACAATCTGCAGACCGTCAGCGACTATGCCTTTGAAGGCTGCACGGCGCTGCGCACCCTGCACATCAACGCCGCGACCGCCCCCGTCTACAGCGGCAGCTACTACGCCACCTTTGCCGACAAGTATGACCGGCTGCTGTCTCTCTCCAAAAATCGCAAGCTCGTGCTGTTCTCCGGCTCCTCGGCGCGGTTCGGCTACGACAGCGCGGCACTGGATGAAGCCCTGCCAAGCTATGCGGTGGTCAACATGGGGGTTTTTGCCTATACCAACGCACTGCCCCAGCTGGAATTGATACGCTCGCAGCTGCAGGATGGGGATCTTTTGCTGCTCTCGCCCGAGTTTGACGCTGCCAAGCGCCAATTCTGCACAACGAACGCATTCGACGATGACTTTTTCTGCATGGTCGAGGGAAACTACGATCTGCTCGCCTCGCTCGATTTACGCCAGTACAGCGGCGTTTTTTCGGCGTTCGGGTCGTATCTGCAGACCCGCGCCGGTATGGCGGCGCGCTCCTACGCCGTATCGCCCGCCGAGCTGGACGAGGACGGCAATCCTGTGGACACCCCCAGCTACAATGCCTATGGCGACTATATTCTCTACCGCCCGGATGCCAATGAGGATACGCCGATCTATGGTCTGCCGGTCGATTACACGGTGGATGCCTTTCCGCATGCGTATTATATCGACCCCGCCAACGCTGAAATCGCGCGTTTTAAGGCAGACGGTGTGCGGGTCTACCTGACCTACAGCCCCCGCAACAGCCAAGCAGTCTCCGAAGCCTCCACCCCGGAGGCCATCGCCGCACTGGACGCCTATTTCAGAGAGAATCTCAACGCAGCAATCCTGACACCGCTGCAGGACTCTCTGCTGCCGGGGCGGTATTTCTATGGGACTGACAACCATCTTTCCACCAACGGTGTTGCGCTGCGCACGGCGCAGGTCATCACCGCCCTAAAGGAAGCACTGCAGAAGGAGGGACTGACGCCATGACGGCTTTGCTGCTTATAACGGTGCTGTGTACAGCGCTGGCCCTGCTGGCCCGCCGCTTTGGCTGGGCTTGCACAGCAGGGATGACCGCCGGTGGGGTGCTGGTGCTGACCGCACTGGTATGCAGTATTCCGACCCAAACGCTGCTGCTCTGCCTGCTCATTCCCTGCACGGCGGCGCTTTGGCCGAAAGGGGGCAGCCAATGAATTTTACTGCACCCGCTTTTGTGCTGGGTCTGCCGCTGGTGGTACTGCTGCACCGCCTTTTGCCGCCCCGCGCACGCTGGGTACTGCTGCTTGCGGCCAGCCTTGGGTTTTACGCGCTCGGCAGTCCGAAGGCCCTGCCGCTGCTGGCGTGTATTACGCTGGGCACCTACGCCGCAGCGCTGGCCATCGGCCACAGTAAAAGCCGGGTCGGCAGAAAGCTTTGGCTCTGCTGTGCGGCAATACTCTGTCTGGGCTGCCTTGGCGTTTTCAAATACGCCGGTCTTTTCGGCACGGGGACCTCGCTTTTGCTGCCTGCGGGCATCTCCTTCTACACCTTTCAGACGCTCGGCTATGTCATAGATGTATACCGCGGCCGGCTGGCACCGGAGCGTCATCTTGGTTACTACGCGCTGTTTGTCAGCTTTTTTCCCCAGCTTGTGGCCGGGCCCATTGAGCGCAGCACCGATCTTTTGCCGCAGCTGCGCGACCCTGCCCGCCGGACGGACAGCGGGGGATGGCTGTATATCCTGCGCGGCTTTTGCAAAAAGCTGCTGCTGGCCGACACGGCAGCGGTTTTTATAGACACCGTCTACGCAGCCCCCGGCGCAGCGTCCGGCCCCGCCGCCATACTGGCCACCGTATTGTTTGCCGGGCAGATCTACTGGGATTTTTACGGCTATTCGGATATTGCGGTGGGGGCTGCCGCCCTGCTGGGTGTGCGGCTGAGCCGAAATTTTGACCATCCTTATCAGGCTGTATCGCTGCGCGATTTCTGGCACCGGTGGCATATCAGCCTGACCCGCTGGTTTACCGATTATATCTACATTCCGCTGGGCGGCTCGCGCTGCGGCGCGGTGCGCTGTGCGCTGAACACGCTGACGGTCTTTCTTTTGAGCGGTCTGTGGCACGGTGCTTCGCTGCATTTTGTGGTCTGGGGCGGTGTCCACGGTCTGCTGCTGCTCGCCGAGAAGCGGCTTTTCCCCGCTGACAGTCAGGGGCGCATTGCACCTGCCCGCCGCCTGCTGACCCTTGCAGCGGTCTGCCTCGCATGGGTATTCTTCCGGGCCGCCTCGGTGTCCGATGCGCTGACCCTGTTCTCTCGTCTGCCCTGTGGGTGGGAGCCGGCCTCTGTGCGCACGGCGGTGCTCACCCTCGGTCTGCAGCCCGCCGCCCAGCTGGTGCTGGGGGCGCTCTGTCTGCGCCTTCTGCCTGAAAAACCACTCGATGTCCCCACACCGCGCGGTGTTCTGGCGTTTTGCCTGCTCACGCTGGCAGTCGCGGCCGCATGGTTTGCAGCGCTGCATGCGGGGACAGCCAACGCCTTTATCTATTTCCAATTCTGAACGGTATTCCGTAACGCTTATGAAGAAAATCATCGCATTTATGCTGGGTGTTTTTATCGCCGTACCGCTGCTTCTGGCGGTGTGGGGCTTTGCCCTGCCTGCACAGTACAGCGGCACCTTTTTGGGGGAACTGTCCGCCAAGCGTGCCCTGCTGGCAGCCGAAAGCAATAAACCCCGTCTGATCCTTGTGGGCGGCAGCGCTGCAGCCTTTGGGGTGGACAGCACCCTGCTTGCCAAAGAGCTTCCGGACTACCACCCTGTAAATTTTGGCCTGTATGCCGCGCTTGGCACCCGGGTGATGCTCGATTTGTCCATAAATGAATTGCGGGCAGGGGATATCGTCATTGTCATGCCGGAGCAGCAGCAACAGGCTCTGTCGGATACGGTGGGGGTCACCGCCCTTTGGCAGGCCGTTGACGGGGACTTTTCGGCGCTGGGCTGCCTGCATGCCCGCGACTTTGGGCCGATGCTCGGGTCGTTTCCACGGTTTGCCGCCGCCAAGCTCCGCTATTTTTTGACCGGCGCACCGGAGACGGACGGCATCTACCGGCGCGACAGCTTCAACGCTGCCGGTGATCTGGCCAGCCCGCTCTGCAAGGCCAACATCATGCCCGAGGGCTATGACCCCACGATGCCAATACGGTTTGACACTGCGCTGCCCGAGGCCGCGTTCTGCGCCGCACTCAATGCCTACACCGCCCGGGCGGCCGATGCCGGGGCTGCGGTCTATTACCATTTTCCGCCCATGAATGCGCTTGCCGTGGCAAATGAAGATCAGCTCAATGCCTATGCCGCGCATCTTCAGCAGGTTATTACCGCACCGCTGGCCGGGGACCCCCGCGCCTGCGTGATGGAGTCCGGCTGGTTCTATGATACGAATTTTCATCTCAACGCAGCGGGGCGGACGGTGTTCACAAAGCAGCTTATCCGGGACATTAAGGCAATGCTGGGGGACACCACCGCAACAGAAATAGCCCTGCCCGCCATGCCGGAGCCGGCCGCAAACACCGCCGCAGGCAGCGGCAGCAGCGCGGACGCCGCATACTTCACAATGGCGGAGGACGGCTCTGTTACCGTGAACGCGGCAGGCCGCGCCCGCCGCAGCCTGACCGTCCCCGCCGAGATAAACGGCAGGGCAGTCACAAGGCTCTGCGCCGGGACCTTCCGCGGCTGCACTGTGCTGGAGGAGGTCACGATACAGTCCGCCGTTACCGCCCTGCCGGACGGCCTTTTTGCCGACTGCCCGGCACTGCATACCATCATTCTGACCCAGCCTGACCCCGCCCGGCTGCAGGTGGGGCAGGACCTTCTGGCTGGCGCCCCCGCCGCCTGCCGGATCCAACTGCCCGACGGCAGCTACACAGCCTACTGCCTGCAGTATTCCTGGTCTGCCTACGCTGACAGATTCTGCACATAGTACCGTCACTCCCGGTGCTATCTTGAATTGTGGCTGATGACATGGTATAATGAACCCACATACGGTAAGGCGGCACAGCGCCATTTTGGCCGCTGCCTTACGGAAAATTCGCAACTGCGGAGTATAACTGCTATGAAAAAATATAAGATCGCGGTGGCCGGGACCGGCTATGTGGGGCTTTCGATCGCCACGCTGCTTTCCCAGCACCATCATGTGACGGCGGTGGATATCCTGCCGGAAAAGGTTGCATTGATCAATGCGCGCAAATCGCCGATTCAGGATGATTACATTGAAAAGTATCTGGCTGAGAAGGAACTGGATCTGACCGCCACGCTGGACGCAAAGGCAGCCTACGCCGATGCAGACTTTGTGGTCATCGCTGCACCCACCAACTACGACAGCCAGACCCAGCACTTTGACACCTCTGCCGTGGAGGCGGTCATCCGCCTTGTCATGGAGGTCAACCCAAACGCCGTCATGGTCATCAAATCCACGATTCCGGTCGGCTACACGGTGTCGGTGCGGGAAAAGTTCGGCAGCAGGAACATCCTGTTCAGCCCGGAATTTCTGCGGGAGTCCAAGGCCCTGTATGACAACCTCTACCCGTCCCGCATCATCGTTGGCACCGACCCTGAGGATGCGCACCTTGTCGCAGCCGCCCACGAGTTTGCGGCACTTCTGCAGGAGGGGGCCATCAAGGAAAATATCGACACCCTTTTTATGGGGTTTACCGAAGCCGAGGCCGTCAAGCTGTTCGCCAACACCTATCTGGCGCTGCGCGTTGCCTACTTCAATGAGCTGGATACCTACGCAGAGAGCAAAGGTCTGAACACGAAGCAGATCATTGACGGCGTATGCCTTGACCCGCGCATCGGCAGCCATTACAATAACCCCAGCTTCGGCTACGGCGGCTACTGCCTGCCCAAGGACACCAAGCAGCTGCTGGCAAACTACGCCGATGTGCCGGAAAATCTCATCGAGGCCATTGTGGAGTCCAACCGCACCCGCAAGGACTTCATCGCCGACCGCGTACTGAAGCTGGCCGGGTATTACGGCTACGATCAGGAAAACGAGTTTGACGAAAGCCGCGAAAAGCCCGTCACCATCGGCGTCTACCGCCTGACGATGAAGAGCAACAGCGACAACTTCCGCCAAAGCTCAATTCAGGGCGTCATGAAGCGCATCAAGGCCAAGGGCGCACAGGTCATTATCTATGAGCCTACGCTGGAGAACGGCAAGACCTTCTTCGGCTCGGTGGTGGTCAACGATCTCGACAAATTCAAGCGGCAGAGCCAAGCGATTTTGGCCAACCGCTACGATGCATGCCTTGACGATGTGCAGGACAAGGTCTACACAAGGGATCTGTTCGGCAGAGACTGAACCGCCTTTCAGCCGCTTTTTGACAGTGGAGTAAGGCTCCAATGCCATTACCGCACAGTATCCTTGTAACTTTTAAAAAGGGGAACATCTGTTGTATGAAATATGATTATCTGGTAGTCGGCTCCGGTCTGTACGGTGCCATCTTCGCCCATGAGGCCAAGGTCCACGGCAAATCCGTGCTGGTCGTGGATAAGCGCCCCAACATTGCGGGCAACATTTATACCGAGAACATCGAGGGTATCAACGTCCATAAGTATGGTGCGCACATCTTCCACACCAACAACAAAAAGGTATGGAACTACATCACCCAATTTGCCGAGTTCAACCGCTTTACAAACTCTCCCGTTGCCAACTACAAGGGCGAGCTTTACTCGCTGCCCTTCAATATGTATACCTTCAATAAGATGTGGGGCGTTGTAACGCCGGAGGAGGCAGCCGCCAAGATCGAGGAGCAGCGCCGTGAGATCACCCACGAGCCGCAGAACCTTGAGGAGCAGGCCATCTCCCTTGTGGGCCGCGACATCTATGAAAAGCTCATCAAGGGCTACACCGAAAAGCAGTGGGGCCGCGACTGCAAGGACCTGCCCGCCTTTATCATCAAGCGCCTGCCCGTGCGGCTGACCTTTGACAACAACTATTTCAACGCGCTGTATCAGGGCATTCCCATCGGCGGCTACACCAAGATGATTGCCAACCTTCTGGACGGCATCGAGGTGCGGCTGAACACCGATTACCTCGAAAGCAAGGCTGCGCTGGACGCACTGGCTGACAAGGTCGTCTACACCGGCCCCATTGATGCCTACTTTGACTACAAGCTCGGCACGCTGGAGTATCGCTCCGTCCGGTTTGAGAATGAGCTGCTCGACAAGCCCAGCTTTCAGGGCAACGCCGCCGTCAACTACACCGACCGTGAGACCCCGTGGACCCGCATCATCGAGCATAAATGGTTCGAGTTCGGCAAGGACGAGAACGGCAACGACCTGCCCAAAACGATTATCAGCCGCGAGTATTCCTCCGAGTGGAAGCCCGGCGATGAGCCGTATTACCCCGTCAACGATGCCAAAAACGGCGCACTGTATGCCGAGTACAAAAAGCTGGCCGAGGCCGAGCCGAAGGTCATCTTCGGCGGCCGTCTGGGCGAGTATAAGTACTACGACATGGATCAGGTTATCGCCGCCGTGCTGGACCGCTGCGAAAGCGAGCTGCACTAAAGCACAGTCAGGCGAAAGCACAAAATGCAAACGGCAGCAAAGTAAACCCCAAAACAGCCTTTGGGGTCTGCTTTGCTGCCGTTTTTATTTGCTCAATCCGCTGCCGCCGCCCGTGATGACGCATACCTTTTTCATCATGTACAACCTCTTTTTTTCTTTGTCAGTGCAGGGAATCCAGCGCATGAAGATAGCACTCCCACTGCTGGTCATTAATTTGCAGAAGCTTGCAGATCGTCAGCATCAGCGGCTTTGCTGACCTGCTACTGGACGAGGAGGTTACCCCTGAGGAGCAGCGCGAATATCTGCAAATCATCCGCGATGAGAGCAGGCGGCTGGCGCAGCTTTCCGGCAGCGTGCTGCTATTGAATCGTATCGAGGCACAGACCATTCTGACCGACTGTACAGACTTTTCGCTGGATGAGCAGCTGCGCCAATGCATCCTTGTGACCCGGCAAAAGTGGCGCGATAAGCCGCTGCAGTTTGAGGCCGAGCTGGCCCCCTGTACCTACCACGGCAGCGAAGCGCTGGTAAAGGAGATTTGGCTGAATCTGCTGGATAATGCCGCCAAGTTCAGCCCGGAGAACGGAACCATCAGCGCAACACTGCACCGCGAGCAGGGCAGCCCGGTTGTGGCTGTCACTGACCAGGGCTGCGGTATGGACGCTGAAACCTGCCGCCATATCTTTGAGCAGTTCTATCGGGGGGACACCAGCCATCGGACGCAGGGCAACGGCTTGGGCCTTGCCATGGCACAAAAAATAGCCGCCCTGCACGGCGGCGCTGTCACTGTAGACAGCCGCCCCGGCAGCGGCAGCTGCTTTACGGTTGTTTTGAAATGAATATGGTATAAGGTCGGTTCAGATCAGCCCATGGGCTGTGCAGTATTGCCAGATACCATCCTCCGCCACGCTTGGGCATACTGCATCGGCCAGCGCCTTGAGCTCGGGGGAGGCATTCGCCATCGCCACGCCGGTGCCGACCGCGTCCAGCATTTCCAGGTCATTGTTGCCATCACCGAAGGCAAGCGCCTGACTTTTGTCAAGACCATAGTAGGCCAGCACCTTTTTGATACCGATGCCCTTGCCGCCATCGGCCGGGATGACATCCACCGCACGGTCCCACCAGGCTGCGATCTTAGCCCCGCCCACCCCCTGCAGAATAGCAGGGTAGTCCTTGGCGCGGCAGCCCAGCATAAGCTGGTAAACCGGCTGGCAGCATACCGCATCAAAGTCAGCGGTCAGGTCAGGCTTTTCGTTCGCAATGGCAAAATAGTCTGCCAAATCAGTGTCGGTGCCGTTCGCAGCTATGCGGTCCCGGGTGGCCGCCGCCACCGGACGGCCCAGCAATGCCGCATTCCGGATCAGGCGCTGCAGATCAGCGCCGTTGATCGGGCGGCTGTAGATCGTATCAGCCCCCGCATAGCATAAAGAGCCGTTGAAGGTCAGATAGGCGTCAAATTCTGCCCCGCCGAAATCCGGCAGTGTTACCGGCGCGCGCCCTGTGGCAATGCACAGGCGGATACCGTTGGCCCGCAGGCGGTGGAGTGCTTCCACCGTGCGGGGGGAGATGTGCTTGGACTGCATGTCGATCAGTGTGCCGTCTATATCAAAAAAGATGATCTTGATTTGCTGCATACGGGCTTTTCCTTTCTGTGCCGGTTGTGTTTTTTCCAGTATATCATAAAAGCTGCACACAGGCCATCAAATTTCCCGCAGGATCACAGCACAATCCCGCCAAAAAAGCGCCGCCCCTTGCCAAAAGGGGCGGCGCATGGTCTGGGCTGTACAGCAGCCTAACATATTTATTATACCATTTTCTGCCCGGAGCGGCAAGATTGAAACTGCACAAATCTTTCGCTGCATCGTTGGCATATCTGCGAATAGACGAATCCCAAGGGCTGTGGTATAGTATAGTCACAGAAAGAAAACAGCCGGAGATAAGGAGCAGACAACTCCAAGAGAAGCTGATTTTCCAAGGAGAAATTTCATAAGAAATCTCCAAAGAAAGCAAGACGCCGGCGGTATTTCGTAAGGGAGGAGGCTCAAGTCCAATGGCAAACTTTAAAGATCCTATTCATCACCGGCGGGCCTGGGCCTGCTGAATGAAAAAGCGCCGCATCCGAAGCCGCAGGTCATAACCTGAACAGAACATATTGAACGAGATGTCCGGCAGCTTACCTTTAAACAGCAGACTCAGGGGCCGTCCACAAAGACCCCCACGCAACATATAGATCAGGATGAAAGAAGGCTGGTTATCATGACTGGTTCCACGCCACCCAACAGAGGTTATCTGAAATCCACCTGATCCATAAGGAGAAACTCCAATGTACTAAGTGTCAGAGGTTGATCCTCAATCTCAAAGCCTGAAATTCTGCAAAGGGAATGATTCCCCATGAAAATAGGAACCAACTCCGAAAAATAATGAATAAAGGTTATGAGGCTATGACTCCAATCATTTAGGTACTGCCGGGGCGAACGAAAAGTTCGCCCCGGTTTTGTTTGTGCCACAATCTCCGGTTCATGTACAGCATACTCAAGCGCACAGACTTGCATTTTCTTCCGGATTTTGTTATTATTGTTATAAGTATGATTATTAACAGGATTAAAGGAGATAAATCTGCATGAGCGTAAAAACGGTTTCATCGCAGGCTGATGCTGCCAACCCGCTTGGTTATGAAAAGGAGGGCAAGCTGCTTGTCGGCTTTGCCATTCCCTGCATTATCTCGATGCTGGTGACGGCGCTGTACAACATTGTTGACCAGATCTTTATCGGGCAGGGTGTGGGCCTGCTGGGCAATGCTGCCACCAACATTGCGTTTCCTCTTTCGATTGCCTGCACAGCCATTGCGCTGCTGCTCGGCATCGGCAGTGCGACGAATTTCAGCCTACAGCTGGGTGCCGGCAATGAAAAGCGCTCTGCTGAATATGCAGGCAACGGCCTGTGCCTGATGGCGCTGTTCGGCACCGTGCTGATGGCGGTCACGCTGCTTTTTCTGACGCCGATGCTGAAATTTTTCGGCGCCACGCCGGATGTTTTGCCCTACGCAGAGGCCTACACCCGCATCACAGCGCTGGGGTTTCCGTTCCTCATTATGAATACCGGCATGAGCAAGTTGATTCTGGCAGACGGCAGCCCGCGCTATTCTATGATGTCGATGCTCATCGGCGCGCTCATCAATACGATCCTTGATCCGCTGTTCATCTTTGGGTTTTCTATGGGCATGACTGGCGCTGCGCTTGCCACGATCCTTGGGCAGATCGCATCGTTCTGCATCAGCATGCGGTATCTCTTTCATTTTAAATCCGTACCCTTCTCACGGAGCTGCTTTACGATTGACGGTGACAGAACGCGCAAGATCTTCAGCTACGGTGCATCTGCCTGCTTCAACCAAATCGCTATGGCTGTTGTACAGATCGTTTTGAACAACACCCTTGCACACTACGGTGCTCTGTCGATCTACGGCAGCGATATTCCTCTGGCCTGCGCGGGCATTATCTCAAAGGTCAATATGATCTTTATGTCCTTCGTCATCGGCATTTCGCAGGGTGTGCAGCCGATCATCGGCTTCAATTACGGGGCTGCGCTCTACCGCCGCGTCAAAAAGAGCTATCTGCTGGCGCTGGCTGTGGCTACCGGCCTTTCTCTGGCAGCGTTTGCCTGCTTCCAGCTTTTTCCGCGGCAGATCATCAGTATTTTCGGCACCGGCAGCGAGATGTACTACCAGTTTTCGGAGCGGTACTTCCGCATTTATATGTTCCTGACGCTGATCAACGGCATCCAGCCGGTCACCTCCAACTTCTTCAACTCGATCGGCAAGGCGCGCCTAGGCGTATTCATGTCCCTGACACGCCAGATTTTGTTCCTGCTGCCGCTCATTGTCATCTTCCCGCTTTTTATGGGCATTGACGGCGTCATGTACGCAGGCCCCATTGCGGACGGTGCCGCCGCCATCGTCTGCGGCTTTTTCACCGTGCGTGAGCTGCGGGAGCTGACCCGCCTGCAGCAAAAAATCGAAAAAACGAACTAAGATACTAACAAAGCGCCCCCGCATCACCGTGCGGGGGCGCTTTGCTGTCCTGTTGCAGCTTTGGCGTATAGGCGATGTGACGAAAAATGCTGCGCCTGATTGGCAAAAAGGTAGAAAGTACAGGAAACTGCTTGAATCGTACCGGTTTCCGCGCTACAATGGAAACCAGAAAGCTAAACCGGGTTTCCACAGGAGGCAAGTGATGGACGAACACAACGAGTTGCGCACAAGGCTGTGCGCAGTCGGAATGGAGCTGTTCCGCAGGGATGGGCTGCGCTTTACAATGCAGCAGGCCGCTGCGATGATGCACATCAGCAAAAAGACGATCTACGCAGTCTACCCCTCCAAGGAGGCGCTGCTGCTGGATATGGTGGACGATGCCTTCACAAGGATCCACGCCCGCAAGCAGCGCATCCTTGACGGCCCCGGCACCCTGGCAGAAAAGCTGCGGGCAGTCATTATCGCCCTGCCGGAGGAGTACACCGCGCTGGATCTGCAGCAGATGGATCTTTTGGATGAAAAATATCCCACCGTCGCAGCGCGCGTGCGGGAGCATCTGGAAACCGGCTGGGAGCCTACCTTGACGCTGTTGGAGCAGGCAATGAAGGAGGGCGTTATCCGCCGGGTATCCCTGCCGGTTCTGCAGCGGATGATCTCCGCTTCCATTGAGGATTTTCTTGCAGATCGTGCGCTCGATGCGCAGGGCATATCCTACACGGATGCTCTGGATGAGATGATTTCCATTTTATTGGAGGGGTTGTTGGTACGATGAGATACAGTCTATGTAATCACTGGGAATTTACAGAGCAATGGAGCGATGCCTTCTGCCGAGGTGAACCTGTTGACTGCCGGCCGGTGCGCCTGCCCCATACCTGCCGGGAGCTGCCGCTCCACTACGCAGATCCCTCTGACTATGAGATGGTCTGCGGTTACCGCCGCACACTGACTGTTCCCGATGCGCCCCGGGTATTCCTGCACTTTGACGGTGCCGCCCATCAGGCGGAGATCTACCTGAACGGCCAGCTGGTGGGGCAGCATCAGGGCGGCTACACCGGCTTCACCATCGAAATTACCGACCTTGTGCACCGCGGCACAGAAAATCTGCTGGCTGTGCGGCTGGACACGCGCGAGGACCCCAGCCTGCCGCCCTTCGGCTTTGTCATTGACTACCTGACCTACGGCGGCCTATACCGGGAGGTTTGGCTCGAGACCTCGCCGCAGAGCCGTGTGAGCGATCTTTTCGTGCATACACCGACCCTGACCGAGGCTGCCGTACAGCTGACTGTTGAAGCACCGGAGCAGGCCGCTGCGCTGCGCGTCCGGCTCTGCAGCGGTGCAGGCGAAACGCTGGTGAGCCGCCAGCTGCCCCCGGCAGAATCGGCGGAATGCCGTCTTACGCTGCCTGACGCCGCGCCGTGGGACACTGAGCATCCGACTCTCTACCGCTGCATAGCAGAGCTGCTCGATGCCGAAGGGCAGGTGCTGCACAACCGGGAAACCGCCTTCGGCTTCCGGACGGCTGTGTTCCGGGCGGACGGCTTTTACCTGAACGGAAAAAAGACCTTTCTGCGCGGGCTGAACCGCCACCAAAGCTACCCCTATATTGGCTACGCCGCGCCCGAAAGCCTGCAGCGGCAGGATGCCCGCATCCTGAAAAACGAGCTGCACTGCAACGCCGTGCGCACAAGCCATTACCCGCAAAGCCAGTATTTTCTTGATGAATGCGACCGTCTGGGGCTGCTTGTATTTACCGAGCTGCCCGGCTGGCAGCATATCGGCGATGCTGCATGGAAGGACCGCGCCTGTGCCATGCTGCAGGAGATGCTGCTGCAAAACCGCAATCACCCCAGCATTATTCTGTGGGGTGTGCGCATCAATGAGAGCGTGGACGATGACGAATTCTATACGCGCACAAACCAGATTGCCCACGCGCTTGACCCAAGCCGGGCGACCTCTGGCGTACGGTATCTGGAAAAAAGCCACCTTCTGGAGGATGTTTACGCCTACAACGATTTTTCCCACAACGGCTCAAACGCCGGTGCCAAGCGGAAAAAGGATGTAACGCCTGATTTGAGCAAGGCACTGCTGATCTCCGAATGCAACGGTCACATGTACCCCACCAAGCCCTATGACGACGCCCCGCACCGGCAGGAGCATGCCCTGCGCCATGCGCGTGTGCTGGACGCTGCCTACGCAGATGGAGAGCACGCGGGCTGCTTCGGCTGGTGTATGTTTGATTATGCCACCCACAAGGATTTCGGCTCCGGGGATCGCATCTGCTATCATGGCGTACTGGACAGCTTCCGCAATCCCAAGCTGGCGGCGTCTGTCTACGCATCGCAGGGCGGGGAGGAGCCGGTGCTGACGGTCAGCTCCACGATGGACATCGGTGACTATCCTGCCGGGCAGATCGGCACGGTCTATGTGTTTACCAACGCCGAGCAGGTGGACCTTTACAAAAACGATGTGTTTGTGACGACCCTGCACAAAAGCGGCTGGACGGCGCTGCCGCACCCGCCGCTGGCCGTGGATGACACAATCGGTGTCTTGCTTGAAACGCAGGAGCATTTTGACAAGGCCAAGGCCGACACGCTGCGCGACTGCCTGCTTGCCGCCGGGCGCTACGGTTTGGCCGGGCTGCCGCTGCGCTACAAGCTGAAGCTGGCGTGGTGCATGGTGCGCTATAAGCTGAGCTTTGCGGACGGTGTGGCGCTGTATGGCAAGTATGTCGGCAACTGGGGCGGCGCGGCTACGCGTTGGCGGTTCGATGCCAAAAACGGGGATACCGTGGTAAAGAGCGTTACGCTCTGCCCCAGCCACAGGCTGCATCTTGAGGTAACGCCCTCTGCCACCGTCCTGCAGGAGGGTGACACCTACGATATGGCCGGGGTCCGGGTACGCATCCTTGATGAAAACGGCAGCCCCGCCGTCTATGCACAGCTGCCGCTGACCTTTACCGTAACCGGGGCCGCCGCGCTGGTCGGCCCTGCGGCGGCAACCGCTGAGGGCGGCATGGGCGGAACCTGTCTGCGCACAGTCGGGCAGACCGGTACGGCCGCGCTGACCATCTCGGCCCCGCAGTGTGCGCCTGTCACCGTAGAATTTACCGTCACAAAGAAGGAGTGTGCAGTATGGAACTGACAACAAAACAAAAAGCCGCCTTCGGCATCGGTGCAGTGGGCAAGGATATGGTCTACGCGCTGTCTGCCTTCTATGTCATGTACTATTATCAGGATGTACTGGGCCTGCCTGCCACCTTTGTCGGCCTGATTTTGATGATCGCGCGTGTGTTTGACGCCTTCAATGATCCCTTTATGGGGGTGCTGGTGGCCAAAACCCGCACCCGCTGGGGACGGTTCCGGCCGTGGATTCTCAGCGGCACCGTCCTGAATGCGGTGGTCCTCTACGCGCTGTTTGCCGCGCCTGTGCTGGAGGGCGCGGGCATGATGGTCTACTTCAGCGTCATCTACATCCTGTGGGGCGTCACCTACACGATGATGGATATTCCTTACTGGTCAATGATCCCCGCCGTGACCCGCACCCCGGCCGACCGAGAAAATCTGTCGGTCGTGGGCCGCACCTGTGCGGGCGTCGGCTCGGCGCTCATTGCGATGTTTACCATGCTGCTGGTTGGTGCCCTTGGCGGCGACAGCGAGCGCGCCGGCTTCCGCTGGGTGGCACTGCTCGTGGCCGTCATCTTTGTGGTTACCGAGGCGATCTGCTGCGCCAGCGTCAAGGAGACCGGCAGCGCCGAGATAAAGACCGCCACCGTCGGTGAGATGTTCAAGGCGCTGTTCTCCAACGATCAGGCGCTTGTGGTCGTAGGCAGCATCGTTTTAATCAACTCGGCGCTGTATCTGACCTCCAACTTTATCATCTATTTCTTCAAGTACGATTTCGGCGGCACAGGCTGGAAGGCCAGCTACACGCTGTTCTCAACCATCGGCGGCGCGGCGCAGATCCTCGGCATGATGGTTCTCTATCCGGTGCTGCGCAAAAAGCTCAGCAATACTGCCGTATTTACGGTAAGTCTGGGGTTGGCGCTGGGCGGCTATGCCGTGCTGCTCCTGCTCTGCCTGACAGGCCTTTCCGGCAGTCTGGCACTGCTCTGCGTGCCGGGCGTGGTGGTGTTTGCCTGCAACGGTATGCTCAGCGTACTGACAACCCTTTTTCTCTCCAACAGTGTGGATTACGGCCAGCTCAAGACGGGACGCCGTGAGGAAAGCGTCATCTTCTCCATGCAGACCTTTGTTGTAAAGGCTGCGTCCGGCGTTGCGGTTTTCCTGACCGGCATCGGTCTGGATCTGATCGGGCTGGCCGGCAATGCCGAGGAGACCGGCCCTATCACCGCCCAGAGCGCCGGCACACTGCTCGGGCTGCGGCTCATGATGACCGTTCTGCCGATGGCCGTCCTTGCGGCAGCGCTTGTACTGTTCCGCCGCAGGTTCACCCTGACGGATGACCGCGCAGCCGAAATCAGCGCTGCGCTTCACAGGGAGGAAAACCAAAATGGCTGAGATGCAGTGGTATGCCGCAACAGATAGCGGCCGGTTTGACGGCACTGCAGCCATCACCCCGCGCAGCGGTGGCGTCTGCCTGAGGGCAGAGCTGCCCGCCGGGGTGCTGCAAAATGCTGTTGCTGCGCTGCCGTGGGCGATGGCAGACGATGAAAAGCTCTTCATGAACGGCTATCAGACATGGACCGCCTGCCCGGAGCTGGGCAAACGGGACCGGCAGCACGGTGTGGAGCATGTTCCGAAATTTCTTTTGGAGAAATACAGTTTTGACCGTTACGGCGATTATCATTTTGTTCCCTACAGCGGCAAAAGGGGACAGAGCCACGGCTTCTCCTACTGCTATTTCCGGCGCGGTAAGACCTACCGGCTTTTGGCCAGTCTGGACGAGGCACCGGGCTACACGATTTTTTCCTATGACAGCCGCGCCGCACAGCTGCGCATTGAGCGTGACTGCGCCGGGGTGCAGCATACCGGCGGCAGCTTTCCTGCATTCTCCCTCTTTTTTGCCGAGGGCACCGAGGACGAGGTATTTGACGCATGGTTTGCGGCGCTGGGCTGCCGCCCCCGCACCACGCGCAGGCTGGCCGGGTATTCCAGCTGGTATAACCGCTACCAGAATATTGATGAGGCCTCGATTCGGGAAGATCTCAACGGCTGCAAAACGCTTTTTCGCACAGGGGATCTCTTTCAGATCGATGATGGCTGGGAGCGCAAGGTAGGGGACTGGCTGGAGCCTGATCCTGCCAAATTCCCCAACGGACTGCGCCCGCTGGCAGATGCAGCCCATAAAAGCGGTTTTCTGGCCGGGCTGTGGCTGGCACCGTTTGTCTGTGAAAAGGAATCACTGCTCTGCAAAAATCACCCGGACTGGCTGCTGCAGGTGGACGGTCATCCTTGGTGCTGCGGCTGCAACTGGAGCAGCTTTTATGCGCTGGACATTGACCACCCGGAGGTACAAACCTACCTCAAGCAGGTCTTTGACCGTGTTCTGCGGGATTGGGGTTTCGATCTTGTCAAGCTGGACTTTCTCTACGGCGCAGCACCGTTCGGCAACGACCGGGAATCCCGCGCAGGCCGGATGCAGCGCGCCATGGCACTGCTGCGCGCATGGTGCGGCGACAAGCTGATTCTCGGCTGCGGCGTGCCGGTCATGCCTGCCTTTGGTATCGTTGACTACTGCCGCGTTGGGTGTGATGTAGGGCTGGACTGGGATGATGTATGGTATATGCGGCTTTTCCACCGCGAGCGAGTTTCTACAAAGCAGTCCATCGGCAACACGATTTTCCGCCGCCAGCTCAACGGACGCGCCTACGGCAGCGATCCCGATGTCTTTTTCCTGCGTGAGGAAAACTGCAAGCTGACCGCACAGCAAAAGCAGACACTGGCCCGGGTCAACGCGCTGTTCAGCGGCATCCTGCTCACCTCCGATATGCCCAGCCGCTATACTGATGAGATGCGCCGCCAATACAATGCCCTGCGGGAATTGACCGACCACGCGGAAAATTGTACTGTAGATGCAGACAACGGCCTGACCGTACACTACACTTTGCACGGGAAGCAGCAGACAATCAAAATATCCTGACAAGCGTTCAGGCAATACTGCATAATACACCATGAATAGCGAGGAATTCCCATGAAGATGCAAGAAGATGAGAACCGGCGGCTCAATCAGACGCTTGAGGACGCCGTGCAGGGCCTGCAGAAGGCCCCCACGCAGGAGCAGCTTGCCCATACCCTGACCGTTGTGCGCCGCGCCATGCAGGCCGGCGGGCAGTGGATCGCCGCCGTGGAGACAACGCCCGGCGCGTCCGCCGCGCTGCGCCCCAAAATTGTGCAGACCGCCGACGGCGGGCGCTGGTGGTATGCCTTCACCTCGTTTGACGAGCAGATGAAAAGCCCCGATGCCGTGAAATCCACATTCTGGGCTGACATCAACAGCCTGTTTGACGCCGCGCTGGCTGCGCAGGAGATTCAGGGCATCATCCTGAATCCGTGGCACTGTACGCTGCAGCTGGATAAAACGCTGATCCGCATCATCAAGCCGTAAAAGCAGGGGAGAGGGTAAGCATGAAAATTCGTTCTGTGGCGATTCTGGGGGCCGGTGCTGTTGGCTCCTATCTGCTGTGGGGGCTGACCGACAAGCCGGGGGTGACTGTCAGCGTTGTGGCCGAGGGTGCCCGCGCCGACCGGCTGCGCCGCGCCGGGTGTACGATCAACGGCAAGATTTACCGCCCGCAGGTACTGACCCCCGCGCAGGCACACGGCGCAGACCTGCTCATCGTTGCGCTGAAATACGGTGCCCTGCGTGGGGCGCTGGATGACATCCGTGCGATTGTGGGCGATAACACCACCGTCATGAGCCTGATGAACGGCGTTGACAGCGAGGAGATCATCGGGGAAGCGGTCGGTGACAGCCATGTGCTGCCCGCGCTTATTAAAGTGGCGTCCCACCGCACAGAGGACGGCGTCTTTTTTGACCCTGACACAACGATCGGGATCATCTACGGCGAGCCACAGCCACCCTTTGACAGCCCCCGCGTGCAGGCTGTGGCCGACCTGTTTGACGGCACGGGGCTGCACTACCAGACCACAGCGCATATCCGCGAGGAGATCTGGAGCAAGTTCCGGCTGAATGTCTGCAGCAACCTGCCGCAGGCAATTTTGGGTGCAGGTGTCGGCTGCTACCGTGACAGCGCCCACATGCAGGCCATCAGTGGCGGTCTGCGCCGCGAGCTGGAGGCCATCGCCGCCGCAAAGGGCATTGACCTGAGTCTGGTGGACAGTGCCATCAGCTACGGCAGCCTTGTAAAGCCGACCGCGCGGTACTCGACCCTGCAGGATCTGGATGCCCACCGCCACACTGAAATCGAGATGTTCTCCGGTGCGCTCATCCGCATGGGGCAGGAGCTTGGCATCCCTACGCCGTATAACGAGTACACCTACCACATGATCAAGGCCATGGAAGAAAAAAATGACGGCCTTTTTGACTATGCAGAGGGCGAAGCAGCGACAAGAGCGCGGTAAAGCGTAAGCCTAACTATAAATACTTGGCAGGGGGGCGCACAATGTGCGCCCCCTGCTTCTTTGCCAAACTGACATGCCGGGCGGTACTAACACCCGCAGAGCATAACTTTGGCGGAGAAGGTGCCATTCTGATAGGTAAAGGTACTGGTGCCGCCGTTTTTCTCTGCAATATGGGTGACGGACTGGATACCGATACCGTTTTCCCTCCGCTTGGATGAGCGGAAAACGCCGTTCTTTTCGTTGACCTCGCCGTCAAACGCATTTTCAACCTCGATCAGAAGAATCCGGTCGGCATGTACATAGGCGGTTATTTCGATTTGCCGCCTGCCCGGTGCGGTGCGAAGGCTCGCCTCCAGCGCATTTTCCAGCAGGTTGGACAGCACCATACACATATCAATCTCATCGATCGGCAGTGTTTCCGGCAGGTCGAGTCTGGCGCGGAAGGGGATATCATCGCGCTTTGCCATGGCACAGTAATAGCCGACAACACTGTCCGCCGCACGGTTTTCACAGAAGCACATATCGAGATTCGGGATGCGGGAGACGGTTTTTGCAAGGTAGCTTTTCAGATTCTCCAAATCACCCGCCTCGGCCAGCGCAGAAATTTGCTGGATTTGGTGGCGCATATCGTGCCGTGCCTGCCGCGCTTCCTCGATGGCGGTCTTGAGGTTCTCATAGCGCTGCTGCTGCATCGAAAGAAACTGGTTCTCCTGCTGCAGCTTTGCATTGCGGTTGAGGCTGGTTGCCATCAGCAGGAAAATCGCATTGAAGCAGAACATAAAGACCAGAAGTGCGCTGCTTAGCACAATATAGCCCTGCAGTACGCGACCGGTCTGGAGCGTTGCCTGATAGCGCGGAATCATGAAAATGTTCAAAAGAATGAACGCCAGCGGCAGGACCCAGAACACATACCATGTTTGCGCAAAATTATCGTCCTCGACCATTGCACGCACCGCATGTGTCGCAGGATAATACGCGGCCAGCACGGTGATCCAGCAAACGGCGTTATAGAACACGCAGGCCCCAAGGCAGAGCCACGGCTCGTCCGTTGGCAGCTGCTGATTCCGGATGATCGCGGCGCTGACGGCGCGGGACAAGCTGTTCACACACGCGAACACGGCGCAGACGGACAGCGCAATCGTGCCGGATTTCCAGAGGGAGATGGTAAGCGTTCGGGTATACAGGCAAACTGCAACCAGTGCGACCAACGCAAGGGGAAAGAGGGTAGAAGCCTGAAGCCGATAGCAGACAAGCCCACTGCCGATGCACAGGCACGCCATCAGCGGAAAAAGCCAGACGGCCAGCCTGCCGGGTGACTGCTTCAGATAGGTTTTTACAGGGAAATATCCAAGCAGAAGGCCGGGGAGTACGACGAGCAGCTCCAAAATCGGACGCAGAATATCCTTCATCTCATACGCTCCCTTTGCAGCAGAAATTCCATAAACGCTTGGCGGGCAGGCTTTAAAAGCTCCTGACTGACATAGACGCTGCTGCCGTCTGTCATGCAGAATGCACCGTCCCGAAAATCAGCGGCATGCTCTAAATTGACGATCACACCTCTGCCGCAGACGAAAAAGCGGGGGTCCTTTTTTAGCGGCTCCGTGAATTCCTTGAAACTCTGGCGTGTGACCAGCGTTTTCAGGGCGGTCGTGCGGATGTTGATCCTGTGTGCAAAATGCTCTGCCGAGATAATGTCCCGGTAGCAAAGACGGACATCGCTGCCGCTGACCTTCACCGTCAGGACCGGCTCGGGGCGGGGGAGTCTTGCAAGCATCTCGGCAAGCAGGGCGGAAAGCTCCTCCTCGGAAAAGGGCTTTACGAGATAGTGAAGCGCACGCACCTGAAAGCCCTCCAGCGCGTGGTCGGTTGAGGTCGTGGTAAAAACCAGAAGGCAGTCTGCGTCCGTCTTACGCAGCTCCCTTGCAGCGTCCATACCGCTCATCCCATGCATATAAATATCCAGAAATGCAGCGGTAAAGCGCTGCTCTTTTTCTGCGGCGAGAAAGCTCTCACCGCTTTCAAATTCCAAAATCTCCGCCTGTGCGCCGCACAGGTTCAGCTGCCGCGCAAGGCGCGTTTTCAGTTGCGAGCGCTCGGTCTCAAGATCATCCACAATTGCTATTCTCATGCCGGACTGACTCCTTCGGGAAAAATTCTATTTAGATTATACCACAACTGTCCGGCACCGGCACAGCGGAAAAACCCGATTTCGTGCCGGAATTGGGGCTTTCGTGCCAAAAGGCTTGAAAAGCTTGCACCGTTCCGTATACTGAAAGCAGAAACAGTCAACGGCGGCAGGAAAAAAGGGAGGAGGGAGGAGCGCTATGTACCACATTGCCGTGCTGACAAAGAGCGAAACACAGGAGATTTTTTACACAGAGCAGCTTTCACAGTTCTGCTCAGAGCGCGGTCTGTTTCCCAAGGTGGACTGCTACCGCGGGCAGGAGGTATTCTTTGAGGTCACGCAAAAGAATGCGCCGACCAACGCCGTGGTTGCCCTTCCGGGCGTGGATGGGCTGAATGCGGTGGAGCACCTGCGAGCACTTTTTCCGGAAACGCGCATCATCTGGTGCAGCGAGCTGGATTTTTCCCTGCATGCGTTTCGGCTGCGCGTGGACTACTTTCTGCTGGAGCCGATAACGGAAGATGCGTTCCGGCAAGGGCTTTTTGCATGGGTAGAGAAAAAACAACCGTCTGCCTCGTCCCGAGCGGATTACAACCAACACAGCAAGGAGGATCACTGATGAAAAAGAGAAACCCGATTTATTCTGTAGGCAGTTTCCTGCTGGCGGGGGCACTGACCCTGTCGATGGCAGCCTGCAGCGGAGCACAGACACCGGCGGAGGATACGCAGGCACCTTCCGCTGCAGCAACACCGGCTGAGACAGCCGCACCTGCTGAGGAAACAACGCCTTCTGCGCCGGTATCCGGTGCGCTTCCCGTGAAGGCTTTGCAGCCCAAGCAGGTCGAGGAAAACCCTTACATGGCAAAGAGTGACGCGAACATCCATCACGACGGCTATAACACCGATTCAACCGATGAGATCCTGCCGCTCGGCATCTATCCGGAGATCCATGTTTCCTATGAAACGACAAACCCGAATGCATCGCCCGCCATTTACTTTGACAACTACGGCCATGCGGTCGTTCCGCTGCTCGGCGGCATTGCCATCCGCGATCTGAATGCGGAGGAGACAAAGACGCTCGGTTATTTTTCCCCGAAGAAGCATGACGGCGGCAGCTACCTGATCCAAAGCTCCTATACCTTCCTGGACGCTGAAAACCGCATCGTCTGCCCGACCAGCAGCAACCATGTACTGATGCTCCGCACAACGGATGAGGCGGGCAACGTTCTTCCCGAGTTTGAAAAGGTGCTTGACATCGACATCAAGGCGGCGGCAGAGGCCGCGCTCGGCAAAGAGTTGACGCAGAATCTTCTTTCTGTGGTCTTTGATTACGATGGGAACCTCTGGTTCGCCACCGGCGGCTTCCGCATCTATCCCGAGCGCCAGCAGCAGGGCGTTCTCGGCTATATCGCCCATTCGGCGATCGAAGCGATCCTCAACGGCGAGCAGACCGACCTGTCAAAGGCGGTTTTCGTCTATGAGCTGGCACTTGGTGAGGGCGCTGAGAACGGCATCGCCGCCTCCAAGGACGGCGCGGTCATTCTGACCAATAAGAATTGCTATCTGCTGCGCGCCAACAATGGCGTCGAGGCTGTCTGGTGTACGCCGTATGAGAGCGTCGGCGCGAAGGTCAGCGGAGAAGGCGACAAGACCACCGGCGGCGGTCTTGCATGGGGCGGCGGCTGCTCTCCGACGCTGACGCCGAATCTTGTGATGTTCACCGACAATGCAGACCCCGTGAATCTTCTTGCGCTCGACATGAAGACCGGCGAGGTCGTGGCAAAAACGCCGGTGCTTGATGATCTGCCCGATGGCTATCAGGTGGCAATCGAGAACTCTGCAATCGTCTATGATGACGGCGCGGGCACGGTCAGCACGATTGTCTGCAACTGGTTCGGCGCGGGCAACGCAGGCCTTGCCGACCCCAACAACGATTCTTCGATCCAGAGCTACGCCAACATTTATGACCAGAACTGGCTGATGAAGGGCAATGCCATGATTGCCCCCGGCGTCGAGCGCGTGGACACCGTGAAAACGGACAGCGGCTACGAGATGAAGAGCATCTGGACCCGAAATGATCTGAGCGACACCGCGATCATGAAGCTCTCCACCGCAACGGGCTATATCTACGGCTATGTGCAGGATCTGACCACGGGTATGTGGCAGTACATCATTCTCGACTTTGCAACCGGCGAGACTGTCTTTACGATGGATGTATCCAACAAGTACGGCTACAATAATATGGCCATTGGCATGTACACCGGCAACAGTGGAAATGCACTCTACTGCCCGACCGGCTATCTTGAGCTGCTCCGCCTGCAGGACCGCTTTGTCTACCTGCCCGAGCTTCCGTACCGCGAGGTCGATCTCGATGAGGCGGCAAGAAATGTTCTTACACAGGATCAGTTTGCACAGGACGGCGGCGAAGGTACAGTCGCAAGCTGGCGCAATACCGCAGCCATCCGCAATGTGCACCCCAATACCACAGTGGCCTTCCGCATGAACAATCTGTCCGGCAGCGCCTCCAATCTGACGCTCTACGCCTATGGCGCAGACGGCAAGCTGGCAAAGGTTGCTTCCGAGCTGTGGTCGATCACGGACGAAACCGGCGCGGCTGTGACGGAGCTGACGGACGGCGTACTCTATGAGCTGCGCGTGACCGTTGCTGACGGCGGCGATTTCGACCTGAGCGAAACGGAAAAAGAAATCAAGCTATCCATTGTGCTTGGAAAATAACTCCGCTTTGAATCCGGCGTTTTGAACGCCGGATTTTTTATGATGACAGCTGCAGCCGCTATGGCAAGAAATTCACAGATTCTTCAAAAGAAGTTTCAAGTTCGTTCAAAACCCTTTTAAACTCTGCACACAAGTCCCCGCTATAATAAACTTGTAATCAAGAAACACAACTGGGAAGCATCCCATGATTACCCACTGCGCCTTAGACCATGCCAGAGCAGTCGCTCGGTCAAGGCCAGACAACAAACAAGGCTAAAACGCCATTATATATAAAAATGCTGTACCCTCTGGGTTGGGAGGGTACAGCATTTCTTTTTGCCGCAATTTGTCGTATAATAGGGCTATATTACAGATATGCCAAAAAGAGTTGGGTGATGTAGCGTGGTATCTTGCAGAGGCTGCAACCGCATTGGATGTCCCATTGAAAACCATCCTGCGCGGAAATCTTGATAAGCTGCAAAAAGGTAAGGCAAATTGTGAGGGGATAAAGCCATGAGGCGCAATGAGTTAGAAGCATTCATCATGGAAACATACAATGCAGAGGCGGATTATCCATGGCGTAAATCCCCGAACCATGCGGTATTCCGGCATTGCAGGAATCGGAAGTGGTTCGCCCTCATTATGGATGTACCCAAAAACAAGCTGGGATTGCAGGGAGAAGGACTATTGGATGTGGTCAATCTCAAATGCGACCCGATCCTCATTGGCTCCCTGCGAGAAGAACCCGGATTCTTACCGGCGTATCACATGAGCAAGGACAACTGGATCACCGTTGCCCTTGACGGCAGCGCATCGGATGACAAAATCAAAATGCTGCTCGATATGAGTTATCAGGCAACGGCACCAAAGGTGCACAGGCGGAAAGGCTGACAGCTTCCGGCTCGACAGACTGTTTTGCCGGTCGTTAAAGGCAGAAAGATGCGAAGGAGAACACCCTGGATACTACAATGCAAGATGCGCCGTTTTTCTTTGGCCAACACAAAGCCGTGTACCCGCTGTACAAGCAGTTTCAGGAAAGGCTTCTTGTGGGATTCCCGGAAAGCAGAGTCAAAGGGAAAGTAAAAAATGAATGCCGACTTGCGCAGGAGCAGCACAAAATCCAGCGCCTTGAAAACCGCGCAGCCTATAGGGAAAAGGACTCTGATGGTTGGCTTGTTCGACCACCTGTTCCCCTGCATGTTTACCGCCATCTTCCTTATCGTCATCAGCACCAAGCTGAAACCGCCGGTATCGCACGATACCGGCGGTTATTTTTGGGTGTTGAATAGGCCAGGCAGGGGAGCAGGTGCACTGCGAATTAACGGCCCCAGCAAAATATCAGAACCGAGGCGAGAAGCTCCTTATATACTTCTGGAGCCACAACATCCATCCGGCACAAAACTAACGCTGAAGCGAAAATGTACAACACAATTATTGACCGCGCTTTTCCATACCACGCAAAAAATCTTTGTAAATGCCCGGGTCAGAATCGGGAATCACCGTCGCGTGGCAGGTCTTTTCGTAAAATGCAACCGGGCCGACGCTGCCGATGATAGCGTAACCGTAGCCGTGCTCCTGCATGGAGGTCAGGCAGCGCAGTAGCAGCGCAGTACCCACGCCATGCCCCTGCTCGCTGTCCAAAACGCGGGTCGGGCCGAAAAAGTCCGGCGCAGTAGCATCATAGCAGGCATAGCCGACGATCTCAGCGCCACGGGTGGCGATCCAGCAACCGCAGGGGGTGTGGGAAAAAGCCACGGCACATTCGCCGGCAGCGCACTCGCCGGAGTGCTCGCCAACCCAGCGTAGCACACGCTCACGGTCGGGCGGCATGGCACGGCGGATTTCCACCCCGAATGCGCGACTGCGGGCAAGGGCGGCGGCTTCATCGGGTAGGTCATACAACTTTACGAGCATGTCAGGCATAAGAGATTACTCCTTGCTTATACAAAATTTCGGCCATAACGGCAGCGCCATCGGCGGCATCACCCAACGGGGCAGGAAAAGTAAGTCCGGGGAATTGCGCGTGCAGGCGGGTTGTTAGCGCGGTGCGCAGCGTTTTATTTTTGACCAAAACACTGCCCAGCAGGGCCATGGCACCGTTTTGCAGGTCCAGCGCGGGTATGACGGCGGCGGCCATGGTGGTCAGTTCATTGGCGGCTTTGTCGATGATGGTGTGCGCAGCGGTGTCCCCCTGCTGCAGGGCAGGGTCCAACAAAGTGGCAAGCGCGGCAATTTCTTTCTTGGTCGTTGTGGGCGCGTAGGTGAACCGGATGACCGACTGCACGCTCTCTGCCCCTAAGCGGTCAGCCACAAGGGCGGTCAGGGAAGTAGCGGGGGCACGACCATCTGCGGCACGCACCACAGCGCGCAGGATATCCCGCCCCAGCGCGTAGGCGCTTCCCTCGTCATCAATCAGGTGCCCCCAGCCACCGCTGCGTCTCTCGCGGCCATCGGCGGTGCGGGCGTAGCAGATGGAACCCGTGCCGGCGATGAGCACCGTACCAACCGGTGATCCTAACGCCCCGGCCAGCGCTGTGACCTGATCGCCAACGATTTGCAACGGACCGTGGTAGCCTCCTGCGCGGATGGTATTCTCAATAAAATGGTAAGCATCCGGGTTGCTGATGCCTGCGCTGCCGATGCACACGGCGCCGCAGGCAGCCAACCCACCGGGCTGTGCGGCCAGCCACGCCATTGTGTCCGCCAGCGCTTTGGCTGCGGCTGGGCGGTCGCTGTTGCAGTTTAGTGGACCGAATACAGCGCGGGCGTTGGAGGAATGCTCCGACCACCGAAGCTCCACGGCGGTCTTGGTACCACCGCCGTCAATGCCAACACAGTAGGGCATTATTGAGCCTCCTCGTTTGCAAAATCAGGGTGGGCGATGGGCAGATGTCCGGGAGCAGCGGAGTGTTCGCGCAGAACATCGGCCACAGCGGCCGTACTGCGGGCGGTATACTCATACGCAGCCAGTGTGTAGACATTTTCCGGCAGGGGGAACAGGTCGTATGGATTTCGCAGCGCCACAGCGGCAATGGGCTTGCCAACAGCCGCCAGTGCCTTGGCCAGTGCCAGCTGCTGGGGGTGCAGATGGCCGTTGTAGCTGCCAATGACAATGCCGGTGCAGCCAGCTGCACGGTTTGCCAGCGCGGCAATCTCCTCATCAGTGGGGTCAACAGCGGTGGTCACGCCCTCGCCGCCAAGGTGTGCGGCCATCATCATGGGGAAACTCTGCGCCACATCGTCTACAACATTGCCCACAAGACCGGTGCGGTAAATCGGGCATCCCACGCAGAGCGGATGCCCGCCGAGATCCGGGCGGCCTGTGCGGGGAACATGGACCTCGGTAATGGTGGCGCGCAGCAGCCGGTCATTCTGTGCGGCAGCCTCAGCAGCGTCAAAGGCCGGAGCGGGCACAGCGGCAAGCTTTTCCTTAGCAGCAAGGATACGGGCAACGCTGGCTTCCAGTTCGGCGCGGTCGAGGCGGCCATCCGCAAGGGCTTCGGCGGCAGCGGCAGCAGCCTCGCCGGAAAGGCGTGTGGTGTGGGAAATCAGCACAAGGTCAACGCCCGCGTTCATCGCGGCCAGGACACCGTTGACTGTGCCAAAGAATTTCTGCACGGCCTGCATCTCCATGCAATCGCTGGTGACAAGGCCAGTGAATCCCATCTCACTGCGCAACAGGTCGGTGACGATGCGGCGCGACATCGTGGCGGGCACACCGCTATCGTCCAGCGTTGGGAAAAGGATATGCGCCGTCATGATGGCGGGAACGCCAGCGGCGATGACCGCACGGAAAGGCGCAAGCTCCATTTTTTCCAGCTCAGTGCGGGGCTTGTCCACGCAGGGCAGTGTCAGGTGGCTATCCATTGAGGTATCGCCGTGACCGGGAAAATGCTTGGCAAGGCAGAGTACGCCGCCGTCCTGCAAGCCGCGGATCATACCGGCAGCGTATTTTACTACGGTGGTGGGGGTGTCACCGTAGCTGCGCACACCGATGATGGGGTTGGCGGGGTTGCAGTTGACATCGACGCTGGGGGCAAGGTCAAAGTTGATGCCAAGGCTGCGCAGCTCTGCGCCGGTCAGCTTGCCCGCAAGATAGGTGTTGCCGGGGTCGCCGGTGGAAGCCAGTGCCATAGCGCCGGGTACATTGACGCAGTCCTCGGGCAGGCGGGTCACGGCACCACCCTCCTGATCGACCATGATGAATGGATCGTAGCCGGTCTCGCTGCGGATAAGCTCGGTCAGATCCGCGCAGAGGGTGCGCAGCTGGGCTGCATCGCTGATATTCTCGCGGAAAAGGATGATGTTGCCAATTTTGTATTGCCGGATGACCTGCACCAGCTCCGGAGTGATGGCTGTACCGGGAAAACCAGCAACAAGCCGCTGGCCAATCAGAATTTGGTTTGTCATATGTGGTACCTCCTTAAAATGTATGTAAAGGTCGGGTGTGCTAACCAATTACAATGAATTTACTCGTACAAATAGGCATTCACTGCGCGGGTTTTAAACGCAGCAGACTCATGCTCCCAGCGGGTCATCAGGGCGTCAAAATCCGGCCATTCCCCGGCCAGTACATCGCTGCCTGTCAGGCGGTTGATGGGCAAAAGCGCGTTCTCGTCCTCGGGTTGCTGCAGGGCAAATTCAGCGGAATACATTTCCTTGATGACATACAACAGCGCTGTGCCGGTGCGGATCGTGTCAAACATTTTTGTGTCGCTCAGGTGGATGTGCACACCTTCGCATCGCTGATTTGCGTACTTCGATGCGCTGGGTGTGAAATACGCCGCTGTGAATGCAACGCCCGGCAGTTTCAGCGCGTTCATCCGCGCCGTCAGAGCTGCACCGTTGATGAACGGCGCGCCGATCAACTCAAACGGGGCAGATGTGCCGCGCCCCTCGGACAGGTTCGTCGCCTCCACCAAGCAGACACCCGGGTAGAGCAGCGCGGTCTCAAAATGCGGGATAGCCGGGCTGGGCATCATCCATGTAAGACCCGTCTCGGGGAAAAGCATTTCACGCCGCCAGCCTTGTACCGGCACAACATGCAGCGTGCAGCCAATGCGCTGTTCCTCATTGGCAAGGCGGGCAAACTCACCGGGGGTCAGGCCGTAGCGGGTCGTCAGCGGGTAGACGCCGACAAAGCTCTCAAACCCGGGCTGCAGCATGCCGCCCTCAATCTTGCCGCCTAAAGGGTTGATGCGATCCAACACCACCAGCTCCTTGCCCGCCGCCGCGCAGTCGCGCATGACGTAGAGCAGCGTTGAGATGTAGGTATAAAACCGTGCGCCGATGTCCTGAATGTCATAAATGACCGTATCTACCAAGTCCAACATTTCGGGCGTCATATGCTGAGAGTCCTTGCGGTAAAGGCTGTACACCGGCAGCCCGGTGGCAGGGTCTGTGTATGTCTCCACCGTTGCGCCCGCGTCGTGGTCACCGCGCACACCGTGCTCCGGCCCGAACAGCGCTGTCAGCGGAAACTGCGAGTGGATGGCATCGATGCCTGGGGTCAGTGTCCGCGTAACGCCGGATGTGGATGTAATCAGACCGAGCCGCCGCCCTTTCAGCCAAGGTGCGGCGTCTGCCAGATGGTCAAGGCCGTTCAAAACCATGGGGCTACCTCCTATTGTGGTACAATGCCGTGAAATTTTAGTTCTAGCCAGCCTGTGCAGGGAGAAAAGCCAAGTAATGCGCGTGGCAAAAGCTTTTCTTAAACACAAACAGACAAATTACTACTTGCTAAACCCATTATATTCGCGCTATAATAAAAAGAAAAGAGGTTTTGCTGAAATTTTGTTTCCAATTTTTTGCCGGTATTTCTGGCAATTTGTACAGTCCAGAAAAAACAGATCAGAAAGGAAGGCTTAACACAATGTTTAACTTGAACAATGATACAAAAAAGCTGGCCATCGGTTTGATGAGCGGCACCTCTGCCGATGGCATTGACGCCGCACTGGTGGAGATTAGCGGCTGCGCTACAACTACGAAGGTGCGCCAGCTGGCTTTTGTCACGCTGCCTTTTACCGATGCCGTGCGCAGCCGCATCCTACGGGTGGCGGCAGGGGATTTCGGAGGCAGCAAGGAACTGTGCCTGCTGAACTTTTTGATAGGCAGACTCAGTGCTGATGCCTGCCTGGCCGTCTGCGCGCAGGCAGGTGTTGACCCCCACAGCATTGCCTTTGTGGGAAGTCATGGGCAGACGGTCTACCATGCACCGACAGCGGAGAAATATTGCGGATACAGTGTCAACGGCACACTGCAAATCGGCGAAGCATCTCTTATTTGTGAGGCACTGGGCTGTACGGTCGTTAGTGATTTCCGCGTGCGTGATATGGCTGCGGGCGGTCTTGGCGCGCCGCTGGTGCCCTACACCGAGTACCTTTTGTACCAAGACCCGGCACGTACCGTGGCGCTGCAAAACATCGGTGGCATCGGCAACATCACAGTGCTGCCCAAGGGCATAGGGCTGGAGGGCGTTTTTGCCTTTGACACCGGCCCGGGAAACATGGTCATTGATGCGCTGGCCGCACGGCTGACTAACGGAAAAGCTCGCTATGACGCAGGCGGCAAAATGGCTGCCTGCGCCCATGTGAATGCCAACCTATTGCGGTGGATGCTGCAGGATGACTACCTGCAAACGCCGCCACCCAAGACCACCGGGCGCGAGCGGTACGGCGCGGCCTATGTGGAAGCACTGATGCAGCAGGCCGCTGCACTGGCTGTCAGCCTGCCGGACACGCTGGCTACGGCCACCCGCTTCACGGCGGAGTGTATCGGCGCAGCGGTGCGGGATTTCTGCCCCATGCGGCCAGATCGGCTCATCGTAGGCGGTGGCGGCAGCATGAACCCTACACTTCTGGCTCACATTGCAGACTGTCTGCCCGGATGCGAGGTGCTGACCAACGAGCAGTTGGGGCTGGACAGTAACGCAAAAGAGGCTGTTGCCTTTGCCGTACTGGCCAATGAAACTCTGTACAGCCAGTGCAATACCGTCCCCGGCGCGACCGGTGCAGCTCACCCTGTGGTAATGGGCAAAATCAGCCAGTAATGGTCAAGGAAGGAGCAGCCATATGACCAGTATTGAAATCCGCGTGCGCGACCTGTACGAGGATCTAAACGAGAGCGAGAAGAAGGCAGCAACATTTTTTTTGAACTATGTAGACAGCGTATTTGCGATGCCCATTGCCCAACTGGCCAAGCAGGCAGACACCACGCAGGTGGCGTGGGTGCGCCTGTGCAAACGCATCGGCTTTGATGGGCTGAAAGATATGAAAAAAGCCCTGTTCAATGAGTTGAATGAAGCGAAAGACACCAGCGCCCACAGGGAGAACACCGGCTTTTTTACCGATATACGCGACTATAACACCGTGACTGAGATGGCCGAGGCCGTAAAGACCAGCAGCATTTGCGCCATCGAGGACACGATCAAGCTGCTGGACTCCGCCAGCGTTGAGAAAGCGGCAAGCAGCATCATCCAAGCGGACACCGTGCGGCTATTCGGCGTTGGTGCATCGGCGCTGGTGGCGCAGGATCTGTACTATAAGCTCATCCGCGTGGGCAAGTCTGTGGTATTTGCGCAGGATCTGCACATTCAGCTGACCTACGCCGCCACCATGGGTAAAAATGATGTCGGTGTGTTTATCTCAAACACCGGTGCAACACGGGAGGTCATGGAGTGCCAGCGTTTGGTTCGCCGACAGGGCGGCATGACACTGGCGCTGACGCGATTTGATCAAAGCCCACTGGCGCAGGAGGCAGACCTGTGTCTGTACACCTCATCACCAGAAATTTCCCACCGCAGCGGCGCTATGAGTAGCCGCATTGCCCAGATGTGCGTGGTGGATGTGTTGTTTACCGCCGTGGCGCGGCAAAATTACCCAAAGGTAGAAACCGCACTGGAGAACAGCTATAAGAGCTGTATGACCCATAAGGTACAAGCCGGGGAAGTGTGACAGGAACATTACCTTAAAAAATGCTCCATTGCTCTTGTCAGGGCATCATTCCAGAAAAACCAGTTATGGTCACCGGGGGCTTCGTACCATGTCAGCGGCCAGTCCATGCCCCGCAAATGATCTCGCAACCGCAGATTGTCCGCAAATAAACCGTCCTGTTGGCCGCATGCCAGAAAGACCTCTGGCATGCGGCCTTTTTGCGTGCCGTCGGCAAAACGCGCTGCCAGCGAAAACAGATCGTCCTCCGGAGGCACAACGCCGCCGCTGAACAGAGCCTGATCCTCATGCCAGCGGCTGAACACTGGCAACTCGGCTTTGATATCTGCCACCGATGAGAACCCCGCTGCGCCCGCATACTGCTGCGGCGCGGTCAGGGCACATTTCAGTGCACCATAACCGCCCATAGAAAGCCCCATGATGTATGTTCGAGCCGGGTTTGGCCGAATGCCAAAAAAGCGGCGAACCATTGCTGGTAATTCCTGATTGACGTAGGTAAAATACTTTGGCCCGCAGGCCATGTCTGTGTAAAAGCTGCGCTGCACCTCGGGCATGACCAGGATTGCGCCGTGGGTGCGTGCCAGATGCTCTGCTTGTGTGTAGCGTGCCCAGCCGGTGCAGTTGTCCGTCAGCCCATGCAGAAGATAGATGATAGGCGCCGTAGCAAGGTCGTCGGTATCGGGCATCGTCACCAGCACCGATGTGGTCATACCAAGGCTTTCGGACATAAGGTCACAACGAAAAAAGGCCATATAAACTCCTTTTGTTTACATCATCCGGCGGCATACCGCGCGCATGGCGGGTTCTGTGCGATCCCATGCGCTGATACTTGCAGCGGCGAAGGGGTAGAAGGTCAACGCGTCCGGCTCGGCCAACGATATAACGACAAATCGTTTATTCTCGTGTGCCAGTGCGGCCACCGCCGCAGCGGCTTCCTCCCCTTCGCCACGAAGACCGAAAGCAAACACCACGGCAGGGGCAGCCTTGCAGGCATCGGACAGTGTGGGCAGCTCGTCCACCGTGTGGTACACAGCGCTGTGACCGTGCAGCAGCCGCGCGGCCAGCGGGGCAAAGCTCTCGGTTATGCGGTCGCCCTCGGTTACGCCGATGCCTGTACCAGACGCCCGCGCGATGAATAGCGTACCCTCTGGCAGTGGCAGAAAACCCTGCGGGTCGCAGACCTCGATGCCGGTGTCAGCCAGTGCATCAGCAAAAGCGGCGTGTTCGGACCAATCCTGTGCGACGATTTCGGGATCCGGCATTGTCCAGCTAAGCGCCAGCTTGCAGGTCAGAATGCGCCGCACCGCTGCGTCAACGACTTCCATTGGCAACATGCCATCTTCGACCGCAGCCCGCAGTGCCCTGATGCAGGGTGTTTGCACATCGCGGCCATTGGGATCGGCATTGTCACCGCCGTTGCCCGTAATAAGCAGGTCGCACCCAGCCAGCGCTGCCAGCACCGCCCCCCGCGGTGCGCCGTAGCGATCCACGATGGCGTGCATTTGTAGTCCATCGCTGATGACAAGGCCATTAAAGCCCAACTCACCCCGCAGCGTGTTGGTAATAATAGGTTTTGACAGTGACGCGGGCATACCCGATGCGTCCAGCGCAGGATAGCATACGTGGGCAATCATCACGCTGGCCAGTTCCTCCGCCATAGCGCGTCGAAAAGGCGCCATACAGGGCATCAGTACATCGGAGGGCGTATCGTCCACCACAAAGCCGAAATGAGTGTCCAGCCCTGTCTGCTCGTGCCCGGGAAAATGCTTGCCACAGGCTAATACCCCAGCATCACGCAGACCGCGAGCCATGGCGCAACCGTACTGCGCAGCGTCGTTGGTTGTCGTGCCGTAGTATCGTCGCTCAACCGAGCCAGTCAATGTGTCCAGCACCGGCGCAAGGTCAAGATTGATGCCCAACGCCCGCAGTTCGTCGCCCATGCTCCGGCCAACTCGATAGGCGTTTTCAGCGTTACCGGTGCGGGCTACGACCATCGCGCTGGGGAATACGGTGGCCTCGCTGCGCAGCCGGGTCACGCAGCCACCCTCCTGATCGATAGCGATAAGCGCCGGCAAGCCGGTGGCAGCTTGAATGGTTGCTTGGATTTCGGTATTGAGCCGGACTAAATTTTCCCTCCCTGCGCAGTTTTTGCCGAATAGAATAACATTTCCGATATGGTTTGTGCACAGAAATTCTCGTGTGGCATCGTTCATTTGCGAAACTTCGATACTTGCAAGTATCATCTGACCCAGCTTTTCGTCAATCGTCATGCGGGAGAGGATAGCGTCAATTTTTGTGGGCATGGTCTACCTCCGTGGTGGTGTCTGAGAGAGGCCCCTCCCAGACAGATTCATACAGCCGATAGCACAGCTGCTCGCGCGGCCCCCACAATGCCAGCGCTGTTACCAAACCTGGCAAGGCGTAGCATGGGTATAGTGGTGGGGTGCAGTGGCAGCAGCGCATCGCGGCAAGCATCCAAAAGAAAATTCCCCGCGCCACTGATGCCGCCGCCGAGGACAACGACCTCAGGCGCAAAAATCGAATTCAACGATACGATACCAATGCAGACTTCCCGTACATAGCGGTCAAAAATGCCCTTGGCATCAGCGTCGCCGTGCTTAGCGCGGTCAATCAACTCTACCGGATCTTCGCCACCTGCCATCCGACGCAGCGCAGTGGCCGAAGCGTATTTTTCATAGCAGCCGCACTGTCCGCAGGTGCAGGCCAGCCCATCGCCGTGGGTGATAGTATGACCCAACTCGGGCGCAAGACCGGTGGGGCTGAGCCAGCACTGACCGTTCAGCACAATACCGCCGCCGATGCCCGTGCCCAGCGTCAATAGAAGCCCGGTCTGCACGCCTTGCAGTGCGCCGCCGTGAAGCTCCGCCAGCAGGGCAGCGTGGCCATCGTTGATAACCGTTGTGGGCAGACCCGTTGCCTCATGTACAAGTGCAGCCAACGGCTCATCTGTCCAGCCAAGGTTGTTGGCCGTCACAAGGCCACCCGCCACCGTGCCCGCTGCGCCAATACCGATTACATCGGGGGCAAAAGGGGAAATTTCAGCAGCCATCCACGCGGCTGCATCGGAGGCTTTTGCGGGGGTTGGACAGCTCCACTTGTGCAATATTCGCAAATCATCATCAAAGATTCCGAATTTGATCGCGGTTCCGCCAAGGTCGATGCCGGCAATTTTCATGGAAGTTTCCTCACAAACTCAAATGTTGCGGGCAGTCAGCTGACCACCTTGCCAGACGTACTGCACCCGCCAGTCGCTGCTCCATGCGACACAATCGGCGAGACAGCCGACGGCGAGCTCGCGGCACAATCCCAGACAGGCTGCGGGCAGGGTGGACGCCATGCGGCAGGCCTCGGCGGCAGGGATGCCAACGGATTGCAGATTACGCACCGCGCCATCCAGATAGACACCTCCGCCATCCAGCGTTCCATCCGCGCAGCGACTGACGCCATTTTGCACGACATAGCCCTGCCCATTGAAGGTATAACACCCATCGCACAGGCCATGGGTGGCCACACTATCCGACACGGCGATCATCCGATCCGCGCCTTTTATCTTATAAATCAGCTGCAATGTTCCGGGGTGTAGATGAACAAGGTCGCAAATACACTCGGTGATAACACGGTCGTCCAGCAACGCAGCAGCCACAACGCCGGGATCGCGATGGTGCAGCGGCCGGCAGGCGTTGAATGTGTGGCACAGCCCTGTAAAGCCCGCATCAAAAGCTCGCTTGGCGGTGGAAAAATCCGCATCCGTGTGTCCGGCCTGCACGCGCACTCCGTGCGCTGCCTGCGACTGCCCCAGCGTGATGGCTTGTGGCAGTTCCGGCGCAAGAGTGATCTGGCGGATGATATCCTCATACCCATGGGTCAGCTCTCGATAGGCGGCAGAGGATGGGATACGCAGCGCAGCAAGTGGCATTGCCCCTGGGCGGATTGGGCTTAAAAACGGCCCTTCCAGATGCACACCGAGAATGCGCGTCCCGGGCAACTGACCAGCAGCCTGCTTTTGCATGGCGTCCTTTACAACACCCAACGCGCGGCGCATGATGGGCAGCGGCTCCGCACCCAAGGTAAGCAGCACCTCGGTTACGCCGCAGCGCTGCATCGCCGCAAGAAAATCGGGAAGAGGGTGCGCGTCCTGCTCAGGATCAAAGCCCTCTCCGCCGTGGCAATGCAGATCCACAAGACCAGGGGTAAGAACATCCACTGCAAAATCAGCCGGACCGTTGCCCGCAATGGCAGTGATCCGACCGTTTTCGACAGTTACAGTCTTATCCGTCAGGAATGTGCGCCCAGCCAAAAGCTTTTTTGTAAAGATTTTCATGGCAGGTAAATTCCGTTGTAGATAAGTCAGTTTTCCCTTAACGCTTCAGCGATCCGGCCTTGAGTCTGAGCAAGTCGCGCTTCTGCAGTGGGGGCGTCAATATCGCGCAGGATCATCAGAATTGCGGTCTTGGCGCTGTAATCGCACTGCTCCAAGGCAGCGCAAGCAGCGGCGGTGTCAGCGCCTGTGGCGGTACGCACGATACGCACGCAGCGTTCCACCAGCTTTTCGTTGCTGGCGCGTACATCTACCATCAGGTTGCCGTACACCTTGCCAAGCTTGATCATGGTGGCGGTGGAAAGCATATTCAGCACCATTTTCTGCGCTGTGCCGCTTTTTAACCGTGTAGAACCGGTGATGACCTCCGGCCCGGGGCTGGGGGAGATGCCAATGTCAGCGCTCGTGTCCACCTCGCTGCCGGGGCAGCAGGTCACGCTGACAGTCGCCGCGCCAAGACTTTTAGCGTAGGCTATTGCCCCCAGCACATAGGGAGTGCGCCCGCTGGCCGCAATGCCACACAGCACATCCTTGCCGGAGAAATGCAGTTTTTCCAAATCCTCGCGACCAAGGTCGCGGTTATCCTCCGCCCCTTCGACCGGCAAAAGCATGGCACTTTGACCGCCCGCAATGACGGCGTCCACCATGTCGCGCCCGGCACCGAAAGTGGGCAGACACTCAGCAGCGTCCAGCACGCCCAACCGGCCGGACGTGCCGCAGCCGCAATAAATCAGCCGCCCGCCGCTTTGCAGTGCGGTGTAGATTACATCAACGGCCTTGGCGATCTGTGGCAACACCGCCTCGACCGCAAGGGCGACCTTTTTGTCCTCCTGATTCATCAGGCGGACGATTTCAAGCGTTGATACCTCGTCAATATGGCTGGTATCGGGGTTTCGCTGCTCGGTAGAAATTGAATCAAGTTTTACCATAAACATTTCCTCACATTCGGCAGGAGTTGCCTCTGCCAGCTTATCTTAGCCCTTAACGCCGCCGACAGTAAGGCCTTTGACAAAGTATTTTTGCAGGAAAGGATACAGAATGATGATGGGCAGCGTTGAGACGATGATGACCGCCGACTTGATGGCGATGCCCAAAGATGTCTTGTCTGCCGAGCCTGCGCCATCGCCCACCATGGCCGTACCGTTGACGATGTTGCGCAGGAACAGCATGACGGGATACTGATTCTTGTTGAGGTATATCAGAGAGTTGAACCAGTCGTTCCAGAAAAAGACAGCGTAGTACAGGCCCACCGTAGCGATGGCCGCCGTAGACAATGGCACAACGATGCGGCGCAGGATGCCCCAGTAGCCAAGGCCATCGATGAGAGCCGCCTCCTCAAGCTCATGGGGTAGTCCTTTAAAGGAGTTGACCATGATGATGAGATTGAACTGGCTGATGCAGAATGGCAACAGCATGGCCCAGCGAGTGCCAGTCAGATGCAGCGAGGAGACAAGCAGGTAGTTGGGGATCATGCCGCCAGCAAAAAACATCGAGATAACAACGAGTTTCATAAAGAATTTGTGGCCCAGCAGGTAATCCTTGGAAAGGGGATAGGCGAACATGATGGTCATCAGCATGGCTATGGTTGTGCCGCAAATCGTGTAGAAGAATGTATTGCCGTAGGCCTGGAAAAAGTTCGGGTAGGTGAAGATCTGCTTGTAAGCGTCCAGATTGAAGCCAACCGGCCAGAAAGAAACCTGATTGTTGATGATTGCTTTCGAGCTGGAGAAAGACAGCGCTGCCATATACACAAAGGGCAGGAAACAAATCAGCAGCGTAAGGATCATGGCGAGGTTTACAACGCCGTCAAAAACGCGGTTTTCTGTTGTTTTATAGTATCTACTCATTTTGCTGCCTTTCTTAATACAAGCTCTCATCCGTCAATTTTTTACTGATCGCGTTGGAGCCGGAAACCAGAATCAGGCCGATAATGCCGCCGAACAGACCGATGGCCGTTGCGTAAGAGTAATTCTGATTTTGCAGACCAGTGCGGTAAACAAGGGTGTCGATGATGTCACTGACGCCGGAGTTGGAGGGCGTGTACATCAGCAGGACCTTCTCATATCCGATGCTGAGCATTCGACCAACATTCATAATCAGCATGACCATGATCGTCGGCATGATAGAGGGGATCGTCACATGGAATATCTGCTGGATGCGGGTCGCACCGTCCATCTCGGCAGCTTCGTACAAATCGCTGCTGATACTGGTGATGGCGGCCAGATAGATGATAGCCGTCCAGCCGGTGTACTGCCAGGACTCCGACAGGATGTACAACGGGCGGAACCAGTTGGATTCGTTCATGAAGTAGATGGGTGTCATCCCGAAAACATTGTGCAGGAAGTTGTTCAAAAGGCCCGTGCTGGGGGAGAGAATCTCGTTCATGATGGCGATGACAACGACCGTTGAGATGAAGCGGGGCATATAAGAGATTGTTTGCACGACCTTTTTCAAGTGCTTGCTGCGAACTTCGTTCAGCAGGATGGCGAAGATGATAGGCAGCGGGAAGTTGATGGCCAGATTTTCCAGCGAGACAACCAGCGTGTTGCGGAAGGCACGCCAGAACGCGGGATCTTTTAAGAACCGTTCAAAGTAGCGCAGAGTCCACTCGGTGCCGAACATACCCTGCCCGGGGCGGTAGCGCCGGAAAGCCAGAATGTTGCCAACCATAGGCACATATTTAAAAACAATAAAATAAAGTACCGGCAGAATCATCATGGCATACAATGCGCTGTATTTTTTTATGTGCTTGAGGGTGTGTGAACGCCGCTGGGCCTTCTCGGCCGGCGTAAGCTTTGGTTTTGCCTTACCCATGGATTGCGCTCCTTTTACAATAAGAGCAGGAGGCATATCCTCCCTTGGATGTGCCCCCTGCTAAGAATCAGTACGGATTTTACTTGTTATCGTTGTACATCTGCAGGTACTCGTCGATGCTCAGGTTCTTCATCTCAGCAACGTAGGCATCCCAATCGGTGTCGGTGCTCTTCTTGCCTGTGATGAAGGCATCGGCCCAAACCTCGAAGGTGTCGCCAAGCGGGGTGCGCAGGCTGGCAGCATCCTCAGCGGTCAGGTCATCAAACTGCGGCGTCGGGGGCACAGGCTGGATGGCATCGGGCATAGCGGCAACCTGAGAGTTGATCTCGGCATAGTTCTCATCGTACTTGGACATCTCACGTGCGTTGATCCAGACCATCTGGGTAACATCAGAGCCACAGCCGTACTTGAGCTGCATGGACTTGTAGATGCCGTCAGCACTGTTGACGATCTCATCAGAGTAGACGATCTTGTCGCCGTCCATGGTGTAGGTCTCGCCCTCAACACCAAGGCACCACAGCTTTGCGTTTTCCTCAGAGTAGAACATCTCATCGATGGTACGGACAATGCGCTCGAAATCATCGCGCTCAGCGGTCTTTGCAGGGAACATGATGCCAGAACCGGTACGGCTCTTGGGCTGGTGGTGTGCGCCTCCAGGGCCTTCCAGCGGAGCATACATCTGCAGCTTGAAGCCATCGATCTCAGTGGCAGCCTCAACACCGCCGATTTGGTCGTAGTAAGCGTAGGTCGCCATCGAAGCGCCGGTAGCCATTTTCTGACTCCACTTGTCGCCATCAATGGGATCTGCCATCTCGGGGTCGAGCAAACCTTCAGCATACAGCTTGTTCAGGAAAGCGAAGTACTGCTTAGCCTTGTCATCGATCGCACCAGCAAAGTGTTCTTTGTTTGCGTAATCATAGCTCAGGACATAAGAACCGTCAGCACTATTCTTACCAACGCTGATACCATAGGAGGGCATCGTCATGCGGAACAGAACGCGAGGACCGGCAAGGATGGTCAGCGGGTAGGAATCCGGATGGTCTTGCTTGTAGGCCTTCAGGATTTCGTACAGGTCATCGAAGGTCTTGGGAGCATCGAAGGCCTTCTCCTCAAGGTAATCCTCACGCAGGATGAGACCGCCGTCATAGAAGCTCTTGTCCGTCAGGGAAGGCATATAATAGCGCTTACCGTCCTGCAGGTTCAGCTGATTGACATCGTCCTGCAGACCCATTTCCTCTACGCGGGCGTTGAAGTTGGGGGTCCAATCACTGTAATCGCTGATGGGAACAAGAGCGCCGTTCAAGGCCAGAGATGCGTTCTCACCTGTTGTGGTCTGGTAGAGAATGACATCGGGTACATTCTCGCCGGTGTTCAAGGCGAGAGAAACCTTTGTGGAGTAATCGGCAATAGGAATTGCCTCAACGTCAAGTTTGACATTGCAGCGCTTCTGCACTTCGGTGAAGGTCAGCCAATCCTCTTTATAAGGGAGGGTGGCGTTATCCGACAGGTAGATGCGGATGTTGAGGGGATCTTCGCTGGAATAATCCGGCGTGCCGGACTCGGTCGAAGTAGGCGCGGTGCTGGCGGCTGTGCTTTCAGCGGGGGAGCTGGAACTACTGCTGCCGCAGGCTGCCAGTGTGCCAACTGTCATGCAAGCTGCCAAGGCCATTGCCATGGTACGGCTGACTGATTTTTTCATGTGATATCCTCCTTTTAAATAATGCCGTGCGAATTCTCCTGCCGCATCGGCAGTGTTCCGAGTGGTGGATTCCGGCTGCGCTTCAAGAACTATTGTTTCTTAAATTTCGTGCCTTTCGGAATATTTGTTTCAGCACCTGTATCATATTCCATTTTAGAACAAACGTCAATAGAGATGTGGAATTTTCATGATTATTTACAAACAAACTCCTGTAACTTTAAGCAAAACAGAAAATTTCCAATTGAACAAAAGAATAGAAAGTATGAACCAAACCCGACCGCGACATTATGCTATGTTGCGGTTCTGCCAATAAAATACGGTACTATTTTTTCACGAATCACGCTTCGCCTGCAAGTTTTCCTCGTGCTAGGGCAGCTTTTCTTAATCCTGACGATAAGTACTCAACAACTGAAGGCAGTTGAAATCTTTGGTCCGGTAGTCTGGGAATTTCCGAATGCCAAAATGGCCGTACATGCTGTCTATGCATTGAGACTTCTAAATTTGATTTCTTGCATCCTTGCACCTGCGTTATTTTTGTCGCGTGAAACCGAAACCGAAGATCCGCTGATCCGCTGACCGAAATGGTCTGGCAATCTGTAACCCCTGCCCTATGTTTCGCTAAACCTTGATTTAGCGAAATGCTCCCGACATCCAACACCATACCACACGCCCCCCATTTTGTCAAGGCCCTTTTTTGTCCCGCGCATCACCACGCGAATAGCGCGCCGCTCCTATGGGCTCCGCCCAGTCGCGGCGGCAGCCACAGAACCCCCACAACCGCCCGAAGCCGTCAGGCAGCGGAAAGCCCACCCGCGCCGAAAGCGCAGCGGCCCGCGGGCCACCAGCGTAAACGCTGACGGCCCGCCCGAATGACGGCCACGCCGCACGCTGCGCGCAGCGCCGCGGCCTGTAGGGCAACAAGGCCAGCAGGAGCCCACCCCCCGCCCGCCCGTGGGCGGGAGCGCACCTCGAGGGGACGCCCGCAGGCAACACGGATGCAGCAGCAAACGAAAGCCCCAGCCGCCACCAAAAAGTTGTTGACAACAACAGCAAAGTGTGCTATAGTGTAGGAGCACCGACAGGGGAGGCTTTCATAGAGCCTAACCAAGAGAGGGCCAGCCCGAAAGGGCCGGCCCTCTTTCTTTTTGTCCATCACAGCCGAAAGCACCCAACCGCCGAAGGCTCCCCGGCCATCCCGATTTACCCCGCGCCGCCGAAATCGGCCCTGACGCTTTCTCGTCCGCTTCGCTGTCGGAAGCTGTCGGCGGGAAAATGTACCCACCCCCTAACCCCCGCCCTTTTATCGGCGCGCGCCGCTCCGGGTCCGGGGCCCCTACCCCAACCACTCCACGGCGCTCACCCCCGGCACTGAAGCGCCGGGGGCTGCGGGCCGCCAGCCAGCACAGGCCCCTTTATTCCTTTTTGGGGGCCTGCGCTACCTGTCGTCCCTTGGCCTGTCGGCTGGCCTGGGCGGGGGAAGCGCCATACCACAGCCCCGGCCAAAATGCAAGGGTAAAATGCACGGCCCCGCCTTTATTCCTTTTGGGCGGGGCCGCCCTTGCATTTTGTCCGCGCCTGCTGCGTCAGGGGGCCCACCCCGAGG